>Ga0163150_10001805_pt1 | contig 34854 bp, 29 predicted proteins | sample OliLakLV19P2IB_FD_148628 | JGI IMG/M metagenome (GOLD analysis project Ga0163150, IMG submission 148628) | Freshwater microbial mat bacterial communities from Lake Vanda, McMurdo Dry Valleys, Antarctica - Oligotrophic Lake LV.19.P2.IB | ecosystem: Environmental > Aquatic > Freshwater > Lake >... | reverse complement strand
TAAAATGTCACTAAACATGAAAAGGAGAAACTGGATTACTAAACTTTTTGAGCAACCTGATTTTATAAGTCAACCATTCATTAATCTATCCGGGTAGTTCTAATGAACTTTTTGGGTTTAAAAGCTAATCCCTCAAAGAGTTCTCCACTCAAAAAGATTTTTTTTTGTTTAACTCTTGGAGGGTTTTTAGAGATTCCCTTAAAATGCTTTTTTATCCCCTGCATATTTTTTTAGTTGCGGACATTCTGTTTCTGTTTGTGGATCTACATTAATATAATACGTAGGGAGTTTTGCTGCCATCCACTTCTCCATGGCTTTGGCCTTCTTTTCTTCCAGCGAAAACTGTGATATTTTGCTGTAATCATCATGCAGGTTCATCCGGTGTGGTTCTGAACGGGATTTCAGGTAAACAATTCTTACCCCTTTTTTCCCTTGCTCATCTGTATAAGCGGTTGCTTGGGAATAGTCGCCAATTTTCATTTTGCCAAGCATCCCTACCATATCCTTATCCAATGCATCAATAGTAACATATGTAGAGCCATCCCTGTTAGTGATAAATGGTCCTGAAAATTTTGCTGCTTCATCATCACTGTATTTTGAAGCGGCAGCATTAAAGCTGAATTTCCCGGCAATGACATTTAAGCGAACGGAATCTAATTTTGTTTTTGCCTGTGCTATTTCTGCATCTGTTACAGGTGGTATACGGAGTATATGACGCACAATAGCATCATCACCATTGCGCTGCACCATTTGTATAATGTGATACCCAAACTTTGATTTTACCGGTACAGATATTTCTCCTTCTTTGAGGCGGAATGCTGTTGACATAAAAATAATATCCCAGCTTTTTTCATTTCTGTTGAGCTGGTACTGCCCACCACGGTCTTTACTTCCGGGGTCTTCTGACACCTGTTTTGCCAGTTTATCAAAAGTGGTAATCTTGGATTCAATCTGTTTTTTGTAATTATTCATTTCCCCAATAATGTACTGCTCCAAATCTCTTGATGCTTTGGGGTAAAGAATTATTTGACCTATTTCCAATTCGGATTCGTAAAAAGGGAGACTGTCGGTTGGTATTTTTTCAAAGAAGGCTTTTACCTCATTGGGAGTGATCCGCACATTGTCAACAATTTTTCGCTGCATGGCACCTGAAAGCTTTTGTTCTTTTACAGACTCCCTCGCATCGTCTTTTATCTGGTAAATGCTTTTTCCTGCCATTTCCTCCAGAGCTTCCTGGCTGCCGAGCTGATTAATGTAGTAACGTATTTTCTGATCCAGCTCTGCTTCTACTTCATCATCTGTAACGGGTAGTGAATCTTTTTCTGCCTGTAGCATCAATACTTTTGAAACAATGGCTTGCTCCATCAGTAAACATTCGGCATTGTCCGGAACGGTTCCGCCCTGCCGGGCAATATCCAGAATGGAATTGGTAATGTCTGACTGAAGAATGATACGATCCCCTACTACTGCAGCAATCTTATCTGCTATAACTTTCTTTGCCTGCGGTTGAGCTACTACTGTAAAACTCAATAGCAGAAAACAAGCAGTTAATATTCTTTTCATGTTATGCATAAGTTCAAAAGTAGTTTTCCCGGTAAAACTTATATGCAGTTTTCGGAGTATTTAACAAAAGTTTCAGGAGAAAAGCTGTGAGCTACGAGTTACGAGACTTAACATTTACAGGCTACTTCTCGTAGCCCGAAACTCAAAACTCGTAGCTTAAAGTGTTCTTTTCACTTCTTCAATCTCATAGGCTTCCACCACATCCCCCACTTTATAATCAGTAAAATTCTTAATAGTCAAGCCGCATTCCATACCTGACAGCACTTCTTTGGCATCATCCTTAAATCGTTTCAACGAAGCCAGTTCTGCTGTATTAGCCCCCGTTGGGTAGATTACGATACCATCCCGTATCAGGCGGACTTTTGAATCTCTCTTAATTTTTCCATCTCTTACAGTACATCCTGCCACTGTTGCTTTGTCAAATTTGAATACTTCTCTTATTTCCACATTCGCAACAATCTTTTCCTGCACTTTTGGTTCCAGCATTCCTTCCATGGCACTCTTCACTTCTTCAATCGCATTATAGATGATGGAGTACATTTTTATCTCGATACCAGCATTGTCTGCCAGTTTAGATGCCTGTAATGAAGGACGAACGTTGAAGGCAATAACGATAGCATCAGATGCTTCTGCCAGCACAATATCACTTTCATTGATCTGGCCTACTCCTTTGTGAATTACACTTACTAAAATTTCCTGTGTAGAAAGTTTTTGTAATGAGTCGCTCAATGCTTCTACCGAACCATCCACGTCACCTTTGATGATAACTTTCAACTCTTTAAAGCTTCCGAGTGCCAGACGGCGACCAATCTCATCCAGTGTAATATGTTTCTTCGTTCTTATGCCCTGTTCTCTCAATATCTGTGCACGGCGGTAAGCTATTTCTTTTGCTTCTGCTTCAGAAGCATACACTTTGAATTTTTCACCGGCCTGTGGAGCACCATTCAATCCTAATATTACCGCTGGTGCCGAAGGGCCAGCTTCTTCTTCTTTCTTATTCCTTTCATTGAACATGGCCTTTACCCGGCCAAAATACTGACCACTCACTATCAAATCACCTGGGTGCAGTGTTCCGTTTTCAACCAGTAATGTTGCTACATAACCACGGCCTTTATCTAATGATGCTTCAATGATAGTTCCTGTAGCTGCCCGATCAGGGTTTGCTTTCAGGTTAAGCATTTCTGCTTCCAGTAATATTTTTTCCAGCAGTTTATCAATATTCAATCCACTCTTAGCGGCTATCTCCTGGCTTTGAAACTTACCGCTCCATTCTTCTACCAGTATATTCATTTGCGAAAGCTGTTCGTATATTTTTTGCGAGTTGGCTCCGTCTTTATCAATTTTATTGATAGCAAATATCATCGGCACATTGGCTGCCTGGGCATGGCTGATAGCTTCACGGGTCTGCGGCATCACCGCATCATCAGCAGCAATTACTATCACCGCAATATCGGTAACCTTGGCACCTCTTGCTCTCATAGCGGTAAACGCTTCGTGGCCCGGAGTATCTAAGAAAGTGATTTCTTTTCCGTTGGGCAATGTTACCTGATATGCACCAATGTGCTGGGTAATGCCCCCGGCCTCACCTGCCACTACACTTGCGCTGCGTATATGGTCAAGTAATGATGTTTTACCATGATCAACGTGGCCCATGATGGTAACAATAGGTGAACGGAATTTCAGATCTTCTTCATTCTCTTCTTCATTCTCCTCTTCCATTTCCATTTGCTTTTCCATGTCAATAAACTCAACATCAAAACCAAATTCGCTGGCTACCAACTCTATCACTTCGGCATCTAACCGCTGATTGATAGACACCATGATGCCAAGACCCATACACTTGCTTATCACTTCGGCAAAGCTTACATCCATGAGGTTAGCCAGTTCGCTTACGCTGATAAATTCGGTTACCTGCAATTTGTTATCATCAGTCATGTTGCCCTGAGCATCGGCCATCTCCTGCCTCTTTTCCCGGCGCATTTTTGCTTTCGTATTTTTGCTCCGGCCACCGCCGCCAGACAGTTTAGCTTGCGTTTCCTGTATTTTCCGTTGAATTTCTTTTTCGTCAATCAGTTTATCTTCTCTGCGCCCGCCGGTAGTGGCAGGGCCACGGCCACCACCAGTACGATTTCCGCCACCTGTGTTGCCACCAGTGTTGCCACCACGGCCACGGTTAAAGTTGCCGCCACCGCCAGTTCCCGTTCCGCCGCCACGATTTCCGCCACCGCCGGAATCTTTATTGATAAATATTTCTCTTCTGCCGGTATCCTTTTTCTCTATCGGGATACGTTTTCTTTTTTTCTTTTCGTCTTTTACCGGTCTTGTATCACTATCAACGGGCAAATCAATTTTACCAAGAATTTTTGGCCCGGTTAATTTTTCTACTTCAATATTTTCGATAACAGCAGGCTGATCATCCGCTACAGGTTCTTCTTTTGCCACTACTTCTTCAACAACCTGTTTTACTTTTTCCTCTTCTTTCTTTCCTTTTTTTGCTTTGCCTTTAGCATGCTTTTCTTCTTCAAAAGGCTTCGTCTCTTCTTCCTTTTTTAGTTTAACTATTTTCTTTGGCCGGGTAGATGAATCAATAGTAGAGAGGTCAATTTTTGTAACCACTTTTGGTCCTTCTATTTCCGGTACTTCTACTTTTGTTACTTCTTCGGGTCCGGCGGCTAGATCTTCTTTTTTGGTCTCTTCTACCTTAACGGGTTTTACTTCCTCAACCGGTTTTACTTCTTCTTCTTTCTTTACTGGTTTTGCAGCTGTTTTCTCCTCTTTTTTAAAGCTTATCTCTTCATCTTCTTTTTTCTTTTTAGCTTCCGCTTGTGAGCCTTTAGGCAATTCAAGCTGGTCGCTTTTCATTTTAGCGGCTTTATCGCTTGAAAATTCCTGTTGTAATGAACGGTACATTTCCTCCGTCAGTTTTGAAGTAGGTTTCAGTTCATCTTTGGGAAAATTTTTCCCTATCAGGAAATCAATAATGGTATCCTGACCAACGTTAAATTCTTTGGCCGCTGCTAATAATCTTGGAAGTTTTAATTCTGCCATTCAGGTTTTTTAATTGTCAATGGTGAATGATCAATGGTGAATGAGGGTATGGTTTTATTGACCACTCACTATTCGCCATTCACCACTTTATTCTTTATCAAATTCTTCTTTTAATACTCTTCTTACATCTGCAATCGTTTCTTTCTCCAGATCTGTTCTTCTTTCCAGTTCTTCCGGTGTCAGGTTCAGCACACTTCTTCCTGTATCACAACCTACTCTTTTCAGCTCATCAATAACCCATGTTTCAATTTCATCGCTAAATTCTTCGAGGTCAATATCAAACTCTTCTACTTCATCCCCTTCTTTATCACGGTACACATCCAGTTCGTAGCCTGTCAAATCACAAGCCAGTTTTATATTTACACCCCGGCGGCCAATGGCCAGTGAAACCTGGTCGGGTTTCAAATAAACATTGGCATGTTTGGCTTCGTTATCCAGTTCCATGCTGGTAATTTTTGCCGGCGTTAATGAACGTTGTATTAATAATTGGATATTACTTGTCCAGTTGATAACGTCAATGTTTTCATTTTTTAATTCACGAACAATACCATGAATCCGGCTTCCTTTCATTCCTACACAAGCACCTACCGGGTCAATTCTGTCATCATAAGATTCCACAGCAACCTTAGCTCTTTCTCCGGGATCTCTTACGATTTTCTTTATTACAATCAGGCCGTCAAAAATCTCCGGCACTTCTATTTCTAATAATTTGGCAAGAAATTCAGGTGCGGTTCTCGAAAGAATAATCACCGGGCTGTTATTCTTCATGTCCACTTTCCTTACTACTGCACGGATGCTTTCCCCTTTTTTAAAATAGTCCTGTGGTATTTGTTCACTCTTCGGAAGAATCAGTTCATTGCCTTCATCATCAAGCAATAAAATTTCTTTCTTCCATACCTGGTACACTTCCGCACTGATAATCTCACCTATCCTGTCGCCATATTTTTTTGCCAGTACATTTTTCTTCAGATCGCTGATGCGGCTGGCCAGTGTTTGTTTGGCAGCCAGAATTGCCCTGCGGCCAAAGTCGAGTAAGTCAATTTCTTCGTACAATTCTTCCCCTACTTCAAAGTCTGGTTCAATCTTTACGGCATCAGAATAAGCCACCTGCGCCAATGGATCTTCTACCTGGCCATCTTCTACAATCATCCGGCGGCGGATAATTTCAAGGTCACCTTTCTCTGCGTTTACGATTACATCAAAATTTTCATCGCTGGTGTACTTTTTGCGCAACAGGGTTTTAAATACATCTTCCACTACTTTCATCATTGTAGGACGGTCAATATTTTCCGCTTCTTTAAAATCCTGGAACGCATCAATCAGGTTAATACTTGACATAACACATAGCTTTTTAGAATTTAATTTGAATTTTTGTTGTTTTTATATTAGCAAAAGAAATAGTGTGTTGCACTATTTCCATTTTCTTTCCTTTTCCTGTTGTTTCTTCTATCACAATATCAGCCTCAGTTGCACTTATCAGTTTTCCTTCTTTTTTAGCATCTTCTTTATCGGTTACTTCTACAAAACGGCCAATATTTTTCAGGTATTGGCGGTGCAGTTTCAGCGGCTCATCCAGTCCCGGCGATGATACTTCCAATGAAAAATCACCATTTGGGTACAGGTTTTCTTCTTCAAGCTGCCTGTAAAGCCGGCGGTTATATTGAACTAATTTTTCAATGCTAACTCCCTGGTCGCCATCAATGAACACCTTTATATTATTGGTCGGCTTAATCCTCACTTCTACCAGAAATACGTCTGGTTCGGAGCTGATTAATCCGCTGACCCGTTGCTCTAATGCCTGTATTTGTGCTTCTCCGTTCATGGGGTATAAAAGAAGAAGGGAACGGCCTCGTTCCCTTCTTACTGCTATTTCTGATGCAAATATACGGGAATCAGTTATTATCTGCCAAATTCTGCCCTTTACGTAATGAAGGTTTCAGAATAGCCTTCGCTTCGGTAAAATTTAGGTAAAGAGCGGCAAAATTCCGGCGGCTGCAAAACGGGTCATCTTATCTTTACATTATGAAATTCGTATTGTACGCCATACTGGCCTATGTATTATACCAGTTCATCTTTAAACTGGTGATACCGGTGTACCTCGCCAGCCGGAAAATAAAAAGGGGCTTCAGGGAAATGCAAAGCAAGATGCAGGAACACATGCAGCAACAGCAGCAAGGCAATACACCTCAGCCTTCGCCTTCCAAACCAGAGCCAAAAACAAAACCCGATGATTATATAGATTTTGAAGAAGTAAAGTAACTACCGTTTCTGCCTGAATAACCAGGATAGTAAATCAGGTTCAGCAAAAGCAGCGTCCCAACTATTGTGATTAGCATTTGGATACAAGGTGAATTTTACGTTTGCCTTTTCTTTTTTCATTGCCTCCACCATATCCTCTGACAATTTTGGTGGCACCACATCATCCTTGCCACCATGAAACACCCACCATTTTGTTTTTTTAAGCGCAGGCGCTGTGGCCGTGTTTCCACCACCGCAAATGGGAATGGCGGCAGCAAATAATTTGGGATTGCGTCTTACGATTTCGAATGTTCCCATGCCACCCATAGAAAGGCCACCCACATAAACCTGCTTTTTGGAAATAGGATAGGTTTTGAGAAGTTGCTGTAATAATTCCTGTGCCAGCCGCATACCGATCGTTGGCTCACCCGCTTCCCGAAAAGAAAATATTCTTTTACCATTCTCCATTTTAATATCAACATTGCTCCAGAAGCTGCTGGCGGGGCATTGCGGGAAAACAACAATAGCCGGGTAATTCTTCCTGTTCTCTTCTTTCAAAAACAATTTAGCACCATGCACTAACTGCAATTCATTATTATTACCTCTTTCACCAGCACCGTGCAGAAAAAATAAAAGTGGATATTTTTTTGTTGCATCATACTTATCCGGCAACAGCAGGCGATAAGGCATAGTATCGTTGCCATTTATGTAAAAGTGCTTTTGATACAGGCTTAGATCCTGTGCCCCAGCGAGGATACTGCATAAAAATAAAAGAGTAAGTAATTGCAACCCCCTTCTCATAGTTATTGTAATTTAAAATTAATTTCTTTTACATCTCTCGAATTGCCGCCAATAAACAGTTTAAAATCGCCCGGTTCTGCTGCAAATTTCAAATCGCTGTTATAGAACTTAAGGTCGTTGACACCTATTTCGAAGTTAACTTTTTTAAATTCACCAGCATTCAATTTTATTTTTTGAAAGCCTTTCAATTCTTTCAGCGGTCTGGTAATACTTCCTGCCAAATCACGGATATATAACTGTACTACTTCTTCACCATCATACTTCCCTGTATTGGTCACTGTAATGGATGCTGTAATCTTCTCATTCATTTTCATGGAAGTTTTATTCAATGAAATATCGCCATAGGAAAACGAGGTATAACTTAGTCCGTAACCAAAAGGAAATAATGGAGCATTGGGTGCATCCAAATAATTGGATTGAAACTTTGGTGAATCATCAGCAGAGGGTCTGCCTGTATTTTTTTGACTATAATAAATGGGTACTTGCCCAACGTTTACAGGAAATGATACAGATAATTTTCCGGATGGGTTATAGCTACCGAATAATACATCAGCAATAGCATTACCAGCTTCGGTACCTGCATGCCACACCTGTACTATTGAAGCAGCCAATTCGTTTTCTTCTGGAATAGCCAATGGTCTTCCGCTCATTAACACTAGCACGAAGGGCTTTCCTGTTTTAGCCAGTGCTTTTATTAATTTCTTTTGGCTTTCGGGTATGCTGATGTCAGTACGACTTGCTGCCTCACCCGACATTTCAGATGCTTCCCCAACCACGGCCACTACCACATCAGATTTATTTGCTATTGTTAATGCTTCATTCAGCATCTCGTCGGATGTTCGTTTATCAATATCTATTCTTGTTCCAAATACATTTACTTTTTTAGCGAATAGACTGTCGTCAGAAATATTAGCCCCTTTTGCATAGAGCAAATTCACATCAGCTCCGGCAATATTTTTGATTCCTTCCATTACAGTTACAGATAATTTGGAATCCCCTGATACAGCCCAAGTGCCCAGCATATTACTCTGGTCATTAGCCAACGGACCAATTAATGCGATCGTGCCGGATTTTTTAAGTGGTAACGTTTGATTATAGTTCTTTAATAATACAAATGACTGTGCAGCAATTTCTCTCGCTTCCTTCCTTCTTTGTGTTGTCAATATTTCTTTAGCCGGTTTAGTAATATCAATATAGCGGTAAGGATTATCAAATAACCCCAATTTATATTTTGCTTCGAGGATGCGGCGGCAGGCCTGGTCAATATTCTGCAGCGTTACTTTCTTTTCCTGTAACGATTTTTTTATAGTTGTTAAAAAACCTTCGCCAACCATATCCATATCCAGCCCTGCCCCTAATGCCAAAGCAGAAACAGTTTGTAAATCACCCATACCATGTGCTGTCATTTCATTTACCGATGTGTAATCTGATACAACAAAGCCTTTAAAACCCCATTGCTTTCTTAATAAATCACTTAACAACCATTTATTTCCTGTGGCGGGAATGCCATCAATCTCGTTGAATGAACTCATCACACTTCCTACACCTGCATCAATCGCAGCTTTATAAGGAGGCAGGTATTCATTATACATTTTCACCCGGCTCATATCTGTGGTATTATAATCCCTTCCTGCTTCTGCGGCACCGTACAGCGCAAAATGCTTTACACAGGCCATCATTGTATTGTCTTTTGTCAAATCATTTCCCTGGTAACCTTTTACCATCGCTACAGCCACCTGAGAACCGAGATAGGGGTCTTCTCCTGCCCCCTCAGCAATACGTCCCCAACGGGCATCACGGGCAATATCTACCATCGGTGAAAAATTCCAGCACAAGCCATCAGCTGTTGCTTCTATGGCTGCTATTCTTGCACTTTGTTCAATTATTTTCATATCCCAACTGCAGGACAGGGCCAATGGAATCGGGAAAATAGTTTTATATCCATGAATAATATCCGAACCGAATAGCAATGGAATTTTTAACCGGCTTTGATTTACTGCAAAGTCCTGTGCCACTTTTATTTTATCTACTCCAATTACTCCAAAGAGTCCACCAACATCCCCTTCTTTAATTTTCTTCTCTACATCACTGCTTACTACAGCACCTGTAACAATGCCGCCACCCGGAGTTAACAAATTTAATTGTCCTATTTTTTCATCTACTGTCATCTTTTTCATCAGATTGCTGATGAATGTATTCATCTTCGGATCGTTTACGTTTTGTGCAATGGCAGAAAAAGAAACAACTACAAATACTATAAGGATAATTTTTTTCATCGTATATTTTTAATCTTTCTAAAAAAATAGTTCTATTATTTTTTAAGCCAGGGGCTATCAAAACCAAGTTTCTTTAATCCCGCCTTTATTTCCGGGCAACTCATAAATAAATTCCACAATAAGCCACTACGATAGTTTTCCATCATCACCACTATCGGCCCCTGGTCTATTGCGAGGTATCTGGGTGGAAACCAATTCTCCTGTTCACTAAATGCATCATAAAAACCATAGACACCCCAGATTTTGTCTTTCATCTGCCCATCGGAGAACCAGTGTTTCATAGCAGCCATTGATTGCTGTGGTGTGTAAGGAAAAGATGATAATGCTGCCGTTGGAGCTATGACACCCAGATCATTCTCTTCGTTAGGAGCATGCCCGGCATAGCCTGTCATTGAATAACTTGATGTCAGTCCCCAGTTGTTGGGGCCATACCCTTTAAACTTTTTAGGATTATCTACACACCATTGATAATTGATGAGAGAAAGATTAGTGTTCTCCTGCCAGTAGTCGGCATATGTATCTTTCAACCCTCTTGGATCAAGGCCAAGGTAGGAGTAATGGGCCCAGAACAATGGGCCGCCCTGTGGCGGATTGCCCTGGTAACGCATATTCAAAGTGTAGCCGCCATAAGATGTCGTTTTATTTATTTTTCCCCGTCTGACCGGGTCATCCGGGCGGGCATTGTCTGCCCAACCTTCATGATACACTTCGGCAGGTACCCCATGTGATGGTGATGATGCCGCCAACACATACATAATGAGACATTCATTATATCCACGAACTGCAAAATTCATTTGCCACCCATAGTTGGGACTCCAGTGCCAGTACAAAACATTTTTACCATTGCGGTACCAGTCAAACTCTACTTCTTTCCATAATTTATCAATCCTTGCGGCTAAATTTTTTTCTGCATCATTCCCCTTATTAAAATACTGCCGGACACAAAGCAAGCCCTGAATCATATAAGATGTTTCAACCAGATCGCCTCCATCGTCTTTTTTACTGAATGGTTTTACTTTTCCCGTTTCACCATTCCACCAATGTGGCCATGCGCCATGAAACCTGTCCGCAGTTTCTAAAAAACGAACGATCTTTTCTAATTGTTTTCTACCTTCTTCTCTGCTAATAAAATTTCTTTCAATACCAACCAGAATTGCCATCACTCCAAAACCAGCACCGCCACTGGTAACTATGTTTTTATCATTCTGCGGATAAATATTATCAACATGAAAACGTTCTCTAGCTAATCCGCTAACGGCTTCTGCACCATCCCAAAAATATTGAAAGGTCTGCTGCTGCACTATTCTGAATATTGCAGTATCCGCAGGAGAAATGGTTTTAGGAGTGGTAACGTTCTTTTTCTCTGCCGTACAACAGATTACAAGAGATAAGGCTACAGCTGCAGTAAAAGCCATTATTTTTTCTCTCTTCATCAGCATATATTACTATAAATAAGGTGCAGTGAAACCCAGTCTTCTCAATCCATTTTTTATTTCAGGAGCCCCCGAAAATAAATTCCACAATAAACCACTGCGGTAGTTCTCTATCATTACAATAATAGGACCCTGGTCTATCGCAAGTGTAGAATTAGCAAACCAAAGGTCTTTTAAACTAAAGGCATCATAAAATCCGTATGGACCCCACAGCTTATCTCCCAGTTTATAATAAAAGAATTTCAATGCATTCATTGATTCTGTTGGCGTATACGGGATTGATGAGAGGGCAGCCGTAGGTGTAATAACTCCCCGGTCATTATTGGGTTCATTAGCTCCATATCCTGTAGGAATATCGCTGGCAGTAAGTCCCCAGCATAAATTACTGTACCCATAATATCTCCGGGGATTGGCTTTGCAGTATTCATAATTTATTTTGGTGTGGTTGGTTGTCTGGGTTTGATAATTACCATATGCATCCACCAGTCCATTGGGATTAACACCAAGAAAGGAATAATGGGCAAAAAATAAGGGACCCCCATTCGAAGGTCCTAATGGCAATTGATACCCATAATAAGTATTATTATTACGAATGGCTCCATTGCCGGCCCAGCCATTATCATATACCACTTTAGGTATAGAATCTGTAAGAGATGAAGAAGCAAGGATATAAACGATCAGTGCTTCATTCCACCCCCTGACCGGCAGGTTAATGACCCAGTTCAGTGTAGGGCTCCAATGCCAATACAATACATTTTGATTATTTTGACGGAACCAGTTCCATTCCACTCCGTTCCAGATAGTATTGATCTTTGAACGAAGATCCGTTTCCACCCCATCAGCTCCATTGAAATATTGACGGGCAGTAAGCAATCCATTTATTAAGTAAGAAGTTTCTACCAGGTCGGCGCCATTGTCATTGCTGCTGAATGGAATGGTAGCACCGCTTGCTCCGTTTACCCAATGGGCAAAGGCTCCATGGTAACGGGTACAATTATTCAATAAAAAGTTGGTAATTTTTAAAATACGGTCACGGCCTTCGGTTCTTGTTATAAAATTTCTATTTACCGCAGATATGATTGACATGATTCCAAAGCCGGTACCACCGGTAGTTACCAGATCACCACTGGAATTTCGTTCCCTTGCCATGCCGCTGATGGGATGTCCAAATTCCCAAAAAAACCGGAACGTCCTGCGTTGCACAGTATCCAGTAATTGGTTGTCGGTGAGCAATGGAAATTTATCAGAAGAATCTATGGATGTTATAAACTCTATATTAATAGCAGTACCCAGTGATCCTTTTTTTGCAGACTGCAAACCGGTAGTAGTACGGAGAAAATACCGGGTTAAATATTTTAATGGCAATTGCGGTACTATAACTATAACACTGTCATTTTTTTCATAGCTATAATTGACCGGCACAGAAGTAACGTTGCTTTCATTTAAAGAAACATTTGCCGCAACGGTCTGCCTATCCACGGCGTTATTAAAAGCAAGTTTTAAAACAGGATTAATTTTTATATCGTAGTAAACAGCAGCGGATGGTTTATTATCTACCTGAACAGTTACCAAATGCAGTGCATCTGGTGGCGGGGTATCTGTTTCCTTTTTTTTGCAGGCAAGTCCTACTATCAGAACGATTGCGATGCAACTAAATTTTCTTACCACATCAAAAGAATTGAACATACCACACACCAATTTATTTTGTAAAATTTTAATGCTAAAGCAATTCGGTACATTACAAAAACTGAAAAAACGGGGCTAATAAACAGCCCCGTTTTAAAAAAATGTTTGTATTATCTTCCTGCTTTCTCAAGTTGGTATAAGGCATCAATTTCAGCTGCCGTTAGAGCTTTATTATAAACTCTAATTTCATCAACAGACCCTGTCATTGGTTTATTCCAGGAATCAGTGGTTGTGGCAACATTTCCAAACGCACCTATATAAACAAAAGAAGGGTTATTAAAAACTAAAGTAGTATTATTTCCTCTAACTTCAAATGCAGGGCTAGAAATTTTAGCGCCATCAGAATATATAATAAATTTATTATCAGTACCACTCCAAGTAGCTATAATTTGAGCCCATCTTCCACTAATTTTATTTGGCCCTGCAACATGTTTCCCTGGGGTTATAATATTATCAGCAACCATCCATGGTTCTAATTTAGTAAAATTTTCATAAATTTGAGTACCAGAAACTGAGCTTCCAAATCCTTGTTTAATTTTAATAGAATCATTTATAGCCAATGCTTGTCCTGTTTCGGCAAATAAATTAATATTTCCAATCCATTCATTAGGCCTAGAAAGTGAAAAAATTGTAGTAGCAGTTCCTGAACCAGGAGTAGCAGTTTGATTATTTGAAATCTTAACCCATGCACTCACAGTATATGCACTTAAAGTAGCTGTAAGCGCAGCAATTGCAGGGTATTTTAAATAACCATTTGTAAAAGTAGCAGCTTGCCCTTTTATGCCTCCAGCATTATATGTTACCCCAGTGCTAGTTTCAGGTGCTGTACCAGTTTTGCTTTCAGTACCATTTCCATCAAATGACCAATACGCTTTTAAATTGGCCGACCCTACTTCGTTCGAGTTATTATACCCGCCGATTGGTGGCAGCGGAACGTCATTGTTTTTGTTACAGTTTCCTGCAACAAGTACGGAAAAAATTCCTCCTACTGTGAGAAATTGAAAAATCTGTTTAATAGTTCTTTTTTTCATCTTATTTGATTTATTGTTTTAAAAAAAATGATTCGACGGTACTGCTTCTATGCAGGTCCGTCCCTTATATGTATAATCGAATTGTTTTTCATTAGTGGGGTATAAATTTTTTATCCAATTTAAACTTAATAACCGGGGTTTTGTATTATTTTATTGCCGCTCAAATCAATCTGCCGCTGCGGTATGGGAAACAAATTATGCTTGGGTGACAGATAAGGTTTACCCAATGCCTGCAACACCGCTGCTGCTCTTCCTGTTCTTCTTAAGTCAAACATCCTGTCATGTTCAAAAGCCATTTCCACCCTTCTTTCTTTATAAATTTTATTTCTTAAACTGGCCTGGCTGATTGCATTTACAGGAGGCAATCCTGCCCTTTGCCTTATCAGGTTTAGTGCATTTTTGGAGGCGGTAGTATCATTTAATTCATTTTCTGCTTCAGCTTTTATCAGCAGTATTTCACCATAGCGGCTAACCCTCAGATTTTTATTGGATTGCCCCCGGTCAAAAAAAGTCTCAGCGGTACGGCTTACATAGGCTTTGTAATTATAGTAAGGGTTGGGTAAGGTATTGCTGGTAACAAATCCATCCCATAATGTTGAACCCGAAACTAAAATAGTGGCTGCTTTTCTCAGGTCACCGGGTTCATAGGCATTTACTAAATCCAGCGAGGGTACATTAAATCCCCATCCAAAATCACCGGCGCCAGAACCCCGCATTCCCTGTACCTCTGTGTATTGTTGTATCCCTTTGGGCGGATTATCAGCTATAGCATTTACTTCCCAGATTGATTCGGAAGAAAATTCCCCGGCTTCCCGCCATATCATTGCATAATTGGGTAATAATGAAAATTGTCCCGACCCGATCAAAGCATCACACATGGTTTTTGATTGTCCCCATTTGTTCTGATATAAATATACTTTGGCGAGTAAAGCCTGGGCTGCTGCTTTTGATGTCCGGCCCCTTTCTGCTATTGGTATTATTGTGGGAAGTTTTACTGCGGCATCAGTAAGATCGCTTTCAATAAAAGCATAAATCTCTGCTGCGGATGCCCGCACACTGGCTATTTCAATATCTGCCTGTGATGTAAGCACTTTATCTATTTTGGGCACTCCTCCAAATGTTCTTACCAGGTTCCAGTTAAAATATGCTCTTAAAAATTTTGCTTCGCCGATATACCTGTCTTTTTCAACAGGTGGTAAATTCATACCTGTCAAAAATTTAATAGCATAACAGGCACGGCCTATCCCTTCAAAATTTCCTTCCCACAGTTCATTAAAAGAAATGTTCGTTGGTGATATCAGCCAGCCATCCAGTTCTAATTTATCTCCACCACCATCCCCCGGTGAGCTTCCTTTATCAGCATCATCTGATGAAATGCTTGAAATTCCTATCCAGGGGAAGGAATGTGTTTCCCAATCATACAATTTATTATAGACGGCGCCTATAAGCCGTTGTGCTCCATCCTGTGGGTTATTGAGTAAATCATTTATTGTTGTGGTTCTGGGGGGTTCTTCCAGAAATTTCTTGCCGCATGACACAACAGCAAAAAGTGAGACCAGCAAAACAGCCAGTAATATTTTATTAAATGTGTATTTCATAAATATTTACTCATTTAAATTGAACATTGACGCCTATTAAATAAGAGGCGGATATAGGGTATATATTTAATTCGATACCGGCTTCATTCTGGTTACCCGGCAATTCAGGAGTAAAGCCGGTGTATTTTGTAAGAATGAAAGGATTTTGTGCACTGGCAAAAATCCTCATTCTTTCAATTCGTTTCCACAAATTTCCTACGGGGAAATTATACCCCGCAGTGATATTATTAATCCTGACAAAAGAACCCGATTCAATAAAATAATCGGTTGGGTAGGGAGTAACATTGCTGGCACCGGGGTTTTTATTATTATTACTTCCCGGTATCCATCGGTTTTTCGCCACATCGTATTCAACATTATAATTACTGCCAAACCGGATGCCTTTTTTCCCATTATAAACTTTATTACCGGCAACTCCAACAATATCCATGCTAAAATCAAATTGTTTCCAATTAACAGTGCTACTGAGTCCATAATATATTTTTGGCTGGTAAGAGCCTACATGCTCCCGGTCAAGGTTATCAATTATTCCGTCATTGTTTTTGTCAACAATTTTAAAATCTCCCGGCACTGCGCCAATAATATGCGGGTAAGCATTTATTTCTGCGCTATTTTGAAATATTCCGTCTGTACGATACACCCAAAATGAACCAATTGGTTGTCCCACCAATGTTTGTGTGGCGCTAGAGCCATTATTTAAACTGCCGAAGTTCAGGGCTCTTCCAATTCCTACATTCTTAACTATATTTTTGTTGTAAGTAATATTTCCCCTGATAGTATAATTCAGTTTGGTATTTACTTTTTTATTCCATTGCAGGGAAAACTCCAATCCTGTGTTGGATATTTCCGCCGCATTAGTAAGAAATGAATTTCCAAAACCCAGCGATGCATAAGGAACGGTAAAAAGTGCATCTTTCGCTACTTTATTATAAAAATCTATTTCGCCGCTCAGTTTATTATCTAAAACAGAAAATTCTACTCCTGCATCAAATTCCCGTACAACTTCCCACTGCAGATCAGGGTCTGCAATACCTGTAACGATAGCACCGTCTATACGATTTGTACCAAAATAAGCAAACAATCTTTCCTGTGGCCGCAAATCAAATGCACCCGGACGAATGGCATCATTCCCTACTAACCCGAAACTGGCTCTTAATTTAAGATTATTAAAAAATTGCTGGTGAGCCATAAATTTTTCGCTGCTGATAATCCAACCAATACCGATTGATGGAAAATTGCCCCAACGCTTGTGTTCAGGAAAATTACTGTTGGCATCCCTGCGGAACGTAGCGTTTAGCAGGTACCTGTCTTTAAACTTATAGTTGGCTCTTATGAAATAAGATTCCCTTCTGAAATAACTACCAATAGGATCTCTGAAATTTTGCTGTCCCCTGGCGGTATCTTTAAAATTAAGTTCCCAGAAATTTTTATCATCCGGAATATTTTTATTGCCTATCACTGCTCTGTTGCTCCATCCGTTCCGCCGTTCTGCGGTATGGCCCAACGTAAGCCGGAGGTCATGGTCTTTTGAAAACTTTTTATCATACGTCAGATAATTATCCCATACCCACTGATAAATACTGTCACGCATAAAAGAAAGGTCCGCATCATCATTAAACTGGGCACCTTCTGTTCCGTTTGGTAAAAAGGTTTTATAAGCCGGCGTATAATTCCATCCATTATTCTGTTCCAGGTCAATTCCGAATTGTGATTTGAAACTAAGTCCTTTAATAATTTTGTATTCTCCCCACACAGTGGTTTGAAGACGGTTGCCATAACTCCGGTCATTTGTTGTTTTTAAAGTGGCATAAGGATTACCAACGTTGCTTACTCCGCTTGAAGTATTGCCAAAGCGGCCATCGGCATTCAGAACATTGAAAATTGGCGAAGCGATATAGGCGGTTGTAAATAAACTATACGGCTTATTTTCAGAGCTGTAATGTGAAAATCCGATATTATTCCCCACTTTTAGTTTGGGGCTTATTGTAAATTCATGGTTATAACGGGCTGTATATCTTGAATAATTGTTGTCAATTAATATTCCATTCTCATTCAGGTAGCCGAGTGAAAGGAAATAACGGTATTTATTTTTTCCTCCGCTGATAGATAAGTTATGGCTATTAAAAATGGCAGGTCTTGTTATTTCATCATACCAGGAAGCTGAACCTGTAACATCTCCCGAAGTTACTGCTGGAGCTCCTGCTGCTTCATTAGAATAAGCTGCATATAAACCCGGTCCGGCCATTCCTACTTTGTGGGTGAGCATTTTTACCCCCGCCTGTGCATTATAATTTATTGAAAATTTTGTTATACTGCCTGCTTTTGTTGTAATCAGTACTACACCATTAGCGGCCCGGGCACCATAGATCGCAGTGGAAGAAGCATCTTTTAAAATATCTATGGAGAGAATATCGGCAGCATTAATATTCCTGATATCGGTTGTTATAATCCCATCTACAACATAAAGAGGATCCGCTCCGCCCAAAACAGATCCTACGCCCCTGATCCTGACATTAGGAGTGCTGCCCGGAGCTCCGCTGTTTATAATTTGTACACCGGAAACTTTTCCCTGAATGGCCTGCGTAGCTGTTAAGACAGGAATATTTATTATATCCGAACCTTTAATAGAAGCAGAAGAACCTGTAAGATCTTTTTTGCGTGAAGCACCATAGCCTATCACCACCACCTGCTCCATCTGCTGTTGCGACTGCACCATTTTTATATTGATGGACGCCTGATTATTAACCAAAACTTCCTGCGTGGAATAACCAATAAAAGAAATTACCAGGATAGCATTATCGGGAACCGTGATGGTAAAATATCCGTTATTATCTGTTGATGTGCCCCTGCCTGTTCCTTTAACCGTTATGGAAACACCCAGAAGCAGTTCCCCGGTTTCATTGGTTACCCTGCCTGAAATTTTTATGTCCTGTTCATCTTTATTGGCAGAACGGATTGCAATCAGATTATTATCCAATATACGGTAGGAGAGACTGGTTCCGGTAAAAATTCTGTCCAATACTTCACTAATCTCTGTATTGCTTGTATTGATATTAATTTTCTGGTTGAGGTCTTTGAGTTTGCTGTTGTATAAAAAACGGTAATTGCTTTGTTTTTCAATGGCATTGAGTACTTTGCTTATTTGCACATCCTGCAGGTCCAGCGATAAAGTTTGCCCATTTATGCGTGCAGTAGCATTCAGGAAACAGAATACTGTTAGTATAAAGGTCAATTTCATAATCAAAAACAGTCTTTTAAGGGTGGGTGAGGCCTTAATAATAAAAAGATATTTTTTCATTACTTTTAAACTTGAAGGTTATTAATTCAGATACCGTTTTGCTTCTCAATTCAACCTGGTCTCTGCGTTAAACCGCTACGGGGAATGCTTATGCATTTCCCGTTTTTTATACAAGAATCAGTAGGTGTTTAATGTTATAATAAATAAAAGTTTTGCTTTGCATTCATTCGATTTAATATATAGTTACTTTCTTATGCTCAATTTTATACCTGAACCCAAAAGAAAATTCAAGGGCTGCCAGAGCTTCCTCCACTGTTTCAGTAGTAAAGGTGCCGTACATCAGCAAGTTCTCTTTTCTCTTGTTCTCAAATTCAAAGGTTACATCATACCATCTTTCCATTTTTTTGGCAACATCAGCAAACAACTCATTTTTAAAAGACAACTTGTCCCGGATCCATGCTGCTTCTACAGCTATGGTGTCGTTATTCTGATAAGTAAGTTGTTTGATGGCAACAAGAGGTATTTTTTCTGGTATCTCCTTCTCCTTTAAATGGGTGTTGCCGTTTTCTCCCGGTTCATTGTAGACTACCAGCTTTTCATTTGGCGAAAGGATGATTTTATTATTGGGCCTGTTCTTTATGGTTACTTCTATGCTGCCATGGATAAGGCTGGTTTCTGTTTGCTTGTCTTCCGGGTAAGCCGTTACATTAAATACTGTACCCAAAACTTTAATATTAATATTGGAAGTATGAATAATAAAAGGTTTCTCTTTCATTTTCACTACATCAAAGTATCCTTCTCCTGTAAGTGTAACTTCCCTCAACTGCTGACCATACTCTTTATTATAAGTAAGCTTACTGCCTGCATTGAGCCAGACTACAGAACCATCCGGTAATTCTACTTTGGTTTTGGAACCCTGGCGGGTTGATATTTCATTTACCTCTCTTGCTACCAGGGTCTTTTCACTATTGTTATTAAAAAATTTATTAAATGCAAAAAGCCCCAGTGCAAAAGCGATAGAGGCTGCCGCAGCCCAATACCATTTTCTTATCCTGTTTTTGCCAATAATTGCTGGCAACGGTTCTGGCATATCGCCAAAGGCAATATTCATTTCCTTCATCCGGTGCAGGTGGAGCATGTAAGCATCTTCTGCCTGCATATCATCTTTTGGCGGTTGCTGTTTCCACAGATCTTCCAGATTTTGAATAGCATACTGCCACTCTGCGTGTTCAAGAACAAGGTTTTCCAAATCCTTTAGTTCAGCAGGAGAAGCCTCACCTGATAGTTTTTTAGAAAGTAGTACCCAAAAAATTTCCTGGCTCATTGGTCTTAGTTGGTATAATAAACAAGACACCCGTAAGCAGCGTTTACCCCTAAAGAAAAAGAAATTATTTTTTAATACCCGTGTAGTGGAGGGAGTTTTTAATATCAAAGTGCATGCACTTACTAATACGGCGAAGTGCTATGGCCATTTGGGCTTCTATCGTTTTTACTGACAACTGTAGTAGATCTGCTACTTCTTTATATTTCAACCCGTCTTCTTTAATAAGTTTGAATATAAGCCGGCAGCGGGATGGCAGGTCGTTTACCGCTTTTTTAATCTGGCGCATAATTTCTTCTGTCATCATTAATTGTTCGGGATTAAAATAAATGCTGTTCATCTGTACCAGCCAGTCTTCAGCCGAGAGGCTTACCTGTCTTTTTTGCTTTTTAAGCCTGTTCAGCGATAAATTTTTGGTGGTGGTATAAAAATAAAAAAGCGGAGAATCAATGGTCGTTAGCTGATCTCTTTTCTGCCAGATCCGGATAAAGACATCGGAAACCAGTTCTTCTGCCTCCTCTCCTGATTTCAGGATGGAATAGGCGAATTGCTTCAGGCGGCTGTGCAACAGAAGGAATAACTCCTTGCAGGCAGTCTGGTCATTATTTAATGCAATAGCAGATAGCAATCGTTTTATATGTTCGTTCTCATGCATTGTATCAGCAGTGTAAATCTAAGGGTTTCCAAATAATATTTTAAGTCCTGTAAATACAACGTTTTTTTCTATTTTTGCAGCCGCTTAATCGCAGGACCCTTAGTTCAGTTGCCTGCCTGCCAGTAGGCAGGGTTAGAGTATCCCGATTATTACAGGGGGGCCAAGGATAAATTAAATTGTTCTTTTATTAAAATTTTTCCCGTTTTTGCGGGATTGGACCCATAGCTCAGTTGGTTAGAGCACCTGACTCATAATCAGGGGGTCGTAGGATCGTGCCCTACTGGGTCCACTTAAAAATGCCCCGGGTTTTTTACCGGGGCCTTTTTTATTACCATCAGAGGGTTCTTTAACCTTTTGTTAACCGGGATGAAAATACATTTGTCCACTACTAAAGTTTATATGAAGAAAATTATATTGTTATCTATCTGTGCCTTTTTTGCTACTTCTTTGCTGGCGCAGGACAATCCCCCTGTTAAGAAGAAAAAAGATATTCCTGACATGAGCAACCGGGCTAATGACCATTTTCTGGTACAATTGGGCTATACACGATGGGCTGGTATGCCGGACACTATTAATACCGGCGGCTTTTCAAAAAGTATTAATGCTTATTTCATGTTCGACTACCCCTTCAAAACCAATCCTAAACTAAGCATGGCTTTTGGACCGGGCATATCATCTGACCATATAACTTTTTCAAAAACACATGTTGGGATAAAAGACAATACCCCCACATTTAATTTTACCAACCAGTCTGATACCAACCATTTCAAAAAAACAAAACTGGCAACGGTTTATTTAGAAGCTCCCATTGAATTACGGTATTCAGCCAAACCGCTTACAGGAAAGGGGTTGAAATTTGCTGTAGGTGTAAAAGTAGGGATGCTGTTAAATGCCCATACCCGCAATGTAAAATTTGAGAGTAAAACAAATACAATCATCAATGACTATGTGATGAAAGAGGCGAGTAAACGCTTTTTCAACAAAAACCGTATTTCAATGATGGCGAGAGCTGGTATGGGACATTTTAGTCTTTATGGAAGTTACCAGTTAACTGCACTCTTTAAAGATGGCCTCGGGCCGGTAGTAAGACCTTACTCAATTGGCCTTACATTAAGTGGATTATAACCGCATTCATTAATATGTTTGAGAAGCGATCTGTAAACAGGTCGCTTTATTTTTTTACTTTTGTCTGCCGGTAAGATGGAAAGACGATAAAGTCGTTTCTGCCTTTCAGGCAATTACTATTTAATATGATTGATAAGAAAAATATAATTCAAAGCGAAGAGAAAGCGGTACTGGTAGGGTTAGTTCAAAAAGAACAAACAGAACAGCAGGTGCAGGAGTACCTTGATGAGCTGGCTTTTTTGGCCGAAACCGCCGGAGCTGTTACCGCAAAAAGATTTACCCAAAAATTACAACACCCTGATAGCAGAACTTTTGTTGGCAAAGGAAAACTGAAAGAGATAGGTGATTATGTAAACGGCAGAGATATTCGCATTGTCATCTTTGATGATGAACTGACTGGTGCGCAGATCAACAACATTGAAAAAGAAATCAATGTAAAAGTGATTGACCGCAGCGACCTGATTCTTGACATTTTTGCAAGAAGGGCAAAAACCGCACAGGCAAAGGCCCAGGTGGAACTGGCACAATACCAATACATACTGCCCCGGCTGCGGGGTATGTGGAAACACCTTGAACGATTGGGTGGCGGTATCGGTACAAGGGGCCCCGGTGAAAGTGAAATAGAAACTGACCGTCGTATCGTAAGAGATAAAATTACATTACTAAGAAAACGATTGGCGGAAATAGATAAACAAGCATTTACGCAACGTAAAGACAGGGGCGAATTTATCCGTGTTGCATTAGTGGGTTATACAAATGTTGGCAAATCCACCATTATGAACCTGCTGAGTAAAAGAGAAGTGTTTGCAGAAAATAAATTGTTCGCTACACTTGACACCACTACCGGCAAAGTTGTTTTTGATGCCACTCCTTTTCTTTTAAGCGACACAGTTGGTTTCATCCGCAAGTTGCCGCATCATTTGGTAGAAAGTTTTAAAAGTACCTTGGATGAAGTAAGAGAAGCAGACATCCTGTTACATGTAGTAGATATTTCTCACCCGGCGTATGAAGACCAATTGGGTGTGGTAAATAAAACCCTGCAGGAATTGAATGCTTTTGAAAAGCCCACCATTACTATTTTCAACAAAATGGATTTGTATGAAGCACAAACCTTTGATGAATGGCTGGAAGAAAGCACCAAAAAGGAAATACTGGAAGACCTGAGAGACCGGTGGAATAATGAAACAAATGGGAATGCCGTTTTTGTTTCGGCACTTGAAAAAACAAATATGGATCTGCTGCGCAAAACGATATTGGAGAAAGTGAGGGAATTATACAGAATCAGGTTTCCTCACAAATCAGAGTTTTTATATTAATACAAGCCACAGATTACACGGATTAACACAGATTAATACAAATAGGAGACATTATCCCATAGCATGTCCATTTTTATTTAAATGATTTTTTGCAAGATAGAGTGTTGCTTTAGCAACAAATAATCTGTGTTAATCCGTGTAATCTGTGGTTAAAAAACCATGACCGAAAAAAAATATACCTGGCACAAAATAGCTGACCGCATCAATGAATTAGAATTTGCTGATAACAATATTGCCGTAACAGAACTACAGGACAAAAAAATATGTATCGGCAAATACAATGAGATGGCTTTTGCCTTTGCCTTCAAATGTCCTCATGCAGGCGGCATCATGGCAGATGGGCATATTGATGCGTTAGGTAATGTGGTTTGTCCGCTGCATCGTTACAAATACAATTTGCAAAATGGCCGTAATGTAAGTGGTGAAGGCTATTACTTAAAGCACTGGCCGGTAGAACTAAGAGAAAATGGGGTTTTTGTAGGTATGGAAGAAAGCAGCGGTCTCTTTGGCTGGCTGAAATAAATACCTTTTCCGGGTGAATTTGCTGCCGCCAATCTTTCTTATATTTAGAGTAAACCTCACTACCATGAACCGCAAAATTATCCTGCTGCTGCTTGCAGCCATTTTTTCCATTCAATTTGTAAATGCACAAGCAGGAACGTGGCGGCAAATTGGTGAGGCTGGGGCATTGGCCAATACCCTTTATGCCACGGCTTGCAATGGAACACTTTATACCATTGAAAAATCTGGAAAACTTTACCGGATCAATCCTGCAACGGGTACCTGGTCAGAGCTAAGCACTGAAAACTATGCTAATAGTACCCTGTTGATGGGTGGAGGTAAAAACCTGTTTACTATTGAAACAGATGGAAGCCTGTACCGCACCAATCCCGAAACCGGTAACTGGACGATGCTTGGTAAAAAAGGCGACTGGGCCAATACACTTGCAGGAGCGGCTGTGTACGGCTATTTCTATACTATAGAAAAAAGCGGAGCATTATATGCTACCAATGTTAATACTGGCAACTGGGTGCAGTTAGGAAAGCCAGAGTTTGCAAACACAGCCATGCTTTTTGAGGCTAGCGGAAACCTGTACAGCATAGAAAAAGACGGCAGCCTATATCAAATAAGCCAGTCTGATGGCTCCTGGAAAAAGATAGGCCCACCAGGGGCTTGGGCAAAAACTATAGCAGGGACTACTTTAAACGGGAAACTCTATACGGTAGAAAGTAGCGGAGCTTTGTATGTTACTGATCTCGCCACCGGCACCTGGCAGCAAATTGGAAAGCCTGAGTTTGGAAATACTCATTTTATAATGGCCGCAGGCCAAAAACTTTACACCATTGAGGTTAGCGGTTCGCTTTACGAGATTAATATAAACTGATTTTAATCAGATTTTTTTTAGTTCAGGCTTCTGCAAAAGCCTGAATATCCCTATTTTTGCTGCCCCGAAAGGGAACCTGCCTTTGCCAAGGCTACGGCAGGTAAAAAGGTATTCCTGCTTAGCTCAGTTGGTTAGAGCATCTGACTGTTAATCAGAGGGTCGTAGGTTCAAGTCCTACAGCAGGAGCAAAGGGTTCTGAGAAATCAGGACCCTTTTTATTTATTTTTTATCTGTATATTCTTTATTCCGAAAATTCCAAGCTCTATTATGTTGGCTATTAGGAAAATGCAGCAAGGCGATTAGAAGAACTTAATTCAACTTCTTTCAATACGTTTACCTCAAAACACCGGCCTTGGATTTTAAAAGCAATTTTGAATGTGGCAACTCAAAAACAAATGCCATTCGCCTTGAAAAGTTTATTAAAAAACAAAAAAGCAGCAAATTGCTCGTGCAACTTTGTGATAATAATTTCAAACCAGCAGGAATTTTAGCTCAGTTGGTTAAAGTCCCGGATATCCGGGATTAATCAGAGGGTTGCTGGTTCAAGTCCAGCAGGAGCGAAAGTGGACAGCTCAGTAATTTTACCGGGCTGTTTTATTTTAAAATCCTTGTCCGTATTGAATAAAAGGGCAAAATCTCATTAACTCTCTTGGTTCGATAATTCTTTGCATCAAACTCAATATTTTCAGGAAATATCGAACCAACAATCTTTCTTTTGGTGTCAGCCGGAGCTTTTTTATAGTAATTGGCTATATCACTCATAAGAATAATGCTGTTATCAATATATTTTTTAAACTCTGTTTGAGATTTAGATAAGGTGCAATGCCTTAGAATTAAGAAGTCTACTGTATTTTTTCAATTGAACACAATAATGCTCAATTGTTTTTTTAGTTTCAGCTTCCAAGCTCAAACATTTCTTTCAGTTCTTTATTGCTCAGGTTGCCAATCCAGCTTTCTCCGGTAGCTACGGTAAGGTTTGCCAATGCTTTTTTGCTTTGTATCATTTCATTGATGCGTTCTTCAAAAGTATTTTTGGTAATAAACCGGTGTACCATCACATTGCTTTTTTGTCCTATCCGGTAGGCACGGTCGGTGGCCTGGGTTTCTACAGCGGGGTTCCACCAAAGGTCGTAATGAATTACATGGGTAGCTGCCGTTAAGTTTAATCCTGTTCCTGCGGCTTTAAGCGACAGGATAAAAATTTTGTCGGCATGGTTTGTTTGAAAATTATGCACCATTTCCTGCCGTTGCTTTATACTGCATTTGCCATGATAAAAAAGTGGTTCCTCTTTATATCTTTCTGTTATAAAATGTTTTAGCAGGTTTCCCATTTCGGTAAACTGGCTAAATACCAAAACTTTTTCATTACTTTCTATAATGCTGTCTAATTTATCAAAGAGCAATTCCATTTTTCCGCTCAGGGAACTGTTTAAAATATTATTTTTCAAAAACTGTGTAGGATGATTGCAGATTTGTTTCAGCGCTAAAATCATTTGTAATACCAAACCCTGCCGAACAAAAAGCGATTTGTTGTCGGTATTCTTAATACCTTCTATTTCTTCCAATGCTTTTTGCAAAGTCTTTTCATACAAGCCGGCTTGCTCTTTTGCCAGCGTAGAAAAGCAATCCATTTCTATTTTATCGGGCAGGTCGGAGATGATGGTTTTATCGGTTTTAAGCCTGCGCATCATAAATGGCGCTGTAACCTTTTTTAGTTTTTCTGCCGCCGCCGCATCATTAAATGATTCTATCGGGTTACCAAAGTTTTCATTAAATTCTTTATGATTGCCCAAAAATCCCCTGTTGCTATAATCAAAAATGCTCCACAATTCGCTAAGCCGGTTTTCTACCGGTGTGCCGCTCATGGCAATAAAATTATTTGCCCCAATCGTTTTAATGGCTTTGGTTTGGGCCGTATCCTGATTTTTTATGTTTTGTGCTTCGTCAATGATTAACGAATGCCATTTCATTTTTTTTAAATTGGCAGCATCACTCCGGGCTATGCCATAAGAAGTAAGTAATACATCATATTTATCTTTTGCAGTAATCCTTCTGTTTGTTCCGTGAAAAATTTTAACCTGTAAGGAAGGCGCAAATTTTTCTATCTCGGCCTGCCAGTTGGTTAAAAGCCCGGTAGGCACTACTACCAGAGCTTTTGCTGCTGCAAGCAACCCTTCTTCTTTATATTTAAGTAAAGCAGTAATTACCTGTAGTGTTTTTCCCAATCCCATATCATCTGCTATTACAGAGCCAAAGCCTATTTGAGCATTGCGGTACATCCACGAATAACCTCTGTGCTGATAAGGTCGCAAATCAGCTTTAATACCTTTTGGCAGTGGAATTTCTTTAACCTGGGTCAACTCCCGTATCATATCCCTTACTTCATCGGTTAATGCAATTTTGGCTCCCCTATACTCGCCACTCAATGCTGAACGGAACATTTGAAAGGCGGTCAATTCTTTGGTTTCGGAAAAATGTGAATGCAGTTTTTCTAAATCTTTTTGATTAACATAGATATATTGCGTTTTGTATTTAATTAATCCATCCGATTTTTTGAGTAACTTTTTAAACTCGTCTTCACTCATTAATGTATCGCCAACAGCTACCTGCCAGTCAAAATCCAGCAATTGGTCTAAGCGGATAAACGATTTGTTGCTTCCCTTTTTCTTTATTTTTAAACTGGCTTTGGGTTTAAGTATTTCCTGTAAAGATTTGGGTAATAATATAGAAATATCCAGCAATTGAATGGCCGGAATCATTTGCATTAAAAAAGGCGTAAATGTGGCATTGTCCATTATCATCAATTCTTCGCCTTTGTTGTTGATATAATTATCCAGCCCTGTGATAAATGAGCTCAGTTGAGTTAAGGATTGCAGGATTTCGTAGCGTTGCTTTTCATATTTTCTCAGGTTTAAAATTTCTCTTAATGCAACAGGGGGATCAAGTAATTTATTTTTTTCCTGAATGTTGATAATGACTTGAAACTTTTCGTTAGGCAATTCCTGTACTACAATTTGCGGTTTGTATTTACCCTGAGCAAGGTAATATTTTTGCAGCCAGGCCATTATGCCTCCACTCAATGCTTCTTCACCAGGCCTATTAAAAGAATAATTTTTATTTTGGTAAAACAACTCTACAAATAAATCATTACCTGTTCTTTCGTTTAAAATATTTATGATTTCTGTTACAAACAACGACAGTAAATTAAAAGCGGTGTCTTTATTGACAGACTGATGTTTCTTATTTTCTTCCCAAATAAAAATATCCGGGGGTAAACTATTCTCTGATTTTTCTACTAACTCTCTCACCTCTTTGCTAAGCATAGCAGGTATCCAGCGAATAGCGAATCCGCCTTTGTTCAATTGCACAATTTGCGGCACCACCGCACCATTTGCCAGTAAATGAACGGCAAAATGCAAAACCGTATGTAACGAAGCGGTAGAAGGCTGATAATCGAAAGTTTTTGCCGGTTGTATCAGAGATAGCTGGTTAAGAAAGTCTAAAAAAGAAAATTGGGTTTCGTTAATAAATACTTTTGATTGAAATTTTTCGTCTATGGAAATTTTGTTATTAGTCCTGTGGCTGATAGCCTGCTCTTGTTGGCTGGCCTGGTAAAAAAGATTTGGCAACGAAATTTTTCCATGTACTACTTTTTGGGCATTCCTTACCACTTTACCCAGTTGCGTGCAATATTTTTCTTTAAAATTACCATTGCCCTGGTAAAAAACAGGAAAATCGGAAAGCAGTGCACTAAGCTGTTCATGAATTGGCGAAAGCCCGGAAAACGATAATTTATGATAGGCATTTTCGGGGTTATACTTAGTTGTTTTTTTTGCATTGCCATCAAAATATAAATCGGTAATTTTTGGGATGGCTGTAGATTCTTTATTTACATGAATGCCTAATTTGTTGAGCTGGGAAATTAAATCCACCTTATGCAAATCAAAAACCAAAAAGGGGTTGTTGTCAATTTCGGCACACACTTTATAAATGACTGCGGCCAGGTGTTTGCAGGGTACAGCCCAATCGGGGCAGTTGCATTGCATTTTAAAATCGGTCCATTGTTTTGGAAACACTTTTAATCCATATTGTTCGGCTATAAACAATACTTCCGGATCAAGTTCCTTATTAAGTAATTTAGAAATGATAACCGGTTTATTTGCTAATGCTTTAATGAAATTATTCAATTCGGGATCAAAAAACGGGGGAAGTATAATATCTACATGATAAGGTTGCGGCCTGCTGCCACTTACTTTGGCCCTGATTTGATTTTCCTTGATTGTTATACTTTTTACAGCACCCTTTGCAGCATAACTGCTTCCACGGGGAAGGCGGTTGCTATAATCAATATTGTTTAAAGAATTGAGCCATTGCTGGCCCCACCAGGTTTTGCCAAAATTGGTTGCCATAATTATTTATATATTTTATTTTTTTGCCTGAAAGGAATTAGAGGTTTTTGCTGATGCCTGTTTTGTCTATCAACTCCTTCATCTCTTTCATACCACCTCAGGGGGTTACTGGTTTGTCTGTATATTCATGACGCATATTACTGATTTATAACTATGAAAGTTTGGCATATTTTAGGCAATTGCAAAATTTGGGTTAAAAAGGTTGAGGCTGAAGTGACCCTCTAACGAATCAATTATTTTTTGGGCTTTGTGGGCTTCTCAACAAAAAGACTCTTAATTACTTCTAATGTGAGCTTGTACTTAGTACTATATTAGATTTTTTGCCGGTTAAATGTTATCCTAATTGATATTGCACATTTGCTATCCGCTTTAGGATGATACTGATCCAAAAAATACTTGTAAGTGCTGATTTTACCATATCCTAATTTTGGGTTTGCCGACACAAAGCTAATATCAATCACCCAATACCACAGAAAATAAATTCTCTGAAAGTAGCTACAGGCTTAATTTTCAAGCAAAACAAGACAACAACAAGTATCACTAACAATTCTAAATTTATCTGTCAATCAGAGGGTCGCTGGTTCAAGTCCAGCAGCAGGAGCAAGCCGCGGAGAAATTCACGGCTTTTCTATTTGTAAGGAGTATTTCAAACCTTTTCACTTCGACAACCGATTTTCTACCTTTAGCAGTATATTTAAATAACAATTAAAAAAATGAAACTACTATTTCTATTCTTGCTGACTACGGCTTGTACGGTCAGCATCTCAGGCCAGGGTATTGTTTACGAAAATCGCAACAATATCCCAAAGGCTGATATGTGTAAATCTTCAGAGGTTTATATAAAAAAGAAAGTAAAAGCACAGTTAGCCAATTACTATACAGATTATCCCCTTATCTCTGTTGACTTTAACTCCTTCAAGGGACAAAATGGTTATGATGATAAAGAAACCCCCGGTAAGATTGTTTATCCCTTCAAGATAGAAATGCTTGTTTATTTAAAACGCAAGATTGTAAAGGAAGGTAAGGAACTGACCGAACTCTGTACCTGGAAGTATGACAGCATATATGAATATGCCACTATGCCGGGAAAGAAATGTGAGTTTCGCATAGTTCCTTCTTCGCAAAAAACGATGATTAAACGCCAGGAGTACTGACCAGCATTATAAAAGAAATCGGTTGGAACTTGTGTCTATGAAGTATTTAGAATATTCAGAAGAGCCCGACTTTAAATTATGAAACCTATTACAACTTTCCATAGTAAGGGTAGCTGAAAAGCCCCGAAATATTTCGAAGTTTTTTGTTTAATAATTGGTTGTACCTTACTCCAAAAGAAAAACTATGCGACTACTACTTTTCATCATTCCGGTAATGCTGATAGCAGCTTGTAACAATTCTTCCGATAAAAAAGCTGAAACAAAAGATACGGCGAAACAGGAAATACAGGTAACGCAGCCCCCGGCAGGTACGGATACACTTTTTTATGGGTTTGGTGGAAATCCATTTTGGGCGGTGTATGTAATTAATAACAACAAGATATTTTTTGTTTCTGGTGGGGAACTCCCGGATGTGGAAGTGCCCTATGTTGCCTCCACCACAACCGACAGCAATACCACAAACTATAGCTCCATCACTGGAAAAGACACAATCAATTTAACAATCGTTAAAAAAGATTGTACGACTATGATGAGTAAAGAAATACATCCCTACCAGGTTACATTGAAAGTAAATAAAGGCAAATACACCGGCTGCGGAATAATGGGTGTAAAAGGCAGTGTCTCCGATTTGTAAGACTTGTTTATGAAGAGGAATCTGAAAAAGAAGGTTTAAAACGATCTCCTTTTTCATCACTATATTATCAGGGCTATGCTACCAACATAAAAGTCATTACTCAAACCCTCTTAACTCTTCTATATTCCGCTGCAACCAGTTTGTCGTTGGATAATGAGCATGCCGGTTGATTGTATGAATAGCATAAGCTTGTCTGGACTTACTACTTGTATTAGGCAAGCTATAATGTGGTAACAGACCGTTCAATACGATGCAGGTTCCTTTCTTAACTTCCAGCGGTATCATACCTTCCATGGAGATTGGTTCATTGTCAAGTATGAAGAGTTCAGTTCCGCCTTCTTCTTTTTTACGGAACCAGGAACGTAATGCTGTGCGGTGTCCGCCGGGCATTGCCCACATACAGCCGTTTTCTTTAGTAGTATCTTCCAGTGCAAACCAGAACCCGATGCAGGATTCCGGTTCGGTGTAAAGAAAACTGGAATCCTGATGCACATCTACCACACCGCCAATCTTCGCATGTTTGAGTATATACATACTTTGAATGATCAAAGAATTACTGAGACCAAGTTCGGCTACCAATTTCTTCATTTGTGGTGAACGGGAAAAAGAATTGAAAACGGGGTCAAGGTCATGCAGGGCATGGCCAATCTTATTGAGTGAGTGAAACAAATCATTTTTCAATTTGCCGGAATTATCAAATGCATCTTTCTCGAAAAAGAAAGAGATACGGTCACCGGAATTAAGAAAATAATCATCGGTGGTTTTTGCCTGATCCGTTGTTTGAAAAACAGAGGGATGACCTTCGAAGTTATAACTACCAGACAATTCCCGGGCTTGTCTTATCAGTTCATCACATTCCGTTGATGTATTGAAACCTTCAAGAATAAGAAACCCATCTGACTGAAATTGCTGCAACCTGTTTTTCATACTGTTAAGATAATGCTCCGGATGATTTTTTCAATAAAATACAATGTTAAGCAGCTTCGTATTACTTTTAATGCCGTTATGGATACTTTACTTATCGTTATTGTTGTACTGGCAGTGCTGGTCTTAATTATTGGCCTGGTTTTGAAATCTGCAAAAAAGAAACCATTAATAGTACAGCCCATTCCGGAAAGCTTCCGGCAACTGCTGGCAGAACAGGTTGTGTTTTACAAGCAACTTAGCCCGGACAAAAAACAAGAGTTTGAGAAAAGGGTACAGTTGTTCCTGGCACAGGTACGAATAACCGGTGTCAAGACAACTGTTGAAGACATGGACAAGGTATTTATTGCTTCCAGTGCTGTTATTCCTATTTTTTCTTTCCCCGGCTGGGAATATGTGAACCTTCATGAAATATTGCTGTATCCTGATTCTTTTAATCATGATTTTGAACAAAAAGGAAATGACCGCAATGTGCTGGGCATGGTAGGCAATGGTGCTTATAACCATGTAATGATTCTTTCGCAACATGAATTACGACAGGCTTTTATCAATAAAACAGGTAAAAGCAATACAGCTCTTCATGAATTTGTACACCTGGTTGATAAAACGGATGGCTCGGTGGACGGGATACCGGAATTTATTTTGCAGCAGCAATATATTCTTCCCTGGTTACAGCTAATGCATAAGGAAATAAAAGAGATATTGGAAGATAAATCAGATATCAACCCTTATGGTGCTACTAATGAAGCCGAATTTTTCGCTGTTGTAGCTGAATATTTTTTTGAACGGCCTGAGCTACTGCAGCAAAAACATCCGGAGTTATATCAACTGCTGTCAACCATATTCAAACAACAACCCGCAATACCAGCAGCTTCGTAATAATCTTTATCAACTTTTTCGTCCTATTCTTGTTATAGTAATAAATAATCTGTCCGTATGCAATGGTCCATATTAACATCAGAAGAACAATTAGCAGCCTTACTGGAAAAATCATTTAATAAACCCCAGGTTATTTTTAAACACTCTACCCGTTGCTCAGTAAGTAGTGTCATTAAAGCAAGATTAGAAGCAGGTACTCTACCGGAGCATATTGATTTTCATTATCTCGACTTGCTGGCACATCGTTCCTTATCCAATAAAATAGCGGAAGACCTGAATGTGTATCATGAATCACCACAAGTGCTGCTGTTACAAAATGGTGAATGTGTATTTGATGAAAGCCATCTCGTCATCCGTATGCAGGATATTCTGACTGAAGTGGTGTAATCTTTCTCCTGTTTCATTAATCATCAATCATTGTTATGCCAAAATTGCATAGAAAATGGCACGGCATTATTTTTAGGCTCTACGGTTGTTATCATGTACTACATAGCACTAAAGCGAAGTAGTATTATTTTTTTAAATTTTAAATGTAACAACATGCACTACAATCAGTCATGCGGACACCGTCACAACGCTATGGCGTCCGAAGCCGCAAAAGGCAACGCTTACGCAAACCATGCTGCCGGACAGGCGGGCAGAAACCGAAATTTGTTTATCCGCTCCATGCAACGGGCCGCTGTAAACATTTACAAGACAGACAACAGTTTTGAAATGCTGGTGTTTGCTCCCGGCCGAATCAAAGAACATTTTCAGTTGGATGTAAATGGAAATGAATTGACGGTTTCTTATTCTCCACCAGAAGGTTTTCCCCGACCTGAATGGGTTTTAAGGGAATACAGCCGTGGTGGATTCAGAAGAACATTCACACTTGATGAAAGCATTGACACCACACAAATTGCTGCAAAGTATGCAGACGGTGTGTTGCAGATAAGTCTGCCCGTCATTGCCGGAAAGGAAAATGCGAAGAAAGAAATAGTGATTAACTAAGCAGTGCTATTATTTTGCAAACGGGCATCGGAAGGTGCCCGTTTTTTTATTCCTATTCCAGTTTGATAAATAAACAGAAATTATAAACCCTCCAAAAGTTATAAACTTTTGGAGGGTTCTCTTTTTAGCCGTTTCCTTTTATTCTGCGGCGGCCCCGATAAAAATCTTTTCTGCTTTATCGTTTTTGAAACTGAATATAATTCCTCCGTACACAGAGCCAACGGTAATGGTAGCCTTATCTGTGAATGACTTGTCTATGTTATTTTCGTAAGCCGTCATCACTTCTTTATAAGAGCTGCCAATACCCATGTTGTTTTTTGTTTTAAAATTACAGGGGCTGGTAATAGTAATAGAAGAGATTGTTTGCTTATCCTTGCCCTTACTATTATCCATATTTAATGTAATGCCTTTGGTTTTATACAACCAATCCTGGTGCATCAGGCCATCTGCACCCCACTCTTCTGCTTTTGATTTTGAATCAGGCTGACCAAGCAGTTCAATTGCTTTTGTATCACTAAGGCCTAATAACAAATCGCCAACACCACCCAGGTCAGCTCCGTTTGCAGCAGTATCTTTTGTTGCATTATTAGTTGTTGAATCTGTTACAGCAACTGCAGTGTCTTTATTGATGTCTGGCTTTTCTTCATCTTTTGATTTATTGGCATTACAGCCTGCAATTGTTAGTGCCATTCCCAGAAAAGATAAAAATAGTTTCATAGCAAAGTTTGATTTAATAATAATGTACTACTTAAAAATAAGCAAGGTTACAAAAAAAGGAGGCGAAGATTATCGTTATTGTGCCGGATTTTTTTGATTGCCACTATTGTCTTCTTTCAAAAACGGGTTTGTCTTTATTAACGCTGCTCTCAGTAATAGTAAAATAATAATGTCCTGCTTCTTTTTTAAAAAATTTGTCTTCGTATGCCTGTTGCGCCTGCATGGGTTTTGAATTAGCAGGAAGTTTTATTACTAGCGGAGTTGTGCCGTTTAATACAGTAATAGCGGTGGCAATCTGGGTGGTAAGTCCTACTGAAGTTTCAATAACAAGGAACCCACGGATTTTATTCGGTTCACCAGGTACCATTCCCACATGCTCATATGAAACTTTGAAAGCATTGTTATGCGGAATAAAAGATACTATTTTTTATTCT
>Ga0163150_10001804_pt1 | contig 34862 bp, 31 predicted proteins | sample OliLakLV19P2IB_FD_148628 | JGI IMG/M metagenome (GOLD analysis project Ga0163150, IMG submission 148628) | Freshwater microbial mat bacterial communities from Lake Vanda, McMurdo Dry Valleys, Antarctica - Oligotrophic Lake LV.19.P2.IB | ecosystem: Environmental > Aquatic > Freshwater > Lake >... | reverse complement strand
TGAAGCAACTTTGGCCCCTGATCAACACGGGTGGGCGGGTGTATCGGGCTCAGATCGTGGGTTATTTCGAGGAATCGGGACCGGCAACCCGGTTGGAAGTGGTAATTGATGCTACCGCGGCCCCGGCCCGCGTATTACTCTGGAGAGATATGAGTCATTTGGGTCCGGGATTCACCAGCGAAGCGCTGGGGGTCTCCGCGCCGCCGTAGTTACGGAACGACGGCTGACGAAGTTGACCTAAGGCATCGCGCAGAAATAAGTTGATCGATTCTCAGCCACGGATGAAACACGGATCGACACGGATGAAGAGGACCACGAAAAAAATGAACCGGGGAAAACGGCGAGAACAAGCGTTGTTTTCGGGATCTCGTGCTTTCCTAATTTCGTGATTGTATTTGTCGTCCGTGTTCAATCAGTGTTCAATCCGTGGCTAATTGACCAAGTTATTCTTGCGCGGCTCCTAAGCATTGAAGTTGCACCGACAGATCTAGTGACGACGGAAGAGAAGACGCATCATGCCTCGAATTCTTGCCCTGGAGTGGGATAGCCGCGAAGCGCGCCTGGCCGTGGCAGATGCGCGCCGCGGCAGCGCCGTCCTCGAGGAGGCCTTTGCCGTTCCGCTGCCCTTGCGGGCCGAAGGCGGTATGGGCGTCGATCCGGCAATCGGCGACGCCATCGGCGCGGCCGTGGCCGCGCGAGGATTGGGACGTTTGCCGACGCTCGTGGCCGTGGGCCGTGCGAGCATCGAGCTCAAGCTGCTTACCCTGCCGCCGGCGCCCGATGACGAGCTGCCCGAAATGGTGCGTTTTCAGGCCCAGCGCGAGTTCAACTCGCTGGGCGATGATTGGCACTTCGACTTCGTGCCCATCTCCGACGACATCGCCGCGCCGCGGCAGGTGTTGGCCGCGGCCGTTTCGCCCGAGGTCGTGCAGCAGATCAATGAGACCTGCCAGCGCGCCGGGTTGAAGCCCACGCGGCTCCTGCTCCGCCCCTACGCGGCCGCATCGCTGTTGCGCCGCAGCCGACTGGCCGAGTCGGGACAAATGCAGTTGGTCTCCGGCGCCACGGCCGCCAAAGCCGGCGCCATCGCCGACCCGACTGACAACAAGGTCCGATTGCTCGTTGATCTCTTGGGCGACGAGGCCGACCTGACCGTCCTCGTCGGTCCGCAAGTCGTCTTTTTGCGAACCGCGCGGCTGCCCGCGGAAACGGCTTCCGACGCCGGCGCGAACTGGCGACCACTCTTGGCCGAAATTCGCCGCACGATGGCCGCCGTGCAGAATCAACTCGGCGGACAGCGCGTGCAAGCGGTTTACCTCTGCGATGGCCGACAAGAGCACGCCGCGCTGGCCGCGCGCTTGAGCGGCGAGCTGAGCTTGCCGGTGGAGCTCTTCGATCCGCTCGCCCAAGTGCCTTTGACCGGCGCCGTTCGTACCGAACCGCCCGCGCATGCGGGTCGATTTGCGCCGCTGGTCGGCATGCTGGTCAACGAGATTGAAAAGTCGTCGCACGGTCTCGACTTTTTCAATCCGCGTCGCCGTCCGCCGCCACCCGATCGCCGCCGCCCGCTGGCGTTGGCGGGCGTTGGCGTCGCGTCGGTGGCCGCGCTGCTGGGGCTGTGGGCCTGGCAGCATTCAAAATCGCTCAACGCGCGCATTGACGAGCTGAGCGCCGCGTCGAAGAAGTTGGATGCCGAGGTCGCCGCCGCGGCCAAGCTCCAACAGTCCGTGGGAGAGTTAGACGACTGGCGCCAGGGCGACCCAGGGTGGCTCGATGAATTGGTCCGTCTCTCGCGCGCTCTGCCCGACGCCAAGCAGGTCATGCTCAGCGACGTGAGCATCTCACCCCACCCGGCGGGCGGCGAGATGGTGCTCAAGGGGGTCGTCAGTTCCACCGAAGTCGTCGACCGGCTCGAGAGTGGGTTGCGCGACGACAAGCATCGGGTCGAAGGACGCGGAAGCCACCAAGACATCAAGAGCACGGCCTATCCTTGGCAGTTCAGTTCCGCCGTAATCGCCGAGACGCGACCCGCCAAGACCAAGGCGAAAGCAGCCGCACCCGCGCGGCGGCCCGCCGCGGCTTCTCCCCGCCCAACCGGAAAGGGAGCCTAGTCGCCATGCAACCCAGAGAAAAACTATTGGCCGCTGTCGTCGGCACGCTCGCGGTGCTGGCGGGGCTGTGGTTCGTCGGCCGCAATTTGCAAAAGAGCTACTCGGACCGCAACAATCGCATCGCGCTTCTGGAGAAAGAGATCTCCGGCAAGGACGATCGTGTGGAGCTCGGCGCGCTCGCGTCGCGGCGCTTGGAAGACTTCCGCAAACGGTCGCTGCCGGCCGACGCGAAGCTGTCGCAGTCCTTGGTGCAAAATTGGCTGCTCACGCTGGTCGACCGCGCCAAGCTAAAAGGTGGCGACGTCAAACCGATCGCCGCGGTCTCCTCGCGCGGTTCGTTTCAATTGCTCCGCTTCACCGTGCGCGGCCAGGGAAGCCTGCCCCAGATTGTCGAGTTCCTGCACAGCTTCTATAACCAAGACTATCTGCACCAGGCGCCCGTTATCAACCTGAAGCGTCTGGAAGGAAGCGACCAGATCGACATGACGCTCTCGGCCGAAGTGGCCATCGTTCCCGGCGCCGCGGCACGGCCGAAGCTCGAGGACGCGCCCGGCGACCGCCTAGCCATGAAAGCGCTGGCCGACTATCGCCAGGCGATTGTCAACCGCAACGTGTACGCGGCCTATGCGCCGCCACGACCCGTGCAGTCGGCCGGGCCGCGCACGGACCCTGCGAAGCCGGACCCCTACGACGACGCCCAGCAGGCCATCGTCACGGCCATTCTCGACGAGGGGGGTTCGCCGCAGGCCTGGGTTAGCGTCCGCACCAGCGGCAAATGGCTCAAGCTCCGCGAAGGCGAGGAGTTCAGCGTGGGCTCGATGAAGGGAACGATTACCCGCATCGGCCCGCAAGAGGTCGAGATTCTGGCCGATGGCAAGCGGCGGTTGATCGCCCTGGGCAAGAGCCTGCACGAAGGCAGCGAGTTGAAAGCCGGCGAAGGGTAGGCGACCGCCCCGGAGATGGTCTGCCGGCGTTTCAGGGGCCGACGCCCGACGGGCGGATTTCGGCCCATTCACCGGCCATTTTCTCCATGACACCGACGCAGAAAGTAGTCATAGTGACGACTGGGGACATTTTCTCGGCTGACCGCGGAGATCGATACTTCGCGGCCAGTTTCCGTACATCTTGGCGCTGGCCGCATATTTTCTTTGAGGATCGCAACTGATGAGCAGAAGAAACAGAGTCGGGCGTCGAGTGTTCGTCGATAAGTGCGTCGTGAGCGCGCTGGCGGTTTCCATGGCCGCGATCGTTGCTCATTCGGCTTTGGCCCAGACCGCGCGGCAGCGCGCGACATTCAACGTGCAGGGCAATACCGTCATTGGACTTACCGGCGAGGCAACGGGCATTCTGAACGACAACAACCCGACGGCCAGCAAGTTGAGCAACGAGCTGATGTCGCCGCAGGTCGTTGGCGCATTTGAAGTCAGCTATACCGGCACCGTCACGGCCGACATCAGCTTCAATACCACGACGCACGCAATCACAGGCATCCACGTCGCCAACGCCCATCTCGTGGCCGGGAATAACGGCGACTGGAAACCCGGCAACTGGGACGGCGCCACCTTTGGAAACGGAGCGTCAGAAGAGGCGGGCAATTATGGCGGAACTGTCCTGGGGTTGATTAACCTCGCCACGCGGGGTTTGACGCTGAACGTCACCAATCGCGGCGCTGTGTTCCCCGTCGCCGAGGGCGGAAACTTTACCGTCAACACGGGTCAAGTGGCTCGGTTCACCGGGGGCAACATGGCCCTTTACAGTACCATTGATAGTGGCGGTTTGCTGGACAGCAACGACGCGTTGACGACCTACGATGGCTTCGAGGTCGACCTGGCGGCCGTGCAACCGGCCGAATTCCACTACACCGACGACATGGGGATGCATACTCTCCAGAATCCGCTGGCGGGCCAGCTGTATCCGAGCGGCATCGTGTGGCGATACTTGGAGTCGAACACAAACGTGCCAGTTTACCACGCGGATCATACCCCTGTCCTGGATGGCAATAACGTCCAGATCACGACAAATATTCGCACGTACGGCGAATTGGCGCCAGGCTTCGAGACGAGCAAGGGAGGCTTGCAATCCGGCACGAATCCTCCCAACGTCGACAAGGATTGGTTCCGGCCCGACGATGACACGGTCGGCAAGCCCAACGTCGTGCGGACCTATGTCGACTCCGCTGTCTGGTTCGATATCAACGGAAATCCCCTCCAGGTCCGCGCCGATTTGGACCTGCCCAACGCGGGCGTAAATTTGGAGAACGTGGTCTACGACGGGTTCGGGAACATCGTCTCGTCGACCGCCGTGTCGTCGAACATCACGGCCACCTTGAACGGCGAAACCGGCAAGTACGACGCCAGCCTCGCCATGAACTTGGATGCGACGGCGCGGACCTTGCTCGGCAACTTTGCCGTCAGCCTAAAAATCGGGCAGGCCAAGAACGTCTTCGACGAGCTCGCCGAGGACACAGGTCGCATCATCGCGGACGCCGCCCTGTCCCTCAAGGAGGGCGACGTCAATAACGATGGCATTGTGAACATTTTCGACATCAATCTGGTGTCGGGCAACTGGTCGCCGAAAGCCGACCCGGACTTCTACGCTGGCGACGCCAACAACGATGGGCTGGTGAACATTTTCGACATCAACCTGATTAGCTCGAATTGGTCACAGACCCAGCCGCCTCCGGGGGCGGCGGCAGCGGTTCCCGAGCCATCGACCCTGGTTTTGGCCACCTTGGGCGTCGCGGCGTTGGGACTGGGACTTGGGAGGCGGCGAGTTGGAAATGGACCAAAGGATTTGGGCAACTGTCGTCGAGAAGCGGCGGTTTAATCGGAGCCAATCGTCGACAGTGTGGACATCGACGGCGCGGACCAAATCGCACAAAACCCGAACGGTTTTTGATTGACTCATAAGTTGGGCGAGGTTATCGTCTGAAATTGAATCGATGCGGCTGGGGCGCAACGTCACTGCAACGGGAGAACGCTAATGATGACAATCTCAATGAAGTCACTCAGGGGTCGCGCGGCGCTGTGCGCGGCGGCCGCGATCTTGGCGATGAGCAGTTCTGCCTTCGCCGACCCTACGGGAATCATGTACAATGTCAGCACCGTGAACCTTCCTGGCACCGGCGGGGGAGTGGTCCTTTGGAACAACAGCCCCAGCTTCCAGACGGTGCCCGGCACGGGCACGGGTAGCCAGGTGGGGCAAGGGCTCGACGTCGACGAGCAGGTCACCTTGCTGGGCGGCAACATGGAATTGCTTGAATGGGCTGTCAAGACGACGAACGGTTTTGGCATCGTCCCGCAGCAAATCAACAACACGCAGCCCGCGGGCATCTTCTTCACGGGACTGCCGAGTGGCACTTTGGTCGAAAATTCGGGCTTTGTCTACTTCACCATTGACGGCGTCCCGCAGCCGATGTCGAACCCGACGGGTAACTCCAACATCGTGTTCTTCCAACACCCGCTGCAACCCACAATCCAGGTGCTGGCCTTAGGCAACGATGCTCTACCGGCTACGGCCTTTGGCATCGACACGAATGCCCTAGCGCCGGGTACGCCCCTGAGTACGATCTTTCTTGCGGTCGGTCTAGGGGCGAAGGTCAACGACATTGACGACATTCATTTGGGCGTGGTCTCGCACGTACCGGAGCCGGGAACTATGGTTTTGTGCGGCTTGGGTATGCTGGGCATGATCCCGCTCATTCGCCGACGCTTGAAAAAGTAGACGCCCGCGGAAATAGCGACCGCCTAGATTCGCCGTTCGCGTTTCTACTAAAGCAACTGGGTTTCTTGAAACAACCGCGCCCTGCCTTCCACCGCATCACCGCGAGGGAAGGCAGGGTTTTTTTTGGACGCAAGGTTTTTTGTGGACGAGGGGAGCGTTGTTTTTGGGACGAGGCTGCTACGCGACAGGATGGCCGTGGCGCTAACGTGTTCGATTCGCTAACTAGCACCCCGGCTCACGGGGTTAGCCTGGATCCTCACTGTCCGTTTCAATGCGCGAAGCGCGTGACCTAGGGAAAACCCCTATGCGAAACTCCGCGCTAGTTGCCCCTTGCATTCGATGAGATTCGTGACGTTCGCTGCCGTGTACTCCCCAAAGGAACGGGTTCCGGGAAACAGCAATTGAACAGTAGCAAAAACGCGATCTAATCCAAAGATTAAGTTCTTGACTGTAATGCGGAAAGCGGTCATTGTAGCTGTGGCAGGATTTCTCCTGCATGGACCGGGCCGGCAAGCGCCGTTGCCTTCTCTTTCTCCACGCATCACGCCCACAACTGTCTAATTGCTGTGAGGATTGCGAACGATGAGCAGTAGCAGAAAAGCCAGACAATTCTTCGTCATCCAGGGGTTTGTCGTCGGTGCAATTTCGACGGCCGCCGCGCTGCTGGTTGCCGAACCCGCCGCCGCGCAAACCTCGCGGCAACGCGGTACGTTTACGATCAGCGGCAACACGGTGCTCGGCCTGCAAGGCTTCACGACTGGCTTCCTCGACGACTCAAACCCAGGAACCAAAATCGACAACGCCGCGCTGTCGGCACAAAGTCTCGCCTCGTTCAAGGTTTCCTACTCGGGAACCGTGACCGCCGACATCAGCTTCGACAGCGTCACCAAGCAAATCACGGGCATCCACGTAGCCGATGCCAACCTCGTGGCCGGCAATAGCGGCGACTGGAGACCTGGCAACTGGAACGGTTCGACCTGGGGCGATGGCACAATGACCGAGGCCGCCAACTACGGTGGCTCCGTGGCCGGAGCGATCGTCTTCGCCACGCGCGGACTCACGCTGTCGATGGACAACCAGGGGGCCGTGTATCCGGTCGCGCCGGGAGGCAATTTTACCGTCAACACCACGCAAAAGGTTCAATTCACCGGCGGAAACAACGCCCTGTTCGCCGACGGCCTGGTCGATAGCAATGACTTACTGACCATCTACAGAAACTACCAGAGCGATACGGTGGCCGTGCAGCCGGCCACCTTTACGTATACGGACGACATGGGCGTGCCGCAAGTATTGCCCAATCCACAGGCCGGACAACTCTACCCCAGTTCACTGATCTGGAAGTACGTTACGTCGAACACCGACAAGCCAGTCTTCGATTCGCTGGGCAATCCGGTTTACAACACTCCGGGCGAACCTGCGAGCGGACAGTTAACCAGGAATGTTCGCGAGTACGGCGACTTGGCGCCCGCGTTCGAGGGCACCAAGGGAGGCCTGCAATCAGGAGGATCGCAGCCCTTGGACGAGGACTGGTATCATCCCCACGACGGCGCAGTCGGCAAGCCCGACGTCGTGCGGGCATATAGCCTGTCGACGACCGAGTTCGACTCGCTCGGCAATCCGCTGCCAATTCTTGGGCAGTTGGAAATGAGCAATACCGGGCTGAACTACTCCGATGGCGCGGGTACCGTGCCTGTCTCTTCGAACATCGCCGCGACTCTGAATGGCGGGACCGGCAAATACGACGCCAGCCTGGCCCTGAACATGAACGCCACGGCCCCGTTCTTTGTCGGGGATTTCGCCGTCAGTCTGATCGTCGGGCAATCCCGGCACGTCCTCTTCGGAAATCTCGAGCCGGGCACGGGTCGTATCTTCGCCGACGCCGCCCTTTCGCTGAAAGCGGGCGATGTCAACAACGATGGGATCGTGAATATCTTTGACATCAATATGGTTTCGGCCAACTGGTCGCCGAAGCCAAACGCGGACCTCTACGCGGGCGATGCCAATAGCGATGGCATCGTGAATATCTTCGACATCAATTTGATCAGCTCGAATTGGTCGCCTGCCGGCACGACCGCCGTACCCGAACCGTCGACGATTGTGTTGGCGGCCGTCGGAAGTCTGGCGATCGCTTGGAACTATCGCCGACGTCGCGCCGTCTAATTGGGGGCTGACATATCTTTGGAGAGTACTCGATTTTGTCGGGTGGCGCGTGAGACGGCCACTGCTCGAGTTGGAGGGGTGGGACGCGATGTGAATTCGCGTCGGGGCTAGGGGTTTCCCCGATGTTTCATGCGTGTCAGTACGTGCGCAAACGCACAATCACGCTTTTTACCGATAGAAACTTCTTGACTGTTTGTCGCTGAAGTTAGTAAGCTATTTAAAGTGTTCGCTGCTTAAAGTGTTTGTTGTCGGTGGGTCCCGACAGGTTTGACGGCCGGCATGCACGAGGGCGCGTGTCGGAATTGTCCGCACGCGGTTCGCCGGTCTTGGCGTGAGCGGTGAAGCGAGCCAAGCGTGGGGGAACTGACGTTCGTCAGCTTTCGCAAGGGAAGAAGTCGATTAACCATCTCATGTCATGATTTCATTCGAGTCATGATACGAGTGATCGCCCTTCGATTCGAGGGTCAAAGCATTTCAGCGCAGGGCAACCGGGCAGAACATTGGACCATTAACACACCGATCCGGTTCGATCGTTCGTCAAACTGTCCACGGCGTTTGTCCCACGGCCTCATCCCAGAATAGTTCGGAGCGAATGTCATGATCGCACGTACTTCGCGCGGCGCACGGCTGCGTTTCACTCGCGGTGCTCGGTTGGGGCAGACCGGCTTTACGCTGGTCGAGCTGCTGGTCGTCATCGCCATCATCGGCATCCTCATTGGCCTGTTGCTGCCCGCCGTGCAAGCAGCTCGCGAGGCGGCCCGCCGCACGCAATGTACGAACAATCTCAAGCAGCTCGGGCTGGCACTGTTGAACTACGAAGGTCCCAATGGCTGCTTCCCTCCGTCGTTCTTGTACGGCAACACGTTGGACGGAAGTAGTATGGGGCCTGACTTTCTTACCAACGGCGTCTGGATGCTGCTCCCGTATATGGAACAGCAAAGCGTTAAGAACCTCTACAACCCGAATGTCATCTGGTACAACAACTCGCCAGCGGCCGCGCTGGCGGTGATTCCGTCGTTTATCTGTCCGTCCAATTCCAATAAGGAAAATCCCATCGGCGCGGACACCGCCGCAGGCAGTTACTTCCGCGACACGCTTGCGCTGAATGTCATCTGGCCGTCGAATGCGCCGTACGGATTCGGTCTGATTGACTATGCATTCTGTAAGGGGGTCAGCGACGCCTGGTGCATCGACGCGGATAACATCAATCCGGCCGCCGGCCAAGAAGGCGGCATCCCGGCTCGCGAGAAAGGCATCTTTAACGTCAACCAGGCAACGCGCTTGGCGGCAATTACTGACGGCACCAGCAACACGATCATGATGGGCGACGCCGCGCAAGGCCAGAACTGGCGGCTGACGCGCACTCCGCAGCCTATTAATGGCACCACCGGTTTACTCCTCGATCCCGCCGAAGCCAGCAGTCCCCCCGTCGACACCGACTCGACCGGTCAATCGTTCGCGGTGAACGGTTGGCCTGCGGGGCAACCCAACTTGTGGACGCTCGTCAGCAGCGGCAATTTTCACGTATCGACGATCGCGGCCTGCACGCGCGATCCGATTAACCGCAAAATGATCACGGAATCTTGCCTGGACGATGCTCGGTTCTTCTTGTTGAACGTCCCGAACGTGTGCCTGAGTACGGTCACGGATCAAAGCGGCAATAATCACAACCGCGCCAGCGGCTACCGCAGCGACCACCCCAACATCTGCAACTTCCTCTTTGCCGACGGCTCGGTCCGTATTCTCAAACGCGAGATCGACTTCCGTCTGCCCACACCCACACAGCCTATCGCCGGCGTGTACCAAGCACTGTCGACAATAGGTGGCGGTGAGACGGCACAGTCTGAGTAGTGCGCGAGTCTGAGTCGCGGCAAGGCAAGTACGTCTGCAAGGGACTTCGCGCGATGGGGCCGATCGCCCGCCGCGATGGCTGGGATTCTTTCGCTCTCCTGTAAACGAAATTAGTGCGTCTATGATTCGATCGTTGACGTGCCTGCTGCTAATTGTCGCGGCAATTCTGCCCCTCGGTTGTGGTAAGACGACCGATTCGAGTCCCAAGCCGATCGCCCAAAAGGCAGACGTCCCAGACCTCGTCAAGCGGCTGAAGGAAGCCAAGGCCCCGCTGGGGCGCCGGGCCGTCCTCAATCAATTGAAGTTCCTCGGTCCCGAAGCGAACACGCCCGAGGTGCTCGCCGCCCTTGAAGCTACCCGCAAGAAGGTCGGCGGTGACGAGCGAAAGCTGGTCGACGAGACCATCGCCAAGATCAAAGGCACGGCCCCACCCGCCGCCGACGCGAAAAAGTGACGCGGCAATTCTGCTCGCGCTCACGATTGTAGAGCCTGAGACCTTGTCGATGCCACAAACGTTGGACTTCCACGAGCCTTGTGCGGATTTTGGCATCCAAGTTTTTCCTAGCCCAGGCATTCATGCCTGGGACCGCGCGACAAGAACAATTCGTCGTACACGCCCTTCAGGCCGGAATGACCTTTGGTGGAGCGTCGTGCCCGCTGCCAGACGACGACTTTTATCGGGGTGTCAAAAAACCCAGGCATTCATGCCTGGGCTAGTGAAAGCTCCGATGTCAGAATCTGCACACGTCGCACGCGGCGTCAACGACTGTCATTCGGGCGCCTGGGAAGCGCAATGTGCATCCGCGGGCCCCTCTTTGCGCGCCCCCATCCCCGGCGTATCCTGAATGAGATCGGCACCTCTGCTTGAGCTTCTTACTCCACCCGAATCGCCCCAGTCATGCCCCGCGAAATGTTGCTCCTGGGCATTGATGGCGGCGGCTCGAAAACCAATGCCTGGTTGGCCGCAGGCGATTCGGCCGGGAGTTCGCGAATTGTCGGCCGGGGCGCGGCGGGCCCCTCCAATGGCGTCGCCGTTGGGTTCGAGACGGCCCTGGTGAATCTCGACGCGGCGATCGACGCCGCGTTTCTCGCTGCGGGGCGATCGCGTACCCGCGTGGCCGCCGCGGTTTTGGGTCTGGCCGGGGCCGATCGCGATACGGTGCGCTTTAAGATCGACGAGTGGGCCTGTGCAAGAAATCTGGCCGATCGTGTGCGAATCGTGCCCGATGCCACGCTGGTGCTGGCGGCCGCTGTTGGCGACGCCGCAGGCATCGCGCTGATCTCGGGCACCGGGTCGTTGTCCCTGGGACGCGACATGGCCGGCCGCACGGCGCGTGCCGGCGGCTGGGGATGGCTGCTGGGCGATGAGGGGAGCGGCTTTGCCCTGGCGCAGGCCGCGTTGCGGGCCGTGGCCGCTGAGGTGGACGGGCGAGGGCCGGCCACGGCGCTGACCGCGGCCCTTTCGAGCGCGCTGCAGGTCTCGCATCCGCGCGAGCTTGTGGCGGCAATTCACGGTCCAGACATTCCTAGCGACGTTACTGCCCGCGCGAAGATCGCCGCCCTCTCGCCCGTGGTCGTGCAGGTCGCGGAAGCGGGCGACGCGGTGGCTGGCAATCTGATCGAAAGGGCCGCGGCCGATCTGGCAACTCTGGTCGACGTGGTCGCCCGGCAATTGGCCCTCGGGGCGAACCCCTTTCCACTGGCGCTCACGGGGGGACTGCTGTTGGGGAGCAAGCAATTGCGCGACGAGCTCGCCCGGCAACTAGCCGCTCTGGAATTGTCGGCCGACCCAATGACGCTGGTTGCCGAACCCGTGCAGGGCGCGGTGCGGTTGGCCGAGCGGCTGGCGCGGGAGTAAGTACGCGCATGGTGAACGTCTGCGTGGCGAGCGGGATGCGTCAGCTTCCCGTTTCTCAGCAGCGGTGCATGCTGCCCGTTACAATGCGTTCCCAGGGAAGGCGGTCGTCGCGAATGGGTGTTGTCGACAGGGCGACCGCCATCCCTGGGCTTGTATGACGATTCTCTCCTCACTCCTCACCGCTCCACTCATGCCCCGTTTCGTCATCCTTCGTCACGAGTGTCCCCCGGGTTCCCCGCGGCCGACGCATTGGGATTTCATGCTCCAGTGTGGCGAAGTGCTGCGGACGTGGGCATTGCCGGTCGAGCCCACGGCCGGCGCAACGATGACGGCCGCAGCGCTGCCCGACCATCGGCTGGATTACCTGGACTACGAGGGTCCGCTCACACACGATCGCGGCACGGTCGCACGTGTTGACGCGGGAAGTTATGAAATCGAGCGAGAGAGCGACGCGGAGCTCGTCGTTCGGCTGGACGGAGCCAAGCTCGTGGGCCGAGCGACGCTCGTGCGGCAACCCATTCTGCCGTCAGACGGCGCCGCTCAGTGCTGGACCGTTTCGTTCTCGATCGAGCGTTCGGCCACCAGCGGTATGCGCGGCGTGGCCTCTTGAGCGGGCTCGCCGCTGGCCCCCGCGCGCTGGGTTCGCCCTGCCAGGTAGATCTCGCCCTCGCGTAGCTCCAGCGATTCGAGCCGATACTCCGTGTCCTCGCTATCGCGAGCGGGCGGAATGGTGATCAAGGCCACGGGGTCGCCGTCGACTTGCCGCCAGGCCAGGTGCAGCTTTAAGCGCCGCGCGGCTTCGGACACACCTTCGAGTATCTGCGCCAGCGGAATCGGCAACACGCCGGCCCGCGCACTTTCGATTCGCAGGGCGACGACGTTCGGTTCGACCAGGTGCAATTGGATCGACAGGGTCACGATGGTCGACAAGGCGCCTTTGCCGTGGCGACAGGCAAAGGTCGCGCGGCCCGGTTGAATCAGAATCCGCGGATTGCTGACGTCGGCCGACAGCAGCTCGGGATGATTTTCGACGGCGTCGACCGCCAGCCATCCGTTGATCTGCGAGGCCGTGAACAGAGCGGACCAGCGGCCTTCCTTGCTGGCGTTGCTGGCCAGCGCGCTGGCGTTCTCGAGCAATTGCTCACTGGCTTCGCGCTGCGCGGTCGGCTCCTGCTCCAGCGCGTCGCGATAGAATCGGGGCACGCTTTGCGATGCCCAGTAGATGCCCGCCAGCGTCGCGGCCAGCATCAGCAGGCCGACGATCGAGACGACACCGGCGATGCCGAAGGGCTTGCGCACGCGAAAAGGGTGTCTGCGAAAAAGGGACCCCCGAAACATTCGACGGCCAGCCACACGCGATTTCCCAACGGGCCGGCCGCTTGCCCTATCGAGGGCATGGAATGGTACGCACGCCGCCGGGATGGGTCAATGCGGCTTTGCGATAGCAGGGCGGCCGGGGCAGCCGTTACTTCAATTCGGCGATGAATCGCAGGAACCGGGATTCGAGCATACGGAAATCGCTGCCGAAGATCGACGTGAAATCGGCCAACCGCTGGGCCGAGGAGTAAGTCTCGAATACCGGCCGCCGGGCCGTTAGGGCCAGGTAGTCGCAGTATTTCCGCGACTGGGTCTCGAACAGAAAGAACGACAGCGCCCAGGCCTCGGAGTACGCGGCTTGCGAGTCGCTCTCGAAGAGTCGGTCCGAGCCAACGAGCGTTTGCAACGCGCCGGCCTTCCAGCGCGGCAGCGTGTATTCCCTGAACTGGTTGAGGCGGCCGCGGTTGATGCGGTCTTCGCGTCCCGGATGCGCGCGCGAATCCCATACGCCGGGCGCTTCGAACATCGTGCCCAGCCCTTCGACCAGCCACCGTGGCGTGATGGAGAAGCGGCGATGGATGCCGGTATTGAAGGCGGTCTGGTGCGTGGCCTCGTGGATAATTGTGGCGGCGTTTTGCTGCCAGTCGGCCGAATTCCCGTTTCCGCCGCCACGGTCGTAGAGCATGATGCGATTGCTGATCTGCGAGTAGAAGCCCAACACGTCGGACGTGACGCGGCTTCCCTCGGCCGCCGCTGCGCGCATGAATTCTTCCTGGTTATGATAGACGACGGCGATCAGCGGGAACTCGGGGTCTTTAATGGTGAAACCTCGCACCGAAAAGTAGATGGCGAACGAGCGATACAGGTCCTCGAACCGCTTGCTCCAATTGACGCGCTCGCCGGCCGGATGCGCGACCAGGTAATGGCCCGTGCTCGTCACCTCGAAACCCTTGCCCAGGTCTTGAGCCAGTCGCGCGCGGACGACCGACGAGGGGTAGCTTTGAAACGAAGATGAAGACTGGCGATAGTTTTCGGCGTCTTTGGGAGCGAAGCTGAATAACCGCCCGTCGCGTCCCAGCAGGCTGATTTCCTGAGGCGACCAGGTCAGCGGCATGCCCTCGATCCGCTTGCCGTTGAGTTCCAGCTCAAAGGTCCGCCGCGGCGGCTCGGTGGCGTCGGCAGGACTCGACCAATTCGGGAAAATCGCAACGGCACAAGCAACGACGCAAGTAGGGATGAGAGATCGCATGCCGCAGGGGTCTCCAGTCACGACGTCGAGGCAATCACGTAGGCTGGGGCGCAGCCCCAGCGAGGGCCATAGAAAAGTCTAGGCCAGAAAACGGGGCGGCGATCGAAGGGCAGAATTGTCCAAATGCGTGTGCTTCTGGGTGGCACGCCCTGAGCGAAGCGAAGGGCGTGGAGCAATACCAAACCGCGCCGATAGCAGCGACCGGGCGCGCGACTCACCCACGCAAATCTTCAGCTCCTCGAGACCACCGTGCGAAGGACCTTCAACAGGGTGTCGCCGTCCGCTTCGTCGACTGCCTGGGCGCCACAGGCGTAGCAGCGCTCCCCCAAACGAGTGCAGCAGACGACTTCCAATTGTGCCGAGTCGTCGTCCGGCAGCCAGATGGTGGCGCGGTCCAACGGAAACAACTGCTGGTGATGCAAGAACGACATGCCGCTGCGCGAGACGTCCTTCGTGTACACGCAAAAATGTTCGTCACCCACGGTCAACTGGGCCTCTCCGCGGAAGTAGACTCGGCGAAACGCGCGGCGATCGTCGTACTCGCAACGCACGGGCCCGCGGACTTCAAAGAAGTCCGTCCAACTCGGCGGCAGCAGCACGTGGCACACAGGGTCTGCCTCGCCCGATTCCTCGCCTGAGCCTACTTGCGGCCGCGGAACGCCGAAATCCAACATTTCACCATCTCCGAATCGAAGATCACGCCGGCATGGGCGTACAGATAATCGAGCACGCTGGGGACCGGCATTTGCGCCCGATACGGGCGGCAACACGACATGGCGTCGAACACGTCGACCACCGAGCACAGCCGCGCTTGCCAGTGGATCTCGTCTTGCGGCACGCCCACGGGATAGCCGCCGCCGTCGACCTGCTCGTGATGTTGGTAGACCATCATCAACTGGCCCCAATCCAAGACACCCGCTCGACGTAGCTCGACGAAGCCCGTTTGCGGGTGACGGCGCATGATTTCTCGTTCCGCGCCGCTCAGCGAGCCGCCCTTGCGCACCAACGACGACTCCACGTGCCGCTTGCCGATGTCGTGCAGCATCGCGCCGACGGCGATTTTCTCCAATTCCTCCGGTTGCGAAATCCCCAAGTCCGTCGCCAGCATGACGGCATACGTGGCCACATTGACGACGTGTACGTAGGTGTAGTAATCGTGTCGCATCACCTCGAAGAGCTGCCCCGGCACCATCTCGTTATTTGTCATCAACGTGACGATGTGCCCGCCGACCAGGCCCACCACTTCCAACGTGCGATCGATCTTGATCGTGCGAAAGGCGTCGTCCAACAGGGCGCCGGCCGAGTCTTGCAGGATTTGAAAGCGTCCGACCGGCTCGGCGCGCCCGTCGCGCATGATTGCGTCGAGATTGGCCAGCAGGTACTTCTGATATCGCGGCAGCGCGCTCGACTCGATGTAGAGCGACCGCACGCCCGAGGCCAGTAGCCGATCGATGTCGTCGGCGGCAAATTGGTAGTCGCTGGCCCGATAGAGAACTGGCGGCGAGTCTTGATCCTGCCGCAGGTAAAGGTCGATGCCCAATCGCACCAGCGGGCGAAGCGTGACCACGGCAATCGGCACCAAGGCGTCGGGAGTCGCCTGTGCGGCAGGTTGCGATGGGTCGGCCGCGGTTGTCATAGCGCGCCCCTTGAATTAAGCCCGACATCAACTCGCGCTTGTCAGGGCGTAGAAGTCTAAGGTACCCCCCAGCGGTGTCAAATCTCGTTGTCGCACATCGTCGTTTTCCGAGTGGCGTCAGCGTCCATCAAGCCCGTCCAATCGCGACTACCTGAATGATCGGATTTGCCGCCCGGTGGGTGAGTGACTAAACTCACGGGTGCCCTGGCCCACGCTTGCCGTTTGTCCCGCCGCCCGCCCCTTGTTCACACCGCCCTCCGGAGACTGTCGCTCATGTTCGAGCGTGACTCCCTTCATCCACCTGCCGCTACGTGTATTGCACCGCATCTCTCGCGGCGGCAGATGTTACAGATCGGCGGCATGGGGCTCATGGGCCTGTCGCTACCACGCCTGCTGCGGGCAGAGGAGCGGGCCGCCGCCGCAGGCACTAAGGCCAAGGCTGACGCCTGCATTGTCATCTTTTTGAACGGCGGTCCCAGCCATCTCGACATGTGGGACATGAAGCCCAACGCCCCCGACGGCATTCGCGGCGAGTTCAAGCCCATCGACACCAGCCTGCCGGGCGTGCAGTTTTGCGAGCACTTGCCGCGACTGGCGACGCACGCGCACCGTTGCACGCTATTGCGATCGATGCACCACGGCGTGAACAACGCGCACGCGGCGGCCGTTTACACTGCGCTCACGGGCCACGACCGTGGCGAGATCGGCGGCGGAGCGCTGCCCACCGACAACCCATCGCCGGGCTCCGTGTTGGCCATGCTGCGCCCGCCCGTGCAGAAGATCGTGCCGCACGTGACGCTTCCGTACATCACCAAGGAAGGCGCCGGCGGGCCGCCGCAGCCGGGCTTTTTCGGCGGACTGATGGGCCGCGCGTACGATCCGCTCTTCGTGCTGCGCGATCCGAACTCCGCCGACTTTGCCGTACCCGAAATGACGCTCATGGCCGACGTGTCGCAGCAGCGCTTGGCCGCCCGCCGGACGCTGTTGTCGGAAGTGGATCGCCGTTTCGCCGGCGAAACCGGCCGAGCCGTGAGCGACTCACTCGACAGCTTTCAGCAACGCGCGCTCGATCTGTTGACCTCGGAAACGACGCAGCGGGCCTTTCGCCTCTCGGACGAACCGGACGCCGTGCGCGACGCGTATGGCCGCAACATTTACGGTCAGAGCGTCCTGCTGGCCCGCCGCATGATCGAAGCCGGCACGCGGATGGTCACCGTCTCCTGGGCGCCCGACGCCAATGCCACCTGGGACACGCATGGCGGCAACTTCGCCAAGCTCAAAGGCGAGCTGCTGCCCAAGTTCGACGCCGCGGCCAGCAGCCTACTGAAAGATCTGGCCGAGCGCGGCATGCTCGAACGAACCTTGGTGGCCGTGTTGGGAGATTTTGGCCGCTCTCCCAAAGTGAACGGCAATGCCGGCCGCGACCACTGGAACTTCTGCTACAGCGTCCTGCTGGCCGGTGGCGGATTCAAGCCGGGCTTCGTCTATGGGGCCAGCGACAAGATCGGGGCTTTTCCAGCCCGCAATGCCCTCACGCCCGGCGAGTGCATTGCCACGATCTATCACCTGCTGGGCGTCGACAGCAGCCAGCTCATCTACGACCAACTCGGTCGACCGCACCGCATTGTGCCCAAGGGCGATGTCGTGCCTGAGCTACTGGTGTAGCAGACCTGCCGATTGAGCCAGCCGAGCCTTCGCAGCCGTCCGCTGTCCTGTCGCCCGTCGGCCACGCTGCAAAAATGTGGTCGCCCGCATGTGATTCTGGCCGAAGTCGCGAAGCAGCTGATGGAACCCCTGCCAAGTTCCAACGGTCGCGCCCCTTGGACGCCAAGATCAAAGCCGGTAGCCTGAGGACGTGCGCGATGCATTAAGTCGCCTTTCATCACGTCCCACGATCGGTCATTTACGGTTACACGCATGCGTCAGATTGGAACGCTTCCCACCGTCGGCGATGCCGGACGACTGGCCGACTATCTGCTCGCCCAGGGGATCAAGACCCGCGTCGAGGACTCCGCGGCCGGCGCGGCCCTCTGGGTTTTCGATGAGGACCAGGTTGCCCGGGCCAACGAGGCCCTGGCCGAATACACGCGCGACCCGCACGACGCGCGGTACGACGACGCGGCCAAGACGGCCCGCGACGTCGAAAAGCAGACGGCTCAAAAAGAAGCGGCGTACCGCAAGAACGTCGTCGACGTGCGATCGAGGTGGGAAACCGGGCGCATGCAGCAGCGGCCCATTACGCTGGCCCTGATGGCCATCAGCGTGGTTGTGGCAGTAATTACCCAGTTCGGCGAGCAGCGCGATCCTTGGGTCAATCGGTTGAGCATTGCGCCGGTTCATGTGAATGGCGAATGGTACCAGTATTTGCCGGGCCTTACGGAAATTTGCGACGGCCAACTCTGGCGTCTGATAACGCCGATCTTCATCCATTTTGGCTTGCCGCATCTACTCTTTAACATGTTCGCGCTGGTCGATGTGGGCTCGCAAGTTGAAATGCGGCGGGGCTGGCTGCGGATGCTGCTGTTGGTGCTGGCGCTGGCCATCACTTCGAATCTGGGGCAATACCTGGCAGAAGGCCCGACGTTCGGCGGCATGTCGGGCGTCGTTTACGGCCTGTTCGGTTACGTGTGGATGAAAAGCCGGTACGAGCCACTTTCGGGGTTCGTCATCCATTCCTCAACGGTCGCCGTGTTGCTGATTTGGTTCGTGCTGTGCATGACCGGTGCGGTTGGCAGTATTGCCAACTGGGCTCACGGCGTCGGTCTTGTCGTGGGCATGCTCATCGGCGCCGGACCAACGCTCGCGCAAAGATTGCGGCGGGGTTGACGAATTTCCGATTGGGTAAGCCAAGCTGCTCGACCTGGTTCCTCGGCCTCCGATCCTGGTCGAGTTTGCGGCCCCTGACGGCCTTGCGGGAGCAAGGTCGCGAGAAGTCAAAAATCCTTGGCCGGACTGGATTTGGAGACTTGTCAGAAAGCGGCCGGAAACTCTACAATGCCCCGCTAGCAACCCCAGCGACCCGGCAGTGGCGGAGCACTTTCACGGGTGAGTTGGGGCCAACCGCATGGCAACGGCAGAAAGCTGGCGTGCGGGCGCGGACGGCGCCGAGGTTTCGACCCTGGCCGCGTTCTGAAACAGAGGAGACTCTGCATGGCAAGGAAGTCCCTGAGAAAACCGGGGAATACCCTGAAAGCAGAGTGGCTCTAAGACACATGGAGTTGTGCGGTTCATCTCGACGCTGCGGTGGACGCGGCGGGCGGATTTGGACCAGAACCTGGGTTCCTAGCAAGGAGAGATTTCGATGAAGAAGGTGTTCACGTTACTGACGATTGTCGCCATGGGCATTACCATGATCGGTTGCGGCGAAGAGACCAAGAAGGCGGAGAAGACGAAAACCGAAAAGACAACCACGACTGAGACCACCCCGGCCCCCAAGACTCCTTAATTTGGAAGCCGGCTTGACGGTCAGGTGACAAAGCTCTGCAGCGCGTCGTTTGACGCTGATGCGGATGAGATTCTCTGGGGAGGGACGCAACAAGCGCCCTCCCCTTTTATTGCGCTTTGCGCTCCACGCAGAATGCCTCGTGCAGGCGCCTATCTACCCACTGGGGCGTCCGCGCAAGAAACCCCCAGAACCCGGTAGAAATTCTGTTCTAACCTGGGGTTGCAATCGGCGGAAAATCGGGGAAAATGGCGAGATTCGCGCCTGTGCCAAACCCCCGCGCAAGGGCGCGTTCCAATTCAATTGTATTGCACGTTAGTGCTTGAGGAGTTCCATGTCGTCTGAAGCCTTGAATGTCGAAGCCCGCCAATCGCTGGGCAAGCGAAACTCGCGGCGGTTGCGCAACGCCGGCGCCGTGCCCATCGTTCTCTACGGTCACGGAGAAAAGTCGCTGAGCCTGTCGGTTTCGGCCGAACAGTTGTCCGCGGTGCTCAGGCACGGCGCGCACGTCGTCGACTTGCAAGGCGCCGTGAAAGAGAAGGCCTTCATCCGCGACCTGCAGTGGGACACCTTCGGCACGTACGTCGTCCACATGGACCTGACGCGCGTCAGCGCCGACGAGCGCGTGAACGTCGACCTGCCCGTGGTCCTGCGTGGCGACGCCGTGGGCGTGAAGGACGGCGGCCACCTCGAGCAGTTTGTCCATTCCGTCGAAGTCGAGTGCCTGGTCATCTCGATCCCGGAAAAGCTCGAGCTGCGCGTTCACGATCTCGCCCTGGGCGCTTCGCTGCACGCACGAGACATCGAACTGCCGACGGGCGTCAAGCTGCTTTCGGGCGCGGACGAGGTGGTCGTTCACTGTGCATTGCCGGTGAAGGAAGAGGACCTGGGCGGGGCGGCCGAGGGCGCCGAACCAGAGATCATTGGCCGCAAGGCCGAGTCGGAAGACGAGGGAGACAAGTAGTAAGGGCCGTGCAGTAGTAGGGGCAGTAAAGTACATGGCGAACGGCGAGATTCGTTGCGATGGTTGAGTCATGAAGCTGGTGGTGGGGTTGGGAAATCCCGGCGCCAAGTACGACGGGACCCGGCACAACATCGGTTTCTTGGTGCTGGACGAGCTCGCCGTGCGGTTGCAAGCGGCCCGGCCGCGGAGTGCGTTCTCGGGCCTGGCGGCCGAAGCGACCCTGGGCGACCAACGGATTTTGCTGCTGCGTCCGCAAACGTTCATGAACCGCAGCGGGGCCAGCGTTCTGGGGGCGAAAGATTTTTACAAAGTGGATATCGCGGAGGTGTTGGTCGTCTGCGACGACTTTAATATCCCGCTGGAAAAGTTGCGGTTTCGATCGAAAGGGTCGGCAGGCGGACAAAAGGGGCTGAGCGACATCATCCGCTGCCTGGGGAGCGAGGACGTGCCGCGGTTGCGAGTAGGCATCGGCCCGCCGCCGCCGGCGTGGGATCCGGCCGACTTTGTGCTGGGGAAGTTCACCCGGCAAGAGCAGGCCGTGGTCGCGGAAATCGTCGTGCGAGCGGCCGAAGCCGTGGAAGACTGGATCGGCCAGGGAACGGCTCACTGCATGAACAAATACAACTAAGCAAATACAACCAAACAGCGGAAACACGCGGAGCTGGGAACGTGGACCCGGCGACTCAAACCATACCAGACCACGCCATACTCGACGACGAGGAGTGAAAACTTGGCTGAGAACGCATACGAGGGACTGTTCATCCTGGACTCGAATCGCTACGCCCGCGATCCCGCCGGCGTGTCGGGGCAAATTGCCGCGATGGTGGAGAAATACGGCGGCACGATCCTCGTCAGCCGCCTGTGGGAAGAGCGTCGCCTGGCCTATCCCATCGCCGGGCAGCGCAAGGGCGCGTATTGGCTCGCCTACTTCCGGCTGGATAGCAGCCACCTCGACGCCATCCGCCGCGATTGCCAGTTGAACGAGTCGATCTTGCGAGAGATGGTGCTCAAAGTCGATTCGCGGATCGTCGACGCCCTGGTCAGCCACGCCCAAAGCAGCGGAACCGATGCCAACAAGCCCAAGCCGCGTACCGAGCCGGCGGTTGTCGCGGTGGGCGTTGCCGTGGATGCGATCGACCTGGATGGGGAAGGCGTGCTTGAAGAATAGCGGCCGGAAGGTTCAGTCTGGATTTTCCCGCTGCCCGAGCGTCGCTGGCGGCAGCTTTCAGTCGACCGCGTTTTTCGACCGTGTTTTTAGACCAGGTTTTTCGGCCTCGGCTGTTGCTTCAAGACCCCCGAATTGCTAGCATCGCCAGTTAGGGTACGTTTGTTCATATAATTGGCGCGGTGCAGGAGTTACCCCTTATGGCCAGCTACAACCGAGTCATCCTGGTCGGCAATCTGACGCGCGACATCGAGCTGCGCTATACGCCCAGCGGTTCGGCGGTGACCGAAGTCGGTCTGGCCGTCAACGACCGCCGCAAGAGCGCGAGTGGCGAATGGATCGAGGAAACGACCTTTGTCGACGTCACGCTCTGGGGCCGCACCGCCGAAGTGGCCAGTGAGTACCTTTCCAAAGGCTCGAACATGCTGGTCGAAGGCCGCTTGAAGCTCGACCGCTGGGAGTCGAAGGACGGCCAGAAGATGTCGAAGCTGCGTGTCGTGGGCGAGCGCATGCAAATGCTCGGTTCGAAGGGTGAAAGTCGGGGCGGCAGTCGCGGAGGCAGCTCATCGGGTGGGCAGAGCGGCGGAGGAGGTGGCGGCCGGCCGGCCTACGACGAGTCGGAGTACGGCGGCAGCGGCGGCGATTCGTTCGATGGGGGCGACATGCCCGCGGCTTCGTCCTCACCGCCCCCGGCAGATGACATCCCGTTTTAGTGACTGGCCGTTTAGATGGCTGGCCGTTTAGATGACTCGCGCCAGCCAATTCGGATGGCCCAGGCGCCCCAATAGAAATAAGTAGAAAAACGTCCATCGAAATACGATCTGGAAATCACCATGCCAACAAAGACTGCGACTAAGAAGCCCCCCAGCAAACGTTTGCCCCGCGGCCCAAACGGTGGCATCGAGCTGCTGCTGATCCAATCGGTCGACCATCTGGGCAAGCAGGGAGACGTGGTCGAGGTCCGTTGGGGCTTCGCCAACAACTACCTTTTGCCGCAGGGCCTGGCCACGATCGCCAACGATCATCACAAGCGGATGGTCGATAAGCATCGCGCTCGCTTGCAAGAGATTCAGAACACTCGCCTCGCCGGGCTGCGCACGCTGGCCGAGAAGCTCTCGCAGCAGAGCGTCACGATCGAGGCCAACGCCAACGACGAAGGCCACCTGTACGGCTCCGTCGGCGCAACCGAGATCGCGGCCGCGCTGAAGCGCAACGATTTCAGCATCACCTTCGACCAGGTCCGGCTCAAGGGCCCCCTCAAGGAGCTCGGACTGTACACCGTCAATATTCACTTGGGTCACGAGATCGAAAGTGAACTAAAGGTCTGGGTCGTGCCGACCGTGGCCGACGACGACTCCACGCCCAAGGAAGCGACGCCCAAGGCCGGCTGAGCACGATTCCTAGCCACGGATCGAACCCAGCGCGGGCTACGCCCGGGCAACCCAAATGGACGGTGGTCCGTGGATAGCGGGTAACGCATGGTAAATGGTGGTTCGTGGTTCGATCGCCACTTTTCACTAGCCCAGGCATTCATGCCTGGGTTTTCGACACCCCTAGGAAGTTGTCGTCTGTTGCGGGCAAAACCTTCCACCGAGTCCATTCTGCCCTGAAGGGCGTGCAAAACGATAACCTTTACGATCGATTTCCCAGGCATGAATGCCTGGGCTAGAGAAAACTCAGACTTCAAAATCCGCGCACGACGCGCGCAAATTCAACGTTTGTAGTACGGATAAAACACAGCGCGGCATAGCCGGAACCAACGAAAAGGGTCGGCGAGTCGTTGTCGGAGACGGTCCTGCGCTCGGCCGCGATGCGCCGGCGACAACGAGTCCCGACCCCCTCGGCGTCCATTGAAATCCGCGCAAGGCGCGTGCAAATTCAACGTTAGTAGTACAGCGCGGGCTACGCCCGGGTAACCCAAATGGTTGGTTGATTGTCCATCGACGCTACATTTCCCTAGCCCAGGCATTCATGCCTGGGATTTCGATGCCCGCTAAGAGTCGTCGTCCGCCCGCTTCAGCGGGCCAAAACTCCTTGAGGCCATTCCGCCCTGAAGGGCGTGAAAAACGAGATCCTTTGCCGACAATTTCCCAGGCATAAATGCCTGGGCTAGGGAAATCGTGATCGCCAAAATCCGCGCACGGCGCGCGGAAAGTCAACGTTTGTAGTACGGACGGGAATCACGAAGAGTTAAAACCACAAAGGTCACGAAGAACACGAAGAGGGAAAAATAGGATTCAGCGACTTTGTGTCCTTCGTGACCTTTGTGGTTCTCTTCGTCCGTATTGATCTGCGTATTTTTGGCGGATTCGACGTGCCCTCCGCGATTTCCCGGCGTCGTTGGTTCGTTCTGCTTGCCGTCAGGCAATCGGCCGCTAAGATGACTGCCCGGCTTTAGAATCCGCCGGGCCGCGCATCACGGAGGGTCGCAACCCATGGCTACGATTCAGCGCGGTTATCAGGAGAACGCGGGCGAGCGGCAGGGTGGCCGGCCCCTCTCCTCCGAGATTCTCGATCGCCTGCCCCCGCAAAATCTCGAAGCCGAAAAGGGCGTCCTCGGCAGTCTGCTCCTGGACCCCAACCTGTGCGACGACGTTGCGCTGATCCTACGGCCCGAGGATTTCTACGCCTCGGCCAACCAGATTCTCTACGGCCACTTGCTGGCCATGCACAACGACGGCGTGCGGATCGATGCCACACTCTTGCACGAACGTCTCCGCACTAAGGGGGACTTGGAGAGCATCGGCGGCGTGGCCTACTTGTTGGACGTGGCCCAAAGCGTGCCCGTCGCCGCCAACGCGGTCTACTACGCCAACATCGTCCGCGACAAGGGCACGCTACGGTCGCTGATCCACGCCAGCACCGAGATTCTGCGAGACGCCTACGACCAGTCGATCGAGGCCCGCGAGATGCTCAGCCGGGCCGAGGAAAAGGTCTTCCGCATTCTGGAAGACAAGGGCATCGGCGATATCGCTCCCTTGCACGACGTGCTCATCGAATCGCTGGCCCGCATCGACGCCCGGCTCGAGCACGGCGCCAACATCAACGGCATCCCGACCGGCTTTCCCGATCTCGATCACCTCACCGGCGGGTTGAACCAGTCGGAACTGGTAATCCTCGCCGCCCGCCCCAGCATGGGCAAGACGGCGCTGGCGGCCAACATCGCGGACTACGTCTCGGTCGAAATGCAAAAGCCGACGCTGTTCGTGAGCCTGGAAATGTCGCGTCTCGAGCTCGTCGAGCGCATGCTCTGTTCCTACGGGCGCATCAACGGGCACAAGCTGCGCAACGGTTTCCTGTCGGCCGGCGATCGCAAGAAGCTGGTCGAAACGTCGTCGAAGATGAGCCAGGCGCCGCTGTTCATCGACGACAGCCCCAGCCGCACGATGACCGAAATCGCCGCCACGGCCCGCCGGCTCAAGCGTCGCGGAGGGCTGGCTCTGGTGATCATCGACTACTTGCAATTGATCGAGCCCGACAACTCAAAAGACCCGCGCCAAGAGCAAGTGGCCCGCATCGCCCGCCGGCTGAAGGGCATGGCCCGCGAGCTGAAGGTGCCCGTGTTGTGCCTGGCCCAGTTGAACCGGCAGGCGGAAGCCTCGAAGGACAACCGGCCGCGGCTCAGCCACTTGCGCGAAAGCGGCGCGATCGAGCAAGACGCCGACGTGGTGATGTTCGTCCACCGCGACGAATACTACGCCACGAACGACGAGGACCGCGCGCGCGTGGCGGGCCAGGCCGACATCATCGTGTCCAAGCAGCGCAACGGACCCATCGGCGACGTAAAGCTAAGCTGGCTGCAAGACTACACACGCTTCGTGCCGCTCGATCAATCGCACGATGAGGGCGAGCAGTTTCGGCCGTATTAACCTCACGATTCTTGCCAGCGATTTGACAGAGTAGCCTTAGATCACTCGCTGGGGCACAGCCCTGGGGCTTCAGTTGATGCCTGCCGCCCACTTTAGCATCGTATGCGACCGATGCGGCGAACGGATCGAGATTCGACGCGTTGCGGTATTTCGACACGACCTTTATTCGTACGGATACAAGTGCCGGTGCGGCGCTCAAGCGGAGGTTGACGGCACGGATGGCTCTGAGATACCTGCGGAGCTGAAAAGAGCCGCACAGCAACAGCATCGAGCGAGTCAAGTTGGCATCGACATCGATCTGCAACGTCGCGACCTTCCGCAGTCAAAAGAGAAATCGCTCTTACGGGACGCCCGCGTTGATATTCCAATCGAGGTCCGGACGAACTCATGGTTGGTATACGACTTTCCCGATCGGCTCCAAATCTGCTACGAAACCGATTCCAAGATATACTCGCTTCTGGCGCCCGGCGAAAATCCACAAGTATTTGCGAGCCTTGAGCCGGTCATTCAGCATTTAGAGAAGCGGATATCGAGCGCACGGTAATGGACATCCAAAACCTCGTCAGCGTGCCTGCGTTTATCACCAAGGATGGCTCCGAGATCCGCGAGCTGCTGGCCCATCGCAACTCGTGCATTCGCAATCAGAGTCTGGCCGAGGCCCGCGTCGCGCCTGGCACGACCACCGTGGCCCACTTCCATCGCCGCACTGAAGAGATTTACTACGTCCTTTCGGGCGAAGGCCAGATGCGGCTAGGCGACGAGACCAGAAAGCTAACCATCGGCGATGCGGTGGCCATTCCGCCAGGGCTGGTCCACAACATCACCAACACCGGCAATGGCGAGTTGGTGTTTCTCTGCTGCTGCGCGCCGGCCTACGAGCACGAGGATACGATTCTGGCCGACTAATTCTTGACCCTGGGTTTCTAAGAACGTCTAACTTTACTTCTCGGTCGTCATTCCCGCGCAGGCGGGAATCCAGCGAACCACAAGTCGGTCCTGCATCACAAGCACTACAACCGCCCCGCACGAGTCTCCGCTGCCACCCGCCTCCTCGAGTCCCTGGATTCCCGCCTGCGCGGGAATGACGTGGTGTTGGGGAGGTTGAGTTAGGGTTTCTAAATCCTATTTCCTGTCGCCCGTTCCCGTCACAGGAAGAATGACCTTCGATACTGCTGCCGCGCTATGGTGTACCGTGTTGTGCGCCTTGACCGATTGGTCGTAGCTCGTCAGCGGTTCCCAGGTGTTCGAGTGCTGCTCGAAGCGGGGCGAGTTGCTGCTGCTGACATGCAGTGCGATCCTGTGCCCCTTGTTGAACACCAGCGCGGTCGACCACAGATCGACTTTGACGTTGTATATCTTTCCCTTTTCCGCACGCACCATCCTGTTGAAGCCGTCGCGAAAGCGGAGACGCAGGGCCTGGTCGAGCACTAATGCCTCGTAGCCGTTTGGGTACACGTCCACCAGCTTGATCATGAAATCGGTGTCTTCGGCGTCGGTGCTTACGGCTAGTTCAGCGACGACTTTGCCAGCGATCTCGACCGGCTGCACCAGCGGCTCAGTTTCGTACTTCAGCACGTCGGGCCGGCCGCTCACTTCGCGTTGGTCCATCGGCCCCAAGGGCAGCAACAGATTGTTGCCGCCGACGGTCGGCACGGGGTCCTTGGGATCGTAAACGAAGGTGTCGGAAGCCTCGGCGGCGCTGGCTTCGGCTTTCGGCGCGTCTGTTGATAGCTTATGGCCCGCGTGCAAATAGTACGGAGTGAGGTCGGCCTTGGGCGGCCAGGCGTCGGAGGTGCGCCAGGTGTTGCCCGGCGCGGATGAATCCAGCGTGTCGCCCATCACGTAGTAGCGAACGGCCGGCTCGCGCTCGACGCCGTTATCCTCGCCTTTGAGCCAGTGGTCGAACCAGCGCAGCGTCAGACCGGAGGCGCCTGTCCGCGCGGCGTCGGCCGGGTACTTCAGGTCGCCCTTGAGCGGCCCGTGGCCGAACGCTCCCATGACCAACTTCTGGTTGCCCTTGGCCGGCGGCGCGCCCTCATTCTGCAGGCCTATGAAGCAATCGATATTGCCCTGGCCGAAGATGTCGTACCAGCCGCCGATGTTGATCGTGGGCACTTTCATCTTGGTGAAGTACTGGCGAATGTCGCGCTGCCGAAACGAATCGTCGTACACGCGGTGAATGGGCCGCGGCACGTTGGCCGGCGGAACGCCCTGGAGACGGAGCCACTCCTCGTTCAAATTCTTAAGGAACACGCCGCCGGGATAGCCCGAGTTGTGATACGAACTGCCGTGGGCGACCGTGACGACGTTGGCCAGCAGGTGCGGAGCGCCGCTCATGGCCGCGTGATTGGCCGTGATGCCCATGGCCGAGCCGCCGACCATGCCCACCTTGCCATTGGACCAGGGTTGGCGGGCCGCCCACTCGACCGTGTCGTAGCCGTCGTCCATGTCGTCGATGAACGCGCGGTATTCGCCTTCGCTGCCAAAACGGCCGCGGCAATCTTGCACGACGCGAACGTAGCCGTGGCCGGTGAAGTTGGCTTCCTGCTTCTCGCGCGCTTGCGCCTTGCCCTTGCCGTAGGGAGTGCGCGTGAGAACGACGGGCCAGGGACCTTCGCCCTCGGGCAAGAAGACGTTGGTCGCCAACTTCACGCCGTCGCGCATGGGGATCATGACTTCCTGCGAGGCGGCGTGTGCAAAGGCCGGCATGCACAACAGCATCGACCACGCCAGGAGATATCGAACTTCGCGATTACCTGGGTAGATGCGCGAATTCATAAGTCATCTCCCTTGAATGAAGTGTTGGACGCCGGGCGCCGGGTGCCTGGGGTCGAGCGCAGCGAGCCCCCAGTGAGTCGCGGATAACAGTGCGAATCGCGTGCGACGGAATTCAAGCCACTCGTTGCTGCGCTCGAAAATGCTCGAAGGCCTCGTCGAGCGGAATGCCTTCGTCGCCGGCATCGAGTTCGGAGAGCGCTTCGCGAATCGCGTCGAGGTCAGAGGCCTCGGTAGCGAGCGACTCCAGTGCGTCGCGTAATAGCTCATCCTCGGTAGCATAGTTCCCCAGCGCCATTTGCTGGCGAACGAGCTGCTCGAGATCTGGAGGGAATTGGTAAGGCATGCATCGACTCCCACAGAAAACAGATTGGCCACTACTGATCTTACCACGGTGGAACCGCACGAGTCAAAAATGACGCGCGTCACGGCGGGTTCAGAGACCCACCCCCAACGCCGGCGGCATGCGAGAAGAGTCGCTACAGCACCAGCTTGCCCGGCTCGATCGTGCCGTCGATGCAGATCGCCTTGTGATCCTTGAACGCGCCGGCATGGGCCTGAAACTTCGGCACGCCTTCCACGCCGACCAACAGCGGCGTGTGAATGTCTTTCTCGGTGGTGATGATGTCGCCCACGCGCAGGCCGATCAGGTCTTTGGTCGAGATCCGCGTGCGCGCCATCTCGACCACCACTTCGACCAGCGAGCCTTGCAGGCTGCGCGACAGGCTTTGCACGCTTTCGGGCGTGGCCTGGCGGCGGCCGTAAGCGACCCAGCTATTGCTCGACAACTTGCCGCCGATGCGTTCGATGGCGTTGAACGGGATGCACAGGTTCATCATGCCGCGCACGTCGCCCACCGTCAGCTCGAAGCTGATCAGCACCACCACTTCGTTGGGTGGCACGATCTGTACTAGCTGCGGATTGCTTTCGACGCGAACCACTTCCAGGTCGAGCTTGAGCACGTTTTCCCAAGCGTGCCGTAGCTCTTCGAGAAACAGGTTCGTGATCCGCGTCACCAGCCGCAGCTCGATCTCGGTCAGCGGCCGGCGAGCCAAGGGGCCGCTCTCGCGACCGCCGCCCAAAAGTCGGTCGATCACCGGATAGAGAATCGAAGGGTTAATGTCGAGGATCAAATTCCCTTCGAGTGGATCGGCACGCAGCAAATTGAAGCAGGTCGGGTTTTCCAGGCTGAAGACGAATTCGCTATACGTGAGCTGATCGACGCTGGTCAGCTTGACTTCGACGATGCCGCGCAACAGGGCCGACAGGGCCGCCCCGAAGTTACGCCCAAACCCTTCGTGCAGGGTCTGTAGCGCGCGCATCTGTTCTTTGCCGACGCGCTCGGGCCGCTTGAAGTCGTAGGTGGTGACCTTCTCGCGCGGGCGGGGCGCTTGCGCCGCGCTGCTTGGGCTGGCGCCGCGCTTGGGGGCCACGGGCGCAGTCTTGGCGCCGGTGTCCATGGCCGAGAGCAGACTCTCGACTTCCGCCTGGCTGAGAACATCTCCGCCCATCCGCTGGTCCCCAATCCTTGGGATTCAATCCTTACGGTCGCTTTAGCGCGAGTTGCGCGCTCGCCGTTGGCTCGCGGCTAAACAAAGCGGCGTTCAATTCAATCGAATATCGACTCCCGATCCCCGACTCCCTATTCCCGTATCTGTCCCTCTCCATACACCACGTACTTGTAGCTGGTCAGCTCGCGGACGCCACAGGGGCCGCGGGCGTGCAGCTTGTCGGTGCTGATGCCGATCTCGGCTCCCAGCCCGAATTGCCCGCCGTCGTTGAAGCGCGTGCTGGCGTTGATCATGACCGCTGCGCTGTCGACTCGCGTGGCGAACTCGCGGGCCGTGGCCAGATCGCGGGTTACAATCGCGTCGGTATGCTGCGAACCATAATGATTGATGTGGCGGATCGCCTCGTCCAACGACGACACGACCTTCACCGAAATGATCGCCGCGAGATACTCGGTGGCGTAATCGTCCGGCGTGGCTTCGACGGCCCCCGGCGCCAGTTCGCGCGTCCGCTCGTCGCCGCGAATCTCGACGCCCCGCGCCGCGAGCGCTGCGCCGATGCGCGGTAAAAACTCGTGGGCCACGTCCGCATGCACCAGCAACGATTCGGCTGTGTTACACACGCCGAGGCGCTGGCACTTCGAGTTGACTGTAATTCGTTCGGCCATCTCCAGGTCGGCGGCCGAGTCGACGTAAACGTGGCAATTGCCGGTGAAGTGCTTGATGACCGGCATCTTGGCTTCCGCCACAACGCGGCGGATCAGGCCTTCGCCACCGCGCGGAATGGCCACGCTGATGTACTTATCGAGCGCGAGAAAATGGCCCACCGCGTCGCGATCTGGCGTGTCGACCAATTGTACGGCGTCCGGCGGCAGGCCGGCGTCGTCGGCCGCTTCGCTCAGCGCGTCGGCGATGGCCCGGTTCGAGTGCGCGGCTTCTTTGCCGCCGCGGAGAATCGCCGCGTTGCCGCTTTTGACGCAAATCGCAGCGGCGTCGGCCGTGACGTTGGGTCGCGACTCGTAAATGAAGAACACCACGCCCAGCGGCACGCGCACCTTGAGAACTTCCAGGCCGTTGGGGCGGATCGACGATTCGATGACCTCGCCAATCGGCTCCGGTTGCGCGGCGACTTCGACGAGCGCGACGGCCATCGACTCGATGCCCGCGGCCGAAAGTCGCAGCCGATCGATCTGAGCGTCAGTCAGTCCAAGCCCGCGAGCCGCGGCCAGATCCAAAGCGTTGGCCGCTTGGATTTCGGCCGCGCGGCTCCGCAACAGCGCGGCGGCTCGGTGGAGATACGCCTGCTTCTGTCCGCTGCCGGCACAAGCCAATTGCGCGGAAGCGGCCTGGGCGCGGCGCGCCACGTCCAGGCAGTATTCGCGCAAATCGGTATGCTGGGCAACGGCCATCGCGGCAGCCTAAAGTCTTTGCTTGCTTGAGATTTCGGCTAGAAATGAGCGGCCATGCCTGCCTCGGGCCGCATGTGGAAAGTATCGCTCAATACGCTGCCTGAGTCAACGCGGGAAAGCGGCCAGGTGAGGGCGTGCTAGCAGCCGTTCGATGGCGGTAAGTCGCCTGGTGACATGACGATACCGGGAAGCTTACGCATCCCGCTCGCCTCGTCGTGGCAACGCACGGTTATCCCCTGAGTTGCTCGTCGTGCCGCATCAAGCTCGGCGGTTGATCGGCCAGATGCAAATTGGCCAGTGCCAGCTTGGCGCCGGCGTGCTGCTCCACGTCGTTGTCTTCCCACTCGATCGAGACCGCGCCGCTGTAACCCGAGCGGTTCAGCTCGACCAGCAATTGCTCCGTGCTCGTGGCGTCGCGACCCGCGCCGGCGGTGACAAAGTTCCAACCGTTTGCCTTGTCGCCCATCGGCCGATGGCCGCCGAGCAGGCCGTTGCGGGTATATCCATCGCTTACCTGCACGCCCTTGATGTGCGCGCAGTGGATACGGTGGCCATGCTCGCGGATGAACTGCACGCCGCACACCCGCTGCCACTCCATGTGCGAGCAATCGAAGTTAAAGCCCGCCGCTTTCTCGAAACCGGCGGCGTCAACCGCCGCCAGATACTCGCCGGCGCTGGTGATGTCGCCCATGGCCCGCTCGCTGGGGTGGCATTCCAGGTCGTATGTCGTGCCGTACTGCAAGCAGGCCTGGAAGACCGGCGCAAATCGCTCGACGAGCAACTCCAAGCTGACCTTGTAGACATCGGGAATTTCATGGCCGCCCAGCGACTTGGGCAGCGGCGGAAACAGAAACCAGTGCGACCAGCAATGGGCCGGCGATCCGACAAAGCCCGACACCGGCACGACACGGTCCTGCAACTTGCCCAAGAAGTGCGCTAAGCGAACCGTAGCGACCAGCGATAGCGTTGCCTGCCGGTGAGCAATCTGGCCAGCTTCAAGCGGAACGAAGAACGGATCGGTCCGTGGCGGTTGGTTGCCGGCAGCGCGCCAGCGGGCGTAGGCCTCGACGCATTCCCCGCCCAAGAACTGCAGCGTCTTCGCGCTGGGCTCGTCCCCCAACGCTTGTCCCTGCAAGTGCGCGGCAACGGAAAAGATCTCCAGCCCGCGGCTCTTGGCCTTCCCCACGCGCTCCTCGGCGTACTTCTTTGCGCCGTCGTCGTCCTGGCAGCGGCCCAGATCCAGCTCCCAACTGGCTTCTTCCCAACCGTCGAAGCCGGTCTGTGCGATCCAATCGAGCCAACGATCTTCGGGCACGTTGCCGAACTGGCCGCGCACCAAACCGATTTGATGGTACGACGATTTGCCCCAGCGATGTTCGTTCGTTTGACGATGACCCACGATCGTGTCTCCGTATGGCGTGCGAAGTAGCGGTGCGATTCCGTGACGAACATGATAGGACATCGCGCGGCCGTGCGACAGCGGGGGAGCAGGATTGTGGATCGCGGATTGATCTCGAAAACCAAGCCCAGGGATGGCGGGTGTGCGGTCGGTTCCAAAAGAGCGGCACGACCGCCTTCCCTGGGTCCGCCAATCGCCGCGTTGCCAAAACGCAACCGCGTGGCGATCGTGCGACGCCACGCGATCTCGAATGCAACGCACCGCCACAGCCAAGTGCCCGCTGCAAGTTCCATGTGGCAGAGAACTTACCAGTACAGTTTCGTCGCCTGTGGCAACCCGGCAACCCTGGGTATGGCGCTTGCTTCTGTGGGTTGAGTACAAACGGTCCCCGCAAGGCATTAAAGCCACATCCGCGGTCGCCTCGATGCCTTCCGTTGCTGCTCCTTCCTCCCTACCCCGCGCACACGATGCACGTCACCGAAATCAACCGCGTCGAGGATCTGTCGCCGTACCGCCAACCGTGGGCGGCTCTCTTGGCCGAGACGCCGCTGGCGACGTTCTTTCAATCGCTCGAGTGGCTCGACGTTTATTGGCGGCACTTCGGCCAAACGCAGAAACTGCGCGTGCTGATTGTCGAATCGGCCGGGCAGGTCGTGGGCATCGTCCCCTTGGTCGTCCGCACCGAACAGTATCGCCTCGGCGGAGTGCGGGTGCTCACCTATCCGCTGGATGATTGGGGAACATTCTACTCGCCGATCGGTTCGCAGCCGGCCGCCGCGCTCGCCGCCGCACTGAAGCATATCCGCGGCACGCCCAGGGATTGGGATCTTTTGGATCTGCGTTGGGTCGACCGTTCGCGCATTGACGGCGGCGAAACCCAGCACGCGCTCGCCGCCGCCGGATTGCACGCGCACGAGCAAACCTGGGACGAAGCAGCCATTGTCGAAATGAACTCCACTTGGGATGCGTATTGGTCGTCGCGCGAATCGCACTGGCGCACCAATGTTCGCCGCAGCGAGAAGAAACTGGCCGCGCAGGGCAACGTACAGTACATTCGCTATCGACCCCAGGGCGCGGCTGCCAACGACGCCGACCCCCGCTGGGACCTGTACGAAATGTGCCTGCAAATCGCTCAACAGAGCTGGCAGGGCACGGTCACCAACGGCACGACGATTTCGCACGACGCCGTGCGTGCGTATCTACGCGAGATGCATTTGGCCGCGGTCGAGGCCGGGGCCCTGGACCTTAACCTGTTGTTGCTCGACGGCAAGCCGGCCGCCTTCGCCTACAACTATCACTACCGTGGCCACGTCTACGGTTTGCGAATGGGCTTCGACGCCAACGTGACACGCGACGGCGCTGGAAGCGTATTGGTGCATCGCATGCTGCAAGACAGCTTCGACCGCGGCGATCGCGTGTTCGACATGGGGCCAGGTTCGCAACCGTGCAAGCGGCACTGGCGGACCGTGACGGTCCCGAGCTATCACTACATGCACTACCCAGTGACGGCCTTGCGGGCCCAGGCATTGCGAGCGCAGCGGGGAATTAAGACCTGGCTGGGTAGAAGCTCGCAACGAGCCACATCAGCCAAATGACAGGGAAGTTAGCGGGATGTTAGCCGCCTCGCTCGCGAGGCGCTTCGCCGCAGTGTTCGTGGCCCACGTCAATCTTCACGCGGTTGTGGCACGGTCTCCTGACCGTGCCAGGCAGTCAAGTCCCATGCTCGTACGTCGCGTCAATCTTCGTAGATCGTCGCTTCGCGGCGGCGGCGCGTCCGGCGTCGCGTATAGAAAGGACGCGGAATTTCGCCTTCGACAAACCAGTAGCCGCCCAACATGCGGTAGAAGAAGAGCAACACGAATGCGCCGGCGGTGGCCACGACAAAGCCTGTCGGCGTTAGCGGAGTGACGCGGCGACCTTCCCAGAAGTACATGAGCGTGCCGGAGCCAAACACCGCGCCGCCGATGCCGACGAGCATCGTGGCAATCGCGCCGCCTGGATCTCGGCCCGGCATGATGGCCTTGGCCAGCAGCCCTACGATCGTGCCGAAGCCAACCCAAACGAGCAAATCGTTGGCCCACTGCTGAACGGTTTGTACGAATTCCGGCTCGGCCATCGGTAAGGGACTATTTGCTCGCTGGCATCTGGTGTGGCGTTGAGGGCCTGTACAGAAATAACTTGAGCCGTGTTTTAGCCCCGGATTAAACCCAGCGCGGGCTTCGCCCGGGCAACCCAAGTGGACGGATCGTGGTTGATCGATCGATTGTCTCGCGAGAATTTTTGCTTAGCCCAGGCATTCATGCCTCATGGTTACCCACATTTTTTGGACATGGCTTGAGCGCCGCGAACGCAGAGGAGCAGGTTTTCCAGGCCGCTCCAGATGGTTTGCCAGCCGGGTTCGCCGTCGCTTTTGCGGCCGAGGAAGC
>Ga0163150_10001802_pt1 | contig 34890 bp, 29 predicted proteins | sample OliLakLV19P2IB_FD_148628 | JGI IMG/M metagenome (GOLD analysis project Ga0163150, IMG submission 148628) | Freshwater microbial mat bacterial communities from Lake Vanda, McMurdo Dry Valleys, Antarctica - Oligotrophic Lake LV.19.P2.IB | ecosystem: Environmental > Aquatic > Freshwater > Lake >... | reverse complement strand
TCTATTGTATGGATTTTTATATTGTATTTAATTGTTAGAACTATATGGTTAAAGGGACTTAAAGTATATAGTGCACAAGGAAGATGAAACTAATCAAGTATTTTAAAATTTGGTGGCGTTTAACAAATCTTACAACTCAAATTGCTCTTCAATCACGATTTGGGGCAATTATTTTCTTTATAGGTAAGTTCCTGCGTTTTGGTGTTTTCCTCTTCTTTATTTTTTTAATTCAATCTAAGACACAAGCAATAGCCGGATATGATCTTTGGCAGATTATTTTTTTCTTCGCAACATTTAATATTATTGATGTTTTAGCACAACTTTTCCTTCGTGAGGTGTATAGATTTCGATCTCACGTAGTTAAGGGAACGTTTGATTTTATTTTGACCAAACCCATTTCTCCATTATTTAGATCATTATTTGGAGGAACAGATGTCTTAGATCTTCCAATGTTAGTACTGTCTTTTTTTCTTATACTTTTTTCTGGATACCAAATTGGTAACTTCACTCTGGCTCATACCCTTATGTATTTTTTGTTGATAGTAAATGCTTTTTTTATAGCTTTAGCATTTCATATTTTTGTTTTGTCGATTGGGATTTTAACAACGGAAGTTGACAATACTATTATGTTATATAGAGATATAACGCAAATGGGGAGATTACCAATTGATATTTATCATCAGCCAATCCAGGCACTCATCACATTTATTATCCCAGTAGGCATTATGATGACATTTCCTGCAAAAGCGTTTATGGGATTGTTGAGTCTACAATTGCTTTTTGTTGCCTTGGGTATTGGTTTTTCTCTTTTGGGAGTGAGTATTATGTTTTGGAGGTATTCTTTGAAACACTATGCAAGTGCAAGTAGTTAAAGTGTCCTAGGAAGAGAGTAAGCCAGATTCTGTTCTTGATCGTAATCTATCTCAGTTGTGATGTTGTCTCACACCCTGGTCGCCTTTTTTGGCGACTGCCTTCGAACTTCCGTGCTTTTGTAAAACACTTATAGCCTGCCTAGACTTGCGTCTACGCAAGGCTGGCGCACGAGTCGGAAGTTGCAGCAGGTAGGATTGCCTTTAGCCCTCCGTAGTTCTGCAATGCAGAACGAAGGGGGCCGTTTCACCCATCAACCATATTCTTGCGAACACAGGTCGATGATCGTCTCTGTGGCTCTCCAATTCTGTCAATTCAGAATTGGTGTTTAAAACCTTTCGATCTCAAACCACTAGCGCTTTTACGCGTCAGAGCTTATGCTCCATCCCCGGTTTTACATCTGTCTGGACTTTCCTCCCCGATTAAATCGGGGTAACGATCCTTCTTCCTAGGACAGGTATATATTACTATAAGATTAAGGTGGTGTCAAATTGTACGTGCATAAAGTTCATGAAGTTTGACAACTGGTCATTTCTAATTTAGAGTAAAGGTAGGCCACTTTACAATGAATGAATTATTAACTCCTGAATTACAATCCAATAAAGTCAATAAATATAGACTAATAACTTTTTTCTTGGATTACATTAAATCTATAGATCCGTTCACAAGATCCTCGATAGCGGTATTTTTGTTGTTAATTTTAGTAACTCCATTCATCATAAGTAATGTTTTTGACGTAAGACAAAGAGCAGCAACTGTGGGAACTATCTATTATGTCAGTAGTATTGGAAATGATTCTAATAGTGGTACAGCCCAATCTGCACCATGGAGAACTATAGGAAAGTTAAACACAGTAGTTTTTATGCAGGGAGATCAAATAGTATTTGAAGGAGGGAAGACATTTGATGGAATGTTGTATCTCGACCAAATGGATCTAGGGAGTGAGCAGTCCCCTATCATTATTTCCTCATACGGGAATGGAAAAGCAATTATTAGAAATATTTCTGGAACTGCTTTATATGGATATAATACCGCAGGAATTAAAATAAACAACATCAGTTTTGTTGGCCCAGGAAGGACGGTTGGGGACGGAGACGGAATCAATTTTTACAATGATTCGGGAATAGTAAAAGATTTTTTAGAGATTAGTAATGTTGATGTTAGTGGATTTAAAAAGTCGGGTATTGTAATTGGTGGTTGGAATGGACAATCTGGATTCAAAAATATAAGAATAACTAATTCTGAAATTCATGATAATGGACAAGATGGGATTAAAATTTATGGACAAAAGATGTATTCAAACGAAAATGTATATGTTGGTTATGTTAAGTCATACAATAATACTGGTACATCAGGACTACCTGAAAATACAGGAAACGGAATTCTTATCTCAAGTGTAAATGGTGGGATCATAGAACATTCAATTGCATATGAAAATGGTGCATTATCTACATCACCAAGTGGGCCTGGGGGAATTTGGACATATGATTCTAATAATGTAATTATTCAATTCAATGAATCATATAAAAATCATACTGGAGTCGATGTTGATGGATTAGGATTTGACCTTGATATAAATGTCACGAATTCTATAATGCAATATAACTATTCTCATGAAAACGATGGTTCTGGATACTTGCTCATGGGAATTGTTGCGAATAATCCTGCCTACTCCAACTCATATGATAATATAGTTCGTTATAATATTAGTGAAAATGACGGGAGGAAAGCCACAAGTAAACCACAAGGAGGTATTTTCATATATGGTGGAGCTAAGGGAATAGACGTTTATAATAACACAATTTATATGAGTCCAAATGGAAGCAATCAATCAAGCGCTGTATTGTTAGGAAACTGGGCGGACACAGATAAAGATCCAATTAATGTTCATTTCAGAAATAACATTTTTTATACTGTTAGTACTGCTCCAATTTTAAACGTTAATCAAGAGCAGTTACAATCCGCAAATGATTTTATTTTCCAAAATAATTCTTACTACAATAGTTCATCACTTAAATTTATCTGGGGAGGAGCAACTTACACTTCCCTTGATTCATGGAGATCCTCAACGAATCAAGAAAAATTATCAGGAAATTCAACCGGTTTTACTGTAAATCCTCAATTAGAAAATCCAGGGTATGGAGGAACAATAGGAACTATAAATAATTTATCCTCTTTATCTGCCTACAAACTCAGAGCTTCGTCTCCTCTTATTGATAAAGGTTTAAGTTTAACTAATCTTTTTGGACAGCAGATTGGTAGCAGAGATTTTTATGGTACAAGTATACCCAATGGAAATACCTACGATATAGGTGCTCATGAATATCCCCAGAATTCGACTCCAACCTCAGTGCAGGTTACTCCAACTCTTCCAGTTGCTGCAACGCCAACCGCAGTTCCCACAATTTCATCTGCAGATACAATAAATCCACAAGTTTCTATCACGTATCCCGTTAACGGGTCTAAGGTTGATAACAGAAGAGTAATTATCAAAGTCTCAGCTACAGACAATATAAATGTAGCAAAAGTAGATTTTTATATTGATGAAAAAGTAGTATTTTCTGATTTATCAGCTCCATACGAGTATATATGGAATACGAGAAAAGTTTCCACTGGCGCTCATAGGATTAAAGCTATTGCTTCTGATCCATCTAATAATACTGCTTATTCTGAAATTATAATTTATAGATAATTTAGTGGGTTTTGCAGAGCATTTTGTATTCACATTCTTTGCAAAGTACAGTACCTCCACACTCAAAGTGGCTTTCTTCAATTTCTTTTACCTTTTCAAAAATTCGAGACTTTGTCTCTTCCAATTGTTCTAAAGTTCTCGTTGTTGAAAAGATTTTTCCATCCTCAAGACTATGGAGCGAAAGCAAAACTTCTTCTGGTCTTTTGTAGAAGATATTGTCATTTACTTCTGAAGCAGCAAGCGCGTAGACACTTAACTGTAAATCTTTCAATAGTGATTTATCATCATGTTTTAAATTGCCTGTTTTATAATCAATAATCTCTATCCTTCCATCGTCTAATCTATCAACCCTATCGATTCTTCCTCCAATTTTTAACCCCATATAATTTCCATTTATTTGTGTTTTGATGAGAAAATTAAATGGTATTTCAAAAGCAATAGGCCCATACCCATTTTTATGTTCCTTTTCAAAACTTTTCTCTATATATGTTTTTAGTTGATTTTTTGCTTTTTCTCGTGCTTCTCTTTCGTGATCAGAGCTTGTGTATCCGTCATGAATCCAGTGTTTTTCAAGCAGTGGTTCATAATCATCAATAACCAATTTTCTTGTCCTAAACCAGTTAACATAAAAATCACGAAGAACAGAGTGAATACTTGTTCCGTAACTTAATGGCGCTGTTGGAATTCCTGGAATTTTTAATAAATATCTTAATTTATAATGTAGGGGACACATATCAAAAGATTGTAATTGAGTATAGGAAATATAGGTTATTTTAGTAGGAACAGAATTTTGAGGTTTTTTATCTTCTGCTTTTTCCATCCATTCCAACAAAGAAGGTTGTATAACAGCCGTTCTCTCTTTGAAATCTGCAAGTTTTTTATCAACAAAATCATTTCCAAATGTTTCGAATACGAATGGAGAAATCTTTCTTTCTCTTTTTCCTTCACCATAATAATTTGCAGCTGTTAAAAATAATTTGTCTTTTGCACGAGTCATGCCAACGTAAAACAACCGCCGTTCCTCTTGCATATGGAAATCTCCCTCTGGGAGTATTTCTTTGATTAACTCCTTTGGAATTGGGATTTGCTCTTGTCGTTCTCTAGTGGGAAATCTCTGGGTAACTAAATTCACAAGAAATACAACAGGGAATTCCAAACCTTTACTTGAGTGAATTGTCAAAATATTGACAGCATTAGCATCTATCCAGTCAGTGTCTGCGGCCAATGGACTCTCGCCCATTTGCATAGAAAGATCAATCCAGTCAACGACTGCAAAGATTGATGCATCACTACTTCCTGTTTCAAACGATTTTAACCTGTCAAAAAACTTTGTTATATTTTGCGAAACTTTTTCGGTGGATAGAGAAGTAATTGATATCATTTTTTGTAGTATTCCACTGTCTTGTAAAAAGTAATATAAAACCTGACCGGCAGTATCTTTTGAAACTCTATCCAAATGTCTTTTGATCATGTCGTAAATCATTTTAAACTTTTCAACGGTTGCGTCCTTAAAAAATATTTCATATCCTGGTGTTGGATTGATAGCATGTTCAAGGGCTACAAAAAGCGTGAGATTTTTTCTTCTTGCAAAATTAAGAAGTGTTGCAATATCAAAAGATTCAATTTTGAAAATATCAATATTCAATACTCTATATAATGAGGTTGAATCTTCGTAGTTATACAACACTTTTAGATAGGCGATTAAGTCTTTAATTTCTTCTTGATGAAATAGCTGGCCGGGTCCTAGAAACTGAAAAGGTATGTTATGTCGGGTGAGAGCTCTCGCAAAAGGCGTTGCATGATCATTTGCTCTGACTAAAATTGCAAAATCTTTAAACTCTTTTTTTTCTTTTTTTAACATTTCTAATATAGTACGAACAACAGTATCTGATTCATTTTCAACTCTATCTTCAAGAATCAAATCAGGAGCATATGATTTTGTTTTTCTCATTGGGACTAATTTTTTGTTTATGTTTTCCTTTATCTCCAAACGATCTGGGTTATTATTTTGTATAAGAAGATACGATGAGTTGAGTATCTCTTCATTTGATCGGTAATTTTTGACCAGAGTTACAATCTTTGATGTGGGGTAATGTTGTCGAAACTGAATCATATTTGAAATTGCAGCACCTCTCCATCGATAAATAGCTTGATCATCATCACCAACAACAGTGATATTTTCTCTCTCTCCAGCGAGAAGTTGGGCAAGTTTATTTTGTGCAAAGTTTGTATCCTGATATTCATCCACGAGAATATATTGAAATTGCTCTTGGTACTGCTTCAAAATATGTGGACGCTCTCTAAAGAGTTTTAACGTATTTGCAATAAGATTCCCAAAATCCATAAATCCTTCTTTCACTTTTAATTCTTCGTATGTTTGATACGCGTTTGCGAGTTCAATGTTTTTTTCTAGTTCTTTTTCTTCCTCGTCACTTTGATTTTTGATTTTTGATTTTTGATTTTGAGCCCAAGTGAAATATTCATTGGGTGATACATCTTCATCTTTTAGCCGGGAGAAATGTTGAAGCATTCCAGAAATGAATTTTGTGGGATTTCCGAGTGGTCTGAAATAATTAAGTTTAAATTTAAAGATATTTTTGCGTGCAAATAACGTCGCTTCTGCTTCACTCATTAATTTGTATGATGGGTCAAGTCCGATATGAATTGCTTCGTTTCTTAAAATGCGGTCACAAAATGAGTGAAATGTTGCAACCCATAACTGGCTATATCCGTAGGGAAGAGCGACATCAATCCTTTCTTCCATCTCCCGAGAAGCTTTTTCCGTAAAAGTAAGAGCAAGTATTTTATGGGCTGGAATTTGTTTTTTTAAGATGAGGTATTTGATACGCTCTGTCACAACTGTTGTTTTACCAGATCCTGCCCCCGCAATGATAAGTAAAGGTCCATCTCCGTGCTGAATTGCTGCTTTTTGCTCAGGATTTAACAATACGTCTGTTTTCATGGAGAACTATTGTAACACAAAATTTTATTACTGAACGGTTATTGAACCCTGAAGTTGCGGTTTGAGATGGTCGTGATATTTGTATGTACCTGGTTTATCAAATATAAGTTGGACGGACGAACCGTCTTGGAATTCTCCTAAATTAAGTGGAGGATAAGTTATATGAGTGGGGTGATCAGCCGAATGAACAGCTGCAATTGCTCCACTAACATTCGTCCATATCACTTTTGTTCCTGTTTCAACAGTAACAGTTCCTGGGGTAAAACCTTCCTTTGTTACTTGAATTGTTACTACCTTTCCACTATTAGGGGTATCAGAACTATTTGTAGCTGGTTGGTTGTTTTGACCATTTTGTTGACTTGTATTTGAGGAATTATTCTTGCTTGGATTCGGACGGTTAATAAATAGTAGTAACAGCCCAATAATGACTAAAACAACAATAAATGCAATAATAATTTTATTGGTCATCAGATTCAGCGTAGCATAGCGTCTAAAATTATGCAAGAGATATGATATTATATATTTCATGTTTCCTCCAAAAGACTTCACTGCTGTATTTTTGAGAAAAAAACAACTGACTTTAGATGTATATGCTTTTTATTTTGATCGAAAAAATACTGACTTTGATTTCATAGCGGGCCAATACATTCGAGTCATTTTACCTCATGAAAACCCAGATAATAGAGGAACTTCTCGACTTTTTTCATCTGCAGGTTCTCCTCTTGAAAAAGATCACTTTTTTATAACGACAAGAATTGGGACGAGTACTTTTAAAAAAGCATTAGTAGAATTACAACCTGGAACAACTATTTCATTTTGGGGTCCAACGGGACGATTTGTCTTGAACGAAGAAGAAACAACACCGTGTTTGTTTTTGGCTGGAGGGATTGGAATTACACCATTCCATAGTTTGTTAACTTACGCAAATCAAAAAAAGTTGCAAATTCCAATTACATTTTTTGTATCGTTTTCGACTGCAGAGGAAGTTGTCTTCTATAATGAGCTCAGAAAAATTGGTCATGAAAACCCTCTAATAAAAATCGTCTATACAGTCACTCACCCAGAAGAATCTAAAAAAAAATGGGATGGTCAGATTGGCCGAATCTCAAAAGAGCTCATTTCTAAATATATACAAAACCCGCAGAATGCGAGAGTTTATATGGCAGGCCCTATACTCATGGTCCAAGCTATGCAGCAGATGGTAATTGAAATGGGAATACCTCCAGAGAAAATCCTCAAAGAGAATTTTGTGGGTTATTAATTAATCTTAATTTGTTCTGGCTCTTCTAAATGTTTGGCAGACGTAATTTTTTTTCCCAGGTGGGAAAATCCTATGTGGACATTATTAAATTGAGATGAAGCATTGTTAAGATGTTTTCCTAGTAGAATCAAATTTTCATCAACTTTTTGATAATCAACTTGCAGCCCTCGGAGCATTTTAATTACTTCGCGGGATCTGGCTTCTATTTTTTTTCCTTCAAATGACAAAAGAATTGTTTGTAAATGCATATATAATGTACTTGGAGAAACTATATATATACGTTGAGACCTGGCATAGTCTACAAGCTCTGTTTCATTTACAAGTTCGTAATATACTGATTCACTTGGGACATACATAAGGGCAAAATCCATTGTTCCCTCATCTGGCAAAATATATTTTTTGGAGATAGAATCAACGTGTTTTTTTACATCCCGGATAAACTCTTTTCTATACGTTTCTTTTTCTTCATCTGTTTTTGCTTTTGACATTCTTTGAAAGTTTTCCATGGGAAATTTAGAGTCAATAGGAAGAATTCCTGCATCCGTTTGTATTGCTGCATCAACTTTCTCTCCACTTTTAAATGCATATTGTAAATGAAAACTATTTTTTGGAAACATTTGTGAGATTAAGTCTTTCAAAACCTGTTCTCCAATATTTCCCCGAAGCTTTGGGCTTTTCAAAAACTCTTGAAGCTCTCGCATATTTCGTCCAATTTCATTCATTTGTCCAACCTCGAGACTTACTTCTCGAATTACTGATGCAGCTCTATCGAGTCGTTCATTGAGCTGCTTTGAATTTTCCTGGAGTGTTTTGACCATGTGTGTTGAACTTGTATTCAAAGAATCGTTTAATGTTCTATGTGTGGAATCCAAAGATTTTTGCATGGATTGGAGCCATACAAGAAGTGAATCATCAGTTTTAGTTTGTTTTAAATTGGATAGTTGTCGGTTGACAATATAAATAATTCCTATAAATCCGAGGACTACAATTGCCGTAATGAGCAGTTCAAATGACATTGATATACTATTGTAGCATGAGTATGCAACCCAAAAACACTTTACATTTGACAGGTAATATGTATAACTATATATACCTGTGAAAAAAAAGACTCGACCTGGCAATAAAAAACCTATTAAACCGTTTGATATACCTAAAATTTCCTTAGTTATCGCATTTGTTTCCTTTTTTGCTTTAGGAATTCTGTATCTCGTAAAACCGTTTACAAGTATTGATACTACTTGCGCGAATTCTATAAGTTGTATTTCTGATTTATCTGGTGAGTATGAAGGAGAAACATCCGGTACCTTCATGGGACAGGCTGTAACTGCTCCTACCTACTTATCCCAAGGAAATGCCCAACCTTTTGTATTGGGCGATAACACAGGATCAAACAAACGGATTTTTGTGGACCTAGCCAATCAACGATTGTATGCCAAGGAAGGTGATGCTATCATCCATGAATTTCCCGTGTCCACAGGACTGTGGGGTAGAACTCCAACTGGAGATTTTACTATTTGGATTAAATTAAGATATACGAGAATGCAGGGAGGAAGCAAAGAGAAAGGTACCTACTATAATTTGCCAAATGTTCCTTTCACTATGTTTTTTCACAACAAAGAGATTCCCAAATGGCGAGGGTATGGAATACACGGAGCGTATTGGCATAATAACTTCGGACATCCCATGAGCCATGGGTGTATCAATATGAAAACCGAAGACGTTGAAAAAATATACAATTGGGCGCAGCCATCGTCGGATAAACATACTGTCTATGCAAGTGATGAAAATCCCGGTACCCCTATTACCATATACGGTACAGCACCATTACAATAATGCTTCGAAAGTTTATTATTCTTGTTTGTTTGACAGTGCCAATAGTGCTAGGGTTTGTGCTATATAAGACTCAACCAATTGTTCAAGAATCTATACAAAACAACATTGTTGAACGATTTGTCTATTCACCCCAGATCCCATCCTTAGAAACTATTTTTGAAGATGATCATTCGTGGGTGTCAACTTTATCAGCAGAACGGATACGAGTTTTCATAGCGACAGGAGATGTGATTCCATCACGGTCAGTAAATTATCAGGCCACTATTAGAAATGACTATAAATGGGCGTTCGCAAAAACGGCAGATGTATTAAAGAAGGCTGATATTACATTTATTAATTTAGAAACTCCCATTATTAAAAATTGTCCCGTTACTCAAGTGGGAATGATATTTTGCGGAAGTAGCAAGCATATTGAAGGGCTGCTCTTTTCTGGCATTGATATTGCAAGTTTGGCAAACAATCATGCTGCAAATTATGGAGTAAAAGGGGTAGAAGAAACAGCCGAACTTCTTGCATCTCAAGGAATTGAAGTTGCCGGAATAAAAGCACCGGTTGTAAAAAATATTCGAGGAGTAACATTTGCGTTTTTAGGATATAACGATATTTCTTCTCCTCAACCAGGAATTTCAAACGCTGAGAAAGAAAAAATACAAAAAGAAATTAGTGAAGCAAAACAGAATGCAGATATAGTGATTGTTACATATCACTGGGGAGCTGAATATAGAACACAGCCCGATGAACGGCAAAAAGAATTAGGGCGATTTACTATCGACTCTGGAGCCGATGTTGTGATTGGGAATCATCCCCATTGGATTCAGCCAATAGAATTGTATAAAGGAAAGTTAATAACATATGCTCACGGAAATTTTGTATTTGATCAAATGTGGTCTGAAGAAACTAAGAAAGGAGTTGTGGGGAGATATACGTTTTATGATGATCAACTTGTTGATGTTGAGTATTTGCCACTTTATATTAAAGACTATGGGCAACCTTCTTTTTTAATAGGTGAAGAAAAGCAGGCAATTCTTTCTAGTATGAAACAAGAAAGTATTATACTTTCCGCTCAAATTAAATAGAGATCTTATTTGAGATACTTTAATAGATCAGCAGTTACTTTTGTGTGATCAAATTCTTTTGCTTGTTGTATCGCTTCTTGGCTTAATCTGTTTCGGAGTTTTGTATTATTGATTACTTCGATCAATTGATCCGCAAAGCTTGTTGTATCGGATAAATCAACGCTTATAAATCCCTTTTTATAAACTTCACCGAAGATATCTATGTTGTAAGAAATCACTGGTAGTCCACAGGACATAGCTTCACAGACAGCGAGTCCCCAGCCATTTTCATGATCTGGACAAACAAAAGCATCAGCTGATTTCAAAATGTTATAAACTTCTTTTTTATCAATAAATCCCAGCAAAGAAAAACTTTTATCGAATCTTTCTTTTTTGATCATGCCGGTTATCTTTTGTCGGTATACTTTTGATCCTTCTCCAATCCATGCAAATTGCAATTCAGGTCTTTTTCTGTTTACTATTTTCCAAATTTTTACCATATCATAAATGCCTTTTACCGGAGCGATTCTTCCTAAAGCTACTATATTGTATTTGTATTTTTTGGTTGGTTTAAATTTATGAATCAATTCAAAATCAATCCCAGCCCCGAGAACTTGTGTCTTATTTTGATTAAAACCTATTTCTATAATTTCTTTGCGCAATTTTTCATTCAATGTAAGTACTACTGTACTTCTTTTTTTCATCATCAAAAAACTCAACTTCTGCAAATAAAATGCCAATATATTAGCAAAAACCCCCCCTTGTCTTTTGTGCGGAGATAAAAGAACGTGATAAACACGAGTTAACCATTTGGTTCTAGGGTTCCTGATGGAAATAAAAAATGCGGGCCAAATATCTGCATACGCAACATCACTACAAGAATAGACTGCTTCAACTTTTTTTTCACGTTTTAAAATCCTATATGCTTGCCAAGCTCTTATGGTGTAGGAAATAAAAATAAAAATAGTTGAGTCTTTTAGATCAAACAAATTTTTTTTAAGGAACCGAAATTCAATGTTGGTAGTGTCAAGTTTTTTCCAATGTTTTTTGCCAAATTCAGGCGTTATAATCACTATCTTAATATCTTTCGGTAACCTAGGAGCAATGTCCAAGATAAGCTGGTCGCCGCCACTGAGGGATAATTCTGAAACAAGACCTGTAAAAAGAATGTGAAGAGTCATTTAATCAAAGTAAAGTTCAGGATTTACTGTGACTTCTTGCCAGGGTTTTTTTGAGCTGTGTATAACAGCAGCAGCTGCAATCATTGCGGCATTATCTGTGCAAAGAAATTTTTCTGGAACAAAAATCTCGGGTTTGAGTGTTAAGGTACTAGCTTTTATTTTCAATTCTTCTCGTAACTTTTCATTTGCTGCAACCCCCCCCGAAACAATTAATGAGTTTGCTTGATATTTTTTCATTACTCTCATGACTTTTTTACATATGGTATCGACAATTGCTTGTTCGAGCGATGCACAAAGATCGAAGAGTATTTGTTTTTGTTTATCTGTCAGTTCTTCTTCTTTAATAATTTGTTGCCAACCCGATTTGGAATCAGGTATCACTGATCTTAGGACTGGAAAATGTTCTTTTGTAAGATAAAGAAATGCCGTTTTTAATCCTGAAAATGAAAAATCATTATCTTTACTATCAAGCATCGGTCGGGGAAGGTTGAAGGCATTTGGATTGCCCTTTTTAGCAAGTTCTGAAATCTTTGGACCTCCGGGATATTGATATCCAAGCAGCCGTGCACATTTGTCAAAACATTCACCTGCAGCATCATCACGGGTTCCGCCAAGCCATTCTAGTGATGTCTGGTTTTCCATGAAAACTAAATCTGTATGGCCACCAGAAATAATAATAGCAATTGCAGGAAATAGGATAGGATTTTTTTTTGAGCTTTCTGTTGTGAGCCAATTAGCGTATATATGCCCGTATAGATGATTGACAGGAATAATCGGCTTGTTCCATACGTAGGACAAGGTTTTTGCAGTTTCAACCCCAACAAAAAGTGACCCAATGAGCCCTGGACCAATGGTTACAGCAATCGCATTAATATCATTTTGCGTAATATTGGCCTTGTCCATGCAGTTTTGGATAACAGGAAGTATAAATTTGACCTGTTCACGAGCTGCCTTTTCTGGAATAATGCCGCCAGTTTTTGCATGGAAGTTCAAAGAGGTTGAAAGAGAATTCGATAAGATTTTTATAGTATCTGATGAGGTTTCAACCAGTGCTGCACCGGTTTCGTCGCAAGAGCTTTCTATTCCTAGAATAATCATAGGAGGTCAAAGGTTGACTTCAATTTTGTCTCCTTCTTTAATGTTTTTTTCGGATGTTACATTTGCATTTAATTCCAATACTTTGTCGGCTGGTTCTTTTGGATTATAAACAGGAAGTGAATCATTTGCTGATTTTGGTGGCTGCACATTCTTGTGAATTGTGATTATTCTATCCCCGCGGATAAATAAAATATCAATTGGAAATTTCATGTTTTTCATCCAGAAGGAGTAGTAGTCTGCTTTATCAAATGCAAATATCATTCCACTATTTTTTCCTAAAGAATTTCTATTAGATAACCCTATTTGTCTTTCTTCATTTGAGCCTGCAACTATAATATCGAAGGTATCATTATTAATTTTTGCTTTCGTAGTGTCTTGTCTATTAAAAAAGTTAAATGAATCTGGATTATTTTCACGATAATCAATGAGGAACTTACCTCCCACAGCTATAATGATAAGCAGTACAAATAATCCGATGATAAGTTTCATAAATCTTTTGAAAGTAATTTCGCAATTCTTGATGTTGAAAATTCGTCATTTCTTTTTACAACATCGATTACCTGGGCATGGGTTTTTTTTGCTTGTCTTTCTTTATGTGATCTGTCGGGATCACCTTCTGTTGTTGCAAGGATATCAGGTTTGAGAGTTCCTATTATATCATCATACTCTTTACTTTCAAGGGGAGGAAGAAGTATGACATAATCGACCATTTGAAGCGATGCTAACATATGGGCACGTTGGATTTGGTTATGAATTGGTCTATCTACTCCCTTCAATCGTTTTATCGAAGCATCACTTTCCAATAGAACAAATAACATTCCACCTTGAGCTTTCGCTTTTTCTAAGAACTGAATATGACCGAAATGTATGAGATCAAAGCAACCTCCTACCAATACGATAGTTTTACCCACTTTTTTTAGTTTTTTACTGATATCAATTGCTTGTTTAATTGTTGCAATTTTACTCATTAATTTTTAATTTTCAGTTTTCAATTTTCCAGTAAAATTTCAATGATACAATGTTTGAAAATTTAAAATTTGAACATTCAATGAAAATTGTGAATTGTAAACTGAAAATTATTTTTATCCTTCTTTTGTTCCCCGTAGAAATACAGCTTGCCAAGCTCTGTAGTAAGAGGTGAATTTATCCGAAATAATAACTTTGCCATTTTGTTTTACTTCTCGGGTGAAGTATACACTTGCTCCATATGCTTCATGTTCTACCTGTTTGGTTTCACCTTTAGGAAGATTTGGGTCATCTTGATACGCTGGCTCAGCTGGTTTACTTTGAGAAGTAATTACAGGTTTGCTCAGAGTGATAGTGCGGTCATCTTTTGTTCCATATAAATAAAATGTCAATCGAGCGTTATCGGGATCCATTTCTGTTTGGACAAGTATATGATGTTTGGTATCATTTTTGAATTTCAAATCAACCGTAGGTACATAAATAGTTGCATCTAGTCCTGGAGGTGCGTCTTGTTCATAGTATCCGACTCTATAAGCGTGGGGATGACGTTCGACTATTGGTAGCCCTGCATTGAGAAGCGCTCTGAAAAAGGTTGTTGACACTTGGCAAACTCCACCGCCATCGCCCAAAACTGTTCTTCCATTTTGTATAACGTATGCTTGTTTGTATCCTGTAAATGCAGATACATCACCGAGTGCTTTATTGAATGAGAACGTTTCATTTGGCGGAATTAAAACTCCATTTATCCGAGATGCTGCTAGCGTAACGTTATAAATCCTACTTGGAATTGAGCCCACAAATACTGATGTGCCGGATGCAAGCAACTCTTTAATCCCTAAATCGTTTGCTTGATCAGTTGAAGTTTTTGGTTTGAGAATCTTAATGGGTATATTGATTGAAATAACTTGAGAAGAATCAAATGATTTGATTTGAGTTAGATATTTATACAAAGTTTGTTTGACATAGATAGTGTCTGCTTGTTGCCCGTCAATGGACGGTTGAAACGTATTTACTCTTCCATTTTCAAAAGAAAATAAAGCATCAACAGGTTCTTTGTACAGCCGCTTGGAAATTGGTTCTAATTCTTTATCGAGTTTGTCTTCTGAAAAGTGATAGGAGGGCTTAAGAAATATTCCATTTAAATATGCCTGAAGTGTAACATAGACATTTGATACTAGGCTATCTGATCTACCAATACTATATGCCTGAATACTCATGAGCTCCGAGTTATAACCATAGCCAAGTTCTTTAGCAGAAATTGTTGCAACAGTATCTGAGTTGCGGAAAACAAACTTTGTATTTTCTATTGTTTTGTTTTTTGACTCAAAATGGTCTTTTACTTGTTGTTGAGTTCTATTTCCAAAATCAATCTGATCAATCATGACTCCAGGATATACAACATTGGCATACATTTTCTGGAAAATTATAAATATAAAGCTTGTAAAAAGAAATAATCCTAAGAAGGCACCTGCGCTAAACCAGAAAAGGCCCTTTACAAGCTTGTGAAGTTTTGGATTTCTTAGTTGATGTTTAATCCTCATTTGATATAACTTTGATGTTGGTATTATACTATAAAGGGGACACATATACCTATTATGGACGATCAAACAATTACAAACGGAAATCAACAAGTGAATACTTCTATGCCTCCTCCCTCTATCCCACCTCCGATTGAAGAATCGCATTTCCCTTTGGGGACAATTTTAAAAATTGCTGGGGGAATACTCATAGTTCTTGTTGTTGGATTTCTTATGTTTTTGTTTGCGGGATCATTACTTAATAAACCGAGCAACGAAAAAGTAACATTACAATATTGGGGATTATGGGAAGATGAAAAAGTCATGAATACTATTATTAATGAATTCGAACGTGAAAATCCGAATATTACAGTTACTTATTCAAAACGGGATATCAAGCGGTATCGGGAGAGTCTCTCAGCTCGTATAAAAAATGGCAACCCGCCAGATATCTTTCGATATCACAATTCGTGGCTGCCCATGTTAAAAAACAATTTGCTTCCAATCCCCAATTCTGTTATTTCTAAAAAGGATTTAGATGAGAGTTATTATCCTGTAGTGAAATCCGATTTAGTTAGGAATGGCGCGTTATATGGAATACCGCTTGAGATTGACACACTTTCCCTTTTCGTCAATACAGAACTATTAAAAGCTCAAAATTTATCTGTTCCTAAGACTTGGAATGAGTTTATTGATACTGCACGAAAATTAACAGTTCCAAATCCTGAAACTGGAAAGATAGTCACAGCAGGAGCAGCGATTGGGACGTTTGATAATATTGCGCATGCACCAGATATCCTTGCACTCTTATTTGCACAAAACGGAGCAAACATGAAAGATCTCGAAGCAACCAAAAAAAATGCATCAGGCGTTCTAACATACTATACGTTGTTTGCGCGGGGAGATATTAGTGAGCGGGTATGGGATGAAACATTAGACCCTTCTATCATTGGTTTTTCTAAAGGATCAGTTGGTATGATTTTTGGTTATTCGTGGGATATTTTTACTATAGAAGCTATTGCTGGGAAGGACTTTTCTTACGAGGTGCATCCTGTCCCATATATAGCTGCTATTCCACCTACTCCTAAACGGGAGATGACTATTGCAAGCTACTGGGTAGAAGGAGTATATTCGGGAACAAAATATCAAAAACAAGCCCTGGAATTTATGAAATTCTTAGCAAAGAAAGAAAGTCAGCAGAAACTATTTACTGAAAGCTCAAAAACTCGTCCATTTGGAGAACCATACTCAAGAACTGATTTAGCCCGATTGTTATCTGGGAATAAGCAGTTGTATCCATTTGTAAGTCAAGCACCCAAAGCTGTATCTACATTTTTTATAGCCGACACCCAAGATCCAGGAATTAATACACAAATGAATAATTATTTAGGAAATGCGGTTCGTTCTACGTTGCAAAATACTTCTGCTGAAAGTGCGGTTGAGGTATTATCTCAAGGAGTCTCACAAGTATTAAAGCAATATGGAGAATGAAATATGTGTATTAAAAACGCTTTGTTATGCTGATATCTTCGATTACCCATTGACTGAAGATGAGGTATTTACCTTTCTTATCTCTGATACTCCTGTTGAAAAAAGTAAAATTCGAATTATTCTTCAAAAATCAATGCATGTTAGTTCTAAAAATGATTATTTTATGCTAAAAAAAAGGTCGACCAACGTACTAGATAGAATAAAACGGAAGAAAATTAGTGCCACTAAATTTGCGATTGCCCGAAAATACGCTCAACTTTTGTCCCATGTGCCCACTATTCATTTAATAGCAATTAGTGGTAATTTAGCTGTGGAAAACGCAGAACAAAAAGACGATATCGACTTTTTTGTTATTACGCAAGCGCATTCACTATGGATAACTCGATTATTGATTCTGGTACTTCTTGAAATAACAGGAAAAAGAAGGATAAAAAAAGATGTAAAAGAAGAAGATAAAATATGTGTAAATATGCTCATTGATGAGACTGGTCTTGCGTTTTCACAACGCCGGCAGGATCTGTATACCGCACATGAAATTGCTCAATTAAAACCACTTATTAATAAGAATTCCACTTACGAACAATTTATTGCTGCAAATTCTTGGATTCAGCAATTCCTTTCCAATATAGTAGTTCCAAAACCGATACGACATACTGAAGTTGGAAAACTACGCTCCTTTCTTTCTCGGTTCGAATATTTTGCTAAAAAGATTCAGTTATGGTATATGCATTCAAGCATTACAAAAGAATTTGTTTCTGATGGATTAGTTGCATTCCATCCGTTTGATTACAAAGAATATGTGTTAAGGGAATATACTAAAAGGTGTAAAGAATATGGAATCAAAACAATATAAATTGGTTGTTTGTGGTGGGACATTTGATCACCTTCACAAAGGACATAAAGATTTCTTAAGATTTCAGCTTTCAATAAGTGAAAAGGTTTTAATTGGATTAACAAGTGATTTATATACAAAGCAAATAAAACACGGCTCTATTGAAACCTATAAAGAAAGAAAAGAAGCGTTAGAACATTATCTAAAAAGTGAAAACGCACTACAGTATGTGGAGATAACATCTATAGACTCCGAATTTATTCCAACAGTTTGGGAGTCTTACACTATTGATGCAATCGTTGCTACAAAAGATACAAAAAAAGGGGCTGAAAATATTAATCAAAAAAGAGGAAATGACGGTTTGTCAACAATACCTATTGTTATATATGATCTCTTCAAAGCGGAAGACAGAAGGCCTATCTCATCTTCTAGAATTAGAAATGGAGAGATAGATAGAGATGGAAAAGTATTTTTAGAGAAAAGCTGGTTGTTACAATCATCAACTATTACGGAGGAATTAAGAACTCACTTGGCAAAACCATTTGGCATACTTATTTCTGATTTTGGTAAATGGTTTAAAAGCCAAACTCTCAATCCGCTTTATACTATAACTGTTGGAGACGTTGTTACTGATTCATTTAACAAATATAACTTTGGACAAATACTCTCAGTTGTTGATCTAAACGTTCAGCGAAAACAAGCTTTTAAAAGCATCACGGATCATAAATTTACAAGTGCTCATACTATTAAGTATGTCAATAATCCTCCAGGATATATTACGGGTGAATTATTTAATGCGATTTACGATGTTTTTAAAAATAAAACTAATGAAAAAACAGTCATTCATATCGATGGCGAAGAAGATTTAGCAGTCCTACCTGTACTTATTTGTTCCCCGTTACAGTATAAAGTATTTTATGGACAACCAAACAGTGGAATTGTTGAAGTTGTAGTCACAGAAGAAGTCAAGAAAGAGGCCTATAGTATAGTAAATAGCTTCGAAATGAGGTAGGGAAACTACTAGAGGTTATTGACAAAGATTCAATATAGATTATAATGTCTCCACGAGTTGTTATCCAACTTTTTATCTTCCCTCTCATTTAATTGGAGGGATTTTATTTTAAGAAACATATGGACAAAAAAATTTATTTGACCAAAGAAGGAATCGAGGATTTAAAAGCAGAATTAGAACAACTTAGCTCGGTAAAACGGCCTGAGGTACTAGAGCGTCTCTCACAAGCCCGAAACATGGGTGATCTTTCTGAAAATGCAGAATATGCAGCGGCCAAAGAGGAATTAACTTTTATAGACGGCAGGATTGATGAGCTTGAGGAAATCTTAAAACGTGTAACGTTGATAGACGATTCAAAAAGTTCTAAAACGACTATAGAGCTCGGTTCTAAAGTTATACTTCATCACAATGGTAAAAAGGATGAGTATAGTGTTGTGGGAGAATGGGAAGCAGATCCGATTGACAAAAAAATTTCTCACCAGTCACCGTTAGGAAAAGCTTTATTAGGTAAAAAATCTGGGGATAGTGTAGAAGTAGAAGCCCCCGCAGGAAAAATATTATATAAAGTTGTTGAGGTTTCTTAATATGAATTTCGCTATAACAATATTAAAGACAAAAAAGACTTCCTCATAGAGGGGTTTATTTGTCGTATAAAGACACAAATATAATTCCTCGAAAGAGGTTTTTTTTGTTATATGGTAGAACGGAATACGCAATCAATAGATTTTATGATGAATGATGATCGACGCCGGCGCCTAACAGAACAGCCGGATACAGTTTTGCAAGATGGAGAGGGAAGGACAATTTCTTTCGTCGTAGAACAAGCAGGCAGTTTACATTTAGTGTTTGCGAGAATAGATCAGGCTGGTCAAAAAGCCCAAGAAAAAGCAGCAATAGGAGTAAGCCTGGAAGCTGCAGTACGAGGTATTGGACAGAGAATCTTTCACATCTTTCAAGCTTCCGAGCACATTAGACCTAATGAGGAGAGTACTGTTTGAGAATTATAGATAACTAATCTATAATCGAGCTAGTTAGTTGAGGAGATTTATATGTTTTGGGCAGATGAATTCTTACAAGATATAAAAGGTGACCAGGTTATCAATGACTCCTTTACGCCATCAGGAATGGTGCACATGGGGTCATTGAAAGGCCCAGTGATTCATGACGCTTTATATAAAGTTTTAAAAGAAAAAGGTATTTCTGTTACTTTTAAATATGGATTTGATGACATGGATGTTATTGATGGTCTTGCCCCGAATTTACAAGAATCTCATTCCAAATACATGGGCGTACCATTGTTTTTAGCCCCAGCTCCAGAGGGCAGCGGCTCTTTTGCAGATTATTTTAGAGAAAGAATGCAGAATTTGCTAGAAGAGCTTGACATACATCCGACGTTTTATAGAACGAGTGAACTTTACAATGATGGGACATTTAATAGAGCGATACGATACGTATTAGATCATGCTTCAAAAGTAAGAAATGTATATTCTGAAATTTACAAAAAACAAATTCCAGATACATGGTATCCAGTTCAGGTTATTTGTCCAAATTGCGGCAAGCTAGGAACAACAAAAGTTACTGGATGGAATAATGATACAGTCACATTTGCGTGTGAAAAAAACTTAGTGAAATGGGCAGAAGGCTGTGATTATACAGGTGAAGTTTCTCCTTTTGATGGAGGAGCAAAAATGCCATGGAAAGTTGAATGGGCCGCGAAATGGTGGACATTTCCAGTAACTATTGAAGGTGCAGGTAAGGATCATGCCTCAGCGGGTGGATCCTATGATGTTGCAATGAAGCTTGTTAACGATGTATTTGGCGGAAAGCAGCCACAGAAACTTGCTTATGAATTCTTTTTGTCCGGTGGCAAAAAAATGTCATCCTCGAAGGGTTTGGGTATAACAGGTGAAGAGTTATTAGAGGTATTGGGGCCACAACGGAGTAGATTTTTAATGATTAAATCACCTCCAAATCAAGCAGTGGAATTTACGCCGAGGGAATCGGACTCAATCTCAAAAGTTTTTGATGATTATCAGCATGCGAATAAAGCAAAAGATGAAAAAAAACGTGCTTTCGAGCTTGCTCAAGTAGGAAGTGTTGAAAAAGTGCCATCGGTTCGTTTTACAACGCTTGCTCAGTGGGTGCAAATGCCCAATATGGAAGCTCAAATTAAAAAAGAAGGATTAGAAGAGTGGGCACCTTATGCAAAAGTTTGGATTGAAAAATATGCACCTGAGTCTGAAAAGTTTGAAGTAAAAAAAGAACTTCCTGAAATTGTCAATAGTTTATCTTCTGAACAAAGACAATTCTTAGCAACAGTCGCTGAAGAATTACATCAATTCAAAGACGCTGATGAACTCCATAAACGGTTGTATGAAGTAGCAACAGGAATGGGATTATCCTCAAAAGATGCGTTTTCTGCACTGTACAAAGCTCTGATTGGAAAAGATCATGGACCAAAAGCAGCATGGCTTATAATTTCTTTGGATGATAAATTCGTGAAAGAAAGGTTTTTAGAGTCTTCAAAATAGGATGAAGAAAATTTTGATTGCTACGACAAATCCGGGGAAAGTGCGTGAGTATTCAGAGTTTTTGAAAGAATTAAACCTTACCTTTTTGTCGTTAAAAGACGTAGGAATTACAAAAGACGTTGAAGAAACAGGTACCACGTATAAAGAGAATGCTGCGTTAAAAGCTGTAACCTATTCAAAAGAAAGTGGAATTCCAGCAATCTCAGATGATGGAGGGTTAGAAATATCTGCATTGGGAGGAAAGCCAGGACTTCATAGTAGACGGTGGGTCGGAGGAGTAGGAAAAGATGAAGACATCATCAAAAAAATGATTGAGGTGTCAAAAAATCTTGCTGAAAACAATAGACGAGCAACATTTAAAATTATTGTTGCATTTGCATTACCAGATGGTAAAGTTTGGACAAAATCAGGAAATGTAAGTGGGATAATTGCAAAAAAACCACTCTTAAAACTTCTGAAGGGGTATCCTTATCGTTCATTCTTATATTTACCTCGTTTAAAAAAGTACTATCATGAGAGCGAATTGACCGAAGCTGAACAAAAGCAGTATAATCACAGATATAAAGCTCTTCAAAAGCTTTTGCCTGTTATCCATAATGTCATTCTGAGCGAAGCGAAAGAATCCCATTGAGATTGCTTCGTCGTTTCACTCCTCGCAATGACAATAAATAATAATATGTTAGATATAAAATACATCCGAGAGAATCCAGATAAAATTCAAAAAGCTTCAAAAGATAAAGGAATTGAAATTGATATCAATCATATTTTGGAAATAGATGAAAGGTATCGAGAGCTTAATGCTGTTGTCCAAGTACTTCGTGAAGACCGCAACAAAGCTGCCCGCCTGCAATTGCCTCGCGGTGAAGCAAGTGGCGGGCAGGCGAAAGAAAAGAACATAGAAAAGGGAAAAGAACTAAAAGTTCAACTTGAAAAAGAAGAGAAAGCACTCGCTGCAGTAAAAGAAGAACTCGATAATTGGATGTATAAAATACCAAATCCTGCAAAAGATGATGTGAAAGTCGGTAAGAATGAGTTAGAGAATGAAGTAATCAGAACATTTAAAGAACCAACTAAGCTAACTTTCTCTCCACGAGATCATCTAGAGCTGGGTGAATTACTTGACATAATTGATGTAAAAAGAGCTACCAATGTTTCAGGTGCTCGATTTGCGTATCTTAAAAATGAAGGAGCATTACTTGAATATGGATTGTTGCAATTGGCTTTGGAAGTTTTACTAAAAGAAGGGTTTATCCCGGTTATTCCCCCTGTTCTTATCAAAACGAGCACGATGCGAGGGCTCGGATATATGGAAAATGGAGGAGACGAAGATATGTTTGTAATTCCCAAAGATGATTTGGTGCTCATTGGAACTGCCGAGCATGCATTGGTTCCCATGCATAAAGATGAGGTAATTTTGAAAAAAGATCTACCGCTTCGATATTTGGCGTATTCTCCTGCATTTCGTCGAGAAGCAGGTTCTTATGGAAAAGACACAAAAGGAATTCTAAGAGTTCATCAATTTAACAAAATAGAAATGGTATCATTTGTAACTGAAGGAGAGGATGACAAAGAACATGATTTGTTGTTATCTCTAGAAGAAAAATTATTCCAGATGTTAGATATTCCGTATCAAGTGGTCAAAATGTGTACCGGAGATTTAGGATTTCCTGCAGCTCGTAAGTATGACATAGAAGCATGGATGCCATCACAAAATAAATACCGTGAAGTGACTTCTGTATCAACTGTTACTGATTTTCAATCGAGAAGACTCAATATGCGCTATCTTGACGGAAATGAGAAGAAATATCTTAACGTATTGAATGGTACCGCCTTTTCTATGAATCGACCAATTATTGCAATTCTGGAGAACAATCAAAAAGTCGATGGGTCAGTAAAGGTCCCCGAAGTTTTGCAAAAATACGTGGGAAAAGAGTTAATTGAAAAAAAATAAAATTTTAGCCTCAGGTTTTTTACAATAATTAGCCTCAAAAGTTGTCAAAAAAAGTATTTATTCTGATTGTGATTTTTGTTGATTTAACAATCTAATCAGGGTGTTTTGAAGCAATAAAAATTGCTTGACAAAACAATTAAAATAATTCACCATTAACTCATCTTCATAACGTCCTTATCTGCCCGGGGAGTTAACCCTCGGAATCGCAATGGGCGTTTTCGAGGGGGGGTGAGTTTATAATGGCTAAGAAAAAGAAAGCAAAGAAAAAAGCACGACGATAAATTGGATCAAATCCGCCAGTTGGCGGACTGAAACCAATTGATCAATTGGTATCCCGCACCAAACCAATGGTGCGGGATTTTCGTTTAACCTGCCCGCCAGTACCAGGCATGGCAGGCGGGGCCTCAAATATGGTAAAATAAATATATGAAATTCCCCTTTGTTACACGCATTTTTGACTCGAACGATCGAGAAATAAAAAAATTACAACCAATCATTGATTCCATAGCCTTGTTAGAAGAGAAAACAAAAAAATTAAAAGATTCTGATTTTCCTAAAAAAACAGCAGAGTTAAAAAATAGATTCTCAAAAGGTGAAACACTTGAAGAATTGTTACCTGAAGCGTTCTCACTTGTTCGAGAATCAGCAAGGCGCACTATTGGCCAGAGACACTATGATGTCCAGCTTATGGCAGCAATGGTACTGTCCCGAGGGAAAATTGCAGAGCAAAAAACGGGAGAAGGAAAAACTCTTTCTGCAGTACCTGCACTCTACTTAAATACATTAACAGGAAAAAATGTTCATCTCGTTACAGTAAATGACTATTTAGCTCGTCGGGACGCAGGATGGATGGGACCTGTTTTTGATCTGTTGGGAGTAAAAGTTTCAGCTCTCATAAATGAACAATCCTTTCTATTTGATCCAGAATTTACAACTAACACACATGATTTTCGTTTGACTCACTTAAAACCTATCTCCAGAAAAGAAGCATACGAAGCAGATGTAGTCTACGGAATTAACTCAGAATTTGGATTCGATTATTTAAGGGACAATATGGCATCAAATATTGAATCTATAGTACAACGTGGATATTACTTTGCAGTTGTTGACGAGGTAGACTCAGTACTTATTGATGAAGCCAGAACTCCACATATTATCTCAGCCCCCGATGAAGTACCGACACAAAAGTATTATGAATACGCACAACTTGTTGATAAGTTGAGTTCTTCTAGTGATTACAAAATTGATGAAAAACTTCGTACAGCACATTTAACAGAACATGGGATTGCAAAAATAGAAAAGCTGTATGGGATTGCAAACATTTATGAAAAAGATTTTGACACGGTTTACCATCTAGAAGCAGCATTAAAAGCTCGAACTCTTTTTCATAAAGAAAAAGATTATATTGTGAAAGATAATCAAGTAATTCTTGTTGATGAATTTACCGGAAGACTTATGGAAGGGAGACGACTGTCGGAAGGTCTTCATCAAGCCATTGAGGCAAAAGAAGGAGTTCAAATTCAACGGGAATCAAAAACACTTGCTACTGTTTCACTACAAAACTTCTTTCGAAAATATGAAAAATTAGCAGGAATGACAGGAACGGCCGTTACAGAGTCTGAGGAATTCAACAAAATATATAAATTGGAAGTTGTCGTTGTTCCGACCAACAAAGATATGACACGAAAGGACGGTGCTGATGCAATCTATAAAAGTGGAAGGGCAAAATTATCAGCAGTAGTTCGAGAAATCGAAGAAGCACACAAAACGAATCAACCGATTTTAGTTGGTACCACATCAATTGAGAAAAATGAAATTATTTCTCAGGCATTAAAAAGACGTGGAATCAAACATGAAGTTCTGAATGCTAAAAATCACGAGAGAGAAGCCGAAATTATTGCAAATGCTGGAATAAAAGGAGCAGTTACCGTTGCAACCAACATGGCTGGACGAGGAGTAGATATCATTTTGGGTGGAGAGAGTCCAAAAGAAGCAGATGGGACTGAAAAACGGGGTACGAAAGAGTGGGAGGCGTGGCAGAAAAGTCATGATGAAGTACTAAAAAGTGGTGGACTTTATATTATTGGTACCGAACGTCATGAATCGAGACGAATTGATAATCAGCTTCGAGGACGAGCGGGAAGACAAGGGGATCCAGGAACCTCACGATTTTATGTTGCGTTAGATGATGAAATTATGAGGCTTTTTGGCGGTGATAGAATTGCGGGACTTATGACACGGTTTAATATGCCAGAAGATGTACCACTTGAACATCCATTGGTTTCTCGAGCAATAGAACAAGCCCAAGTAAAAGTTGAAGGTTTTAATTTTGATATGCGCAAACATCTAGTCCAATACGATGATGTACTCAACAAACAACGGGAGATTGTTTATGAAATGAGAAAAACTGCGCTGGAATCATACACCAAACCTACCAATGGTGAAAAAAATGATAGTACGGAAAATCTAATTAAAAACGATACATTAGATAAAGTTGAATCGTTTGTAGCAACAATTGTTATGCTGAACTCAGTAAAAATGGGAGAGTCAACAAACGATAAAATTGTTGATGATTTTTCAACTATTATTCCTTTTGATGAAGCATCAAAAGAGCAGATGACAAAACAACTTTCAGCATTTCAAAGCGATGAAGAAAAGCAGGAATTTTTAACAAAATTGGCACGGGATGTATACCAAAAACGGGAAGGAGAGTTAGGAAAAGACTTAATGCGGCAAATTGAGCGTTTTGTAACTCTTTCCGTCATAGATAATTTGTGGATGGATCATTTGGACGCAGTTGATAACTTACGACAAGGAATTGGTCTTCGAGGATATGCTCAGAAAGATCCACTTGTTGAATACAAGAATGAAGCCTTCCGCATGTTTGAACAATTGATTAACGCAATCGATGACGAAATAGTGCATAGAATTTATAAAATTCAAATTCAGCAAGGCAATGCTCCGGGACATCAACATCCTCATGTGCATGTTGAAGAAAAATCTAATAGTTCCGGAAATAGTAATCAGAGATTAGAGGTTAGAAACCAAAAATCTAATCTAAGCTCTAGTAACCAAGCTCTAACTTCTAATAAGAAACTAGGCCGTAATGACCCTTGCTGGTGTGGATCTGGGAAGAAATACAAAAAATGTCATTACCCTCAAGAAGGTTAAAATATATAATGATCAACGTCGGGCTTTTGAAGTCTGCGATAATAAGCTACTCATGGTATAGTGTAACTACATAATGAATTATAACTCCTCCGGATTTACAACAATCCATATGTTAGTACTCGTTGTTATGGTGGGTAGCATTATATTGTTGTCAACCAATTTTTTCCAGAATATAAAAACAACTCCAACAACTCATGTGTATGGAGTTGTCGATCATCCCGGAAGAGTAACTTCGAGGGGAACAGGAGGGAGTTCGAATTCCTCAATGCAATTACAATATCTTGAATTCACAGATCCGACTCCTATTGTTCCAGCAACTTCTCCTACGCTTACTCCATAATCTCATATTAATTCTTGACAAAGACTGTACGTTCTGTTTCACTTGATATATGGCCAAAAAGAAAAAGTCTAAAAAAGTAACAAAAGTTTCCAGAGTTTCTCATCACCCCCATGCGGAAAAACATCAGAAAGATCTCATAATCATTGTTGGTGGCGGAATAGTACTTATACTATTACTTCTTTTTCTTAGATAATTATAAGTATGCTCAAAGAACAATTTTTGGGCAGAAATCCCTCACATTTCCAAACAAATCCTGTTGTTAAAGCATTTATCATTTCTGAAGTTCTTGTTTGGTCAGCTTGGAATTTTTTTGCGCCCATTTATGCAATATTTGCTGTAACAAAAGTTCCAGGGGGGACTGTTGAAATTGCGGCTTCATCTTACAGTGCTCATTTAGTTGGCAGAATTATCTCAGAACTTATTACTGGAAGATATTTGATTAAAAAAAATGACCAGCAAAAATTTATCGTCAGTATTGTTGGAATAGCATTAATTAGTATAGCGTTTGTAGGATTTGCTTTTACACAACAAATTATCTATTTATTTGTATTTCATGCATTGAGTGGTATCGGTATTGGTATTGCTTCTCCTGCAAAAAATTCTTTATTTTCAACTCATTTAGATAAAAATAAAGAAAGCTCTGAATGGGGTATATATGATGCGGTAACATTTACAGGAACTGCCTCTGCTGCTGCTCTCGGCGGATTTATTGCATCCTCATTTGGATTTCAATTTTTATTTTTATTGGCAAGTTTTGTAAATATCTTAGGGATAATTCCTTATTTTCTTTATATCAACCAGAAACACACCACATAAAACTGATCTGATTTGCAAGGGGAAGTTAAAAATTTATTATTTGAAAAGTTCTTGTGCTTTTTTATAGTCCTCGTGTGTATCAATCTCTACCCATTTAAGCCCCGTGATATCAACAGCTCCAAAAGGAATTCCTTTTTCAACAAGCGTTGTATATGAATCATCATAATACTGTTGATGATTTGCTTGGTCTTTCATCAAATCTTCAAGCTCTGCAAATAATACTTTTGCTGCATCTTTACTAATCTTCTCTATACCAATTGATTCACCTGCAGCCGTTTGAGGAGGCAATTTTTTGCCAACTTTCAATACATTTCCGTCTTTGTCACATTCAACCTTTACTTCTTCTGCTTCTAAATTTATATTTTTATCAATACACAGTGCGCTAGAATGGGAACTCTTTACAAGCTGTTCCAAAATTGCCTTTTCAAATACAACATCTGCGTCAAATTTGACAAAATCATCATCTCCAACAGCTTCTTTTGTGAGTAAAAGTGAATAGCCAGTATTTGTCTGGTCATATTTTTCGTTTTTGATGTAGGTGACGTTAAGATGAGGAAACTTCTCTCGAATGAATTCTTTTATTTGCTCTTCTAAATATCCAGTAATGACAATGACTTCGGTCATTTCAACATCTTCTATATTTGTAATCATTCGTTCCAAAATAGTTTTATCTCCTACTTTGAGAAGTGATTTTGGAGTGTTATCTGTAAGTGGTCGGATTCGTGATCCAACTCCTGCTGCTAAAATAATAGCTTTCATAAGGTAATATTATACCATTTGTCGAGCTAACAGTCGCTCATAGACTTGCTTCTTGGGTGTTATTTCCGCATGGGGCGGTAGAGATTTTTTGAGAATGTGTTTACTTGATGTCCTCGCTCAAATAGCCGAAATATTGCAATCCCAAAATGAAGTACTGCAAAAATCCACAGTGCTACTTCAATTCTGTTCAAAAGCGCTGTAATGCTGGTGATGAGTATAAACTCTGCTTCGTCTATAAACAGAAGGATTCTGTTTCTGTACCAGAGTACTTTTAGTTTTCCCAAAAAAGTTTTAGACAATTCTTCATATTCTTTTCCGAGTTTTTCGTATTGTTCGATTCTAAATTCCCTGCTTTTTTGTAGGTAATCTTTGTCTCGGTTAATAGTGCTAAATATTGTTTCAAGTTTGATGTAGTATCGAAAGCAAAATCCAAAACATGCAGTAAATCCTAAGAAAATGTATAAAATATCCCCTGTTTTTAAATAGGTAGCGTAAGAAAGGGAAGCAGTTAATATAAATACTTTTAATACATCAAGTGTTTTATCTAAATAATCTCCTAAAGGAGAAGGCATATTTTTAGTTCGGGCGAGCTGCCCATCCATACAATCCAAAATATATCCGAGAGGAAGCAGAATTGCAGTCAATATCAGATGGTAGGGAATTGATATAAAAATAAGAATTGATCCTAAAGTATGTAGGCCAAATGAAAAAAGCGTTAAATGGTTAGGAGTAAGCCAAGAGATTTTTGCTGCGGATGGGACGAGAGAGTTTGCAATTTTGGGCATGAATAGATCTGCCCAATTACTAAAATACGAAGGTTCAATAATTCGGGGTTTTTCAGACATAGTTTTAGCGTACTCTAATGTTTTACTGCTTGCAATATTTGTTTCCTATGAATTTGGTGGACTGAAAAATTTGGTATCATTCTTGTCATTGTAATAGGTTGACGGGAGAGTGTAGGATATTTATGAATTCTGTCTGATCGGAACAGGTCAAGAATTTCTTTGAGTGAAATAAGAAAGAACCTAATTGATTTTTTATCAAGAGTTCCTATGCTTCCCACTTGAAAAACTTTATTAAGTAGTGGACCTTTTCCATTATAGACAATAATATTTCTATCTCTTAATTTCTTTTTCAGGAGATTGACATCAATGTCTGAAGGCATATTGACGGTTGTCAAAACAGAACTCATATCTTTTTCATCCATAAGAAATGTAAAGCCGAGTTTTCTCACGCCAATTCGAAGAATTTGATTTGTTTGATAAATATGTTTTCGTTTTGTTCTCACCCCAATTGCTAAGATATTTGATAATGCTTGTTCTAGGGCAAAGAATAATTGTATTCCTGGAGTATTGGGAGTTTGCAGAAGATTTTTGGAATACTGATAAAATTTATACAGATTTAAATATGTTGTTCGGGGTTTTATATCTTTTAGTTTCTCAAATTCAACCTTTTTGCCAATTACAATTCCCAAACCAGGAAATGATCCAAGGGCTTTACCAGATGAAGTAGTGCAAAATGACACATTCCATTTTTCTATATCAATTTTCTCAGCTCCTGCACTGCTTACTGTATCGAGAAAGAAAAGTAATTTATATTTCTTAGCAAGTTTTCCTAATTCTTCAATAGGATTAAGCATACCTGTCGATGTTTCATGATGGACGAGTGCGATCATTTCAATTTCACTTTTTTTTATAATTTTCTCAACTTTTGATAGGTCTATTTTTTCTCCCCAGTTAAATTTGAGGTGGTGTGTGTGTTTGTTATATATTTTTGAAATATCAACAAGGCGCTCTCCGAATTCACCATTTGTGATGATAAGGACACGTTTTTTGTCCACTACTGAAGATAATACTGATTCATTTGCCGCAGTACCCGAGCCAGTAATAAATATTGGATGATAGGCTTTTTTGTTTTTAATTTCAAATACTCTGAGAAGTTTTGAATTTAGACTTCCTAACAGAACTGAAAATTCAGCTTCCCGGTGTCCAATTTCACTGTTTGTTGCAGCCTCTTTGACATTTTGTGCAATGTTGACAGGACCTGGACAAAATAGTAAATGTTTCGTGTTTAAAATCATATGTATTACCCTTTTTTCCGCAAAAAAACACCAGGCAGAAATTATTTATTTGTTAGTTATTGCTTACGAAAACAATAACTCTAGTCTTAGATGAAAAGAAGCAATAAGTTCAAGAATTTAATCATCCTCTGAAGATGTATTATACTACAAATATGCAAGGATTGCCATTTTTACGGCGAAAAGTAACTGTTTACACTTCTAACAAAACCCTGTCATCGCGAGGCTACGAAGTAGCCGTGGCGATCTCATAAGATTGCTTCGCTATGCTCGCAATGACAAAATCGTGTCGGAACCGTGAACAGTTACGGCGAAAATCGTCAAGAGAAGTTTAGTACTTGCATTCCCATATACCATTTGTGCTACGATGATTATAGCCAATATTGGGCTTTGTTGCTGTTGAAATTTTTTAAAAAGAAATTATTCTATAAAGGTACATGAATGTAAAAGTAATTGTTAGCTTGGTCGTAATGGGGATACTGCTTGTCTCTATTCCCTTTGTTGTGTATCTCTCAAGCCAGCAACAAGATCCAAGAAGTAGAGCAGACGAGCCAGCAGCTGGCACATGCCAAGCACCAGCACAAGTAACAGGCGTTTTGGTAGATTATCCGTATTGTAACGGAGACCAATGTTCATTTACTCAAGCCTCTTGCGAATGGACTCCTGTGAGTGGGGCAACATCATATAATGCAACAATTACAGAAGTTGAAACCAGCAGAACCATTGCCCCAAGTCCTGCATCCCCAATTAATGCATCGACAACCAAGGTTACTTTCCCTGTTACTACTGGAAAAACCTACAAATGTGATGTTTCAGCAGTCAATAGTTGTGGGGCAGGACCTGTAGGAACACACAGTCTGTTGTGTCAAGCAGATACGAGTACTTTTCCTACTTCAACACCTATTCCAACAGTGATACCAAGTCCGATACCTACAACGCCTATTATTCCTACTTCACCGGTTTATCCAACAGCGAGTCCGGCTGCAACTCTTATCCCTAGTCCAACAACCATTGTATTTGTCCCAACAGTGACCATTGAAGCTCCTGGTAATTCTACAACTACAGTATTAGGAATAGCAGGTTTGGTGGTTGCATTTATAGGAGGCGCACTCCTATTATCATTTAGTCTATAAACTATGGAAAAAGAAAATACAGTACATTTTTCAAGTACTAACTCACAAAATAAAAAAAGTGGTAATTTCAGCAAAAAACGTATAACACTATTGATATTTCTACTAGTTTTGATAATAGGAGTTCCATTAGCGATTCTCACGTATGTAAATAATTTTTCAAAGTCTTCAGAGAGAACATGGAACGTTAACTCACCATTTCAAGCACTTGCCAAAGTAGCTACAGTTGGAAGTGAAACTATTTATGGAGACGATCTTAATTATGTTCTTGCAAAAAATTATCTAAAATCAACTGGAAATAAAACTAATGAAGAATTAAAAGAATTAGCTCTTGATATAGTTGCAAAAGAATCTGCTCTATTACAGGCGGCCAATGATGAAGGTAGTATCGAGTTAACAGAAGAAATCTTTAATAATCCTAATAAAAACCAAATTGAGAGAAAGAAAAAAGTAGAGGAAATTCGAGATGCAATTGAAAATAATGCAGAGAAATTTACAACATCTGCAATTGCTATTTGGTATTATGACATGGATAAGCCATTTATTCCTGAGGTACAAGCACGTCAGATTGCACGAACAAAAATAACTCAATATCATAGCCAAATTAAAGCAGGAGAAATTAGTATGGAAGAAGCAGGAGAAGCGGTAAAGAAGGATGCTTCTTTACGTAAGCAAGATATTAATTATGAAGGAAACGCATATGTTTTAAATAAAGATTGGAATAGTGATGAGCCTCCTTTTACATTCCAGACTCTGAATGAAACTGCGTTGAATTTAGAAGAAGGACAAGTGAGTGAAGTTATAGAAATTATCCGAGAAAAACCTCTTATTGAAAAATTCTTTATTATTATTAAAATGGAAAAGCGACAACAAGGAAACAATGTTGTAATTAGTGAATGGACAAAAGATGCATTGGAAAGATATCCACTAAATGTAAATTAAATATGGAGAAATTAATTTTTAAACTTTTAAATCGTTCTTTCCAGATGGTCGTGTTCATTTGTCTTCTGCTCAGTGGTTTTTCAGCAAGTGTGGATGCAGCAGGTAGGGTATCGGGATATATTCGAGACGAGGCTGGCAATGGAATTAATGGAGCAACAGTAAGGCTGAATCAATATTGGAATGATTGTCCCGAAGATGAAGGAGCGGATTGTACTCCTAATAGTAGTCAAACAACAACTACGGCAATACCTCATCCATCGACAGGTAGAAATGGATTTTATGACTTCGTTGACGAAGAAGGAAATACATTAGTTAGATGTAGAGTACGTTTTGGACTTGAAGTTAAACTGCCTGGATCCAGTACTTTTGTCCCGATTCCTAATACCGAATCTGCTTCTGAAGCTCTGAATATGGCATCAAAGATTGGTGGTTTCTCAAAAGCACATGCCCAAGAATGTGGTGTTGATGTTTGTGAAGTTCGTGTTGGTACTCTACCAGGGGAGGTAGTTGGGAATTATGGAGCAGGTGACACAGGTTATCACGAAACTGAGTGTACAAAAGGACCAGCATGTACCTCAACGCCTACTCCATCTCCTACCGGTCCTGCTTGTGGTGGAAGCTGTGATATAACCAATACAAATCCGAATAATGGTTGTCCAGCTGGTGGAAGTCCAAAAGACTGTGCTTGTATACCAAATGGGACAAGTGGAGATGGAAAATCCGGAACATGTGCATCCTGTCCTACAGCTGGTGGAGTAAATTTAAAAATCACTGATCTATGTGTTAATGTTGTACAGCCAAATTATTGGAGTGCTGTTGTTGAATGGCGTGGAAATCTTTTTCCGCCTGGGTATATAGATGCGGTACATGCGGGGCCAGAAGGTGCAAGCGGAACTCCATTTAGAGGATGGCAAGTGTATATCTCTGATCAGCCTATTTACCCTTCTGATGGGAATCGTTATGGCAATACGAAAGTATCGAAATACAACTGGATTATACCTGCCACCACAAATCTCAATGATGAATTCCGTTTGTCCATTACAAAGGATTTAGAAAGATATATACCACATAAAAATGGTGGACTCGTTCCACCACTGAATTTAAATAAAATTTATGTGTTCATTTACAATGGACAAGATGCATGTAATGCGGGACTTCAGAAAGAATTTACTCCCGATTACAATATCTGCGGTCCTATTCCGACAGTTGCACCTACAGTTGTTGTTCCTACAGCAGTTCCTACGGCACCAGCTTGTAATGTAGATTGTAGTCTTACAAATGATCCTTGTGCAGCTAGCGGTGTAGCATGTAAATGTATAATTCCACCTGGTGGTGCTGGTAAATGTACCACCGCAGGATGTCCCGCAGGAACAACATATTATCCAGTAACAAAAGAATGTAAGCCTCCAGTAGCTTGTCGGGACAGATGCGATGACAAACCCGAAGGTTTCTGTGCTGGCGTAAAACAACCAGGGACTGGAATAGGTTGTGATGTCTGTAGGACGGATACGGATGGTCTAAAAAAATGTCTTCCACCTCCAGCTTGCAAAGGAGACTGTGATACGAGAATTCCAGATTCATGTAAAGGAGCAAAAAATCCTGGTGGAGGAAGTTGTGAAGTTTGTGTACCAACATCTCCAGGAGGTACAGCTGGTAAATGTGAATCAAATTACTGTAATGCTCCGTGTGATCCAACGAATCCTAATACCTGCCAAAAAGGAGTAGCAGATAGTTGTGGAATGTGCAGACCAAGCACAACAGGATATAAATGTCAGGATGCACCCTCATGTGAGGCTCAATGTGAAACAAATAAAGATTGTAATGGAGTTAAAGGTGGTAGTTGTACTGCATGCTTAGGTTCAAATACCGATGCTTTAGATAGAAGATGTCGGGTTTTTGATGCTGGTGTCTGCAAATGTGACAACATGGAAGCACCTAAGAATTTTGCTTCTGGTCAAAATGTTGTTTTTACTGCATATTCAACAGTTTTGCCAAGAGGATTGGGTTCTGCTGAAGTTGGAAAGATCAAATTTAAATTAATTAAGTACAAAACAGGTTCCGATCTAAATAATCCAGCAACAAAGACAAGCCTTGTAGCTGAAGCTGTTAAGGACTCCGAACTAGTTCAGGGTTCATCGACAAATGTTAGATATAAATCAACTTGGCAGATGAAATTACCATCAAACGTTGCAAAAGATGATACATTTAGACTAACAGCTGGGATTCAGGAATGTAAACAAATTTCATCGGCAAGCACTCAAGGTGTTTCAACAAGTATATTTGATAAATCAGGTAAAGAACCTATTCAGAAAGAGGATTCAAATTTCTTCGAAAATATTATGGATTTATTTAAAGGTATTTTAGGTGGAGAATCGGCTTTTGCCCAGACAAATAAAACTTTAC
>Ga0163150_10001800_pt1 | contig 34964 bp, 27 predicted proteins | sample OliLakLV19P2IB_FD_148628 | JGI IMG/M metagenome (GOLD analysis project Ga0163150, IMG submission 148628) | Freshwater microbial mat bacterial communities from Lake Vanda, McMurdo Dry Valleys, Antarctica - Oligotrophic Lake LV.19.P2.IB | ecosystem: Environmental > Aquatic > Freshwater > Lake >... | reverse complement strand
CAATAGCGTGTGATCGTCGAGCGGCGGATTGCGATAGCGCAACTCGCTGGCATACTCGACTTCGACCGGAATCTGCGCCAGATCCTCGATCAAGTGCTCGCCCACCAGCGCCGCGTGCCAACTGGTGCCGCACGCCGTGAGCAGAAAACGATTCAACGACCGCAATTGCTGCGGCGAAAGATTCAAACCGCCAAACACCGCCGTGGCTTCGTCCAGGCTGAGCCGGCCTCGCATGGCGTTACGAATCGTATCGGGCTGTTCGAAGATTTCCTTGAGCATGTAATGCGGGTAGCCGTCGAGCTGCACGTCGTCGGCGACCATATCGAGCACACGCACCGTGTGGGCCACGTGCGTTTGTTCGCGATCGACCACGCGCAGCGAATCGGCCGTGACCACCGCCAGTTCGTGATCGGCCAGATAGACGATTTTGTCGGTATGGCCCGCCAAGGGCGAGGCATCGCTGGCGATGAAGTGTTCGCCGTCGCCGACGCCCACGACCAGTGGGCTGCCCAGTCGCGCGGCGATGATGACGTCGGGATAGTCGCGAAACAGAATCGCCAATCCGTAGGTACCGTGCAATTGAGAGAGAGCTTGGCGCACCGCTTCGACGAGCACCTTATGGTGCGGAGCGATGCCGCCATCGAGATTTTGGGCAGTCGGCTTCCCATCGCCGTGAGCCGTTTCGCGCGTTAGTTGCTCGTCGAGACAACTGGCAACCAGGTGAGCAATGACTTCGCTATCGGTGGCCGAACGGAAGCAATAGCCTTCGCTTTCCAATCGAGCTTTCAAGGAACGGAAGTTTTCGATCACGCCATTGTGAACGATGGCGACGGCCGAATCGCCGCCGACGTGGGGATGAGCATTGATGTCGGTGGCCGGGCCATGCGTGGCCCAGCGAGTGTGGCCGATGCCCACGTGGCCCGGCGAGGGAACTTCGGTAAGCGTGTGAACCAGGTTGTCGAGCCGTCCGGCCCGTTTGGTGACCGTTAGCAGGCCGTGATTGAGCGTGGCGACGCCGGCGCTATCATAACCCCGATATTCCAGCCGTCGCAGTCCTTCGATCAGGTAGCCCGCAGCATCTCGGGACCCGATATAGCCAACAATTCCGCACATTTCGACGACACTCCTGGAAATCCGAAAGGGCCCTAGCATCCGTGGTTTGCGCAAAAATGGCGCCCTAAAGCCTAGCATACACCTTCTGATCGGGATGCTTCAGAATTCGGGGAATTAGCCAGCATTTATTGCTCAAACGCTCGTCCAGGAGGGGGCGCTGGCCGAGCGAAACCTCTCTTTCTCGAAATGCCCTGGTTCGGATAAGGTTTAGGCCTAATGCAAGGGCCCAAGCCGGGTTCCTGGATGGAGCCAATCGCCATGTCGCAAGCAGCACCCCGGTTACGCGTTCGCTCGACTAGTTACGTGGTCATTCCGGCCCGACTGGCTTCGAGTCGGTTGCCACGCAAGCTATTGCTCAAGGAAACGGGCAAGCCGCTCGTGCAGCACACCTATGAAGCCGCCTTGCGTGCTGTCCGGCCGTCGGGCCTGTGCGTGGCCGCCGACCACGATGAAATTGCCACGGCCGTACGAGTTTTTGGCGGCGAAGTTCAAATGACCAGTCCCGACTGTGCCAGTGGCACCGATCGAGTGGCCGAGGTCGCCCGGAATTTGCCGGACGTGGACATTCTAGTCAACGTCCAGGGAGACGAGCCCGAGCTGGCCGGATCGAGCATCGACCGCGTCATCGAGCTGCTCGAAGAAAACCCGCAGATGGTGATGTCGACGCTGGCCACTCCGATTCGCAACCGCGCGCAATTGAACGATCCGGCCTGCGTCAAAGTCGTGTTTGACGACCGCGGGCGAGCGCTATATTTCAGCCGCAGTGCGATCCCGCACGCGCGCGAGTGGCACGACGATTTGCTCGCCGACGATCCTCCGCATTTTTATCAGCACGTCGGTTTATACGCATACCGCCGAGATTTCTTGTTGCGATTGGCGGCATTGCCGCGGACGGCGCTCGAAAAACTCGAAAACCTCGAACAGCTACGCGTGCTGGAAAATGGCTATGCGATTGCCGTCGGCGTGGTCGACGAGCCGACCGTGGGCATCGATACGCCCGAGGATTATCGAGCGTTTGTCATTCGCACGCTCTCGCGATAAGATGACGTTCCAGGGATCAGCATTCCTGGCCCCGCCTAATGGGAGCTTGTCAGGAAACGCCTGACGGCTCGACCGTCGTTTTTCATGCTCGCTTTGCTTGCGCAGGGCCGAGCACATCCTTTGAAAACTTGGCAGGTTTCATGACCAAACACATATTCGTCACGGGCGGCGTGGTTAGTTCGTTGGGCAAGGGGCTGACCAGCGCCTCGATCGGCATGTTGCTCGAGCAGCGTGGTCTGCGCGTGCGGATGCAAAAGCTCGATCCGTACATCAATGTCGACCCCGGCACGATGAGTCCCTATCAGCACGGCGAAGTCTATGTGCTTGACGATGGGAGCGAGACGGATCTGGATCTGGGCCATTATGAGCGATTCACCCACAGTCCGCTGACGCGAGATTCGAACTATACGACCGGCCAAATCTACTTGTCGGTGATCAACAAGGAACGGCGCGGCGAGTTTTTGGGCAAGACCGTGCAGGTGATTCCGCACATTACCAACGAAATCAAAAGCTGCATCCGCAAGCTGGCCGACGACGACGTGGACGTGGTGATTACCGAGATCGGTGGCACAGTGGGCGATATCGAAAGCCAGCCGTTTCTCGAAGCCATCCGCCAGTTCTCGCTCGATGTCGGCAAGCGGAACTGCCTGTACATCCATCTGACGCTGGTGCCCTATCTGAAAGCTGCCGGCGAATTGAAGACCAAGCCGACGCAGCACTCGGTGGGTCAGTTGCGCGAGATCGGTATTCAACCCGACGTGTTGATCTGCCGCACCGAGCGCTCGCTCAGCCGCGAGGATCGCGAGAAGATCGCGCTGTTTTGCAACGTGCCGATCGAGGCCGTCATCGAAGAGAAGGACAAGGATTTCTCGATCTACGAAGTTCCGCTGAGCCTGGTCGAGAACAAGCTGGACCAGTTGATTGTCGACGCTTTGGCCCTGCCGGCCGACAAGCTCGAGCTCGACAATTGGCGCGAGCTGCTGCACAATCTGCGCAACCCGGTGCATGAAATCAGCATCGCCGTGGTAGGCAAATACGCGGAGCATCGCGACGCCTACAAGTCGGTTTACGAAGCGCTCGATCATGCGGGCATTGCCAATCGGGCGCAAATCCGCATTCAACGCATTCAAAGCGAATCGATCGAGCAGGAAGGCCCGGAGCGGCTGTTGGCCGGCTACGACGGCCTGTTGGTTCCCGGCGGTTTCGGCGAGCGAGGAATCGAAGGCAAAGTCGAAGCGATCCGCTTCGCCCGCGAGCGGGAGATGCCGTTTTTTGGTATCTGCCTGGGGATGCAGTGCGCGGCGATCGAATTTGCCCGCAATGTCGTGGGACTCTCTGGCGCGCATTCCACGGAGTTCAACAAGGACACGCCGCATCCGGTGATCTGTCTGTTGGACGAGCAGAAGACCATCACGGACAAGGGAGGCACGATGCGGCTTGGCGCCCAGAGTGCCCATTTGGCTGCGGGCAGCAAGTCGGCCGCCAGCTATGCGAGCGAGTCGATCTCCGAGCGTCACCGGCACCGCTACGAATTCAACAATCTCTATCGCCAGCAGTTTGCCGCTAACGGCTTGCTGGTCGCGGGCACCAGCCCCGACGGCTCGCTAGTGGAAATCATCGAGTTGGAGGAGCATCCCTGGTTCGTGGCGGTGCAATTCCATCCCGAGTTCAAATCGAAGCCCACCGGTGCCCACCCGCTGTTTGCCGGATTTATCGGCGCGGCCGTCGAGCGGCACCTGTCGCGAGGCAGCGCTGCGCAGCGGGTTTAGAACAAAGTTCTGCGAGCAGGCGGATCAAATGCCGAGCGGATTTCTTTCCGATTCTGGCAATTCATTTGGCCACGGAGCCCACCGAGTTTGAAGAAGGAGTCACTGGGGGCATTCACATTTTGTCTCAGTGACCTCTGAGACCTTTGTGGCTCTTTCCTGCCTTTGACCAACAGTGGTCGCGTGCGGAGTCGCAGGGAAGAAATGAAGTGGGCTTTGGTGCAAAGAAGCCCGACTAATTAGCGCCATGCCCGGCAGCAGGATATTTTTGGCTTCCGTGCCAAGACGGCCCGTTCCCTGGAGACTTGCAATCCCGACTGGGTACACGGGCAGGTAAATAAACAGATGTATCCCTCACTGCCGGGCATGGTCGCTGAATAGTTCTAGCTCGACAGCTCGTCGAAGAGCTGTCGGAAGTTTGGCATGCGTTCTTCGAGGTAGGCCAGCCACGCGCGGGGATTCCAAATCTCCACGCACACGCCGGCGCCGACCACGATGACTTCTCCTCCTTGATCGACTTGCAGGAATTCACGAAATCCGTCGGGTATCGAGAGACGACCGCGGCCCGCCAACTGCACGGTTTTGTGCCGCGTGGAGAGCAGCCGGCTGAGCAACTGCACCTCCTCGATCCGCCCTTCCAGCTTCCCGGCCCGCATCTTGCTTTTGACGAGCGAAATTCCCTCGTCGAGCTTGACCTGCCACGCCGCCGAATTCCAGAGACTCAAACAGCCAGGCCGTTCCTTGGCCAAAATGCAATCCGACCCGCCGCTCATCAGCGGATCGACCAGCTCGTTGGGAATCGAGAGCCGGTGTCGTTCGTCGAGCGTCCTGGGGAACTCGCCAAGGATGAATTCCTGCGGTGCGGGCATCGTGTGGCCGAATTCCCCAAGGGGTGACGGACTGCCGCTCTGGCGAGCCCGACAAAAGGATTTTCTTGCCCGACACTATAGTTTTTTTGAATGTGGGCAGATTTCCCATCACTAAACACCAATTTCGGCCATCCTTGGGTTTGTTTCCCACGGCGTCGAGTGTATCAGTAGATCGCAAGTTTGCAACCACTCAGCCAAAAGTTTTTTTGAGGGTCTCCTTCGAGCGCTCGGAACGTGCCCTACATCGGGCCGAGAAAGGAGTTGCGTGTGCTAGCGTTCGGCCCTGAGCGGTAGCGATCGAACAAGCCGACTTGCGGTTGGGCTTCCGGCCCAATTTGGGTACAGTTCCGCCCCGAAACACATCGACGTCGTTCCTGCCCGGCCATCGTTCTTGGTGCGCGCGGCGCGGGCTCATTGATTGAATTCAACAAAACTGTTTTCCTCGGCCGAGACCTATCGCTTGTTGCTAACACGACCTCATTCCGAAGCGGTGGTCATCACGGGTATCGGCCTGGTTGCCTCGGTCGGCAACGACCGCGAGTCGGTGTGGCGCGCGGTGCGCGAAGGTCGCAGTTCCGTGCGTCGATTGACGGGGTTGCCGGGCATTCCCGACGGTTTGTTGATCGGCGCGCCGGCCGAGTTGCCGCTCGCCGCGCCCGATGAATTGAAAGTTTTGGCGCTAGCCGAGAAGGCCGCGGCCGAGGCGCTCGACGACGCGCGGCTCGAACATGCACGAATTCGGCCCGAGCGATTCGGGTGCGCCATTAGCGGTCACATGGGCGATACGCGCTGGTGCGTAGAGCAAGCCGGCATGGAGCATCTGTATCCGCCAAAAACGACTGAGTGGTGGGAGCAATGGCTGCCGAATACGGCCTGCTCGCAAATTGCCAATCGATACCGCTTGTTTGGTCCCCGGCTGTGCCACTCGACGGCTTGCGCCAGCGGACTCATCGAAGTCCTGTCGGCCACGCGTGCAATTCAAGACGGCCAGTGCGACATTGCCCTGGCTGGCAGTGCCGAAGGCTTTCACCCGCTGTTTGCCGCCGGATTTCAACAAATGCGCGTGTTGGCTCATCACGAAGATCCGAGACAAGCCTGCCGTCCCTTCGATTTGGGGCGCCAAGGTTTCGTGATGGGCGAAGGCGCGGCGATGTTCGTGCTCGAACGCTATAGCCATGCCCTGGCCCGCCGGGCGCCGATCTATGCCGAGGTGGCTGGCGGCCGGCTGCTGGCCACGGCTCACCACATGACCGGGTTAGACCTCGAGAGCGACGCGCTGGCCTACCTGATTTCCGACGCCCTGCGAATCGCGCGCGTCGCTCCGCACGAAATCGGCTACATCAGTGCCCACGGCACCGGAACTCAGCAAAACGACGTGGCCGAAACGCGGGCGATTCGCCAGTCGATGGGCCGCGCGGCCGATTCCCTGTGTGTCAGCGCGATTAAGTCGATTCTAGGACACCTGATCAACGCGGCGGGCAGCGTGGAACTGGCGATCACGGCCCTGGCGATGCGAGACGGCTTTGTGCCTCCCACGTTGAACCTCACTCGACCCGACCCCGAGTGCGATCTCGACTGCATTCCGCTGGTGGGTCGCAAGAACCAGTTCGTCTGCGCTCTGAAGCTTTCCGTGGCGTTCGGCGGCTCGCTGGCGGCCGTGGTTCTCAGACGACCCGAAAACGCCCGCCTGGGCCTGGGCGATCCGAAGCGACGAGCGGCCTGACCGGCTTAAACGCGGGCCGCTAGCTTGGCGTTTTCCTGCTTTCTTCGCAGTCCGTGGCGGCCGCACCGCGCTCGTGCCCGCGGGCAATTTGACTTCTCAAGGCCTGGGGCGGTAGGCTTTATGTTGGGAACCACCTTGCGGAGTGTCAGCGTGGAGGGCAAGTGATGCGAAGCTTTCTTGTCAGTCTCATTGGCTTTCTGGCCACCGTAGGCTTCGGGCTCTGCCCGGTCCTTGCCAAAGACACCGCTGTGAACGATCAGTTGGCGGCGGTCGACCAGTTGGCCCAACAGATCTTCAACGAAGCCGACAAGAACCATAATCACGTGCTCAACAAGAACGAGTTTCGCAACGCCGACGGTCTACTGAGAGACACCGTCGAACAATGGGGACGCGAAGGGTTGATCGGAAAGCCCAAGAAGGCGAGTTCGAAGGAGAAGGAAATCACGGGCCAGGCCGATGCCGTCAACGCCTCGGGAGCCAAACTGGCACGAAGCAACAAAGTGAGCCAGGCCGAGTTCACTTTTTACGCGCAGGCAGTCGTTGAACAGGCCGATCAACATTGGCGCCAAGCACTGGCGGCCGCCGCGGCACAACGCAAGGCGATCAGCGCACAACGCCGAGCCGCCACCAATCGCGTCCGCCGAACACCTTACCCTTTCTAGTTTGAGCAGGCGCACCGATGAAACGTTGGTTCCTTTCGCTGGCATGGTGGGCTCTGGTCGCTACCGGCATCGCGAGTGCTAACGAGCACACCAAGGATTCGACGGATAAGGTGAAGCAGAACCTCGCCCAGAAGCAGGCCATCCTGCTCGATGTCCGCGAGCAGAGCGAGTGGGATCGCGGCCATCTGCAGGATGCTCAGTTGTTGAGCTTGAGCGAGTTGAAGCGAGCCGCGTCCGATACGGCGGTCAAAGAAAAGCTGGCCAAGGACTTGCCCAAAGATCGGATCATCTACTGCGATTGCCAAAGGGGAGTGCGCGCTCTGATGGCTGGCACGTTGCTCGAGCGGCTGGGATACGACGTGCGACCGCTGGCACTCGGTTACGACGAGCTGCTCGAGGCGGGCTTTCCGGCCAGCAAGAAATAGCGATCCGCGCTCTCTCGGCTGGCTCAGTTCCGCGCCGCCAGCCCCTTACCTTAGATCAAGAAGAGCGCGAGCATCGGTAGCGCCGCCACGATCAGTGCGAAAACCACGATGCCTCGGGGTGGCGGCTCTTGGCGACCTTTGAGCACGGCCACTGTCAGTGCCAGCGTTACGGTGGCCGTGACCAGCGAGCAGAAGTGCAGATATTGGGCGAAGAGCAACAGGTATTCGGCTTCAGGATTCCACCGCGAGAGAACCCAAGCCAGCCCGGCGGCAATTGCGCACAGCAGGGTCGTCATCGCCGAGAGCATCCAAGACACCGTCGCGGCTTCAACGACGCGGGACTCCACGGGTCGTTCGACAGGCGGCTGCCGGCGTTTTTTCTTGGCCACGAAGTGCTCGATTATTTGGTTTGCTGACGAAGCGTACTGGCTCCGCTGCCATCCTAGAAGTCGAGCGGAGCATCCGCCATGCCCGCGATCGCCAAAAAAAATCGGCCCGGAAGAGACGGGCTCTTCCGGGCCGAAAATATATTCAATCGATCGAGCCGCGTTCGTATATCTTAGCGACCCCAGGTGGTGACCAGCAAATCGCCGGTGCGCTTGAAGGCAACTCGCGTGCTGAATCCGCAGCACCAGGTGTACTCGATCACGTCACGTCCAAAAATGCCGGATCCACAGCACACTTTTGGCTCGCCGGTGCAGCAACCCGGCAGACAGACCGTCACGTCGGTTTCGCAGCCGGTGCAGGGGTTCTTGACCTTCAAAATGGTTTCGACCGGCGGCAGGCAGCAGTTGCAGCACAGCTTCGGACCGCGATGGCGGTAGGTGATGCACGGAGTCGGGCAACACACGGGAGTGCAGCAGTCGCCCGGATTGAGCGTCTTCAAGCTGGTCAACTGCGTCTTAGCCGGTTGGGCGACATTGCGCGCTTCGACCTTCTGCGCTTGCGCCACGATGACGACGGCCCCGGCGACCAGGACAGCCAGCGAAAATCTCTTGCTCAACATCTCAAAACACTCCTATTTCATTGATTCAAATTCTCTGCACAGCTTCACAGGATGCCATATCTTATTTTTTCCGCAAGGTTTGTGCAAATTATGGATTCGCGAAATCGACCTAAACTTCTACCACGGTGGTGCTTAGAATTTTTCGACTATGCCGACCCTGGCGGAACTGTTTTACGCGTATTTCCCGCAGATCGCCGGACACGGACGATGTCACAGTTTTCTTGCTCACTAGTAGCCATGACGTACAGTTCCAGAAGGCGGCCACTTCAGACCTATCTAAATCGTCCGCCCGCACCATTCATGCAATCGCCCGGAATGCCATGCAAGCTTCCGAGTGTTTGTTGTATCGCGATCGCGACTTTTGTCTTAGCCGAGGTTTAAGTTGGACGCACTGATCGAACAAGCCGTGTACACGCGCGGACCGATCGGAACCGAGCAGTACGGCTATGCCCTGCTGGGCCGCAGTTCCGGTGTCAGCGATTTCGAGGCCCGTGAGCTGGCGCTGTGGGCGCCCGAGGACCACTCATTGCTCGATGGCTCCGCAGGGCGAATCAGCATCAACTTTCACAAGCTGGCCAGCGGGGTCTACTGCCTATCAACGAGTTGCATTGCGGCTCGCAACGAACCCGACGCACGAGTGTACACACAATTTTTGCTGGTTCCTCCCAGTCTACTGGCCAGGTTCGCCAACAATCCCTTCGCGCTATTGCGCGCACTTGGCGTCAGCGGCGAACTGCGGCTGTATGATTCCGTGCCAAAGATCCTGGAGGCGGTTCGCTTGGGTGGTGGCGCACCTATCGTCGACTTGGAGCTCGTCTCTGAATTGGCGGTCGATCCGGGGCCGGCGGCCATCGCAACGCTCATTCAAACCGTATCGTCGAGCGACCGAATGGCGGTGGCAAGTACGATGTCGGCCGAGCGACTGTATGAGGGCTTGTTTAATGTGTTGCCGGTGAAGGATCGCGTCCAGTATTCATTTTCCACGGGATTGAAAGTTTCGCCCGAGCGGCCTGTGCGGATGTCGGCGTTGCCGATCGACCAGTCCTGCTGGCGCGAGATTGCGGGGCAGGGGATTACCCTGCTTGATTTGACTGCGGAGCGAGTTTCCAGCGTGAGTTGGAAAGGCTGGGCCGGCCGTGTGGCTTCGATTTTGGATGACGGAGACTTGTCGGTCTTGGCCGCCGAGCTTGATGCCGTGATTTCGGCGGACCGCCTGAGAAGCGTTGCCGGCGGGCGGGACTCCGCCGAGTCGGCCGAAACGACTCAAGGCGGTGATTCCAACGACGCTTCGCCTGCGGATGATGCCGAAGCATTAAGCGCAAGTACGACCCCGCGCAGTCGTGGATTGCAACGAGCCGACGCGCCCCACGCTCGATTCGAACGCATTATCGCCGCCGTCGAAGACTATGTGCCCAAGGGAAGCGTCGATCAACTGGCCGCCCTCTTGGCCGGTCAGCCGCCCGCAATCCTGGACCTCTTGGAACGAGTCGACGACCTGGTGTTCACCGCCATCAACGGCGACGACCGAGCGCTGACGGAATTGGAGGTGCTCTGGCCGACCATCGTGGATGAGTTGAACGAAGATCTGGTCGAGCAGTCGCGCGAACAGTACTTGCGCTGCGCACTTTCGATCTGGAGCGAATGCGTTGACGGCGAAGTCCATAAGCCCGAGCGTGCCGTGGCCGCGATCGACGTGCTCTGCGTCCTGTTCGAAGAGTAGGGGCGCCCAAGTCCCCCCGCCCAACGGCAAAACGCTCCCTTTCTCCTTCTTGGCTTTCTCGCAACGACGCTGATTGCGTCCCTTTTGCGCCTCGAAAGCCACCCACGCGTCGACTTGGGCTCTCGCCCTACAAGAACGCATCACACGCTTGGGGAGCGCATGAGAAAAGTCGTGTTTCGACCTTTTATCATAAAAATCTCATAAATTTCCTGTCAAATGATTGACGGTTCCCGGACTTCGATACTACAACCGTGCACATGCCAACTTCGTACGCGTCCAGCTCCAATTGGTCGCGCACATGGACAACCTGGTTGCCGAGGTTCAATCGATGCGTTTGTTTTCAGAAGATCGCACTGCCGCAGGCCTTCCGAGGTTTTGTAGTTGTCGCATCCGCACTCTGTTTCTCGCGATGGTGGCAATCACGTTGTCAGCAATGGCTCCCGCGACCAAACGTTTGGAGGCCGGCGTCGTCTTCAACCATTCGGATGCGCAACTTGGCGGTGGCTCGCGTTGGGACGCCGCGCCTCGCATCATCAACGTTAGCGGAAGTAACGTCGAGCGATCGCTTGATGGCGGCTTGCGATATTCTCTGCAAGGCGGCTCCTTTGAGGCGTATCGCGATTTGTTTCAATGGTCACCAGGGGTGCCGAGCGTCCCCGCTTTTCAAACCGCGGTGCAGCAAGCGTTCGATGCCTGGAAGGCGACCGATCCGGTGTCAGGAATTGGCTCGACGCTGTCATTCGTATCCGACCTGAACACGCCAGTTGTCGGCTTCAACAACGGCGGCGGTGGGCTCGATGGTCGCGGCGCTGAAATCGATTTGTTCGGCTCGAACGACGCCGGTTTTTGGAATGTCGGCAGTACCGGCACCCAGGCCGAGACGCGATTTGGCGCCATTGGCAGCACGGTCACTCTGACGTCGGGCACCGTGAACTATGCGGGTTCATCCGCCATTTCTGGCGCCGACATCATCGTCAACAACAATCCGGGCGCGGTGTACAATTTGGATCTCTTCCGGCGGCTGCTGACGCACGAAATCGGTCATGCGATTGGCCTGGGTGACGTCGAAGGGAATATCAATCCCAATCGCTTCATCGACGACAACTACAACGGCGCTTCGAGCGCCACCGCGTTTGCTACGTTGACGAATTCCTGGGCATCACTGGTTAACGTGCTGAATCCGGCAGCGTCGCCACTGGCTCGATACAACGTGCCATTCGGCGACCCCGGCACGACCACCAATGGCGTCAATATCTTGATGGAATCCAACGGCCTGGGGATCGCGGGCGGCAATCTCGTCACGAAATTGGTTCCGTTGTCCAACGACGACTATGGCACGCGCCAGTTTCTTTACCCAGCGGTTCCTGAGCCTAGCACGCTGGTCCTGGCTCTGGTCGGTCTGACGACGTTGGCAGGCTATCGGCGCCGGCAAAAGCGGTTGGCTCGCTAGATTGCGTTGCCTGCCGGCGCATCGAACGTTTGGGCCTTCTGCTGCTTGGACTAGAGTGTCGGCTGCCGGTCGATCATTTCCCAAAACGTCTCGAACAGGTAGCTGCTGTCGTGCGGCCCGGCCGAGGCTTCGGGGTGATATTGGACGCTATAGGCGGGCAGTTCGCGGTGACGGACGCCTTCGATCGTGCGATCGTTGAGATTGCGGTGCGTCACTTCCAGCGATGAGGGCAGGTTGTCTTCGGCCACGGCGAAGCCGTGGTTTTGCGACGTGATCTCCACGCGTTCCGTCATCAGGTTCTGTACCGGCTGGTTCGCTCCGCGATGGCCGAACTTCAATTTGAACGTCGTGGCGCCGCAGGCCAGCGAAAGTAATTGATGCCCCAGGCAGATCCCAAAAATGGGCGTCTTGCCAAGCAGTCCTTGGATCGTTTGCACGGCGTATTCCAGCGGCTCCGGGTCTCCGGGGCCATTCGAGAGGAACACGCCGTCGGGCTTGTGGGCCAGCACTTCGGCGGCCGTAACGGTGCCGGGCAGAACGGTGACGCGGCAGCCCGAGTCGCACAGGTGTCGGGCGATGTTCCATTTCATGCCATAGTCGAGAGCCACGACGTGTCGCTTGGCTTCGCGCTGGCTGTCCTCCGGCGATTGTGGGGGAAACCTGGACCAGGGGCTGAGCCGCTCGTCCCACCCGCGCGATTCGGTGGGCACGACTTCGCGCACCAGGTCGCGACCAACCAGGCCCGGGCTGGCCTTGGCTTTAGCCACAAGGCTTTCGTCCGAGAGGTCCGAGGTTGAGAGCACGCCTTTGAGCGCTCCGTGCTGCCGAATGCGCCGGACCAAGGCTCGCGTGTCCACGCCTGAAATGCCAATGACTCCGGCCTTGGCCAGGTATTCTTCCAACCCGCCACTTGCGCGAAAGTTGCTGGGCGTGGCGCAGAGATTGCGCACGACAAATCCGGCCAACTGCGTGTGGCCGCTTTCGACGTCTTCGAGGTTGATGCCGTAGTTGCCGATCTCCGGATAGGTCATGGTGACGATCTGGCCGCGGTAGCTCGGATCGGTGAGGATTTCCTGATATCCGGTCATCGACGTGTTGAAGCAAACTTCGCCGTCGATCTCACCTTGAGCGCCAAACGAAGTGCCCGCATAGACGGTGCCGTCTTCCAGGGCAAGTTTCGCGACTTTCATGGTAGTTCCGATTCGTTTCCTGGAGAGATTGCAGGCAAGGCCAGTCGTTCGGCTTGTAGCGACCACTTTCGACAATGATTTGTTCGTTCGCGCGGCCGGCCACCGCGATGCTAAAGTTCTTCCCCCGGATAGCCCGATACGGTTTCTACGGCTGTGGGTCTCCGGAAACTGCGAGTCCAACGATTCGCCAATCCGGACAGCCAATTAAGAGGGTTCTTGCCCCGGCGAGCAAGAGCCCTCTGTTTTTTTGCGCTCATGGTATAGCTGGACCAAGAGCGCAAAAGTCGGGCTATTATAGCCTCGAAGCGGGCGGCCGAATAGGACGTCGCTCAAGCGAGTCCCAAGCGGATGTTTGCAGTCCGCCACTTAGACTAATCGCCCGCAGTAACCAACTCCGCAGCCGGATCGTACAGATCGCTCTGCACTTCGCTTGGTTTGACGCGGGGCTCGATTTCGCCTGGCTGGCGGCGCAAGAGCGCCATCAGGCTGACGCCGGTGCGATAGGGGCTTAGCTTCTGGCCGTGAGCCATGCGCACCAGCTTATGCCGCTCGCCGGCGAAGCAGCGGGTCAACAGATAATTGTTCAGGCTGCTAGGCAACCGAAAGTCGGTGCCGGCGATTCCGGCCGCGTGGCCTCGGCGCCGGCTCCAAGTGCGCGCTAGTTTTACGAGTGGGTAGAGCCGTGAGTTGAAGTAGGAGGCGAATACCGGTTCGACCGGCAGCCCTTTCCAGATTTGCTCGAAGCGCTCCAGGTCGTAGCGGCGATAGTGGCCAAACGCCACGTCGTGTTCGCTCCAGAGAGCCGGGTCGGCCGGCACGGTCAGCAGGAAGTAAGTGCCGGGTTGCGAAGCGGCCAGCAACTCGGAAAACATCTGGAAGTCGTCGGGCACGTGTTCCAAAACATCCGTCACCAGCACCAGGCGCGCTCGGTCCATGATCGGACCCAAATCGCGCGGCGCCAGCCCGTGGATGAACCGCACCTGCGGAAAGCGGCCGGCGGCCAGGCGGATCGCGTCGCTCGAAGAATCGATGCCGATGCACTCATACTGGTCGGCCAGGCCAGCCAGGTTCGCGCCGGTGCCGCAACCGACGTCGACGATCGTCGTGTTGGCGTCCGGCGGCAGTACGGCGTTGACCACCGAGTTGAGAATCTGTCGGCGTGCGACAAACCACCAATGCCGTTGTTCGATTTCAGCGTGGAGCTCGAATTGGGCGGACTGCATGGCAGGTTTCTACCGAGGCGGGGCAGGGATACCGAGGGAAGCACTGCAACTATACCTCGCGAATGGAGCCCAGGCGTGCCGAGCGCAACAACCCGTACGATCGGTGGCTTGCGCGCGTGATCTGGGAAGGCAAGCGGGAGAAGTCGGTCGCTTAGTTCGCCGCGCGCGAGTCGCCGGCCACGGCGCCCGAGGGACGAGCTTCGCTGCCCAGGCAACGGGCGATTTGTCGCACGGCCTGACGAAGCCGGTTTTCGTTCTCTACCAGTGCCAGACGCAAATAGCCTTCGCCCGCCGGGCCGAAACCGCTGCCCGGGCTGACCGCTACGTCTCCTTCTTCGAGCAGTTTGGTCGCAAACTGCATCGTGTCCATGTTGCTGGCCCACGGCTCGGGCACTTTGGCCCACACGAACATGCCGGCTCGCGGCGACGTGATTTGCCAGCCGATGCGGCGCAGCCCTTCGACCAACACGTCGCGCCGCTGTTGATAAAGCACGCTCTGGGCCTCGACCGCCGCGTCGGTGTGGCGCAGGGCCATGATCGCGGCGATCTGAATCGGCTGAAACATGCCGTAGTCGTAGTATGTTTTGATCGTTCCCAGGGCACGAACCATTTCCGGATTTCCGGCGCAAAAGCCCACGCGCCAGCCAGCCATGTTGTAGCCCTTGCTCATCGTCGTGAATTCGACGCCGACTTCTTTGGCGCCGGGCGCCGACAAAAAGCTGGGCGGGCGATAGCCATCGAAGGCCACGTCGGCATAGGCAAAATCGCTGATCACCATGAACCCATAGCGACGGGCCAACTTGACGACGTCGACAAAGAACTCCGGCTCCACGGTCACTGTCGACGGGTTGTGCGGGTAGTTGACGATCAGCAGCTTGGGCTTGGGATGCAGGTGCTGGCAGGTATAGGCGATGTTCGACAGGAACTTTTCGCTGTCGGCCACTTCAAGCGAAATCACGTTGGCCGCCGCCAAGGCTACTGCGTAGACGTGGACTGGAAAGTAAGGAGCGGGCACGATCGCCGTGTCGCCCGGGCCCACGAGCGCCAGGCACATGTGGCTGAAGCCTTCTTTCGATCCCAGGCAGACGATCACTTCGCTCTCGGGATCGAGCCGCACGCCATATTTCTTCAAATACTTGCTGGCTACTTCGCGGCGCAAATTCGGAATGCCGGTGGCCTTGCTATAGCCGTGGTTGCGCTCGTCGCGCACGGCCTCGATCAGCTTTTCAGTCACCAATTCCTCGGGCGGGTCCGAAGGATTGCCCATTCCCAGGTCGATCACGTCGTCGCCGGCGCGGCGCTTCTGATATTTCACCGCGTTAATGCGCGCAAACAGATATGGCGGCAGACGCTTGACGCGATCGGCGACCTCGATCTGGAAAGGCGCCGTGTTGTTGGCGGGATTGTCGGACTCGTTTTCGTGGCTCATCGATCGGCTCGGGCGAAAATTCGGGCAACACTTAAGAATAACCGGAGCCGGTCGGAAAGGAAACGCCCGGTTATCGGGGCCACAGCGCAGCTTTTGGGCGCGCGGTGAACAGCAAATATCGACCTACCCGGCTTGGATCAAGCGGCTACCGACTCAAGGACAATCGCGGCGGCCACCGGGTTCACCCCAACGAGTTCACCGCAGTTGCCCGGCCTTAGGGCTGATTACCTTGGGCATGGCGATGGGGGGCTCGGCCGCCATCACCTTTTCTTCCTTCTTGGGCACTTTGAAGTTGTTGGCCAGGTAGTTGTCGATGCGAGCATTCTCTTTGAGGTCTTCGAAGGCCTTGGCCATGGCGATCCGCATTTTCTTTTCGTGGATGTCGCGCTCGAGCAGCCCTTTGACTTCCTCGAAGCTGGCGTTGATCGACTCGGTGCGCCCTTCATAGAACAAGATGATGTAGCTATCGGCCATTTGAATAATGCCCGACAGCGGTTCCTCCTTGGTCAGCGAGAAAGCTTCTTTTTCCATGGAAGGTTGGCCGCCGTATTTTTGAATTGGCGGCACTTCGCCGCGCAGCGACCGGCTGCTGGCTTCGATCGAATACTGCTCGGCCAGCTCACCGAAGTACTCGACGGTTTTGTTGGCTCGGGCCTTTTCCCAAACTTCCTGGGCTCGGCGAGCATTGTTCATGACGATCGCGCGGCAGCGGACCTTGGGACCATAATTGGCCTCGTAGCCGCGTTTCAAATCCTCGGCAGTCACCTGCACCTTGTCGCCAACCAGCTTCTTGAGCGCCACCGACGGCCATACTTCGTCGCGGACGTAGACTTCGCGCGAAATGTTTTCGTTCTTCAGAACCTGGGCGATCCAACTGTCGATGTCCGGCGAGCCGTCCTTCTTGGTCATTCCCATCATCGTGGCCGCTCGGCCGATTTCGCCCACGACGTCGGCATCGACGACTTGCAGGCTTCGTTTGCGTAGCTCCTGGTCCAGCAGCCGCCGATGAATCGTGCCGTCGAGCACGTCGCTGCCGTTCCGATCGATGCACTCCTCGGCCAGCTCGAGGACTGAAATCTTCTGGTCGTTGATGATTGCCGCGACGCCCGGCATCTGCTTGCTTTTCACGGGGTCGTTATAGATGTTTTGCACGACCGCGGTTTTCTGTAGTTCTTTGAACACGTCGCTGGCCGCGGCGCGGAGCTTGCGGTCTTTCAGTGCTTCGACCAGCAGCGGATCGACCTTCGAGCGGTCGGCCCCTTTGCGCGGCGGCAGGTGCTCTTCGCACTTGACGAAGATATACAGATTGCCGACGTTCAGTATCCGCGAAATCTCCCCCTTCTTCAGGCCAAACGCGACTTCTTCCAATTGCGCGTCGCCCATGTGGCGGCGAATCGGCTGGATCAGGCCATAGGCGCTGGCGCTGCCGTCTTTGGAATACTTCTTGGCCAGGTTGCCGAACTGGTCGGGCTTGGCCAGGGCTTCGGCGTGCAGCCGCTTAGCCTCTTCGGGACTATTCACCGCGATCAACAGCACTTTGACCGACGGGCCAAACTCGCTCTCGTAGGCGTCGTCCAGCTCTTTTCTCGAGATCGTCAATTGATTCTTCGCCAACTCACGCAAAGCCAGCGTCGGCCAAATAATGTCCTTCGCATACCGGTTCGGCTTGATGCCCCGTTCTTTTTCCAAGGTCTTCAGCCATTGATCCTTGGAGAACGAAAACTTGCGAGCCATGCGATCGATCTCTTCTTCGATCTGCTTCTCGGTAACCACGATGTTTCGCTGTTCGCAGGTGGTCAAAATCAACTTGCGATTGACCATGCTCTCCAACACGTCGTTACCAAAATGCAACAAACACTCGCGCGCCAGGTCTTCGCGGCTGATCGGCTCGTTGTTGACGACGGCCACGACCTGCGGCTTCTTGCTTTCGGGGCTGCGAGGCACCGCGGAGCTCGGCGTTTTGGCCGGCTCGGTGGCCGAAGCCTGTTTGACTTTGTTGCCTTGCTTGGAGTTGGCCGGTGGCTTCGGCGCGGCCGAAGCGCTGTCGGCCGGAGCATAGGACCTGAAGAGCAGGCACACGGCCAGCACGGCCATGCCGCTGAAGAACCAGCCAGCACGCTGGAGGAAGCCGAAAATACGAGACGAGCGGCTGGGGGGACGTTTGCCATCCATAGCGACATTCTCCGTCGAGCGGCAGCACACGGCTGCAAAGCGAGTCTCATGCGGGCGAGCCATCCTGGCTCGTGGGGTCGGCAATATACGAAGAGAGGCGGAAAGGGGTCAAGCCGAACACCGGCGTGGATCGCCGGCTAACCGCCCAGCTTGACGGCTTCGACGGCCGCTCGCGTCAAAGCGGGCCGGTTGGTGATGATGGCGTCGATTTTCGCCTGGATGAGCTGGGTGACCCGCACTGGGTCGTCGACCGTCCAAACCCAGGCTTTCCAGCCCCGCGCGTGGATGGCGGCGATCGTGCTGGCATCGGTGAATTTATCTTCCCAGGCGACGATGCTGGCACCCGTCCTGGCGATCTCGTCGAGTTTCGCCGCCGTGAACTCCTTGCTGCCAAGCGCCGCCATGACCAGCTTTGGCGCCAAGGCGTGGCAGCCGGTCAGGTAGTCCCAATCGAAAGCCTGGACGACGACTTCATCGAGCAGCTCCTTTTGCTTTAGCAACGCGATGCAGGTGGCCGGGTCGCCTCCTTTGCGTTCGATAAGCGTTATCGAGCCGGCCTGAATGGCCTCCAAAGATTCGTCGAGCGTCGGAAGCCGCGTGCCGGCGAACTTTGCGTCGTACCAGGTGCCGGCGTCGAGCAGTTTGAGCTCCGCCACATTCTTGCTCGCAACCGGCAGCTTGGCGCCGCCCCAAAGTTTGATGGCGTCGGTGGTGCGGTCAAGATTGCCATCGTGGATGACCATCGGCACGCCGTCGGCCGAGTGATGGTAGTCGAGCTCGACCAGGTCCGCCTTGGCTTGGACGGCGGAGGTGAACGCCGGCAACGTGTTCTCGGGCGCCACGCGGCTATCGCCCCGATGAGCAATGACCAACACACCCGGCTGAGAAACAAGCTGAGCGGCTTTTTTATTCGGGTTTTCTCCGCGTGAGTGGCGAGCGTCGGCAGACAACCAGAGAACTCCGAATAGGGCCAGAAAGAAAAGGGGGAGCGGTTTGATGGTATTGCGCTTCATCGAGGTAGATGCCGTCGTTGTGGATTTCCCGCAACAAGATCTGTCTGCCGTATCAACCGCCCAACACCGCCCCACACGATCAATCTTCCATCACTTCCCGCTCTTTCGCTCCCGAAAGATCCGCCGCCAGATTCTCGAATCGCTTGGTAAGTTCTTGAATCTCTTCTTTGACCTGATCGCGATCGTCTTCGGTCATCGTCTTGTCTTTTTGTTCGGTGTCGGCGGCTTTGTTGCCGTCGCGACGGACGTTGCGGACCGCGATCTTGGCCTCTTCGGTCAATTCGCGAATGCGCGCGCCCAGCTTGCGGCGAACTTCGGTCGAGAGCGGAGGCACGTTGATGCGAATCAATCGCCCGTCGTTCTGAGGGTTCAAGCCGAGTCCGCTGGCTTGCACGGCCTTCTCGATGTCTTTCAGCGTGCCGGGATCGAACGGGCGGATGACGATCTGTGTCGGCTCAGGTGCCCCGACCGAGGCGATTGCCTTGATCGGCGTCGGCGAGCCATAGACTTCGACGCGCAGAGAATCGACCAGGCCCGGGTTGGCTCGACCGGTGCGAATGCCGGCCAGATCTTGTTTCAGCTTGGCCAGCGCCTTTTCCATCCGCTCTTCGGTATCGAGCAGTATGTCTTCCACGCTCATAGAAAAACTCCGCCTTTGGTCCGCGCTCGCTTCGCCACCGATATCGATACGCCAGCTATTTCGTGACGGCAACCTGGCTGCTGATCAGCGTGCCGATGCGCGCTCCGTTGACCGCGCGCTCGATGTTGCCTTCCTTTTTGAAGTTGAACACTAAAATCGGCATGTCGTGTTCCATGCACTGCGTGATGGCCGTGGGATCCATGACTCGCAGGTTTTGTTCGCGCACCGCATTGTAGCTCAGCTCGTTGTAGAGCAGGGCATGCGGATTCTTTTCCGGATCGTCGCTATAGACGCCGTCGACTCGCGTGGCTTTGAGCAAAATGTCGGCCTCGAGCTCGAGCGCCCGTTGGGCGGCGGCCGTGTCGGTCGTGACAAACGGGCTTCCGGTGCCGGCGGCGAGAATCACGATCCGCTTCTTTTCCAAATGGCGTTTCGCACGTCGGCGGATGTAGGGCTCGGCGACGCCGTCCATGCGAATCGCCGTCAACAGCCGCGTTTCGCAACCGAGCGATTCGATCGCATCTTGCAGAGCCAGGCCGTTGATTACAGTCGCGAGCATGCCCATGTAGTGGGCCGTCGCTTCCTGAATGCTCGAGACGCCCGCGGTGAACTGGGCCCCGCGCAGGATATTTCCGCCGCCGATAACAATGGCCAGTTGCACTCCGCCTTGCGCCGCCTTGCAAATCTGCTGCGAAATGGCCACGACTTCGTGCATGCTGATGCCGCGCTCGCCGGTGTGTGCGAAGCACTCGCCCGAAAGCTTCAGCACGACGCGGCGGTAGCGGTTGACTTCATCCGAATGGGTGCGTTGAGACATAAACTTCAGTTCCTTAGGGCGGGGGCGATCAGTGATGCGGGGAGGTTTGCGGGCTTTGACTAGCCTAACAGAAAACTTGCTAATCGGCAGCCGCTGACAACAGGTAGAAACGAAAAATCGCGCCGCCCGGAGATCGGCTTATTTGCCCAATTCCCAGTGGATAAACCGCAGTACTTTCATGCCTTTTTCCTGGGCGTACTTGCCCACGGTCTGCTTGTCGTCTTTTACGAAAGGTTGCTCGAGCAGTGCGCGCTCCGCGAAGAAATTGCGCAGCCGGCCCTCGACCATTTTGCCGATGATGTTTTCCGGCTTGCCTTCGTTGCGCGCCGCCTCGGACAGGATTTCGCGCTCCTTTTCGACCGCCGCCGCATCGACGTCCTCTTTCGAGAGCACTTCAGGCCGCATGGCGGCAATGTGCATGCAAATGTCCTTGGCCGCCTCGGGCGTGCCGCCAGTCACTTCCACCAGCACGCCGACCGTCTTGCCGGCATGATGGACGTAGCCGGCGCACTTGCCTTTGATGACGGCGATTCGGCCCACTTTGAAAACTTCGCGGATGCGGTTAGACAGGTCGAGCATCTGATCGCGCAGTTTCTCTGTGGGCTTCGCAGGCGAAGCCTGCTCGAGTAGCTCATCGCCGGTTTTCGCGCCGGGTCCGAGCGCCAATTGCTTGGCAAAGTCGCCCGCCAAGGCGACGAACTCGGCATTGGCCGCCACCGGCGCGCTTTCGCACAGCAGCTCGACCAAGGCGCCGACGCCCTTGTCCCAATCCGTATACAGGCCCATGCGGCCGAACGCGGTCTCGCGGCCGATGCGGCTCTCTTGCACCTTGATATTGTCCTTGCGCAGCCAGTCGATGGCCGCTTGCTCGTTGCCCTCGGTGGCTTGCAGGGCTTCTTTGCACTTCATCATCGGCAAGCCTGTCTTCTCTCGCAGCGACTTGACGGCTGCGGCAGTGATATCTGCCATGGTTGTGGTCCTTCTCTAAGCGTATTGATTCAGGTGAGTTGAGTTTGTCGAGGTTGATCGCTCATTGTTGGGCGCCCGGGCAGCCCTGTCCAGCAGTCGAGCCTGGGGCGCCTTGTGCGGTTGCTGTGCATGACGACCCGCCAACAACGAGGATCCCACAGCAGGGCGGACAGGACTGGCCGCCCCATGGTTCACCGTCGAAGCTAGCTGTCTGCTGACGCCCTAGGAATCGAGAACGTTGACCGTCGTCGATTCCTAGCCGACGGCCTTGGCTTCGCTAGCGCCGGACTTTTGCAGTTCCATTTCGCTGGTCGTGCCGCCCTTGCCTTCGATGATCGCATCGGCCAGTTGCTGGACGATCAGCTCGATCGAACGAATGCTATCGTCGTTGCCGGGAATCGGCAGGTCCACCACGTCCGGATCGCTATCGGTGTCGATTAGCGCGACGGTTGTGATGCCCAGCTTCTGGGCCTCGCGAATGGCGTTGCGTTCTTTTTTCGGATCGATGATGACCATGCACTCCGGCAGCCGGTTCATCGTGCGCATGCCGTTGAGGTTGCGAAACATCTTGCGATATTCGCGCGTCAGGGCCGACTGCATTTTCTTGGAGTAGGTGGCCAGCTCATCGCCGGAGCGGATCTTTTCCAGTTGCTCCAAGCGGCTCAGACGATTGCGAATCGTGCGGAAATTGGTGAGTGTGCCCCCCAGCCAGCGGTCGCTGACGTAAGGCATGCCACAGCGCTCGGCCTCGCGCTCGATCGTTTCGCCGGCCTGGCGCTTGGTGCCGACGAACAGCACGAGGCTTCCGCCGGTGGCGACCTGCTTGAGATACTTCTTGGCACGCAACAAACCACGAATGGTTTCGCGCACGTCGATGATGTGAATCAGGTTCTGCCGGGCATAGATATAGGGCCGCATCTTGGGGTTCCAGCGGCTCGCCCGATGGCCAAAATGAACCCCCGCTTCAATCAGTTGCTTAACCAAAACTGGTGCCACGAAAACTCCCTCACAAGGCACACCGGCTCTTTTATCCCCAGAGAACCTCTGCGGTTCCCCGGCGAAATGTCCGGCGTTAGGTAGAAACAATCGGTCAATTAGGTTGTCAATTCGTCCGCTTTGGACCGTTCATAGCGACGAACCACCCAATTTATCCGTTTGAGGGCAGGGGGTCAATCGACGTTGAGATCCATGAATGCGGCTCGAACAGACCGAGCGACACGATGCGGACGGGCACCGAGGTACGCGACCACCAGCCAGCCGCAAGGCGGCGACAAGCCAATAGCCAGGCGGCGGAAGCCCCTGGAAACGGTCAATGACAGAATTCATCGTCCGAAGCCCCAACGGGGCGACCGTCTGCGCTGACATAACTTCGATCCGACGTCCGTGCGGAACCCTTCGCCACATGGGAACGCCCTGTTTTGACCGGTACAATGCCGGCGGCGAATCGGTGGGCTCCCACATTTTTTCCACGGAGAAATGTCATGACCATGCAAAAGATTTTGACGGTTACCGCTTGCCTGGCGTCGCTCACGGGTGCCGCGGTGTTGTTCGGCGCCGCTAACGCTGCGGACACTCCGAAGCCCGCGCTCGAGCAACAATTACAGGAACTGCTGAAGGCTCGCATGGAAACGGCTCAAGTCGCCTACGACGCATCGCTGGCCGCGTTCGACGCCGGGAACGTGACGCTCGATCAGCTGATGGAAGCGAGCGCGAAGCTCACCAAAGCCCAGGTCGACTTGGCCGGCAAGCCGGAAGAAGTGGTGATGGCACTAAGCCGGCACGTAGAGCGTGCCAAACAGACGGAAGCACAGATCGCTTCACTGTTCAAAGTTGGCACAAAGGGAGGCGAAGCCAAGGATTACTTCTCGGTCAAAAGAGAACGCGAGAGCGCCGAAATAGAATTGCTGAAGGCGCGCATCAAAGCGATTCCGTGAGCAATCGATCACCCTTGCTTCATGCGCGACAAGATTCTTTGCTTCGCTTCGTCGTCGAAGCAACTCGACGACCGGACGAATTCCGCGATCAGCCTAAGCGCGCTACCGTCGGCGGGCAATTCATGGAATAAGCCGCGCAGCCGCTGCAATTCGCCCGCGACTTGGGTTTGCTGCTCGAGCAGGTAATTGAATTGCTGATCGCAGGCCGTGATCGGCGACGGGTAATGCCTGATCTCCTCGAAAAGCCGTTGCTTCTGGACCTCCAGGCAACTGGCGATCTCCGAACGCAGAGAGTCGGCAAGGTCAATCGCCTCTTGGCCCTTCTGACCGTGTTCGCTCATGCCAGAATTATAGCAGGCTGAGGGTGGCGAGTTTTGCGGCCCGATTTACTTCGCCAGTTTTACTTCGCTGATGCCTGTAGTTGCAAATATGCCAATAGATCGCGGAACTCCTGCACGGTGAGTTGCTTGTCGAGCCCTTCGGGCATGATCGAGGATTGCTGGACTTTGCGACTTTCGATCTCGCCGGGCTTGAACGTGGTCAACTCGCCTTTCTGGTCGGAGTAGGTCTGCTCGCCGGTGGCTTCTTCGTGAACGAGCATGCCGACCATTGATTTGCCGCTGGTGGTCACGATCAGCCAGGTGGCGAAGTGCGGGGCGATCTCCTTGCCGGGACGAATGATCGATTCAATCAGCCGTTCGCGCGAGAGGGTGCCGGTGGTGGCGGTCAGCTCGGGGCCGATCCTGGCGCCGCGGCCGTGCATCTGGTGGCAATTCGAGCAGCCAACCGACTTGCGGTGAAAGAAAACCCGCTCGCCGGCCTCGGGATCGCCTTTGAATTTGCCATCGCCCCCGGCCAGCAATTCGAGCCAACCCGAAAGATCATCGCCCGCGGGCCGCGCGGCGGTCGTGCCCGGCTTGAGCACACGTTCGACCAGTTCGGCGGTCGGAGCGTCAGTCGTCTGGCCGATGCGCAAGAGTGATTTCTCCTCCGATTCCGAGCACTTCGCGCCGCGCAGCGAGCGCAGCGCTTCGCTGCGCAGGCTGGGTTCATTGCCAAGCGCTAATCGCAACAACAACTCGCGCGACGACGGATCTTCGCCACTCAAGCCGGCGACCGCTTCGGCTCGCAGGTTCGTGGGATAGCTCGCGTTGTCCGCGACTTGAGCCAAGAGTGCCGATCGCTGGTCGTGACGGCTGTCGCGCAGCGTGCGGACCGCTTCGAGCTGTAGCGAGCGATCGTCGCCGGCCAGGCATTTCTGCAAAAGGTCGATCGAGAGCACCGGATGATCAGGCCGCAGCATGCGCAGCGACCAGCGGCGCACTTCGGGCGAAGTCTTGGCGCCTTCCAACGCTCGAACAATATATTGATCGCCGGCCCATTCGTCGTGCGGCTGGTGCACCACGCCATCCAAGCGTTCCAAGGCCGCCAGATAACCGGCAAACAACCGGCCCGTCGTTGGCCCGGCGGAGAGCGCGGCCTCCAGGCCTTCGCGATATTCAGTCAACCGCTCCTCGCCGACCCATTGCACGGCGGCAAAGCGTACAACCGCGTCGGGATCGCGCAGAAACTTGGTGAGTGCTTTGGGACCTTCGGGATCCTTCGATTCACGCAGCACAAGCAGGCCGGCTAATCGCTCGACCGGGGTCGCTCGGGCCGGTGCATTCTCCCAGGTGACCGCGTGCGCTTCCGCCAGGCCTCGGCGTGCGGCCTCGGCGATGAATGCGTCCGGGTCGGCCACATTTTTCCACAACAGATCGGCGTAGTGAGAGTCGGAAATCCTGCGCAGCGCTTCGGCGCGCACTTCGGCCGGTTCCGAAGGTTCAGCGAACTTCACCACGCCGCGCCCCATCGGCAGGCTGCGAATCGCCAGCGGGCGCAAATCGGGCCACAGGTCGTTAACGGCGACTTTCCGAACCGTCTCATAGTCTTGAACGTTGGCCAAAGCCATCACCGCCACGGCCCTCACGCGCGGAGATTTATCTTCGATCGCCAACTTTTGGAGCAGCGGCCGTCCGGTTTTCAGGTCGGCCGCCAATGTGCGCGCAGTCTCTTCTCGCAGGGGGCGGTGTGCCGAGCGGATCGCTTCGGCCGGCTCCTTAGGCCGCACGGCGTGGCTGGGTTCGGCCGCGCTGATTTTCCAGATGCGGCCTTTGCGGTGTACGTCGTACGACTTGAGCACCCAATCGGTCACAAACACCGAGCCGTCGGGCGCCACGGCGATTCCCACCGGGCGAAAGTTCTCGTCACCTCGAACGATCGGCACCGGCAGGGCCTGAAAACTGGCGCCGCGCCGTTCCAAGTGAAAACGCTCGATGCGATGGTCTCCCCACGAAGTGCCCAGCAAGTCGCCAATGTAATCTTTCGGCAACTCGTCAGACTCGTAGGCCACAATGCCAGAGGGTGCCTCGCCGGTGCCCGCCACCATCGGCAGCGTGCCCGGCAACTCGCCGTTCCAGGCGGTAAAAGGGTGCACGCCTCGGCGGCCGTTTCGATAGCGGTAGCCATAGTTTCCGCCCGGCACGATGTGCAACAGCCGGCAGGGCGGCAGCGAGTCGGGATCGTTATCGACGGCGAACAGTCGCCCGAACGTATCGAACGCGAGATGGAACGGGTTCCAGAAACCGAACGACAACAGCTCAAGCTTGGTGCCATCGGGCCGGCAACGATACACCTGCCCGCCTTCGAGCTCGCTGCGCATCGAGCCATCGGTGCCGATCAGCTTGAACTCGGCGCCTGTGTTTTCGCCCAATCCGAAATAGACGTTGCCGTCGAAATCGAAGGCAAAGCCCGAGAGCCCGTTGTGAGGATACGCGCCCTTGGTTTCCAGGCGCACGATCGTCTTCCGCTCGCGATTCTTGCCGTCGCCGTCGACGTCGCGCAAACGAAAAATCTCATCACGCGTGGCGATATACACCGAGCCATCCTGGGGATGAATGCCGATGTTCATCGTCCACGTCGTGCCCTCGAAAAACGTTTCGATGCGATCGGCCTTGCCGTCGAAGTTGGTGTCTTCGAACAGACGGATACGATCGGTCGTTGGCCCGACATAGCCCTCGGGCCGAAAGTGCGTGTGGCTTTCCACCACCAGCAAGCGGCCTTTTGCGTCGATGGCCAGGCCGGTTGGCGTGACGATATCTGGATCGGCGGCGAACAATTCGATTTTCAGCCGCGGATCCAGTACCTTCGGCATCACGAGCGGCTGTGGCGGGACATCCGCCGTCAGAGCCAACGCCAGCCACACTACGCTCGCATGCATCGTCAATACTCCCCGTCGCTATTCAAACGATCACCAATCAAAACCAGTATGTATCCAAGGTGCCACTAGGGTGTCGCCAGTGCTCCGATTAACTCTCCAGCATCGAAGACTTCACGGCATCGTCCCGACTTACTTCGAACGCAGCGCGTCGGCGATCGGCTTGCCGGCCTCGCTCTGGGCGGCGTTATAATCCTCGCCCAATGCGGCCGCCAAAGTCGCGGCCACCTGGCTTTGAGTCACCAGCGGAACATTCGATCGTTCGCCAAGCGCCGGGGTGTCGGGCCCGAGCATGCCGATCCAGATGAACTCCGATCGAGGAACCTTCTTGCCGTGGTTCTTCCACTCGACCGGCGCGTCGCCCCGCCCGTGGTCGGGCAGAAAGATGAGCGTGGTCTTGTCTTTGTATTGGGGCATCGATTGCGCCGTTTCCCACAGTTCCTGCAAATACGCGTCGGCCCGATGGGCGGCTGTCAGGTATTCGTCGTAGCGTCCTTCGTGTCCCCACGAGTCGGTTTCGTTGAGCGACAGGAAGAACACGCGCGGCTTGCGCTCTTTGAAGTATTCCATCGCCGTCAGGAACGGCACGGCGTCAAACGGCTCGGCCGTCCAGCGGCGAGGCGTTTCGACGCGCAGTCGATTCAACAACTGAACCTGTGGCGAGACGGTGCCTTCCTCGAACGGCTCGAAGCCGGCATTGATATAGAACCCGCAACGCTGTCGATTGAAAATGAAGGGAAAGACGTCCCACACGCCAAACGCCGCCACGCGCCCCTGGAAACCGGGCTTGCGATGCAACCACTCAAAAACTGTCACGTTGTGGTTTGGCCGTTTGTCATTGCTGTCGATGCGCGGATCGCTGAATCCACACAGCGTTTCGTTGTAGCCCGGGTAGGAAAAGTTCATACCATTGGTGACCTGGGCTACGCTGCCCTTGTGTTGATTGCCATAGATCTGGCCCTGCTTGGCCATGACGTTCCAGAAGTACGGCATCAATACTTCGCGGCGTGCCTCGGGCGTGTCGCGCCAATAGGCTTTCCTGAGCCCCTCGATGTCCGTGACGCCGCCGTTTTCCTTGGTCATCAGCACCTCTTCGGCGCCGGTGAACACCTCTTGCCAGCGCAGGCCGTCGGTCATGAGCAAGATGACGTTTTCGGTCGCTCGCTTCGGTTCGTCGGCCAGCGCGCTTGAGGCGCTAAGCAAGAGCACAAAGGCCCAGGGGAGTTTACGCAGGGTCACCATGCAGTCGTCTCCTTGAGTAGCTCAATTCAGGTGTGTGAGGAAAGCGGGTCTCTGTGGTTCCATATCTTAGCTGAGCGCCGCGGGCATTGCAGCAACCTCGAGGTTTAGCAGGCCGTTGAAAAATTCAACGGCCTGCGCCATCGCAGGGATGCGATGACAAAATAGCGACACAAGTCGTTATTATGCGCTTCCGTGCGGAGCTTTGCTCCGCACTTGGCGAGGTGGAAAAATGCCACGAGGGCATTTTTCAACGAACTATTAGATCGCCTGGGTCGTGCCCCACGGCCGGGCGACGGGCGGAGTGCAGGGTTTCAACTTCGCCGAATTCTGCGATTATGTTGTTTTCAGGTTCATTTCGACAGCAGGTTGAAAGGCTCAACGATGGATAGTCCGGCCCCCATTCCAGGCATCGAGATTGTGGAAGCCGATTTGACCTTCGCGCAGCACCAAACCGCGATACTTGAACTGGTCAACGCATACGCTATGGACCCAATGGGCAACGGGAAGCCCCTCTCCGCCGAAGTCCGCACTGCCTTGATCCCAGGGCTGCAAAACCACCCCACCACGATCGTGTTCCTCGCGTATATCGAGGCCCAGCCGGTAGGCATCGCCGTATGCTTTCGCGGCTTTTCGACGTTCTCTGCCCGCCCGCTGATCAATATCCACGACCTGGCGATCTTGCCCGAACATCGAGGCCAGCGCATTGGCCCGCAACTCCTGGCGGCCGTCGAGAAGAAAGCCCGCGACACGGGTTGCTGCAAGCTGACGCTGGAAGTGCAGGCGAATAACGCCCGAGCCCAAGCCGTCTACAAAGCGGCCGGCTTCGCTCAGGCCGAATACCACGAGTCCGCCGGCGGCGCGTTGTTCTTCTCAAAGCGGCTGTAGTGGTGGAATCCGCTAGGCTTGACGACCGCGGAATGTCTCACCAAAGCGCGCCGGAAGCGCGCTCGCCTGTGCCCGACGTCACACAAGTGCGCCACTGAAGCACGCTGCTCGCACATCGGAATCTCAGCGATTGACATCGTTGTGTTGGTGTAACCAACAACCAACCAGTGGTTTGCAATCACGACATAAAATCAGAACACCGATTCTGTTTTTGGTACGCAATGTGCCTTGCCAGGGGAGAACGGTTCCGCCGCGCGCTTGTCGGCAATTCATCGTGGATGCCGAACTCGAAAAGCGCCCCTGACCTTGTTCCGACTTGGATCGTGAGGATCGAACGTCATGCGTCACTCCTTTCTTGTGGCCGCGGTTTTTTCGTGTGGTTGGCTGTTCAGTGGCTATTCGAGCGTGAGCTGTTCGGCAGCGACTCCCCAGCCGCAACGCGTCGGTCACGCGATCGAAAACTTTGCCCTTAAGGACCTGCGCGGCGTGACCCATTCCTTGGCCGAGTCGAAAGACTCAGCACTGGTCGTTGTTGCTTTCATGGGTGTGGAGTGCCCCTTGGCCAAACTGTATTCTCCGCGACTTTCGGAGTTGGCGAGCCAGTATGCCTCTCGTGGCGTGACTTTCCTGGCGGTCGACGCCAACGCCCAGGATTCGCTGGCTGAAATGGACCACTTCGCCCGCACGTTTCGACTGTCGGTTCCGTTCTTGAAGGATCCGGGTAACACGGTTGCCGATCAGTTCTCCGCCGAACGCACGCCCGAGGTGTTTGTGCTCGATCGCGAGCGAATTGTGCGCTATCGAGGCCGGATCGACGACCAGTACGGGTTTCAGTCGGGTGTGGGTTATCAGCGTCCGAAGGCCGTCAAGCGCGATCTCGCCGAGGCGCTCGATCAGTTATTGGATGGCCAAACCGTGAGCCAGGCGGTGACTCGCGCGCCGGGATGCCTGATCGGCCGCGTGCAAACTGCGAACGAACAGTCGGACGTGACATTCTCAAATCAGATTGTTCGCGTGTTTCAGCAGCACTGCGTTCGTTGCCACCGCGAGGGAGAAATCGCGCCGTTCAGCCTTTCCAACTACGACGAGGTGGTGGGTTGGGCGCCAATGATCGCGGAAGTGGTTAGCGAAAACCGCATGCCGCCCTGGCATGCCGATCCTAAGTTCGGACACTTCGCCAACGACAGCCGTCTGGGCGATCAAGAAAAACAATTGATTGCCACGTGGGTCGCCAATGGCGCGCCGGAAGGGAATCGTGCCGATTTGCCCGCGCCGCGGACATTTACGGCCGGATGGCAAATCTCGCCGCCCGACCGGATCATCGCGATGAGCCAGCAGCCCTTTACCGTGCCGGCCGAGGGCAAAGTCGAATATCAATACTTCGTGGCCGATCCGGGCTTTACCCAAGACGTTTGGGTCCGCGAAGCCGAAGCGCGACCGGGCAACAACGCGGTCGTGCATCACATCATCGTGTTCATCGTGCCGCCAGACGAACCGGTCAAGCAAATGGGAGAGGGCATGCGCGATTTTCTGGTGGGCACCGCGCCGGGCAATCCCCCGATGCGTTGTGCGCCAGGAATGGCCAAGCGCATTCGCGCTGGTTCCAAACTGCTGTTCCAGATGCACTACACGGCCAACGGCGCCGAGCAACAGGACATCAGCTCGATCGGACTCGTGTTTGCCTCACCCGAGAGCGTGACCCGCGAAGTGCGCATGGACATGGCGATCAACGCGATGTTCGAGATTCCGGCGGGCGACGGCAACTTCGAAGTCCACTCGTGGCGCAAATTCAGCAGCGACAGCCTGCTATTGTCGTTCATGCCGCACATGCACCTGCGTGGGAAGGCTTTCCGCTACGAGTTGAAATATCCCGACGGAAAGGTCGAAACACTCTTGGACGTTCCGAAGTACGATTTCAATTGGCAAAACAGTTACGATCTGGCGGAGCCTAAGTTTGTGCCGAAGGGAACGAAGCTGCACTGCGTGGCCCACTTTGACAACTCGGAAAACAATCTTGCCAATCCCGATCCGACTCAACCGGTGGGTTGGGGCGAACAGACGTGGGAGGAAATGATGATCGGGTTTTTCGGACGAACGTCGGTCGAAGAAACGCCCGGGCTGGCAACGACCTTAGCCAAACGGAAACCCGCGGAGTCTCCGACGAAAGAAGAGTAGTAAGCGGGGTCGAATTCAAGTGAGAAGTCGGTTGAGGTCCGCCTCGGCTAGACGTCATTGCGGGTTGTCGCCGTTTCTACGTCGAGCTTTGCCTTCAGGCGGGCCTTCGCCGTCGGGTGGGCCGTTCGGAGGTCCGAACTGTGGTGGGCCCATTTCGAGCTTGAAGGGCTTGCCTTGCATCTCTTGCCATTTCGTTTGTTGCGTCGTGTCGAGTACCGCTAGCAACTTTTCTTCGGTATCGCGGCGCAGGGTTTCGAGCTTCTCGAAAGCCTTCTTTCTCTCTGCTTGTTGTTCGGGTGTGGCTGGTCCATCTTGCGCCTGCGGCCCACCTGGGCCTGGAGGTCCGTTTTGGCCGCGATTTCCACGTCCTTGAAAGCCCTGTCCCGGTAGGCCCGGTGCAGGCAACCCTTGACCTGGCTGGACCTGTCCCGGCCGTGTCTGACCTGGTATTGGAAAGTTTTGTCCTGGGATTCCCGGCCTGCCGGGGCCCTGGCCTCGCGGAGCCTGCCCGGCGCCTGGAGGCCCGGCAAATCCAGGTCCACCAGGCGGGCCGAGCTGCTCGAAAACGGCCCGCATTTCCTGTTGCGAATCGGCTTGGATCTGTTTGACCTTGGTTTTCTGCGCCGTGGTGAGGACCAGGGCCTTGGCAATGTCGACGTCGCCGAAGGCCCGCGGTCCGCGCTGCTGAAGGACGATCTGTGAGAGCCGCTTGGTTTGGTCCGAGGTCAGAATCTTGCCGAGTGCGACGTCATTGGTCTTAGATTGCTTGGCGACTTTCTTTTCCGCGTCTGCCGGTTCTAACTCCCGCAGTTCCTGAAACGACGCTCGCTGCTTATTCATGCGTTGTTCGAGCAACTTGGTTTGCTTTTCGGTCAGCTTCAATTCTTCTTGGAGGGGCTTGTGGCTAAGCAACATCAGTTTGTCAGCACGAAAGGGACCAAATCCGGGGAAGCCAAGGCCGCCGGGCGGCTGGGCGCTGGCTTCGCATGCCAGCCAGGCCATCAACCCAAGTACCAGCACGCGGACGGTGAGCTTTCTCATCGGTCTATCTCCCTAGAAAGCGATATTGCTAAAAACGACCGGCGAGCAAGGCGATGGTGGCCTTGTTCGGGTATCGTACCCGTTGACCTGTCGTAACAGTGATGCCGATTGCGCCGCCAAAGTGTAACGGTTTTGGCGCTGCTGACGCAAAGTTGCAGGGCGCCTGATATGCAGATCAATCTGGTCGCACGGCAAGATTGGACAGATCCCCTACAAACCTCCTTGGCGGACCTCCAATCTTATCATTCTGCGCGCCGTCATGGGACGATGGTTGTACCAGATGTTCCGTGGAAAGGATTTCCACGGCCGCGGAATTTGAAGGGAGTCTGACGCATGAAAACCCTCTGCACGACGGTATCGATTTTGCTGGGTACGATGGCCTGGGTGGCGAGCGCCGCTCACGCTCAGCCGCTTGGCGACAGCGGATTGCCGTTCCCCTTGCCACCGACGGGAGTCTCGTGGGCGTACAGCCTGTCGCCTATTCGTACATGCCAAACGACCCTTGTGCCTCGCCTTGCGCAAATTCGGCGGTAAGTACCTGGGCAAACAGCCCGCGGAGTTATGTCCCGCAATCACCCTGCGGCGACATGTGTCCCGCATGCAACGATTGCGCGCAAGGCAAATGGTACGGAACTGCCATGGCTCTGGCGATGACGCGCAATCGGGCCCCGGCCTACTGGACCACGACCGCGGCCAATGATCCTTTCGATTTGCGGTTGAACACGCAGAACGCGGGGGTCGACTGGACTGGCGGCGGACAAATTACCCTTGGCTACGTTTGGCGCGGCTGCGGCGGTCCCGCCGTGGCGGTCACCTATTGGAGCCTGTCGCCGATGGACGCCTCAGCCAGCGTCAGCGACACGACGGGCAATCCCGCTACGGCATTGAGCAGCACCCTAGGCTGGGGCTCTGCCACGATTAACGGACAGCCCGCCACTCTCTATTTCGACAACGCCCAGACGCAGGCTGTCTGGCGGAGCGATCGGGTCAATAACATCGAGCTCAATCTTCAGTCTGGCACGTACACGGCCGGTAGTCTGCAAGTCGCCGGTCTGATGGGTTTCCGCTATTTCCAATTCACCGAGAGCCTGATTTACGGGTCGGCCTCGTTCGGCAACACCTTTGAAAGCAATGGCGGCGCCGATGCGGCCTACGTAAATTTTAATTGCCAAAACAATCTCTTCGGCGGACAAGTGGGCTCGGTGCTAAGCTCGGTCATGACCAGGCGATTGACTGTATTTGCCACTCCGAAAATCGGGAGCTACAGTAACGAGATGACCAATTTGCAGCAGGTTTACGCGGGCAGCTCCGTCAACACGCCCGATTCCTATTTCTATACCTATAAGTCGGACGTCTCGGTATTGAGCGAGCTGGACGCGGGTCTAACCTGGAACTGCAGTTCCCGCATCCAACTTATCGCCGGATATCGCGTGGTGTCCGTGACCAACCTATCGCTTGGCGACAATCAGTTCGGCGCCTACGGTCACGTGGAACAGAGCGGCAGCCTGATCTTGCACGGCGCCTTCTTGGGCTTCAGTTGGATTCTGTAGTTGCCGAAGCGACTAGTGAATAGAGTCTGAACGTTTAGCGACACCGTGGACAGGTGGCCAGACCGGCGGAGACATTTCAGTCGAGAACAACGGTCGGAAGAGACACTTCACAAGTCCGTCGGTTCAATGCCAGTTCTATTGGCGGCGCGCGCGAGCATGCGGGGGCCGATTTCCTCATTGTCGTGAAACGCAAAGACAAAGTCAGGCCACCCGATCCGTTCCAATACCCGATGTGAGCCTGACTGTCGTTTCACTGACCAACCCCGGCGTTCCAATGCGGCTAGCAATTTCCGCGCTTTGACGGACTTCCAGCCGCTCTCACGGCATGACGGCGAAAACATCGCCCATTTGAGGCACGGTTTCGCCGTGCTCCAATCGATCAGCAAGAACTCGTAACGACAGCGCCTGGGCTCGCTCGACCGCCTCTTGACGGCTCGTCCCATAGGCTAGCACGCCTGGCAAATCGACTACCTCGGCCAGCCACCGCCCGTCGTCCTCGCGTTCAACCTCGATCGTCAACATCTTATTCACCCATTCACCCAAGCGTCGCATTGAAGTCGTGAGCAATACAATTCATCGCACGACCTGGCCAAGCATCGCCGGCCGCGTTGCTCGGCAACACAGTCTTAGGCGAGTCCAACCCACAATCGCATCCCCCAAACCCCGACTCAAAGCTACCCGGCAAGGACTCGAACCTTGAATGAGAGAGCCAAAATCTCTAGTGTTACCATTACACCACCGGGTAGGGCACCGAGGGCTATTTAAGCCTTGGTTAGTCAATAGCTTAGGCGATTCATTGGGAGCGTCAAGGCATGTTGGCCGCTGGCAAAGCGACAGTAAAACGGCCAGCGCGAAGCCGTGCTCGATCCAGGCAACGCAACTCATCGTTGCGATTGCTGCGTTCCACCCGCGCTACTCGCTCGGCGCGCCGTTGGTCTGCACTCGATTCAGCACCGAGAAGCTGAGCTGCTCTAGCTCAATCGCCAAATCGACGCCGACGTGGCGGATGTGATGCGGCAGGGAAATCGTCACGGGAGCGAAGTTGACGATGCCTTCAATGCCGGCCGCCACCAGTCGGTCGGCCACAGCCTGCGCGGCCGGAGCGGGCACCGCGATCATGCCGAGCTTGATTTTGTTTTCCGGGGCGACCTCGGCCAACTGGTCGAGGTGGAACACGCGCACCCCTTCGATCGTGGCGCCGACTCGCTGCGGGTCAATATCGAACGCGGCGACGATGCGGAAGCCCTGGTGACTGAAACCCTTGTAGCCCAACAAGGCTCGACCCAGGTTACCGGTTCCGACCATGGCCACCGGCCAATCGCGATCGGTCCCCAGGATTCTGCGAACGGCCTTGATCAGGTCGTCGCACCGATAACCGATTCCCGGGTGTCCAAAGTGACCGAAGTAGGCCAGGTCCTTGCGAACCTGGGCGTCGCTAAAACCCAGCAGCCGCCCGAGTTGGCTGGAGCTGGTGCGCTGATGGCCGTCGCGCACTAGATGCTGCAGCTCGCGCAAATAGAGGCTCAGACGGCTGACAACCGCCTTAGGAACCGGTAGCTCGGCAGGCGGCACGTTGGGTTTGGATTTCGGTTCAGTCATGCTCGAAAAGGCCGGGCAACGCGTCGCTCCGTTGCGTACGAAGGCGGGATTGTA
>Ga0163150_10001798_pt1 | contig 35029 bp, 43 predicted proteins | sample OliLakLV19P2IB_FD_148628 | JGI IMG/M metagenome (GOLD analysis project Ga0163150, IMG submission 148628) | Freshwater microbial mat bacterial communities from Lake Vanda, McMurdo Dry Valleys, Antarctica - Oligotrophic Lake LV.19.P2.IB | ecosystem: Environmental > Aquatic > Freshwater > Lake >... | reverse complement strand
CCTGAGTTTCAGCGCTATATAAAGCTCAATTGGCAAGAATTTGCCTCAGACCAAGTTCACATGAACGCGCTTGTTTCCAGTGCTGCCTCACTTGCATATCGGATGAATGCGCCAGTTATTGCAGTTGGTACCGTCACTGGTCGAACTGCAGGTCAAATCTCATCATTTAGACCGCAATCAAACATTCTTGCGATTGCGCATGAGCCAACAATATTCAGACAACTTGCGCTCTACTGGGGAGTTACACCCGCACTGTTGAAACCAACCAAAAAAGCAATTCGATTTTCAAAAAATATGGTTGGAATTATTGAGAAGGAAAAGTTCGCCTTAAAAGGGCAAAGAGTACTCTTATTGTGGGGATCAACCATTGGAACAACCGGTACTACTGACACTATTCGGGTTGTTACCATGTAGTTGCTCTTACCCGGCTCTTACCCAACCTTGCCTCGTGTACTATGTACGAGCGCTAGTATAACTTTATGGAGTTAGCTAATATTTTCTACGTTACTGCCACAATCTTTATGATCGCGCTTATCGCGTTTTTGGTTTTTGTTGCAATTCAAATTTCGGTGCTCGTAAAGACTGTTCGTGTGGTAATTAACCACGTCGAGCATTCAGCTCGAAGCTTCAGAATCTTACAGGAAGGAATTAAATTATCGGCATTAAAAGGTGCATGGAATTTATTAAGTCCGTTTATTGAAACACGGAGAGGGGGTGGGAAAAAATGAAAAAAGATACATATAAAAAGGAGTCAACAGCAGGAGGTTTATTAACTGGTGCACTCGCAGGGATGGCACTTGGTGCTGCTGCAGTAGTATTGTCTAAAAAAGAAAATCGTCGAAAAATTAAGGAGAAAATCGACACTGCTCTGGAAATGGGTGAAAACAAAATCAATGAAGTGAGTGAAACAATGGAAGAGCTCAAGGGCAAAGGTCGGAAGACACTTTCTAATCAAATTGGAAAGGCTCGTGAAGCACTTGAAGATGCAAAGGACAAAACACAGAGCTGATAGCTTCTCTTGTCACAAGCAAAAAGAGGGACTCAAAGTCCCTTTTTTTTGGGCAATTTTTTATATGTCGTTTATATTAGTACACACAAATGAACCAGAGTGCACTCTCACCCTGGTTCATCAACTGTTTTTAAACAAGTGCTCGTCGGAGCGCGATTAGTATTATTGCACCGAGTGTTGCAACGATAATACTATAAATGTTGAACCCGTTGATTCCTGATTGACCAAAAAAGTTCATAACTAAACCACCAACAACTGCTCCAAGTATTCCTAAAATAATATCGGTAAGTGGTCCTTGGCTTGAATCAGTCTTCATTATCATTGAAGCAACCCATCCAGCAACCAATCCGAGTACGATCCATAAAATTATTCCCATTATATTTTCACCTCCTTTTTGTTCATATAGTAAGGATCGCAGCAAGCGATATGAGAAAACTGAAGAGTGAGTAATAATTGAGTAAGAAGTGTATTAACCCTTGACAGAATATCCGAATCCACGGGCTGAATGAATAATCTTTAGGGCTGATCCATTATCAATCTTTTTACGAAGATATCCAATATATACGTCAACGACACGTGTCTCAGTTTCCGGGGAATATGCCCACACATGTGAAAGGATCATCTCGCGAGTCAGTACTTTATTTTTGTTTACGAGCAGGTAATGGAGGAGTGTGAACTCAGTTTGTGTAAGATCAATCAATTCGCCATTTTTCTTAACTTCCATGGTTTCAGTATTCAGTACAACGTCAGCTGCTGAATATTCCGTTTCAGCTTTGTTACTCTTTCTCAGACGCGCTTTAATTCGAGCAAGTAGCTCCTCAGATGAGAATGGTTTGGTAAGGTAGTCATCAGCACCATCATTGAGGTTTCTGACGATGTCTTGCGGATTATCTTTTGCTGTCAGGATAATAATAGGGATTTCAGAATAATATTTTTTAATGCGTTCAAGCAACGACTCTCCTGAGATGTCAGGAAGGTTTAGGTCAAGAAGTACAATGTCGGGGATTACTTTTTCGAGTGTTTTAAGTGCCTTACTTCCGGAGTGAGCCAGGTGAACAGTATACCGCTGGTCAGTTAAAAATTCACGCAGATATGTCGTGAGATCAATATCATCCTCTATAATAAGTATGGTAGGATTTGTTTTCATATGAGCATGTTTGATGGTATAATATCCTAGTTTACTTACAATTGCACGTCTTCTAAAAAAAATTCATGACTGACCAACCCCACACACAATCAATCGCAGAGCGAGGCCAATCAGAAATTAAGGTCCCTTCAGATAAAAATGAGCTAATTCAAAAAGTACTTGATATTGTAAATAATGATGTCGAAATAAAAACTTTATGGCGTGTTTCAAACGTTAATGCCATGGACCGGTTAAAAATGCCAGACCATGGATCAGTTCACTTCCAAATCGTCGCAAATATTGCAATTAAGCTTACTCGTATGCTTAAAAATCACGGTGTAGATATGTCAATCACTCGCGATTATGGTCTTCCTTACGAATATGGAGAACTTGTAGTTCTGTTGACAAGCTTGTTCCATGATTTTGGAATTTCCATCAATCGTGATGGTCATGAGGAATTCAGCTTAATTATTGCAAACAATATCCTTCGAGAAAAGTTAACATTTTTACCTATTGAGGAGCGCGTGATCGTAACCAGCGAAGTATTGCATGCCATTATTAATCACCGAAGTGGAGGTCGTCCGCAAACGATCGAAGGTGGAATTGTTCGTGTCGCAGATGCCTTAGACATGAGCCAGGGGAGAAGTCGTGTTGGCTTTGAAGCAGGGACTATTGATATTCACTCAATTTCGGCATATGCCATTAACAATGTTGAAATCTCAGAAGGAGCTGAAAAACCAATTCAAATTGATATTTATATGAATAATTCAGCAGGACTCTTCCAAGTTGATGAGCTATTGAAGAAAAAAATTAAAGACTCTGGAATTGCACAGTTTTTATCAGTAAAAGCCTTTGTGAAAGGTAAAACTGAAAAGAAAATCCTCAAGGAATTCTCCCTCAAATAATTGACTCAAAACACCTTATAGTGTATAATTGATGAGTGCAATTAGTTGAGAGGACACACCATGAGCTATTTAGCATTCAATACTCCAGTCGATACATCCAACCAAGTATTCACCAAGGATACTCGCTCACGAATGTGGGACAAGCTGCGCGGAATGTCTTTACCTAACGTTCGTGCAATTTGGAAAGCGCTTGATGAGTGCAAAGATGAAGATTACTGGACTACTCCGTGGGATGCTGATGCAGGTATCTCAATGAAGGAATGGGCAGAGGCTGTCTACGCAGTCCTCAGTGAGAAAAAGGCCTCTCAATAGTTCTTGTGGCGCGGGTTTTCCCGCGTCTTTTTTGTGTCTTACACCAGTTGATATTGAGCTAATACAAGTCTCCAGTGTTTGAGTGTTTCAAGCTCTTCCATATAGTAGTCTTTTGAAAACATAAACTGAGAAAACGATCGGGGAATATGTGCTCGCTCAAGTAGCTTCGCTGTTTTCTCCTCCGAAAGTGTTTTCTTCGTGGCAAATGCTTCTGCTGCAGTTTTAGGGTATCCATAAAGAAGCCCTATTTGCAGATGATCTCCATGAAGTGAACTCATGAGCTCAAGTAACTTGTCATCAAGTGATATATGAGCGCAGGTAAAGTGCTCGTCAGTCTCAATTTGATAAAACAGTCCTAAAGAATCAAGAAACTTCGCAACAGCTGTGGGGTTATCTCTCCTCGCGGTACGCCCATCGGTTGTTTCAATGATCTGATGGGAACAGACAAAGCTAACTGGTTTTATTCCAGCTAATACTAGAAAAATATCTTGTTTTTCGCTCAAGGTCACTCCTTCTTCATGACGGACAAACAAGAGAGACTTTTTAAGGTGCTCTGCTTTTTGCTGTAGTGTGACATCCATGTAGGTAATCTACCGGTCTTTTAACCGAAATACAAACTTAAGCGCACTCCAGGCGTCATCGATTGTAATAACTTTCACATCCACCATTCCGTTTAAGAGTCCAATTTCGCGAATTCTATTGTCATCGAGTGAGCTTTCAACTTCTGATGTGTTTTTAGGCCAACATACCCAAAACACTCCAGCAGTATCAATAGAGGACATGAGGGTGGGAAATGCCTGAGTTAGCTCCTCTTTTGAGCTTGTAAATAGCAGGAGCACGTCGAGTGCATCGGGGTGATTCACGCGTCGAACCGTGATTGAATTGAGAAAATTCACGGGAGGATTTATAATATAGAGCCTTGTTTCAGGCGTGATACCTAGTTTCTCTTGAATCGACTTGTTTGAGTATTCAGTCATTTTTCATTATACCCTTAGGGAGGTTTGTGTTGAAGGATAATAGTGGAACATTCAAGGTCACATTTGAGTTTACCCACGAGACCGGAAAACGAACATATCAAATTGTACTTCGTACTGGTCAACGGAGGCTATTGAAGAAAATCCTCTTACCGGATGGAGCACTAGTACATGTTGAAGAATGGACTTTCGAGAACGGAAGACCTACTCCGCTTAGTATGTGGGTCAGCTACGATATGCGCGCAATGATTGGTGAAGGATTAGCGTTTCTTTCCAAACATTTACAGGCGTATATTGCACGAGAAGTTACTCCTCGGGCAGGCCGCGCAAAGTGGATGTGCGATTGTGGGATCTGTGGCACGGCAATTATGATTGAACCTGAGTTTCATGATGAAACGCTCAAAAATAGGTATATATTAATTGCTGACGATTGTCCGTATGGGCCGGGTGAGGGTAGAAAATTATTAGCACACATCGAAGATGGGTCATTTGATATCTATCACGGTTTAATTGAAATAGAAGACTAATCTACCATTTGATTGGTTCTTGATCATTGAATACAAGATATGCATTCGCTTGGCTAAAAGGCCGTGATCCAAAGAATCCGCGATCTGCTGAAAATGGTGATGGGTGAGCTGATGTCAGGACAAGGTGTTTGTTCTGGTCAATCTGCTCACCCTTTTTTTGCGCATACGCCCCCCACAAAACAAACACCAAATGCTCTTTTTCATTCAACACACGTATCACACTATCCGTAAACTCTTCCCATCCCTTGTGTTGATGGCTTCCTGGCTTTCCAGCTTGAACGGTAAGCGTTGCATTCAAAAGGAGTACCCCTTGTTGTGACCAACGCTCTAGGTTGCCCGATTGCGGCACCTGGGTACCAATATCTGACTGTATTTCTTTAAAGATGTTTTGCAGGGAAGGTGGTGTGCGGATACCTTCCGCTACTGAAAACGAGAGCCCATTCGCTTGGTTTGGCCCGTGGTATGGATCCTGACCCAGAATTATAACTTTTACCTGATCAAATGGTGTTTCATTGAAAGCTGCAAATATGCGTGAAGCAGGGGGATATATAGTTTTATTTTTGTATTCGCTCCGAATAAATGTGGCAAGTTCTGTAAAGTATGGTTTGTTAAACTCTTCGGCAAGCGCTTTCTTCCAGCTTGGTTCCATTTTTACATCCATATACCTATTTTAACAGCAATGAATAGCATATACTGAGCGTAAGGTGTACAATACCCTGCTTATATGGAAACTCCATCAAAAACCAAACCATTTTATAAACGACGAAAGTTTTGGATTATTGCGACTATAGCTGCTGTTATTTTATTTGGTATTAGTCGGCTCGCTTCAGGACCAGCTGCTCCAAAAGAAACATCAAAAATTGAACGCGGAACTGTAAAAGAAGAACTTGTTTTATCAGGTGAAATTCGTGCACAAGAAGAAGCAAACCTTGCCTTCGGAGGATCAGGGAAGCTTACATGGATAGGAGTGAAGACAGGTGACCGCGTAGTTCGTGGACAAGCACTTGCAAAGCTCGATACCGTTATATTAAACACTAGCTACCAGCAAGCCCTTTCTGCGCTTCGCGCTGCTGATGCTACTGTTGCCCGAGTGCACGACGACTTGAAAGGTAAAGATACCAGTGAAACTTTTACTGAAAAGGAAACTCGTGTAACCGCAGAAGTTGCGAAGGACCGCGCCTACGAGAACATGGTAGCGGCAAGGAAAGCGTTGTTTGAAGCGACTTTGACTGCGCCATTTAATGGAGTAGTTACTGAGATTGTAAACGAGTCTCCTGGGATGAATGTAGTTGCAGGAACGACACAAATTACAGTAGTAAACCCTGAGTCGATTTATTTCTCAGTAAATGCAGATCAGACCGAAGTGTCGCACTTTAAGATAGGTGATAATTCTCAAATAACGCTTGATGCTTTTGATGAAAAAACATTGACTGGGACAATTACGGAGGTTGCCTTTACTCCAAGCACTCAAGAGTCGGGAACCGTATATCCAATTCGACTGAAGCTACTCGCAGACAACATGACATACAGACTCGGTTTAACAGGGGACGCCAGTTTTGTATTATCGGAAAAACAAAACGTTCTACACGTTCCAAACAAATTTATTAAAAGTGATCCAACTGGGCGATATGTATTTGTGGGAGATGGAACGGTAAAGAAATACATCGAAGTTGGAATCGAAGGTGACGAACGGGTTGAGATTATTGGCGACATAGAAGAGGGAACAACAATCTTCAATTAACATGATTGCAGCTAAAAATGTGAGCAAAGTGTATCAGGTTGCTGATGGTGAGTTTTATGCACTTCGTGATGTTTCTATTGAAATAAAAGACCGAGAATATGTCAGTATTTTAGGAACTTCAGGAAGCGGAAAGTCCACATTGATGCACATTATTGGACTTCTTGATCGACCAACCAGTGGACAGGTTCTGATTAACGGCAAAAACGTTGAAACACTTTCAGACAATCAACTCTCTTCAATTCGCGGTCAATCGATTGGTTTTGTATTTCAACAATTTAACCTTATTCAAAAATTAACCGTTCGTGAAAATATTTTACTTCCTACCGTGTACGCAAAACATAAACTTGCCTTTAATGCTAATGACTATGCAAACGAGCTACTAGAGCGGTTTGGGATTAGCCAGCGAGCTGACTTTTATACAAACAAGTTATCAGGAGGACAGCAACAACGAGTTGCCATTGCCCGTGCACTGATTATGAAGCCGGCACTAGTGTTAGCTGATGAGCCAACGGGTAACTTGGACAGTAAAACTGGTGAGGAGATACTTCAGCTTATGGAATCACTGAACAGAGACTTAGGTGTAACTATTTGTATAGTGACCCATGACAAAAATGTTGCGCATAGAACGAAACGGCAAATATTTGTGAAAGACGGGGAGATTGTGAAGAAGTACTAAAAAAACCCAGCATTGTGCTGGGTTGATCCGATTACTCAGATTCTACTGAACCTTTATATACATATCGTACAACGACTTGTTGATCGTCATCTTTCGACCACTGACTAAGGACTTGGGCATATTTACCGAGAATGTCCTGCAACCAGTGTGGAGGAACCAGATCCGGTATATCAGACTCAACGATAACAATTGTGGTGAACTTTTTATCGACATGTCCCGTATACACTCGAAATTGGACTTGATCCTCATTTTCTCCAAAAAAGTACAGGCCATGACTGGTTGATTTGGCCTTAAAGGCCAGTCCTAAATCTGCATGGTTGCTATATAAATAGCGAGCAAATGACGGTGCTTTCGAATCGACTGAAACAACTGCCTGAGACATTTGAGCACTCCTATGTGCTAACCAAACGGTAAGCGAGTATAAGTCCTAAAGAACGTATAATCAAGCTATATGAATTATTTCATTTTTCAAATTAAAACTGCATTTCAAAATTTTGGCCGCAATAAGGTCAGAACTTTTTTAACGTCCCTTGGAATTTTAATTGGAGTTCTCTCTGTTGTAATGCTTATTGCACTCGGAGTTGGCCTTCGAAATTATATTGAAGGCCAGTTTGCGAGCCTTGGAACAAACCTCGTATTTGTCCTTCCTGGGCAGGTTCTTGGTGAAGGTGGAGGGTTTCAAGATCCAGGGGCGAGTGGAGTTACCTTTGATGAGCGCGATGTGAAGTCTTTGGAGCGAACACCTCAAACAGAATATGTGGTTCCGCTTATTAATAAGCCGGTGACAGTCGAAGCTGAAGGGATTTCAAAGTCTGCAAGCGTCTTTGGTGGGACGGCTGACATGTTTACTATTTTCAACTTAGAAGCTGAGCGAGGAGAGCTCTTTAGTGCAACGGACGTTGGTAAGCGTTCAAAGTCAGTAGTTCTGGGGCGTACTCTTGCAATTGACCTGTTTGGAAGTGTCGATGCTGCAGTTGGCCGAAAAATTGTTGTCTCAAATCAGCGTTTTTCAGTAATTGGTGTTCTAAAAGAAAAAGGTGGAGGAGGATTTGGTGGTCCAAGTTATGATGGTGGGGTATTTCTACCATATACCACTGCCTTTTCAGGGATATCTCCTGATAAAACATTCGCTGCAATTTACTTAGGTGCGGTGAAAGACGCTGATATTGATCAGCTTGTTTCTGACGCTGAGGAAATACTTATGAAGCGCTACAAAGAAGACGATTTTTCCGTTGTAAAACAAACTGAAATATTGAATGCTATTACCTCAATCTTTGGGATCCTTAACTCCGTGCTTATTGCAATTGGATCAATCTCACTTGTGGTCGGAGGAATTGGAATTATGAACATTATGTACGCCAACGTCACTGAGCGCACGAAAGAAGTTGGTATCCGACGCGCTATTGGTGCGACGAAGCGCGATATTCTGATGCAATTTTTAGCCGAAAGTGTATTACTTTCCCTTCTTGGAGGAGTGGGTGGGCTTCTTTTTGCTATCTTAATCGTGGCGGTGGTTCAGCAATTTTTTCCACTTGCCATTAACGCTACTTCAGTCATTGTTGCCTTGGGAATTTCATCCATTATCGGTGTGTTCTTCGGTGTGTTTCCTGCTCGCCGTGCTGCTAACCTTGCTCCAATTGAGGCTATCCGATACGAATAGATAGTCCTATAACTTGACTTTTTAGGGTTAAAATGAGATAATAACCTATCGAAATATCAGCAAGGAGCCCGATATGAACTCAGTTATCTTTACAAAAGAGCATGTAGTAAAGACGCAGGAGGAAGAAGCTGATACCGTATGGTCTATGGTTGCACCAAAACTTCGTGATTATTTGCTCGCGAATTACTTTGGTGAACCTATTGTGCTTTCGGTGCATTACATCCTGACGATGGCTAGACGAGAGGAAACTAGATCCACGATTGTTTCCCTACATCCTGAAAAAAATCATCGCGGAGTGTGCAACCGAAAGTAGTGGCTGGACAGTTACGCCAATTGGAAACGACCTATCGTTCAGCTAAATGTATGTTGCGCCTGGGATTCCCAGGCGTTTTTTTTGTGCTATCGTGGGCATATGAAAGAGCGTGACTTTATTGAAATTATTCAAAATTACTACATATCTCACAAACGGAGCTTTCCTTGGAGAGAAACTGAAAATCCGTACTTCATCTTCTTGTCAGAAATTATGCTTCAGCAAACTCAAACATCTCGTGTTATAGAAAAGTATTTGGAATTTACAACTGTGTTTCCCACAGTCCAATCGCTTTCAGAGGCATCGTTTTCAAACGTTTTGTCTCATTGGAATGGTTTAGGTTACAACAGACGAGCTAAATATCTCCATGAATCGGCAAAGATAATTGCAAACAAGTATAAAGGTACTTTCCCACACGATGTCCATCTTCTTGACGAGTTACCAGGTGTGGGAATTAATACAGCAGCAGCCATTGTCGTATATTCGTTTAATATCCCACAGGTATTTGTAGAGACTAATATAAGAAGAATTTATATTCATCACTTTTTTGAAGGAGTGGACAATGTTCATGATAAAGATTTACTTCCACTTATATCGCAAACCCTTGACCGTGAGAACCCTCGGGAATGGTATTGGGCACTCATGGACTACGGGGCAGCACTTCCGAAAGCAATTATAAATCCAAATAGAAAGAGTGCCCACTACATCAAACAATCAAAGTTTGAAGGGTCGATAAGGCAGGTGAGGGGAAGCATCTTAAGGATACTGCTTGCCAATGGCAAGCTTAGTATTGAGGATATCGCCAAGCGGTTAACGGGTGACCAGATTCATTTAAATGTTGCACTTGAGCATCTTGTGAATGAAAGACTCATACTTAAAAATGATGAGTTGTATGAGATACAATGAAATGTGGGACAGATCAGAAAGATTAAAAGAATATGGGGGAAATTGGGTCCTGGGTTTATTACTGGTGCCGCAGATGACGATCCATCTGGAATTGCAACTTACTCTCAGGCAGGAGCGCAGTTTGGGCTCTCGCTCTTATGGCTTTCAGGGATAAGCTTTCCACTAATGGCAACGGTACAGGAAATGTGCGCACGTATCGGTATTGTGACTGGAAGAGGATTAGCTTCAAATATAAAACGACACTTTCCACGTCCTGTTTTGTACTTTCTGACGCTTCTGGTGTTTAGTGCCAACACTCTTAACTTGGGTGCAAACCTTGGAGCTATGGCACAAGCAATTCAGCTTCTTGCCCCTCAGATAGGATTTGAACTCCTCGTAGTCTTTTTTGGAGTTTTTAGCTTGGTGCTGCAAATTTTTCTTTCCTACAAAACGTATTCACGATATCTAAAATGGTTAGCACTCATCTTGCTTGCATATATTTTTGCAGCACTTGCGGTCCCAGGAACCAATTGGGGGGAAGTAGTTATGAAAGCTGTCATTCCCCAGTTTGATTTCAACAAAGAAACACTCATTATGATTTGTGCAATACTTGGAACAACCATCTCACCGTATTTATTTTTTTGGCAGACTTCACAAGAGGTTGAGCAGGAAATCTCTGAAGGAAATACTACAATACAATCTCGTAAAAATGCAGTTTCTCCAAAACGGCTCACCTTTATGCGAAGAGACGTCTGGTTCGGAATGTTTTTAAGCAATACTATTATGTTTTTCATTATTGCTGCAACAGCACTAACACTTTTCCAAAACGGTATCACTAATATTAATTCTGCTGCGGATGCAGCTGAAGCACTGAGGCCATTTTTAGGAGATTTTGCCTACATCGCATTTAGCTTAGGGATAATTGGAACTGGGCTATTATCGATACCGGTGTTAGCAGGCGCAGCGTCCTATGCAGTTTCTGAAAGTTTCGGATTTAAAGAGGGATTAAGCAAGCAATGGCATCAAGCAATACCCTTTTATATTGTGATTGGTATTTCAATCGGTATCGGAATTCTTATAAACTTTTTAGGAATAGATGTGATTAAAGCTTTAATTTATTCAGCACTTTTGAATGGGCTTGTTGCACCGTTCATCTTGGCAGCGATTGTTATTATTTCATCAAATAAAAAAGTCATGGGAGAATCTGTTAACAATATATTTACGAAAATAGTAGGATGGGGAACGACGATTGTTATGGCGGTAAGCGGAGTTGTGGCGCTCATCTCTCTTATGTAATCTATGAAAAAAATATTCATTTCCACCTTTATTATTAATCTGTGTATGATGCTTTCAGCAGCGGACGTAAGTGCTGCTGCATTTGTTGTAACTTCTGACGGTCGAGTTGAGCGAAATGTGCTGGGGGAGTCAACTATTGCTGACTCAGCAAAGAAAGTTGCACACGAGGTAGCGATGACTGCTGTTAATGGGGTTGCTGAAATTGCGCTTACTGAAATTGAAAATAGAACTCATGTAAAGCTTGAAATTCCTCCAAAGCAAGAGTCTCAAGAGCTTTCAGAAAATATTAAAAATCTTGTTCTTATTGAAGGTGATATCCACTCAGAGAATATTGCAGTTGATCGCGATGGTAATGGCTTTCATATTAGTCAATCAGGAGTGAGTGCTCAAACAGACCTCCCGGTGATTGTGCTTCCAGAAACAAAGGAAATTTTTATTGAGACATCGAATGGTCGTGAAGCATTATCAATTGCACCACATCAGGTAATTTCTACACTCGTTAAGTCTGGTGCAATTAATATTCTTCCCTCAGATGGAGTTCGTTTAGTCGAGAATAATGGTGCTCTCTCATATATAATCACTGGCGAGCGGACAGTCAATTTTTTTAACTTAGGTAAAGCGACGGTTCCCGTGGTAACCACGGTGTCAGTACAAACAGGGGAGATTCAAAACGTTGAACAACCGAAATGGCTATCCCTCTTTGGATTTTTATTAAGCTAACCATGAATGATCTTATTGCAGTAACACTATTAGCACTTCTCGGTGGGGTACTTGGGTTGTTTGGTGCCGTATTTTTTGCCTTTAATAAAAAGACTTCAAACACCATCTCAAAAATTGCAATCCCGTTTGCAGCTGGAGTGCTTATTACTGTTTCTATAACACATTTACTTCCTGAAGTCGCTGAAATTTCTGGTAATGAAGGATTCAAAGTGGTATTGTTTGCATTTCTCGCATCATTCTTTTTCGAAGAATTTTTTGCAAATATGCACCACCACTCAGGTCATACTCATGGTGCAAAGCTACACGGTTCAGTTCCATTAGTGTTATTTGGCGACACCATTCATAACTTTATCGATGGAGTGGCTATTGCTGCTGCATATCTAGTTGATCCTCGAGCAGGTATCGTTGTAGCGGTTGCAACATTTTTACATGAAGTTCCCCATGAGATTGGGGACTTTGGAGTGCTTCTCTCAGCCGGTTGGTCCCGTACCCGTGCATTTACTGCGAACTTTTTATCAGCCTTAGTAACTATTGGCGCCGCAGTTTTTACGGTAATGGCACAAGAGCTTGTTGAGCCATGGATTGGAACACTTCTTGCAATTTCTGCGGGCGTCTTTTTATATTTAGGTGCAAGTGACTTTTTACCAGAGCTAGGTCAAGGGAGTGGTAAAACTCGAAAACTTCAGTTCTTCTTTCTTCTTGCAGGCGTAATTGTAATTCTCGCTTTTGGTTCTCTTGTCCCGGAACACTAGGCGTGATAGTCTCATTACCAAGGGAGGTCGGTGATTTTATGAACATTACGATATACTCAACAACCACATGTCCGTATTGCAAAATGTTAAAAAGCTACTTAAGTGAAAAGTCTGTTGCGTTTACTGAAAAACTTATTGATCAAGATCAAACAACACAAGAAGAGATGGCTAACCTCTCAGGAGGATTTCTCGGAGTTCCCTTTACCGTTATCGAAAAACCAGATGGAGTGAAAGAAACGGTCATTGGTTTTGACAAGAATCGGATAAATAGTATAGTGGGGATACAATGATTTTTGTAAACTTTAAAGCGTATGAAGAAAGTTCAGGAGATAATACTCTTAAGCTGATACGGATTCTCGAGGAAGTTGCCTCACAGACCTCTGTTCAAATTATTCCTGTTGTGCAAGTCGTTGACATTGCACGGGTCGTGCCCGCAACAAAGCTGCCTGTATGGGTGCAGCATGTTGATGCGGTCGGGTTTGGTGCCCATACTGGTTCGGTACTTCCACTTGAAGTGCGAAATTTAGGTGCCGCCGGAACATTTCTTAACCATTCAGAACATAAAATTGCTGACGCTGGTGTACTGAAAGAATCAGTTGTGAGTGCGCATGCAGCGGGACTTCAAACACTTGTTTTTACTGCAGATACAACTGAGCTTCAATCGGCCCTCTTATATAAGCCTCATTTTGTGTCATATGAACCCCCAGAGCTTGTGGGAAGCACTTCAATATCAGTGTCTGAGGCAAAGCCTGAGATTATTAAACAAGCTGCTGACATATCAATTTCTGCCAATATTCCATTAATCGTGGGTGCAGGTATTCATTCTGCAAAGGACGTTTCTGTTGCAATCTCATTGGGAGCGAAAGGAATTGCAGTTGCGACTAATATTGTTAAGGCAGTTGACCCGAAGGAGTCACTGCTTGAATTGCTCACTGGCTTCTCTTGATCTATATTTATTACTACACATATGAAAATATTTATTGGCGCAGACCATCGTGGATTCAGCTTAAAGCAACAACTTGTTGAATGGCTCAACAAAGATTATGGTGTTGAAGATATGGGTGCCCAAACTCTGGATCCACACGACGACTATACTCTCTATGCTGGAAAAGTTGCTTCAATGGTCTCGGTTGATACTTCGCACAGAGGTATTTTACTATGCGGCTCCGGCGTTGGAGTTGATGTCGTCGCAAATAAAATTGATGGAGTTCGCGCAAGTATTGGAATAAATGCCGAGCAGGTAACTGCAGGACGTGAAGATGACAATATGAATGTTCTGGTAATTGCTGCTGACTTTTTTGAGTTAGCTGCTGCAAAGAAAATGGTTACCGCTTTTTTAGAAACCGAATTCTCGTCAGAAGCCAGGCACAAGCGAAGACTCGCAGAAATTTCCAGGATAGAAGAAAATAACTAACTATGTCGCTTCCTTCAATTGAACATATTGATCTCGCAAACAAAAGAGTATTAGTGCGTGCTGATTTGGATGTAAAAATCGATGAGCATGGTCAAGTGAAAGACGATTCACGTCTGCAGGAGCTTTTGCCTACACTTAATATGATTTACGAAAAGGGTACAGCAAAAGTGGTACTCATTGGACATCGCGGAAGGCCAGCCGGGGTGGCAGATGGAAACTATTCGCTTCATCCACTTCTTGAATATTTCAAAAAAAATTATGGACCTGATATTGCATTCATAGGTCACCAACCGATGAATGTTTTTTTTGAGATGTTTGATGAATATTCTCAATCAACTGCACGCTTAGTTTTGCTTGAAAACCTACGCTTCTATGAAGAAGAGGAAAAAAATGATCAAATAATAGCAGAGCAACTATCGTATTTTGGTGATGTATATGTAAATGAGAGTTTCGCCACTAGCCACAGAGAACACGCATCACTCTATGCGCTCCCCAAGATAATGAAAGAAAAAGGCCTACCCATGGCAGCAGGTTTACATTTTCAAAAAGAAATACAGGAGCTCTCGAAAGTTTTTACAGATCCAAAGCGCCCGCTCGTTATACTGATTAGTGGTGCGAAGGAGGATAAGCTTACGTTTCTCCCAAGACTCATTGAAATTGCAGATCGAGTGCTTGTTGCAGGAGCACTTCCGACATTTATGCCTGAGGAGCAAGGAGATCCAAAACTCTTTGTGGCAAAATTAAATCCTGATAAGGAGGATATTACGATTCACACCATTGAGCAGTTTGAACAAGTGATCGCCGCCGCTGGCACTATTTTTGTCAGTGGTCCTATTGGCAAGTTTGAAGAGCCAGGTCACCTGCTTGGTACACAGCGAGTGTTTACCGCAATTGCGCAGTCTGGAGCAATGAAAATTGCTGGTGGTGGGGACACGACGCATGCAATTAATACGCTTAAGCTCGCAGATTCATTTGATTGGATCTCTTCAGGTGGAGGAGCGTCTCTTGAGTTTGTGGCAAATAAAACACTTCCTGGAATAGAGGTTCTTCAATGATGTCGTTTACTTAAACTTCCTTTTAGATTTATACTGTACACATGGTTAAAGTTGGTATTAATGGTTTCGGGAGAATTGGACGACTGACGTTTCGGATTTGGTTACTTCATCACCTGGATTCGTTATCAATTACTGCGATAAACACTTCAGGCTCAATGGACGTATCTGGCTGGGCACACTTGGTGAACTATGACACGATGTATCGCAAGTTTGGAATAGAGGTTGCCTTTGAAGAGGTTAAAAAGGCGAAAGACGTAACGGATGAAGATCCTTTAATTGGATATCTCGTTGTGAATGACAAGAATATAAAAGTACCAGTGTTAGCACAGCGTGAACCAGACAAAATTCCGTGGGAAAAATATGAAGTTGATGTGGTCATTGAGTCCACTGGAAAGTTTGTGACGGAGGAAGATGCAAAGCGTCACGCCAAGGCTGGAGCGAAACGAGTGGTTATCTCGGCTCCTGCAAAAGGTTCTAATGTACCAACGTATGTTTTAGGGGTGAATGATTATAACGGAGAAGCGGTAGTACTCTCTAATGCCTCATGTACAACAAACTGTATAGCGCCTGTTGCGGCAGTACTTCATGCAAAGTTTGGAATCGCCAAAGCAATGATGACTACAATCCATGGATATACCGATGATCAAAATCTGCAGGATAACTCACATCGCGACCTTCGTCGTGCTCGAGCTGCTGGTGAAAATATTATTCCCACGACAACCGGTGCCGCGGTTGCAGTAACTGAAACGATTCCTGAGCTTCGAGGACTATTTGATGGCCAGTCACTCAGAGTGCCTGTAGCTACAGGATCAATAACGGACTTCACCATTTTATTGAAACAAGACGTTACGGTTGATCAGGTAAATCAAGCATTTATTGATGCGACGAACAATCCATTGTATAAAGGAATCTTAGCTGTCAGCACTGAGGAGCTTGTCTCAAGCGATATTATTGGCCGACGTGAGTCGACAATTGTTGACCTTCCTATGACACAAGTTGTTGCAGGGAACTTTGTTAAAATCTTTGCATGGTATGACAACGAATGGGGCTATGCCAATCGACTTGTGGAGCAAGTAATACGAGTGGGGAATTCTCTTCATACCCATGAAGCACCAACTGACCCATTAAGCCTTACCTTTCAAAATCCCTAAAGCTCCTCGTAACTGAGGATTGTCTTCGGTATCATGACATATGATAGATATAATTCCCTCAATATTAAGCAATGACCCTGATGAAGCAAAAAGTTTATTAAGCTTGTGTGAAGGTGTTGTTTCCAGAGCTCACGTAGATATAATTGACGGCATATATACTAACAATAAAACGATTGATCCAACTATTTTTGAAGAAACTGAAACTTTAGTTCGGCTAGATTACCATTTAATGGTAAAAGAGCCCATTCATTGGCTTGAAAAAGTTACCCGGGCAGGGGCAGATCGTATTATTGGTCAGATTGAAATGATGCAAAGTCAGAGTGAATTTGTAGAGTTCGTTATTGCGTTAGGTTTAAAGTCAGGTTTAGCACTCGATTTGAATACTCCCATCGCAAGTTTATCGGAAGATATTTTCTCTCAAGTTGATGTGATACTACTTATGAGTGTTGAGGCAGGCTTTGGAGGACAGAAGTTTGATGAGTCAGTGCTCGAGAAAATAGAACAACTCCGTGAGATTCGCACGAGCGGCGAGTACCATTTTGCAATTTGTGATGACGGTGGGATAACTCTCGATACCATTGCACTCACGCGAGGGGCAGGAGTAGACGAGGTTGCAATCGGCAGAAGATTGTTTCATGGGGACTTAGTTGAGAATATTGATCACTTCAGAAAGTCGGCAATGCGGTAATATACATATATGAATCATAAAAACGATGAGGAACAGGCATTTATTGGACGTGCAATCATTAAAAACGTTGCATTCTTTGGTGATGCAGATCTCCCTCCGAGTAACCCAGACTATCAAGATGCATTCGAGGTTGCAAAAATATTAGCGCAACACGGCTTTGCAATCGTCAATGGTGGGGGTCCTGGAATAATGGATGCTTCCACAAAAGGTGCACAATCAGTAAAAGGAGAGACGCTTTCAGTTACCTTTTATCCACAAAGTGCCCCTGGATTTGAAGGACGATATGTTGGAAATGTAACTGACGTTGAGGTGAAAACAAGTAACTATATTGAGCGCATGTTTAAGCTCATGGAGCATGCTGACATTTTCATTATCTTTAAAGGGGGAACGGGAACAATTTCAGAATTTGGTACTGCATGGGTGTTAGCAAAGCTGTATTTTGGTCATCACAAGCCATTTATATTGTTTGGTCAATATTGGGAAGAGATTATTGATGTGTTAAAAAAGAATTTAAACCTCTCGAAAGACGAGCTTGCGGTTTTTGATATTGTAAGCCGCAATGAAGACGTACTACCAACAATTGATCGGCTCGAGAAAAAACTTCATGGGATCGATCATAAAAAAGAGTGTAAAGTGTGCGGTAAAAAATAATGTATGCCAAAGCTTTCTCATCAAGAGCTCACGCAGAAAGCCACCGAAATTAGAATTGATATCGTTAAGATGCTCAATAGCGCAGGCTCGGGCCACTCAGGTGGGGCACTCGGTATGACTGACATTTTCACTGCTCTTTATTTCAATGTTTTAAACCATGACCCTGAAAATCCCGGGTGGGAAGATCGCGACAGGCTGATCCTCAGTAATGGCCACATTGTTCCAGTTCGGTATGCTGCACTTGCTCATGCGGGCTATTTTCCACTGACAAAACTTAAAACACTCCGATCCCTTGAATCAGATTTGCAAGGACATCCAGAACGAGTGCGCATCCCTGCCCTTGAGACAACTTCGGGACCCCTTGGAAGTGGCCTTGGACAAGCTGCTGGAATTGCTTATGCCGCACGGATGGATCATCGTCGTTTCCGTACATTTTGTATCACAAGTGATGGCGAACATGATGAAGGGAACCACTGGGAAGCAGTGATGTTTGCAGCAAAATATAAATTATCTAACCTCACCGTTTTTGTCGATCGAAATAATATTCAAATTGATGGGTTTACCCATGACGTTATGCCACTCGAGTCACTGAGCGAAAAGTATAAAGCGTTCAATTGGCATGTTGTGCTTATAGATGGGCATAACTTTGCACAAATTCTTTCAGGTGTTGAGCAAGCACGAAGTGAATATCAAAAACCAACCGTCATTATTGCCAAGACCATACCCGGTAAAGGAGTATCATTTATGGAAAATAAATTTGAATGGCATGGAAAAGCACCAAATGATGACGAAACTAAAAAAGCATTGAGGGAGCTTTCAAAGTTACAAAAACAGCATGCTGAATAAAACACTTTCACTTTCAGATCAAATTTTTTTAAAGAGTATTGAATCCATTCCACTTCGTGATGGGTTTGGCGAAGGACTTGTTGCCGCAGGGGAGGCAAACGATCAAGTTGTTGTCCTGACTGCCGACTTGAAAGATTCAACCCGAGCCACCAAATTTTCTGAGCAGTTTCCTGGACGATTTATAGAATGTGGGGTTGCTGAGCAGGGTATGGTGACCATTGCTGCTGGGCTCGCCCTCTATGGGAAAGTACCGTTTGTATGCTCATTTGCAGCATTTAGTCCAGGACGAAATTGGGAACAGATTAGAACAACTGTTTGTATTAATGATGTTCCCGTTAAAATTTGTGGGCTGTTCGTTGGTGTATCAGTTGGTCAAGATGGAGCGACACATCAAATGCTTGAGGACATTGCCCTCATGAGAACACTTCCTAATATGATAGTGGTCGCACCAAGCGACGCCATTGAGGCAAAAAAAGCAGTTGTTGCTGCGATGAAAATGGATAAGCCAATTTACCTTCGCATCCCGCGCGTTGAATCCCCAGTGTATACGACCGAAGACACCCCATTTCAGATTGGAAAAGCACTGACTGTTTGGGAAGAGCGTGATCCGCAGGTGACAATCATTTCACATGGAATTATGGTTTACGAATCACTCAGAGCAGCACGCAAGCTGTCAAAGCTGGGAATTAGCAGTATTGTGATTAATTGCCATACGATTAAGCCACTTGATGAGCAAGCTCTTGTTCTTGGAGCGAAGCTTACAGGAGCGGTAGTTGTTGTAGAAGAGCATCAGAAGGCAGGAGGTCTCGGAGGTGCAGTTGCAGAGCTGTTGGGAGAAATGTATCCGGTTCCACTTGAAATTGTTGCCGTGAATGATAATTTTGGACAAAGTGGCAAACCAGCTGAACTATTAGAAAAATATGGTTTGACTAATGAATCAATTATGTCAGCCGTTAAAAAAGCCGTAAAGCGAAAAATTAGTTAACACATTCTTCACGTTTGCTATGATATCCTTATCGTATGAGAACCTATCCTGGAATAGAGAAGCTCTTGAAGAATGACCATGGTCTTTTGTTTGCATATGACCATGGGTTTGAATATGGTCCTTCACACTTTGATGAGCGCTCTGTTGAGCCCTCCTTTGCCCTCGAGCTTGCAAGCTCAGGAAATTTTACTGGATTCATTTGTCAAAAAGGTATCGCAGCTCGGTACTATGATCCTGATTATCATACGGTTCCCTTAATTGTTAAGCTTAACGGAAAGACTTCATTTCGTGATGATCGCGAACTTAAATCAATTCAGAACTGTACTGTCGACGAGGCAATTTCTTTTGGAGCAGTGGCAGTAGGATATGTAATTCATGTCGGGTCAGCCTATGAGGCCGAGATGATTGCCGAATTTGGAAGGATTGAGCGGGAAGCACATGAGAAAGGGTTGGCAGTACTTGCGTGGATGTATGTTGCCGGCCATGACATGGTACATCCTGAACACTCAGATACTATTGCCTATGCAGCACGAGTCGGTATGGAGCTTAATAGCGATGCCATAATCGTAAAATACACCGGGGACGAAGAAAGTTTCCGCTGGGTTGTTAAAAATGCAGGACATTCAAAAGTATTCGTCGTTGGTGGACCGCGAATGGAGACCGCATATCAGCTTATTGATACCGCGAGAATTGTAACTCGAGTTGGTGCTGCCGGCTTCGCAATTGGGAGAAATATTTGGCAATCAAAAGACCCGATGTCTGTTGTGCACCATATGGCTGAAGAATTATTCGGAGAGCCCAAGTCTTAAAAGCTACAAACTCCAACACAGACTTTGATACAGGCAGAGTTAGAACTTTGATCATGTCGGCATGCTGACTCACACGCATTATATGTTCCACCGTTTGTTTCACACTGATCTTGGCTGATATATTCACATTCATTGTATTTAGCTAACCATTGACCTCCATTATCACGGCAGATAAATGCCTTTGCGTTCACCTGACCTTCGCCCTCTCGACTAAAGGCTACGGGAAGTTTAAAGCTACGATCATTTTCAGGTAAGCCACTCGGATTATCTTTCTTCAACACTAATGTGCCCTTACCCGTTGTTGCGGGGAATTCAACAGTTGCTGTAAATGCTATTGGACTTCCACTCGACCAACTGCCTGGTTCGAGCTCGGTACCCGTAGCCTGGGCGATCGCAATTCCCTTTGCATTTTGCAGCTCGACTGGGAACACCCCTTCAAACATCCATCCAGGTGGTACGGTTCCTCGTACGATAAAAGAATTTGCAACAAAAGCTCCACTTACCGGTTCTGTTACGACAACTTCGGTGAGGCTTCCAGTCGATGGAGAGGATTGTGTGTTGTCTGGTGTTGGCTGAATAAAGCTTTTCCCATCTTTGGTAATACATGTTGCAGGGTAGCTTTCTTGTACAATGCTGCCTGGGGCATTCACACAATCATCATAGTCGTTACTGGTTGTTGGTCGAGAAAGGGCATAGAAGAGAACTCCTGCGATAGTAATAACTATTGCTACCCCTAAAAGGAGTGCTTTGGCAAATCCTTGCATATGACTCGGGTGATGTACTGGATACGGATGAGCCGGCGCGTCATGTGCATGGAATGGCGTATGCGTCATAATTCATTATACCCTCATTTTGCCAGTGTGTTACAGTGAAAGTATGAATCAAGCCCATTTATCCGAAATCGCATTGCGATTAGTTTCTGATAATAAGGGCATTTTAGCGGCAGATGAAAGTACAAAAACAATTGAAAAGCGGTTTGCCACAATAGAGCTTGCATCAACGGACGAAAGTCGTCGATTATACCGAGAATTACTGTTTACTACGCCAGAGATTGAACAGTATATTAGTGGTATTATTTTATTTGATGAAACTATTAAGCAAAACACAACGGATGGAAAATCGTTTCCTCAATACCTCCATGAACGAGGAATTCTTCCCGGTATCAAGGTTGACCTTGGTACGACAGCTCTTCCTGAAACTAACAGTGAAAAAATTACCTTAGGACTCGATGGTCTTCAGACGCGGCTTCATGAATATAAACAAAAAGGTGCTGAGTTCGCCAAGTGGCGGGCAGTATACACAATTTCGCCACAAACTCCGAGTGAATTTGCGCTCAGTGAAAATTCACGGGTACTTGCTGAGTATGCTCTCATGTGTCAACACGCTGAAATTGTCCCAATCGTTGAGCCAGAGATTTTAATGGATGGTGGCCATAATGTAGCACGGAGTCGTGAAGTCACTACCCTCGTATTAACTCGAGTATTCGAAGAGCTGAATAAACATGGAGTGTATTTGCCTGGAATACTCCTTAAGCCAAACATGGTAATGGGAGGAATTGATAGTACTGAGGAGAGTAGCGCGTTAGTCGCCAGTGCTACAGTAGAGGTTTTGAAAGCGACTGTTCCTTCAGAAGTTCCCGGTATCGTATTTTTGTCGGGTGGGCAAACACCTGAGCAGTCGACATTGCATTTATATGAAATGAATAAATTCCCAGATCTCCCATGGAAGCTCTCATTTTCATACGGAAGAGCACTCCAAGAACCAGTATTGTCTACCTGGAAAGGTTCAGTCGAAAATGTAGAGTTAGCACAGCAGGCATTTTTAAAACGAGCACGTTTGAATAGCTTAGCCTCTAAGGGAGAATATACCACCGAGCTTGAACAATCATGAACGAATACACACTATTATCAATTGGCGACGCAACATATGACACCTTTATTACGCCTTCGGAAGCCGAGGCGCTCTGTGACATAAATAATCAGGAGTGTCTTATTTGTTTTAGCTATGGGGAAAAGATTCCTGTTAGCAGCATCGATTATAGTGTCGGAGGTAACGCTGCAAATAATGCAGTAGGATCCTCTCGCTTAGGAATTGCGGTAGCCATTATGACAAGTCTTGGAACTGACCTTGTCGGGGAAACCATTTTACATAGGCTTCATACCGATCGAGTTGATACAAGTTTTATTCAAAAGGAGCCAGCATTGGCCTCAAACAGCTCAACCGTCATTACCTATTCTGGTGAGCGAACAATATTTACCTATCATGCACCTCATGCATATCAATTTCCTGCCCATTTTCCAAAGTCCCAATGGGTATACCTTACTTCAATGGGGGATCACTATGAACTGTTTTACAAAGAAGTTCTTGAAAAGGTTTCACAAAACAACTCGAAGCTTGCCTTTAACCCTGGAAGTCGTCAATTGCGTGGAGACAAAGAAATACTCCTCGCAACTGTTGCTGCGTCAGAGCTCGTGTATGTCAACCTCGAGGAAGCGCGAAGAATTGTTACGCTCGTGCATCCCGAAGGCAATCAGATGGGGATAAAGGAGCTATTAGACGAGCTTGCTAAGATTGGAGCAAAGAAAATTATTATTACTGATGGCTCAAATGGTAGTTACGCATTTGATGGAACACATCATTTAAAATGTGGTGCAATGCCGATTGATGCCTATGAAAGAACGGGAGCAGGGGATGCCTTTGGTTCAGGATCATTAGCGGCACTTATTCATGGTAAAGATATGCGTGAAGCACTTATCTGGGGGTCAGTAAATTCTACCTCAGTCATTGGCTTTACTGGTGCACAAAGGGGACTACTTCGAGAAGCGGAAATATATGACTGGATTGATAGGGCTGAGGGTACTGGACTTGTTGTTAGTGAGATATAAAAAGGCGCACGAGGAGCAGTCGTGCGCATTGATATCAATCGATAAGGTACGGAACTTGGTTTGATAAAATCCCAACCACTCCATTTATTTCACGAAGTTTGTGGACATATGCTTCTTTTGTACATTCAATTTGAAAAAAGGGAAGCACAGTATCTTCATTGACGTTGCCGATGTTTGTTATTTCTCCTTGCAAATTGTTTTCTGCAATCCAGTCGAGAACTCTTTGACGGATTGCTTCACAGTGTTTTGATATAAAGGCACTGCGTTCTGCGCTATCAAGCTTTTTATACTTACTGGAACTCGGCTCCTGGATAAGTACATTATATTGAGACATTACACCCTCTCAAACCACAATTACGTACGATTAGTTATTGTATCACGGCAATATCCCCCTTATAGTTAATGATATGAAAATATTTGTGTCTCGAAGTTTTCCAGGAACGGCACTTGAGCTCCTTCAAAATTCAGGCAATGAAGTTCATGTTTCTCCATTCGATAGACCGCTTACCCCAGGAGAGCTACTTGAGCACGCAACGGGAGTTGATGGGCTTCTCTCGTTTTTAACTGACAAAATTGATGGTGATGTGCTTGATGCATTGGGCCCACAACTTAAAGTTGTGAGTAATTATGCGGTAGGCTTTGATAATATCGATATTAAAGCTGCAACTGAGCGTCATATTTTAGTCGCAAACACTCCCTGTGATGAAGTGAATGAAGCAGTAGCCGAACATACATGTGCATTACTATTTTCGCTCGCTCGTCGAGTGGTTGAAGCGGATGAAGCAACAAAGCGTGGTGCCTATCACGGCTGGGAGCCAGGAATTTTCCTGGGTACCGGTTTAAAAGGAAAAACAATTGGAATTATTGGTATGGGACGAATCGGAGAAATGGTAGCACGGAGGGCAAAGGGTTTTGATATGAATGTGCTCTACAACAAACGAACGCCTGACCCGAAAGTTGAAAGTGAGCTTGGAGTGCATTTTTCAGATGTGGATACGCTCCTTTCACAAAGTGACTTTGTTTCTCTCCATGCTCCACTAACAGACGAAACAAGACACTTAATGAATCATGACCGTTTTAGTAAAATGAAGCAGGGGAGCTATTTAATTAATACTGCTCGTGGTCCGATTGTTGATGAATATGCGCTTGTTGAACACCTCAGAAACGGAAAGTTATCTGGTGCCGGACTTGATGTGTTTGATGCAGAGCCTAATGTGAATCCTGAGCTTATTGGAATGGAAAACGTAATACTTACTCCTCACATTGCTTCAGCGACATACGAAGCGCGAGAGAAGATGGGCCAGCTCGCGGTACATGCCATTCTCGGCTCTTTAACGGGTGAAACGCCTCCAAACCTCGTGAACCCAGAAATTTGGGATGCACGTCGGCAGTAGTCTTCAAGCTTTTTCCAAGTATTAATAGTAAAATGCGGGTATGGGAATTTTTGATCGAAAAGGGAAAGCGGAAGAGGAAACAGAGCTCGAGCGGCCCGCATACACAAGACGTCGACGGCCTCGTGCATCACAGCCTACTGAATCAAAAAAGAAGGTTTTTCCTCAGAAACCTAAACCTTGGGGAAAAGCTGAGCGATATTTAGTTGCAATCCTCTTAGGAGGATCGGCAATAACGGCATTAATATTAGCCGTCACCGCACGAAGTGGAAAGCTTCCCGGACTTCCTCGATTTTCATCTCCTGATACAAGCTTTTCTGACACAATTATCGTTGAGAATAAGGATTATGTCAGAACCCCTGCACCTTCGGTAAAAAATGCACAAGAAGAAACGATTAACTCATGGATTGAGTTAACACAAAACCTTTCAGGTATTTATGGATTTACAATCGTACGACTTGGTGACTCCTCAACCTATGGCATTCATCACCGTGAACAGTACACCGCGGCGTCCCTTATGAAGCTTCCCGTACTTGCGGCCCTCTATCAAGAATCTGAGCGAGGGTTTTTAGATTTGGATGCAGAATATGTATTGTCGGAAAGTGATAAAGTTGGTGGCTCAGGGAGTATTCAATATAAGGCCGCAGGTACACGGTACACCTATCGAAAGCTTGCTGAAGCAATGGGTAAGCAATCAGACAATTCTGCAATGAATGCTGTCGTCAAAAAATTAGGAGTGACCAGGGTAAAGCAGGCAATTGAAGACTTTGGTATGCATGAATCAGATTATGACGAGAACTTAACTACACCCGAGGACGTTGCAAATTTTTTCAAAAAACTCTGGCAGGCAAAATTGATTACTCCGGCATCACGTGACGAAATTCTTAACTATTTAACGGAGACTATTTATGAAGATTACCTTGCGGCAGGAATCCCTGACGATATTACTGTTTCACACAAGTATGGTCGGGAAGTACATGTGATTAATGACGCAGGAATCGTATTTACAAAAAAGCCTTTTATTGTAGTAATGATGAGCAAAGGGGTAGTAGAAAGAGAGGCTGAGGAAGTTTTTGTAACTCTTGCTCGCACCCTCTATGACGGGGAAAAAAAAGCAAGCGGCATGTAGCATGCCGCTCTTATCTACTAACGTGTTTTTGATACTGCAAAGTTATCATCCGTGTAGATAAAATTGCTTCCTACAACTTTAATTGTCTCAGTGCTCATTAAGCAGCTGATTTCATATTCGAATCCAGGCTTGAGGTCGTGGGCATCAGTGAGTGCGATTACATGAGTGACCTGCTGCCTTTGCAATTGCGAACATGATCGAAATAGTCTGCTAATTGCCATTTCAAGGCTCCTCATTTAATACCTATAACTATTATACCGCGTTTGGGCTAAATTCGCAACTAATTTCTCCTTCTGTTCTGTCTAGCATCTTCAATTTTCTTTTCCGCTAAGTTCTTTTCAGTACATGGTCTTGTTTGTATATTTTCTTGAAGAAAGTATTCCTGTTTATTTCCACATCCATCACACGGGGCACAAGCAGAGGCAATAGTAAGTCCAGATGGTGGTGTCCATGCAACAGACGGTTTGTCTGTTAACAAACTGATCATTATCTTGTTCCACATGGGTGAGGCACCGGTAACTCCCGAGGCAACTCGTGACATTGGGGAACCATCATTATTTCCAACCCATGTTGCAACAACGTAGTCTTGATTAAATCCTACAGTGAGGTTGTCCCGTAGATTGTTACTCGTACCTGTCTTTACCGCAACTTCAGGATGAGAGGGAATAACAAGCGCAGATCTTGTTCCAAATGAAGGGCTACGCGCTGAGTTGTCTTTTAGTATATCAATAAGCTGATACGCAACACGTGGATCAAGAGCTTGTGAATTTTGACAATTATTTGTATTAAAGTGGCTTGCTTCACCACACAGATATGCAAGTCTCAATCCACGATTATTTGTTATATCAAGGAAAGGAGAGAGTGGTACATAGGTACCCATATTGGCGAGTGTTGCATAAACACCTGAGAGCTCATAGAGGGTGATTTCGCCACCACCCAATGTTAATGAAAGTCCGTACTGTCGGGGATCTACCCATGAGGTAATACCCATCTTTCGTCCTTGTTCAATAATTTGCTCAACTCCATATTGATTAATAACACGAACAGCTGGTACGTTTCTGGACTCGGCGAAGGCACTCCGTAGACTTATCTTTCCTCGATACTGTCCATCATAATTTTGTGGAGTGTATGGTTTGCCACCTTTTGGGGTGAAGGTAACAGGTGAATCTTCAAGCACTGTTGCTGGTGTCATTCCATGGGAGAGTGCATACGCGTACGTTATTAGTTTAATAGAAGAGCCTGGCTGGCGGGGACGTGTAACTACATTCACAAATCCATCCACGACATCGTTGTAGTAGTCTTTTGATCCGACCATTGCTAATATCTCTCCAGTTTTTGGCTTGACCACTATCGCTGCACCATTTGATACACTCAGCTTTTCCAGAGAATCAACTTCACGAGACACCAGTTGCTGGACCTGCTCTTGTAGCTTCAGGTCAAGTGTGGTCCGGACGGTAAGCCCAGCCGACGCAACCGAGTCCCCATACAGCGCCTCGAGCTCTTGCCGCACATACTCAACAAAGTGTGGTGCTTTAATCACCTGTTTATTTTCAGCAAATATCAACGCGGTACTGAGGGCAGTCTGGTGTTCACTTTCATTAATAAATCCATTCTCGCGCATAAGGTTTAATACTTCATGTTGACGGGCGACTGCCATAGCATTATTGCCGCTAAATGGTGAAAATCTGCTTGGGCTTTTCGGAAGACCAGCCAAAAATGCTGCCTCATGAACTGAAATATTGGCAATACTTTTGCCAAAGTAAACCTGTGACGCCTGTTCAACTCCATATGCCGTTCCACCATAGGGAACTTCATTCAAATACATTTCCAGTATTTGATTTTTAGTGAATGTTCGCTCTAGCTGGAAAGCGAGAATTATTTCTCGCAATTTTCGAAGGAATGTTTTTTCTGGGGTAAGGTATATGTTTTTAACTAACTGCTGACTGATTGTAGACCCACTGGTTACTTGACCCGTTTGGAAGTATTTAAGTGTTGCTCTCGATATTCCTTTAAACGAAATACCAGGATGGCTATAGAACTGTGCGTCTTCAGCAGCGAGGGTTGATTGTCGCATGATCAGCGGAACATCGTCGAGGGTAACCAATCGTCTATTCTCATCTTTATACATCGTGTATAACAGCTCTCCATTGCGGTCATAAATTTTAGTAGATACTGGGGGAATACGACTTGCTAAACCGTTAATAGTCGGCAAATCCTTCACTATTTCTTGCCAGACAATAATGCTGCCAATAATCATTATTGCAAACGCTGCAACAAGCCCTGCAAATGCGCGTATCCAAAATCGCCTTCTTAAGCCTTGTGTGACTTTTTGAGTGGGTGCAGTTTTTTTCGAATTCTTCTTTTTTAAATTACGTGCCCCCAAGTTAGTTTTAAACATTACTTTTGGTAAATGAAGAGGGATTAACTTGGGAATCGTAATCGATTTCTTTAATTGAATTAGCTGTGAATGTAGCGTTAGCGACAACAGTTTAACAGTGTTGGTTGCGAAAATTAATGAAGTAATTGTTCCGATACTGAAGTAGAGGATCGGCTTACCGAGGAGTATTAGAAATGTAGTGAACGAAAAGACTAGCTTCTTTTTCTGTAGTTTTTTTCCATGCAAAGAAGGTTTTCCGCGTGCCATTATATATATAATAAGTGAAGAAGATTCAGTTTCAAAGAGGGAAAGAAGAGAAATTTAGATCAAAATTGAATTTGGTCCAAATTTCTCCCCACGTATAACGTGGAGAGAATGTAATGTGCGAGGTTTATGATTAAATTATACTTTAAATTACCTCAAAAGTCAAATTATGGGTTTCGGCGTCCTAACGTGCGGAGTGGGTAGCTAATCGTAGTTTGATTCATTGGAAATGCACAATCTAGACAAACGATCGTGCCAAGGGGATCAATAATAATCAGATGATTCTCCATTGCAGTGTTCTCTGGAGGTGTCGAGGCATCAGCTTGTTTACCTTGTGTGCGGTCAATTGAGATATCTTGCCTAAACGCATAGTTAGTTGGAACACTATCTTTAATAAAGTATTCAAACCGCTCTGGACATCCACTGCTTGCGTCATTCATTACAGCTCCGGTGTTTGCGCAAATGTTGCTTCCAACAACTGTTTGTGGCTGCTTCATCCATGAAGTACCTTTATCGTCTGAGGAATACGCACCTTTTGCTGCGCGATCTAGAACCTCTTTAGTAATTCTATTCCATATAGGTGACGCGCCGGTTACCCCTGACACAGCTCCCTGCATCGGTGAGTTGTCATTATTGCCGACCCAGGTAATAACCACTGCCTGAGGGGAATATCCTACTGTCCAATTATCACGGCGATCGTTTGTCGTACCTGTTTTAACAGATACTTCAGCATGACCACGGACATTCAAGAAAGAGCTTGGCCCAAAAGCTGCTGATCGTGCATTATTGTCTTGCAGAATATGACTAATGATAAACGTAGTTTCCTCATCAACAACTCGTGGCCCAACCAGTGGGTCAGGCTTTTTCTCATATAAAAGTTTGCCTTTCCAATCTTTAACTTCAGTAATTAGTTGAAGGTCTTGTTTTATTCCACCATTTGCAAAAACACCATATGCTACTGCCATATCAACTGGACGAACTTCACCACCACCAAGTGTTAATGACAATCCATACTGTGATGGATCTTCAAATGTGGTGATACCCAGGTCCCTGACGAAGTTTATAAAGTTCTCAATTCCATTTAAAGCCAACACTCGCACCGCTGGAATATTGTATGAGTTCCCGAGAGCAAATCTCAGTTGAGTCGCTCCGTGAAATTGTCCATCATAATTAACAGGACAGTATGGACTTTGTCCTGCAACCGTAAAGCATGTTGGAATGTCCGCGAGTGGAGTGCTCGCCGTTACTTTCTTGTCACGAATTCCGAGCGCGTAGTTAAGAGGTTTGATAGAGGATCCTGGTTGGCGTTTTGCATACAAAATATTTACCTTACCATCTTCATCCGTCGCAAAGTAATTTTTTGAACCAACCATTGCAAGTATCTCTCCAGTTTTTGGATAGGTAACGATGGCAGCCCCATTTCCGACACTCTGTTTAGCAAGTTTTGCGACCTCTGTTGCAACTGCGTTTTCAGCAATTTCTTGAAGCTCTAAGTCGAGTGTTGTTGTAACTCTCAACCCTCCTTGTTCAACAACTGCCTCGCCGTACTTATCGGCAAGCTCTTCTTTAACTTTCAGTGCAAAGTGTGGCGCCTTAATCTTTTGTGGCGTGGCAAAGGTGATTTTCTCGTTCGCTGCGTTATCAGACTCCTCTTGGGTAATGTATCCATCTTCAACCATACGGCGAAGCACTGTTTTTTGCCGATCAAATGCAAGCTCGGGGTTTGCTCCAAACGGCGAGTATGCAGTAGGCCGCTGCGTGAGCCCTGCAAGTAATGAACTTTCTGCTAGGTTCAGCTCCTTAACACTTTTATCAAAATAAAGATTCGATGCACTTTCCACCCCATATGCGGTTGAACCATAAGGTACCTGGTTCAAATAGAGCTCAAGAATCTTGTCTTTTGAATATTTAACCTCAACCATTGTTGCAAGTACAAATTCACGAATCTTTCTGCGAAGTGTTCGTTCTGGGGTGAGGAGGGTACTTTTAACCAGTTGTTGCGTAAGTGTGGAGCCGCCTTGCAAGTTCTGCTTAAACACGGTCTTGTATAATGCTCGGGCCATACCAGGGATTGAAAACCCTGCATGTTGATAAAAGTCTTTATCCTCAATAGAAATCGTTGCTTGTCTAAGCCTCTCAGGAATTTCCTCAAGTGATACTGGAGTTCTTCGCTCACTTGCGTAAATTTCATATACTAAGCTGCCGTTCCGGTCAAAAATCTTTGTAGAAACTGAAGGATCTTCTGAAAGCTTACCAGGAAGGGGGATGTTCCAAAAAAGCCATATCATTGCAATCAAAAAAACGGCGAGAGCTGATATAAAAACAATCCGTCTATGACGTTTTTTGTAGGTTGAAAAAAAAGCAGAGACTTTTCCAGCTTTCTTTTCAACAATGGCTACTGCTTGTGGAGCAACTTTTACGGCACGCTTCGTGCGTTTCAGCATTTTTTTTGTTTCGCTTTTGCCATTAATCAATTATACTCGAGACAACACTCATATGCTAAAAAAAGTAGATAAACTTCAGAAGAAGCCGTGGTGGGACTACTTAACGAAAGATTTACAAGACTTGTTTCTGACTTCTGAGTACTTGCTCGTTCAAGTTGAAAGTTGGAAGGACCTTGCAGATTACTCATTTATTGTCTTTCCTGCAGCGAAAGCGTATGAGGGTTTTTTGAAAAAACTATTTCGAGATTTAGACTTCATTTCTGAAGCCGATTACCGTGGTAATAGATTTAGAATAGGGAAGGCACTAAACCCACAACTTGATAGTGAGCTGAAAAAAGAAGGATGGGTATATGAGCAACTTTTTGATTTTTGTAATGGACCAGAGCTTCCTCACAAATTATGGCAGACATGGAAAGAGTGCAGAAACGGCGTTTTTCATTGGTACCCAAGCGAAGAGATGAAAAAATTTCCTCTCACTGAGGCTCGTATAAAAGTAGAGATGATAATTGAGTCAGTTGACTTGGTATTTACGGAATGTAAATTAAAGAAAGTATGAATCTTCATACCATAAAACAAGTGACTGCTTTTTATGCATATCTTTTGGTAGTCTGGGGATTTTATCGGCTGCTATTTCAAATCCCTGAGCCTTTTGATGAGCTGCTCGTTAAGCCACTTATTTGGTTAGTGCCACTCTATGTTCTATTGAAAAAAGAAGGTCGAGGATGGGACTCAGTGGGAATCAGTACCAAAAACATACTTCCTGCGGTATATCTATCACTGCTTCTGGGTATTATTTTTACTATTGAGGCAGTATTCATTAATATTTTAAAATATCGTGGATTAAATTTTAGCAGCAATATCCGCCTTTCTATGTTTATTGGAGCTGTCGTTATTTCCTTCGTCACGGCTTTGAGCGAAGAGTTGGTTTTTCGTGGATACATTTTTAATAGATTGTGGGAGACAACTGGGAATGCTTTAAAATCAAACCTTGTAATAAGTATTGGTTGGTCACTCCTGCACCTTCCCATTGCACTCTTTGATTGGAGACTACAGGTGAGCTCACTAGTTATATATATAGTACTCACCTTTATCTTTAGCTTTGGCGCTTCATTTTTATTTGCACGTACAAAAAACATCGCGGCTCCAATAATTCTACATGTCTTGTGGGCGTGGCCCGTAATTTTGTTCAGATAAGTTGACTTCAGTTCGATATTATCTTATAATATTCAGGATATCTGCAAAAAAGGAGTTGTGTATGGGATTCAAAGAAGTAAAAGAAGCCCTGCTAATTCGGATGTTGGCGGTGGCTTCCGACGACGAACGTCGTAGGTATGCCACTGCACAAATGCTCGCAGGGAGCGTAAATTATACGCTTTTGTCTGAAGAATCACTGACTTTGTTCGCTCGGCAAGGCAAGGTAGCTGTTTCTCTGACTGGTATGAAAAAAGGTGTGCCAGCAGAGGATTGGGGCGGAGTGTTGTCATATTTACTGACACATTTTGAAGAATGGCCGGGCTTTGGTTTCTCGAATGATCCAAACGGAAACCCACAGCTTGAGTTTAGCCAACATTACAACGTAATTTAGATTCTGGGTGTGCTCTATGCACACCCATTTTTTCGTATTAAGTTTGGAAAGTTGACTTCAAGTGAGGGAGAGAATAGACTAATCTCACCCAATGATCAAGCTTACCAGTACTCTTGGCGCCTTCGTGATCGCATTTCTTATTCTTTTTGTATCTCTTTTCCATGCTGCTTCAATTCAATACGCCTCTGGGATTCAAACTGCTGAGCTGAAAAATCGTGCAGAAGGGATTGATGTGGTATATGGTTTACCATATCCAGGAAACATTGGCCCACAATCTCCACTCTGGCCAGTTAAGGCAATGCGTGACAGAGTAGTACTCTCAATGAAGGTATCGGATATGAGTAGGGCAGAGGAGTTGCTGCTACTTTCTAATAAACGATTGGTATCTGGACATCACTTGTGGGAGTTGGAAGATGAATCAGCAGCGTTATCAGTATTTAGTAAAGCCGAAATGTACCTGAGTGAAGCAACTGAAATTCTTGAAGACTCTGAACCATCAGACGACTATTTAGAGCTGGCGACAGATATCTCTCATGCTTCACTTAAGCACCGGCAAATACTCGAGCAAGTTCTTGCAGAAAGCTCGGATACCTTACGACCTCACGTAACTGAAATTATGAATGCAAGTAAATTGGTTTACACCAAAACTCATGCTCTCCTTACTTCAGAAGGAAGAGTAGCTCCTCTTAATCCTTTCGCGGATTAATCGCAAACTTTTTCTCGCCAAATTATAGCTTCTGAGGCGCGATTTCGATGACAAGAAACCACATAAATTTGCTCGTTGACAATCCATATGTAGTGCGAGAATATTAACTCTGACACCAAGGGTAGTGATTCAAGGTTTCACATATGAAATGTCCATTTTGCGGATCGACGGAAAACGAAGTACTCGAATCACGGGTTGTAGAAGAAGGAAATGCGATTAGACGACGTCGCTCATGCAGCAAGTGTACTAGGCGATTTACTACCTTTGAGCGAATTAGTAAAAACATATTACTGGTTGTAAAAAAGGACGGGAAGCGAGAGGCGTTTGATAGTGAAAAACTACGACGTGGGGTACTGAGAGCCGTGAGTAAGCGGCCAGTAACTCTAATGACCGTTGATGATACTGTTCGCTTTGTCGAACAAGAGATGATGAAGCGGGAGAGTCGAGAGATACCTAGCCAAATCATTGGTCGAGCAGTATTGAAACGATTGAAAAAAATTGATCGAGTAGCATGGCTTCGCTATGCAAGTGTTTATTTGGAATTTGAAGATTTAGCTGACTTTGAAGAGTTGATCGAAAAAAATACACAATAAAATGGCTATCCAAACAGGAGCAGATAAAACCGGAAAAGAGCAGTTTATCGACGAGCGAAAGTCTAAACTCTTTTTTATTCCCGAGTCCGAAATTTCTTCAACAACAGAACTTGGTGACCTTCAAAAAACTATCTTCATGGATCGTTATTCACTCCGTGATTTAGATGGCACTGCTCTTGAAAAGCACCCAGAGCAAATGTGGTCACGGGTTGCAAAAGGTATTGCGCAGTTTGAGCCAACACTAAAGCTTCAAAAGGAGTGGGAACCAAAGTTTTATGAGGTAATGCGTGACTTTAAATTCGTCCCAGGAGGTCGCATCCTTTCAGGTGCCGGAACAGGGTATGAAGTGACATTTTTCAACTGTTATGTCATTCCATCTCCAAAAGATTCTCGAGGAGGAATTATGGAGAACATTACACAAACTGTTGAAATCCAATCACGAGCGGGTGGGGTAGGTGTTAACTTGAGCTCACTTCGTCCACGAGGAGCACGGGTTAGAAAAGTAAATGGAACTTCAAGCGGACCGGTCAATTGGGCATCGCTCTATTCAACTGCAAACCACGATGTAATTCAGCAAGGGGGCAGCAGACGTGGTGCGCTGATGCTTATGCTTAATGACTGGCATCCTGACGTGAAAGAGTTTATTCGAGTGAAACAGGACTTAACTAAAATTCCAGGTGCAAATCTCACAGTCTGCGTGTCAGACACCTTTATGGATGCAGTAAAGAACGATGCAGATTGGGAATTGATCTTTCCAGACTTTCAATCTGATCCTGACTACGACGAGCTTTGGGATGGAGATATTGATGCGTGGAAAGCCGCAGGGAAACCAGTTGTAGTATATGAAACGGTTAAAGCTCGGGACATTTGGGACATGATTGCAGACGCGGCATGGCGAAGTGCTGAGCCTGGACTTCACTTTATTGAGCGAAGTAACAAACGAAGTAACACCTGGTACTTTGAAAAGCTGATTGCAACCAACCCTTGTGGTGAGCAGCCATTAGGCGCTTGGTCAGTATGTAACTTGGGAGCACTAAACTTAGCAGCATATGTTAAGGAAAATGGAGAATTCGATTTTGAGGGGATTGGCGCAGATGCTCAGGTTGCAATGCGATTACTAGACAACGTAGTTGACGCTAACTTCTATTTTTATCAAGAAACAA
>Ga0163150_10001796_pt1 | contig 35055 bp, 29 predicted proteins | sample OliLakLV19P2IB_FD_148628 | JGI IMG/M metagenome (GOLD analysis project Ga0163150, IMG submission 148628) | Freshwater microbial mat bacterial communities from Lake Vanda, McMurdo Dry Valleys, Antarctica - Oligotrophic Lake LV.19.P2.IB | ecosystem: Environmental > Aquatic > Freshwater > Lake >... | reverse complement strand
TCTATGAATCACGTAAACTTCATATCGTGAATCCCCTTAATTGATGACAGGCCCTAGTACCCGGAATCATAAGTGGGTGAACGCGGCAAGAACTTCACACCAAGCCGCAGAGACACTCACGAGGCTGGTTCAGGATCGACCCTTGCGGGCAGTTTTACCATTTGTCTGGCGCAAAATCGACAGATGGTCTGTGTATACACAAACGCATGCATACGTGCATATAAGGAGAAAACCTCGTTAAATTTCAATCTGTTAAGCCGTAAAAAACCACCTGAAAAATCAACATGTATGCATGCAGTCGTTGTAAGCCATGGCCGACGCGTGAGGTGCACGCCCCGTCAGAGTTCGCGCGCACCCATCCCGTTCCCCGCCTTTAGGGGCGGGGTTGCTCGATCTATTCAAACTTCAAGTCGCAGCTGACCATCGTCCTTTTTTAGAGCGGGGCCAGAAGTATGGAACGTATATAGAACTATGCAGCCGCGTCAATCAGAATTTCAAGCGGGTGCCTTCGCCTGGTACGCAACGGGCGGTCAGTATTCGCCGAACGCCCTCCTTCATCGTCCCCGCCCCGAAATTCATGAGTTGGCATGGAAATGCCCGAAGGGGCGCCATTGGCGTACACGACGTGGTGGAAGCAATGTCGCTGGATCGGCCTTCACAGCGGACCGGCTCAAAACTTCCGGGACGTTGGTATGACACGTGCAGTCGAGCGGAAAAAGCCTCGTCCTTTCTTGCTGCGACTTCGCGTGGGAGTCTCTTTTGCGTCCGTTTCACAGGCTAATGTTAGCGCGAACTAGCGCCGTGTGGTGGAACGGATAGACCCGCTCACGCCCCAGCACGTAGGTGGTGAATCCATTGCCAAACAACGGTGCGAATGCCGGGTCGAAAACATCAAGCCCGCCCGTATAAGCCCCAAGCGCCGGCATCACGCAGCGCCTCCCATCGCTGACAAAACACCGCCGCCGCAAGCGTTTCGCCCGCGTCTCAACCGTCGTCACCGGATGCAAGTGCCCGCAAATTTCGCCCGCAGCATCACCCGCGCGCGGCTCATGGCGGAAAGTCAGCGGACCGATCTCAAGCTCAGGCGAACTCTCCCCGCCCAGCACCAGCGCCGCCGCCGCATCGTGATTGCCTTCGATCCATACGAAGCGCCGCCCGCGCATCAGATCCTGAATGACCTGACGCGAACTCGCCTCCAGCCGCGACGGCCCCTCGCCATCATGAAAATTATCCCCCAAACACACGATCCGCTTAGGTTGATGCCGCTCCACGATCTCGCAAAAAATCTTCAGCGTCGCCTGTGTGTCATAGGGCGGCAGCATCTGTCCGGTGCGCGACGCAATCGCCGAGCCTTTCTCGAAATGCAGATCAGCCACCGCCAGCAAACTCTGCGCCGGCCACCACAACGCCCCCGTGCGATCGGCGACGACACGCGCCCCGGCTATTTCAAATTCACCCGTCACGCGAACCTCTCATCCGGCTCAAAATTGGGGGGAGGGGGAGTACCCCCCACCACCCCCATTTTTGCATGCAAAGCTTGCAAAAAACCCCGAGCCTTTACGCAAACTGCGGAAAATGATGTAACGCAACCGCCGCACTGCGTGGTGGCACCGCAACACCGGTCAACACCCTCCACCGGTAAAATCTCTAAAAGCAGTATCAACAATGATAATGTAAGAACATAGAACGAACTTTAGTTGAAAAGTCAAATCGGCACAGCAGTGCGGCAAACGCCGGGTCAAAGCGCTGAAGTTCGAGGGGAGAGGGGTGCTTTCGGGCCATGCCTGCGAATTATGCGGTAGCGATCACTCCCGCGCCAGAAAAACCTAGGACAACAGGACGAGCCTTCGTCGCTCCGCTTGCAACGATTGGAACACACAGCGTTCATTTGACTTAACCGACTTTTTACCCTTGACTGTCAGCTTGCCCTGCGTTCTGTGCGGCGCTCGAATCGGTAAATTCCGGCCTAATGCTTAGATTTCTTGCCATTGCGGGCTTTATTTTGGTGCTGCTGTCTCAGCTGGCACCTGCTGAGGCCGCTTGCGTGAGTGATAGCGATTTTGCAGCGGGCGCCGTTGCTGAGGACGCAACCCTGGCGCTGGTTGTTTTGCATGACGAGCACGTTCCTTGTTCGGATACGTCCCATCGCCACGTGTCGTGTGTCTGCGCCGGTCATTTCTTCGTGCCGGCACAGGCGTGCGCGTCGCCACAGGTTGCCTATACCCTGGCGCGTTTTGATTTGACCAGGAAAATGCTGATGGGGCGGACCCTTCAGCCGCCGGTTCCACCACCGCTAGCCTGACTTCGCGTGCATGCGCGCGTTTGCGCGTGAGGTCGATGGGTCAGTCATAAGCGGTAGATCAAATTATGTTTCGTTGGATATTTGCGGTGCTCGTGAGCGCCGCTGTGTGGAGTCTGGCGTACGCACACGCGGACGAAGCGGGCGCACCCGCGGCAAAGCGGATAACACTGGACGAGGCGATAGCCCGCGCGCTCAACGCGTCCGCTTCGGTCGGATCGCGTCAGGAATTGATTGCAGGCGCCGAGGCGGGCGTGCTCCAAAGCGGCGTAAGCCCCAATCCAGAAATCAAGGCCGAGCTCGAAAACTTTGCCGGTTCCGGTCCGTTCAGAGGTCTCAATGACAGCGAACTCACATTGGGTCTGTCACAGCGCATCGAACGCTCGGGCAAGCGCGATGGCCGCGTTGCGGTTGCCGGGGTCGAACGAGATATCGCCACAATCGAGCGCGACCGTGCGCGTCTGGACGTAACCCTCGCGGCACGCCGCGCTTATGTCGATGCCGGCGCTTCGATGTTACTTATTGAAATCGCACAGGCTCGACTGGAATCGGCTACGCAGATTGAGGCCATGGCCGTTCGCCGGGTTCGTGCAGCGCGCGACCCCATCACTGTCAAACTTCGGGCCGAAATTCAAACGGCCCAGGCGCGCAATGAATATGAGAGCGCGCGCCTCGCGCTCCAAACCGCCAAAAAGCGCCTTGGCTCTCTTTGGGGAGACCCCAGCGCGTCCTTTAGTGTTGAGACGTCCGCGCTGCGAACCTTGCCTGATGCCGGCGCGCGACCCGTTCCCGATGCGTCGCCAGACGTGCGAGTGAGTGAAGCAGCAGCTCGTCGCGCGGCATCAAAGTTCGAACTCGAGATTGCGAATGCGCGTTCGGATGTCTCGGTCGGCCTAGGCGTGCGCCGCTTTGAAAGTGGTGGCGATATCGCCGGTGTCGTTTCCATTTCCGTGCCCATAGCGATTTTCGATACCAACCAGGGCAACATAGAGCGCGCTGACGCCGAACGGCGTGCGGCCGATCTCGAAATTATTCACACCAAAAGTGAACTGGAACGCGAGACTCTGACGCTTCAAGGCGAGGTCGCAACAGCGCGCGCCGAAGCGGCCGTGATCCGTGGTGAACTGCTGCCGCGAGCCGAAGCCGCACTCAAGGCCGCTCGCCACGGCTATAACGCCGGTGCGTTCAGCTATCTCGAACTGTCGGAATCACAGCGTACACTCAACGAACTGCGCACGCGCGAAGTCGAAGTGCTGCGCCAACTCCAATATGCGCTTGCGGGTCTCGACCGCCTATCCGGCCGTCTCATCGTTGCGTCATCACATCAAGGAAGTCAAAAATGAAAATGGGTGGGTGGGTTTGCCGCGGCGCCGCAGGTGCCGCGCTTCTTTCTTTGACGTCCATGCTCGTCGCTTGTGGCGAGCAACCGAAACCGGCAGCCGGCGAACACGGAGCCGCGGAACAAGAGTTCGAACGCGGCAGACACAACGGCCGCCTGCTGCGCTCGGGTGACTTCGCAATTGAAGTCACAATCTTCGAAACCGGCGTTCCACCAGAGTTCCATGTTTACGCCTATCAAGACGACAAACCGGTAGCGCCCGCCACAGTGGCCCTGACGATCATGCTCAAACGGTTAGGCGGAAAGACCGATACATTCATCTTCAAACCCGGCAAAGATCACCTCGTGGGCAACGGCACCGTCGTCGAACCGCATTCGTTCGACGTCATCGTGGCGGCGAAACACGAAGGCAAGACTCATCGTTGGACCTACGCCTCGTATGAAGGTCGAACGATCATTAGCGGGAAAGCCGCCGCGGAAGCAGGCGTCACGATAGAGAGAACCGGCCCCGCGACGATCAAGCAGACGATCGAACTCCTCGGCCACGCCGATCTGGCGCCGGGTGCCAAGGCAAGCCTGCGCGCGCGCTTCCCGGGCAGGGTCGTAAGTGTTACTAAAAACATTGGCGACGCAGTCCGCACGGGCGAGCCCCTTGCCCGTATCGAAAGCAACGAGAGCCTCCAAGTCTACGCAATCGTTGCGCCCTTCGACGGCGTCATATTGGAGCGCAATGTCAACCAGGGCGACATCGCAACCGACGCGATACTGTTCGCGGTCGGAGACCCGCGCAAGCTCGTCGCCGATTTCCACGTCTTCGATCGAGATGCCGCCCGCATTCGCGCCGGACAAGCGGTGCGGATATCCTCGCTCGACGGCGCCGTCACCGCGGAATCACAAATTGCTATGCTTTCGCCGGTCAAGGATTCGGGCTCTCAGTCGATCATCGCCCGCGCGTTGTTCGACAATACGGGCGGAGCCTTTCGGCCGGGCATGACTGTCAATGGCTACGTCGTGGTCGAGCAAGTTCAGGTACCGCTGGCGGTCAAAACGGTCGCCATTCAGCAGTTTCGCGACTTCGAAGTCGTCTTCGCCAAGTTCGGCGAAACCTACGAAGTGCGCATGCTCGAAATCGGCCGCCGCTCGACCGAATGGACCGAAGTCCTCGGTGGCATAAATCCGGGCGCAGACTATGTCGTTGCCAACAGCTTCCTGATTAAAGCCGACATCGAAAAGTCGGGCGCCTCGCATGACCACTGAGCCGTCGTCCGCGTTCGAACGCATCATTCTCTTCTCGATCCGGCAGCGCTGGATGGTTCTGGCGGTCGTGCTGGGGCTGGCGGCACTCGGCGTCTGGAACTTCCAGCGTTTGCCGATCGATGCCGTGCCCGACATCACGAACGTGCAGGTCCAGATCAACACCGAGGCTCCGGGCTACTCGCCGCTCGAATCCGAACAACGGATCACGTTTCCGATCGAGACGGCGATCTCGGGTCTCCCTCGCCTGGATTATACGCGCTCGCTGTCGCGCTACGGCCTGTCGCAAGTCACCGTCGTGTTCGAGGACGGTACCGATATTTATTTCGCGCGCCAGCTCGTCGGCGAACGCTTGCAGTCCGTCCGCGGACAGTTGCCGCCCGGCGTCGAACCGGAAATGGGACCGATCGCCACCGGCCTCGGCGAGATCTTCATGTACCTCGTCGTGCCGAAGCCCGGCGCTAAAAAGAGCGACGGGTCCGTCTGGACGCCAATGGACCTGCGAACGATCCAGGACTGGGTGATCAAACCCCAGATCAGAACCGTGCGCGGCGTGACCGAGGTCAACACCGTGGGCGGCTTTCGCAAGGAATATCACGTCACGCCGCGTCCCGAGCGCTTGGCGGCGTTCGAACTGACGCTTGCCGACGTCATCAGAACTCTGGAACGCAACAACGCAAATGCGGGCGCGGGCTACATTGAACGCAACGGCCAGCAAGTCTTGATCCGGGTGCCGGGGCGCGCCGCCAGCGCGGACGATCTACGCAAGCTTGTCGTCGTTCGCCGCAGCGATGTGCCCGTACGCATCGAGCAGGTGGCCGACGTCAATCTGGGAACCGAGTTGCGCACGGGAGCCGCCACCGTCAACGGCGACGAAGTCGTGCTCGGCACCGTGTTCATGCTGGTCGGCGAAAACAGCCGCACCGTTTCGCGAGCCGTCGCCGCAAAACTCGAGGAGATCAACAAGAGCCTGCCTGAAGGCGTCGTCGCGCGCGCGGCCTACGACCGCACAACGTTGGTCGACCGCACAATTGCGACCGTTGAGACAAATCTGTTGGAGGGTGCCCTCCTGGTCGTCGCGGTCTTGTTCGTCCTTCTCGGCAATCTGCGAGCAGCCCTGATCACGGCGGCGATGATCCCGCTGTCGATGCTGTTTGCGATCACGGGCATGGTGCAAAACAAAGTGTCGGGCAATTTGATGAGCCTGGGCGCGCTGGACTTCGGACTGATCGTTGACGGCGCCGTGATCATCGTCGAAAACTGTCTGCGCCGCTTCGGCATGGAACAGCATCGGCTCGGCCGCCTCCTGTCGCGCGAAGAGCGTTTCGCGCTAACGGCGTCCGCAACCAGCGAAGTGATCCGCCCCAGCATCTTCGGCGTGTTGATCATCACGATCGTTTACGTACCCATCTTTGCGCTGACCGGCATCGAGGGGAAAATGTTCCACCCGATGGCGTTCACCGTGGTGACGGCCCTCGTCGCCGCGCTGCTGCTGTCAATCACGTTCGTACCCGCCGCAATTGCCTTGTTCGTCACCGGCAAGGTCGACGAGCGCGAGAACGTGTTCATGCGCGGCGCGCGCGTGGTCTATGCGCCGCTGCTGGACTTCGCGGTCGCGAATAGGTCTCTCATGGCCGGCGCATCGATCGTTCTCATAGCAGTCAGCGCCTTCGGCGCCTCGCGCATGGGGTCTGAGTTCATCCCCAATCTCGACGAAGGCGACATCGCGCTTCATGCCCTGCGCATTCCGGGCACCAGCCTGACCCAAGCAGTCGGCATGCAGTCGGCACTGGAGAAGCGCTTACGTCAGGCGCCGGAAATCGAACTGACGTTCGCCAAGCTCGGCACCGCCGAAGTGGCGACCGATCCTATGCCGCCCAGCGTCGCCGACACCTTTATCATCGTGAAAGACCGCAGCCTCTGGCCCGATCCATACAAACCGCGCGCTCAATTCATCGCTGAGCTGGAGCGCATCGCGGCTGACGTGCCCGGTAACAATTACGAGTTCACGCAGCCCATTCAAATGCGTTTCAATGAACTCATCGCGGGTGTCCGCTCTGACGTTGCGGTCAAAGTGTTCGGCGACGATCTCGACCAGTTGCTGGCGGCAGGCGAGGCGATCGAAGGCGTGTTGAAGACTATTCCCGGTGCGCGCGACGTGAAGGTCGAACAGGTGACCGGTCTGCCGCTGCTGTCCATCATCCCCGACCGCCAGGCTTTGGCACGCCATGGCTTGAGCATCTCCGATGTACAGGACGTTGTCGCGACCGCGTTGGGCGGACGTCCAACGGGCCAAATTTTCGAAGGGGACCAGAGGTTCGACGTGGTGGTGCGCATGCCTGAAAACGTGCGCAACAGCCTTGAAGCCATCAGCCGCCTGCCAATCCCGTTGCCGGGCCACGAACGAACAGGCACCGACCCGGCGTTCGTACCGCTGTCGGAAATCGCTCAACTTGAGTTGGCAACGGGACCTAACCAGATCAGCCGTGAGAACGGCAAGCGCCGCGTCGTTGTGACGGCCAATGTGCGCGAGCGCGACCTCGGATCGTTCGTCGCTGACGCACGCGCCGCCGTCGCTTCAAGCGTTGAGGTTCCCGCAGGCTATTGGGTGGCCTACGGCGGCACCTTCGAACAGCTGATCTCCGCGTCGCAGCGTCTGTCGGTCGTCGTACCGGTCGCGCTGCTCCTGATCTTCGGCCTGTTGTTTTCGCTATACGGCTCGGCCAAGGACGCCGCGATTATCTTCACGGGCGTTCCTCTGGCGCTGACCGGCGGTGTCGCGGCACTGCTGCTGCGGGATTTGCCGCTCTCGATCTCGGCGGGCGTTGGCTTCATCGCCTTGTCCGGTGTCGCCGTTCTGAACGGCGTTGTGATGGTCTCCTTCATCCGCGCTCTGCGTGACCAAGGCGTAGCTCTCGACGAAGCCATTCGCGAAGGGGCGCTCACGCGCCTGCGCCCCGTGTTGATGACGGCATTGGTCGCCAGCCTCGGCTTCGTGCCTATGGCCCTCAACGTGGGCGCGGGCAGCGAGGTCCAACGACCGCTGGCAACCGTTGTGATAGGCGGAATCATTTCCTCTACAATTCTGACGCTGCTTGTGCTTCCTGCACTCTACCGCCTATTTCATCGTGAAAAAGAGGTCGAGGAAATTTAGGTGAAAGCGTTATTGGAGAATGGGAACCACATGCATCGGAGTACACAGATGCGACTTAGCGCACTAGCTGTAACCGGTATCGTTATTCTGGTGTTGGTTGATTTGATGTTGTCGGGCACTGCGAGCGCGCATGGCGTGCAGGGCAAGGACGCTGCGTTCATCGCTGCCAACAGCGGCGAACAAATCGTCCCGTTCCTCTATCTCGGCGCCAAGCACATGGTGACCGGTTACGACCACCTCTTGTTCATCCTTGGCGTCGTCTTCTTTCTTTACCGTCTGACGCATGTCGCGATCTACGTCACGCTGTTCAGCATTGGACACAGCATCACTCTGTTGACAGGCGTTCTCGCAAACATTGACGTCAATCCATTCCTGGTCGACGCGGTGATCGGTCTATCGGTCGTCTACAAAGCCTTCGACAATTTGGGTGGCTTTCAGACGGTGTTTGGATTTCAACCGGGGACCCGCACTGCTGTATTTGGGTTCGGACTTGTACACGGCTTCGGGCTTGCGACAAAATTGCAGGACTTGAGCTTGTCGCCCGACGGCTTGGTCACGAATATGATCGCGTTTAATGTGGGTGTAGAGATCGGCCAACTCGTCGCACTGTCTCTTATGCTCTTGCTTATTATCTGGTGGCGCACGAGCGAAAGTTTCCAAAGGCAATCACTCGTTGCCAACATCGCGCTCATGGTCGCAGGCTTTGGGCTGATGCAGTACCAACTCATCGGCTATTTCATCGAAAAAGGGACGACAGGATGACCGAAGGCCAAACCAGCAATCCACCATCGCGCGCCAAACTGCTGGCACTGACCGCTGCTGCTGGCGTCGCGGCGACGGTGCTCACTCTGCTCGTCGTGTTACCGGCGGAATACGGCCGCGACCCAACGGGCTTCGGAACGCTCACAGGCCTCAAAGCGCTTGGTGACGGTTTGGCGGGGACTGAAGTGGGCCAACCTGCTCGCTTCTACGACACACCGTTTCGATCCGACGAACTTGAAATTCCGTTTGTGGGAAAGGACGACAAGTCCGGATACAGTCAACTCGAATACAAAGTGCGAATGAAAGAGGGCCAAACGTTGATCTACTCGTGGGTTGCGACGGGGGCACCCGAAGGGGAGTTCTATTTCGACCTCCACAGCGAAACGCCGGGCCCCGAGCCCAAGGTGATTGAATTCAAGCAAGAGACTGGGCTTAGCTCTGACGGTTCACTGGTGGTACCCATAGATGGGGTTCACGGCTGGTACTGGCAGAACCGGTCGGCAGGTCGCGTGACTGTCCGCCTCAAAATCGCCGGCTTTTACGAACTCATTCCACCTGGAGAAGTAGGAAATAAAGTTGGTATTCTGCCAACCGAGAAGGCCACCAACGGCGGCCCCGAAATACAGAAAACTGAATAGTGTTGTGTAACAAACAAAAACTTGAAGGATAAAGCTTTGCTGAGAACCCTGACCTCCGCGCTTCTTTTGAGCGCATTTGCGATTTCCGCGTCCGCCCACGGCACAGACGAGGAAGAGAGTCCCAATCCTGCCATATTCGATTGTGGTGCCATGACCGGTAAATTCAACGTGGCCAAACTCGTCGTCACAATTTCAGTGGCCGATGGGAAGGTTACATTTACCCCCGCCGGCACGCCGGCAGTGGTTGGCGACTGCGTTGCCCCGCTCATCGCTGGCGGCAACTACTATCCACGCGCTTCCGCCAAGTTCGACAAGTCTTTTGGCACGAAGTTCAACAGCACGGAATATTACACGGTCTATCTCAAGGGCGACGCATTGATAATTGATAAAACAAACGACACTTGGAAACGGCGCACTCCATAGCCTATGCATTGCTCGCGGTGTCGTGACGCGCGCGGTGTGCTGACCGACAGCGTCGCCTCGCGCGACCTCGAACTTCAGGGCTGCCCGATCAAACCGGCACAGGCGATCATGTCATCGTTCGGGGCGGCCAACCGCGATCCGCGCGCCTACGCCAACCCCAACGCCTTCGACATCACGCGCGAGGCCGAGCCTCATTTGTCCTTCGGCGGTGGCGCTCACATCTGCATCGGCGCGCCGCTGGCACGCCTTGAAGCACAAGTGGTCTTCCGCATGCTGTTCGAACGCTTCCCCAACATGCGCCGCGCGGACAACGACACAACATGGAAACCGTCAATGTTCTTCCACGGCCTGGAACACTTGCGAGTCTGACTGTCTCCGCCAAACTAAAACCCATCGTCACGGCCGGGCTTCGTGGACAATTACTAAATTTCGCGCTGCTGCGTTTGAACAGCAAAAGAAGTTTGAACCACCAAGATCACGAAGGAAACGTGCGGTCTCTTGGTGTCCTTTGTGGTTCAAACCCATTTCGCCCCGCCCTGCGACCATTCGTTACGCGCGCGACACCGCGCCACTACGTCCCCATGAAGCGGACACGCGCTTGAACCAACAAGCCTTTCGCGCCTTTGCGCTGCATTTCCTTATCTTCCGCCACCCACGGACGTTAACCCCTCGTTGACACAACTGTCCTTGACTTGTCCGCATTCGATAGGCATATCACCGCCTGCAAAGAGAGTTTTTCTTCGCAAGCGCTCACGCCGCGTGACCGGCACGAGATCTACAAGCGGTCTCACAATCGATACCTTTTGAGCGCCAAATCATCCGGAACTGCCCAGGTAACACGCGGGGCGTCCTACGCAACCCGCGATATTTTCGCGTAGCGTCAGACGTCGCTCAAGAGCGCACGGACGCCGCGTGCGAACTCGCATTATTGGAAGTATAGAAATTGAACGATTTTAATTCGCTCGGCCTCGACCCGCGCCTCCTGAAAGCTCTGGCGCAAGAAGGCTACGAGACCCCGACCCCCATCCAGGCCCAGGCCATCCCCCACGTGCTGGCGGGAAAGGACTTGCTCGGCATCGCCCAAACCGGCACCGGCAAGACCGCAAGCTTTGCGCTTCCCATCCTCCAACGGCTTGCCGCCGAAAAGCGCACAGCCGCGCCCAAAACGGCCCGTGCCCTCATCCTGTCCCCGACGCGTGAACTTGCAGCCCAGATCGCCGACAATTTCAAGGCCTATGGCCGCTTTATGAATTTGAACGTCACCACCGTCTTCGGTGGCGTCAGCGAATACCAGCAAAAGCAAGTCATGCGAAACGGCATCGATATCCTGGTCGCAACCCCGGGCCGCCTGCTCGACCTCGTCAATCAGCGCGCCGTCGATCTCTCCAAATCGGAAATCTTCGTCCTCGACGAAGCCGACCGCATGCTCGACATGGGCTTCATCAACGACATCCGCAAACTGGTCTCCTACTTGCCGCGCGAACGTCAGAACTTGTTCTTCTCGGCCACCATGCCACAGGAAATCGGCACCCTCGCCGGCGACCTCCTGAAAAACCCGGTCAGCGTCAGCGTCACGCCTCAGGCCACTACCGTCGAAAAGATCGCGCAACGCGTCATCCATGTCGACAACGGCTCCAAGCGTGCCCTGTTGATCGAACTGCTGCGCAACGACAAGGATATGAACCGCATTCTGGTCTTCACCCGCACCAAGCACGGCGCCGACAAGATTGTTCGCGCCCTCGATTGTGCAGGAATTGTCTGCTCCGCCATTCACGGCAACAAAAGCCAGAGCCAGCGCGTCTACACCCTGAACGCCTTCCGTTCAGGCCGCACCCGCGTCCTGATTGCAACCGACATCGCCGCCCGTGGTATCGACGTCGACGGCATCAGCCATGTAGTGAACTTCGACCTGCCGCACGTACCGGAATCCTACGTCCATCGCATCGGCCGCACCGCGCGCGCCGGCGCCGAAGGCATCGCAATTGCATTCTGTGATCGCGAGGAACGCGGCCTGCTGCGCGACATCGAAAGACTGACGCGTCAGCAAATCCCGTCAAGCGAATGGCGCGCCAAGGACCAGGCGCCAGGTGAAGGTGTCCCCACCCTCACCCACGAACAACGCCAGGAAAACCGTGGCGAAGCGCGTCAGGAAAACCGCGGCGGAGCGCGACAAGAAAACCGTGGCGAAGATCGTCATGATCGGCCGCGCCCACCGCGTCGCGAGCACAACGGCGAAGTCCGTCAAGACAGACCGCGTCCTCCACGGCCGGAAAATCGCGACGGTGCGCGTTTCGAAAGCCGCGGCGGACCACGTCCTCACGCCCCACGCCCGCACGCCCCACACGAAGCGCGCGCTCACACGCCACGCAGCGACCAGCCGCGCGATGCGCAAGCCCCAAGACCTGACAACCAGCAAAAATTTAGCAAGGGCCCCAAGCCACACCGCAAGGGCGGCGCCGGCACCTGGCAAAAATCGGAAGGCGCACCACAAGGTCTGCCCCGCGCTGCCAGGGCATCGAACGAGAGCCCTTATCTGCCCGGACGCGAACCCAGGGACGCAGCGCCTCGCGCGGCGCACACGCCACAAGCAGCGCCGCACGCTCGCAAAGAAGGCGCGCACGCACACACGCGGCCGCATTCACCGCACGGCCAGGAGCGCAGGAACGCAGGCGCCCACAAGCCAGCAGACGCGGGCAAGCCCGGTCAACCACGCCCACACAAACCAGGCAGCAAGCCATACCAGGGCCGTCGCACAGATGCGCGTCCCGGCCAAGCCCGTCCCGGCGCATCACGCCGCGCCGTCTAGGCTAATCGCTTGCAGTGACATGAAAAACGGGCTCCGCGATCCAACATCGCGGGGCCCGATTTGCGTTTTACGCGATAACTGACAAAATATCAGAACCCCACTCCGTGAAAGACCCTGCCATGCCAAGCGAACATTTCGACGTCCTCATCATCGGCGCAGGCCTGTCGGGCATCGACGCCGCCTGGCATCTGCAAAAGAACAATCCGAAAAAATCTTTCGTGATCCTGGAAAACCGCGAACGCATCGGCGGGACCTGGGACCTGTTCCGCTATCCCGGCATCCGCTCGGACTCAGACATGCTGACCATGGGCTACGGCTTCAGGCCCTGGACACACCCCAGCACCATCTCGCCCGGCGACGCCATCCGCGACTATGTCACCGATACCGCCAAAGACGCCGGCATCGACCGCCACATCCGCTTCCGCCACAAAGTGCTGAGCGCAAGTTGGGACTCCAACACCGCGCGTTGGACGATAGAAGTCGAACGCCGGCTTCCCCCCTCCGCCATCGCTACGCTCGGCACGTCCCCCGCAAGCGGGGGAGGAGACAAAGGCGCCGTCCTCGCTCATCCTCCCCCGCTTGCGGGGGTGGAGGGGGGAAGTGCAGACCGCCTCACCCTCACCACCAACTTCCTCTTCTCCTGCGCCGGCTACTACAAATACGACGCCGGCTACACACCCGCCTTCCCCGGCCGCGAAAACTTCAAAGGCACGCTCGTCCACCCGCAACACTGGCCCGAAACCCTCGACTACGCGGGCAAGCGCGTTGTCGTCATCGGCTCCGGAGCCACCGCCATGACCCTCGTCCCCGCGATGGCGAAAGCCGCCGCCCACGTCACGATGCTGCAGCGCTCGCCCACTTACGTAGTCTCAAGGCCAGAGCAAGACGCACTCGCCAACCGCCTGAGAAAGCTCCTGCCCGCAAGCTGGGCCTACGCCATCCCGCGCTGGAAGAACATTCTGCTGGGCATGTACTTCTACAACCTCACGCGCAAGAAACCCGCGCGCGTGAAAGAGATGATCCTCAAAGGCGTGCGCGAGCACCTCGGCCCCGATTACGATGTGGCGAAGCACTTCACGCCCACCTACAACCCGTGGGACCAGCGCCTCTGCCTCGTCCCCGACGCCGACCTGTTCAAGGCGATCAAACAAGGCCGCGCCGAAGTCGTCACCGACCACATCGAAAGATTCACCGCCACGGGCATCAAGCTGAAATCCGGCCAGGAACTTCAAGCCGACATCATCGTCACCGCGACGGGCTTGCAGCTCGAAGCGCTGGGCGGCACGACCGTCACCGTTGATGGCGAGCCAATCGATTTCGGCAAAACCTTCACCTACAAGGGCCTGATGTATTCCGGCGTCCCCAACCTCGCCAGCGTCTTCGGCTACACCAACGCCAGCTGGACCCTGCGCGCCGACCTCATCTGCGACTACGTCTGCCGCCTCTTGAACACCATGGACGATAAAGCAGTCCAAATCGCCACCCCACGCCTTCGCGACGCGACACTGAAACCCGAACCCTGGCTGGATTTCTTATCAGGCTACGTCCAACGCGCCCTCGCCATGCTCCCCAAACAAGGCCCCAAAGCCCCCTGGCGCCAAAACCAAAACTACTTCGCCGACATCAAAGACATGCGAAGGGCACCAATCGAGGACGGGGTGCTGGAGTTCGCGCGGGCAGGCTCAGCAGCGAAACCGACGCTCGCCCACGCCGCCGAATAACTCATCCTCACCCGCTTGCGGGGGAGGGGGACCATCCGCCGAAGTCCTTGCGAAGGCGGATGGTGGAGGGGGCCGCGGCGCCGACGAGACTGCCACGCAATAAATTCTTTAGAGCGCGCACTGATGCACCCACCCCTCTCTCCAGAGCGATGCAAAACGTACACTGTCCCTCTGTTTTCCCTCAAGCCACCATCTGCAACCCCCTCTTCGCCACCGGCTTCAGCGCCGCGCGGGTGCTTTTCGCCGTGCTCCCACTGGCTGATGAGGCCGGTCGTGACGTTTTCGCAATAAGCGATCAACCGGTCCACGAAACTGTCCGCCACCGAACTGCCGTTTGCACTGGCAATGTGCGCGCGAATGGACGCCAAGTCTTCGACTGCCGCCGGCGAAAAGACCACGGTGAATTGCTGCATCGCTCAGGCTTTACCGAACAGGCGCGCTCTCACTTGATCGGCGGTCAGCGAAGTGCCCGGTGATGCGCGCATGGCGTCGAGACGCGGGGCCACAACTTCGCGCAACCAATTGTCGAGTTCCGGGGCGAGGTAGTTTTCGAGCGCCTCAAGTGCGTCGGCGACCGCCGTCTCAGCGTTGGAATAGGCCGCATTCCGGAGCAAGCGCTCGAGGCGCGACGCGGCATCGCCTTTCAGGGTCAAGGTGAGTTCAGACATGATCGTTCCCCTCCGTGCGGAGGGACTCTAACACACTGATCGGCTTTCGCGAACACCCCGGGGCCGCGGGCATCGCTGCTCGCTCTTCTTCCTTTTCAACGCGGCAAGAAAAAGCAGGCAAGGATGCCCACACTCCCGGGAAGAAAGTTCAACGCCTCTGGCGCACCCACGCGCACGGCAGCGTCGTCGCGTAAAAGCCGAGCCCGCTCAGCGCCGTGATGGCGCCGAGCGTTAACGTATAAGCCATCGGCGCGCCGGGTTAAAACTTATTGATTAATACCAGCGTCCACGGCCATACAAACCGCCGCCGCCGACAAGCATTACGATAAGCACGATGATGAGAATGGTCGTGAGATCCATGACTGGCTCCTGAGGTTGGTTCGTCAAATACGTGCAAATGCACACTCACAGAACGTTTCTGACCGGTCTTCGGTTCCATCGAGGCACCCATCCCGCGAGAACAGCGGGGACACTACTTAAGCGGCCCGGCCTAGACCGCCCGCTTCAATTCATCGACAAATTTGAGCGCTTCCCGGCGCACGTGATCGGCCAGGCGAGGATCGATGATGCTTTTGATACGGCCGGCCTCGATGCCGCGTGTCGCCTCGATCTTGAAATCCAGAATGGTTTGAGCAGCAGAGAGGATGGCATCGACTTCAGGATTCTTGACCAGTGACTTAACGACCGTGCTCGGTCGATGCACCAAAGCCGAGACGACGCCGCCAAGTCCGCCTTTGTTCAAATCGTGAAACACGCGGCTCGTATTGAAGCACGTATCGATAAGCTCTTTTTCCTGCGGATCGAGGAGATGCGCCACAAATTGCGCGTGTTCGTCCATGATGTTGGTCCAGAACGTCGCCACTTCGTTGCGGTCAAATTCGGATTCTCCGTGTCCAAGCGCTTCGAGCCGTCGTGACCAGCGCTCCGCTTCGTGCAGCGTGTGATCGAAGAACAGCGGCCATACCAGGCTGCGCAAACGCCCCTCCGTTTGGGCGAGGCCAAGCCGGGCCTTGTAGGCGATAAACGGTTTGATCTCTTCGACGATATCGTCCGTATACGGTTTGAGCGCGCCACGCTCGGGTGGGCCCGCAGCCTCGATGCGCTTATATAGCGCCGTGAATTTCTGATGGAATCCCTGCGCTTCGGTTCGCTCGTCTCCCGCCGTTTCCGGCGGCATCAGCAAGACAAAAAACAGCGCGTGTTCCAACATGATATCCACGGCAAATCGGGCATCGGCCCACGCGTGCAAAGTTGGATCGGCTTGATTTTGCTTGGGCAGTATCACGGGCTTTTCCGTCGGTGATTCCACTATCGCGCCGCCTGAGCGCGTATGAAGTGTAAAGCCTTCGGGCTGGCGTGAACGGGCGAGAGACATTTTCATACTCCTTACGGTTACAATCCACGTAAGGAACGCCGTGTACGAACGATGGTTCCAACCGGAGGCGTCCGAAATTGCCACCTTGCAGACAACGGCACGTTTGACTCCCATGGTCCGTGTATCAACCGGATGCGACGGTACAAGGAACGCAGTGGTTTTTCTGGTTTCCCACTTCGGCCGACGAAATGGCAGTCGAGCCTTTACCCCGTCCATGGACCGGTCATACGCAAACTCTGTGAAAAGAGTGCAAGCGGCCGCTCCGATTTAGCGAAGCGGCCGTTGCGGCACTTAGTATCTGCCGGAGCCGTAGGGCCGGTTGTCACGGTCATTGCGGCATGCCCTGTTATACGTCACGTAGCCGCCTATCCTGCGGCATTGGCGCTGCGTCGACCACCAGTCGTTCCGGCCGCGCTGACAACAAACGCGTTGATCACCCCGGTTGTCGGCACGATCATTGCGGCACGCCCTGTTGTGCGCCACGTAGCCGCCCGCACGCCGGCATTCGCGCCTGTTCGACCACCAATCCCGATAGCCCCGTTTGCAGCAAACGCGGTCACTGGCGTAAACGCGGTCATCGTTGTATTGAGCAAACTGTACGCCCAAACCTACGTCTGCCGCCGCCGAATACAACGGAGCGGCCGATGCGGGTGTAGCTGTCGCGACGCCAGCAAATGCCGAAAGCACGACCACCCCGGCAAAATACCAAACTCTGAGAGACATCGAAGACTTGAACATACGCGTTCTCCATTTCCACCCTCGGCGAGGGTCCGATAACGAATAAACGCTTGAAGTTGGCGGTGGTTCCCACCGAGTGCGGGCGTAGAGCCGCTTACTTCACGGCCTCGCTCAGGATCGCCGCGATCGCGTCTTCGCCGTCGGGGCTGTGGATCCAGCTCTCGGCTGCTGACTGGCTGTCGAATTGCAGCGGCACGCGCTGGGCCTTCACACGATCCGGCACCGGCACAAACACTTCAAACGTGCCAGCAAAACGCATATCCTTCGTCGCCTCGGCAAAGGCGCTGGGCAGTGCTTTTTTCTTTTTCATTTGGGGCAGCGCCTTCAAGAATTGCCCGCTCCCTACCCCGCCGCCGCCCGCTTGTCTTGTCCAAGGGCAACGTCACAGTGTCGCGGGGTTGCACTTATTGGCGCGCAAGCTCGCGAAATGAGATCAGCCGCTTGCGGGTTTCGCACCACAGGGCAAGCTTCACACACGCAAAACTCTCCCACAGCGTCAACCGCCCCATATCCCTGAGTTCGGGGTGATCCAGCAGCACGCGGCGCAAACGGTAGAACGGAATGCGCGCATTCAGATGATGCACATGATGCACGCCGATATTGGCCGTCAGCCAGCGCAATGGCGCCGGCAAATCGTAGTGCGAACTGCTCGCCAGCGCCGCGTCTTGAATATTCCATTCCCCGCCATCGGCCCACACTGTCCCGTCGAACTGATGCTGCACGAAGAACAGCCACACCCCCATCGACGAGGCCAGCAAGATGATCGGCAGATGCACCATCAAAAACGGTCCCACCCCGATCAGCCACATCATCCCGAGCGCGAGCGCCGCAATCACCAAATTATTCGCCATCGCCGACAACCAAGGACCTGCCCCGACCCGCATCATCCCCACCGGCAACCGGTTGGCGATCAAAAACACATAAGCCGGCCCGATCACAAACAACACAAGCGGGTGACGGTAAGCGCGATAGCGCAACCGCTCCCACCACGGCTGCGCCACATATTCGGACACCGTCATCGTTTCGATGTCCCCGATACCACGCGTCTCAAGATTGCCCGATGTCGCGTGATGCAAATTATGCGAGCGCCGCCACACACCGAACGGCGTCATCGTCAGCACGCCGCAAACCCGCCCGACCCAATCATTGGCCCAGCGGTTGCGGAAAAACGAACCATGTCCGCAATCGTGCAAGATCAAAAACAGCCGCACCAGAAACCCGGCCGCAGGAATAGCAAGCAGCAGCGACAACCAATACCCAACGTCCAGCGCCAGCCAAGTCGCGATCCACAACACCACAAACGGCCCGATAGTCACTGCAATTTCGACAATGCCGCGCGGTACACTGGGCTGGCGGTAACGCACCAGAATCTGCGCCCAACTCTGGGCATTTTTCTGCGGGACTGCCAAATTCTGACTCTCAAGAAACTCGTTCATTTTTACCGCACTAAACTCTCACTGCTATGTGGCAGGATTCGTGCGTCCCGCCAAGTAGCGAATCTGCCAGTCGTCACAATCTTTGCGGCAGGGCTTGACCTCACCCCGTGCCAGTCCTGACAAGACGGCACCAAATGACCAGCACCCTACCCATCACCCAGGCGCTGCCTGCGCTCAAAGCAGCACTCACCTCTCACCGTTCAGCCGTGCTTGAAGCACCGCCGGGTGCAGGCAAAACCACACTCGTGCCGCTGGCACTTCTGGACGAGCCTTGGGTTCGCGGCAAAAAAATCCTGATGCTGGAGCCGCGCCGCATTGCCGCCCGTGCCGCCGCGGCACGCATGGCCGACCTGCTGGGCGAGCAAACAGGTGAAACCGTCGGCTATCGCGTGCGCCAGGATAGCCGCGTGGGTCCGAAAACCCGCATCGAAGTCCTGACCGAAGCCCTGCTCACCCGCCGCCTGCAAAGCGATCCCGAACTCAAAGACGTGGCCCTGGTCATCTTCGATGAATTCCATGAGCGCAGCCTCAACGCAGATTTGGGTCTCGCCCTTGCGCTGGAAACCCAAACCGCCCTCAACGACGACCTCAAAATTCTTGTCATGTCGGCAACCTTGGACGGCGCCCGCGTCGCCAAACTGTTGAACAACGCGCCCGCCGTTCGCAGCGAAGGCCGCCTCTTCCCCATCGAAACGCATTACGCCCCGCCCCACGCCAACACGCGCCTCGAACAGCACGCAACCAACGCAATTCTCCGCGCACTCGAGGAAACCGCTGGCGGTATCCTGGTCTTCCTCCCCGGCGAAGGCGAAATCCGCTCAGTAGAGCGTCTGTTGTCGGCGCAGGATTTACACGGCGCCATCATGTCCTCACTCTACGGTGCCCTCGCCCCCGAAGTGCAAGACCGCGCCATCCGCCCGCTCGCCGATGGCAAACGCAAAATCGTCCTTGCGACAGCCATCGCCGAAACCAGCCTGACCATCGAAGACGTCCGCATTGTCATCGACTGTGGACTGCAACGCCTGGCCCGCTACAATCCGGCGACCGGCATGACCCAGCTCGTTACTAACCGAGTCTCACTCGCCTCCGCCGACCAGCGCCGCGGCAGAGCCGGTCGTGTGGCGCCGGGCATTTGCTACCGCCTCTGGGACGAAGCTGAAACCCGCGCGCTGGCGCCCTACACCCCGCCCGAAATTCTCACCAGCGACCTCGCCCCCTTCGCGCTCGAACTGGCCGGTTGGGGTGAACGCGATGCCAGCCGCTTGCGATTGCTCGATGCGCCACCATCCGGCACCTTTGCTGAAGCCCAGGAACTCCTGCGCGAACTCGACGCCATCGATGCCACCAACGCCATCACCCCGCATGGCCGCTCCTGTCTTGCCTTCGGCGCCCATCCACGCCTCGCCCACATGATGCTCCGTGCGCGCGATGCCACGGCGTGCGCGCTCGCCGCCATCCTGGGCGAACGCGACGTCATCCGCAGCCGCGACGCCGATCTGCGCACCCGGCTGGAGATCTTCGCCGGCGACCGCGATGTCAGCTCAGATCGCGGCGCCCTTGCCCGCGCCCGCGAACAGGCTCGTGCCTGGAGGCGAACGCTCAACCTCAAAGACACGAGCGTAGAGCCAAACGCCGCCGGACGCCTGACCGCGCTCGCCTATCCTGAGCGCATTGCCAAGCGCCGCAGCCCCGGCAGTTTCCGCCTTGCCAACGGTCGCGGTGCAACTTTGCCTCAGACCGATCCTCTCGCCGCCCAGGATTATCTCGCCGTTGCCGCACTGGACGACGCCGGCGCTAACGCCCGCATTCACCAGGCCGCCCCCCTCCTCCTCGCCGACATCGAAGACCTTTTCGCCGCCCACATCGAAAACCAGCAAATCGTCGAATGGAGTTCGCGCGAAAATGCCGTGAGCGCCCGCGAGGAACGCAAGCTCTACGCCCTCACGCTCAGCGAACGCCCGCTCAAGAAACCTGATCCAACCAAAATCGCCGCCGCCGTCATCGCAGGCATTCGGGAACTGGGGCTTGGCGCCTTGCCCTGGACACCCGAACTCGAAACTCTGCGCGCCCGCGTAAATTTCCTGGCCCGCATTGACCCCCAAGCCACATGGCCCGGCCTGTCGGACACCGCATTGCTCGGCACGCTCGAACATTGGCTGCAGCCCTTCTTGGGGCAAGTCACCCGGGCGAGTGATTTTCCGCGCCTCGATCTCGAAGCGGCATTGAACGCCCACTTTGACTGGGAGGCGAAAAAGCGCCTCGACGCGATGGCGCCAACGCACATCACCGTTCCTTCAGGTTCGCATATCAGAATCGACTACAGCACGGATGCACCGTTCCTCGCCGTCCGCTTGCAGGAAATGTTTGGCCTCGCAGATACCCCTGCGATCGCCGGCGGCCGCGTGCCGTTGACGCTTCACCTGCTCTCGCCCGCCCGCCGCCCCGTCCAGGTCACGCGCGATCTGAAGAGTTTCTGGGCCCATGGCTATCCGCAGGTAAAGCGCGACCTCAAAGGCCGCTATCCCAAACACCATTGGCCTGACGATCCATGGACGGCAATCCCCACCGCCCGCGCCAAGCCGCGCGGAACTTGAAGCCCGCGAAACGCTTTTTTTACCGTGTTGCCTGTCACCATTTTAAGTGGTCAACGCCAATACTGCGCAGTACTCAACGGCGATCAAAAGGAGGCCAAATGCAATTGCCTGCGCTCGCGGCCGGCCTCCCCGAAAAGCCTGAAGGCGGCGACTTGAGTGGTCAATGCCTCGACGGCGCCAACCTGTCTGGCCGCTTGATTGCAAGCGCCAGATTTGACGGCGCCTCACTCAGACGCGCCATCCTCACCGGCGCCGAGTTTCGCGACTGCACGTTTGTCGGCGCCTCCCTCGATGAGGCAGTAATGCCCCACACCTTATTTGAGAACTGCGATTTCTCACAGGCAATTGTCACCAACGCCAATCTCCGGCAAGCTGTGTTTCGCGCCGTGACAGTCCTGAGCCACAGCCGGAAAACATCCACGCTCGGGCATGCGAAAGCAACCTTTGATGGCGCAACACTCGATGGCTCAAGCTTTGCCGGCGCACGCCTGATAGCCGCATTGTTGCACAACGTCAAAGCAACCGATGTAGACTTTTCGAATTGCGATCTGCGCAACAGCTCCTTCAACGGCAGCACGCTCGAAGACGTTAAGTTCAGCGGTGCAAATCTCCTCGACGCCAATTTCGCCAAATGCCCCGGCGCACGCAGCTTTCTGCCTGAATACGCACTGATGCTCGTAAAGCTCGTGCAGCCCATCGGCGAAGCCGAACTTAAGGATTATCTCGCCCGCCATGTGCAATGGCTCGACACCGACGGCGCCCAAGGCATGCGCCTCTCCCTGCAGGGCTTTGATCTGTCTGGACAGAAATTCGACGGCTACGACTTTTCCGGCACCGACTTTCGCGGCGCCCGCCTCGACCGCGCCAGCATGAAGAAAGTGAAACTTGTCGCCGCCGACCTGCGCGACACAAGCCTGCTGGGCACAAACTTCTCCGCATCCGACTTGCGCGGAGCGTTGCTACCAGAAGGCGGACTGCGTCGTTCCATACTGACTGGCACTCTTGTCGACGATCAATTGCCGGCCCCCACTTGATCTGTATCGCACATGCGTTCACATTGCCGGGCTGACAACTGCCCGCGATTTGTGTGACGACGCCGCTGCCAACTTCTCCCACAACGCTGATCTATAGTGCACGAGCGTTGAGGGACTTCGGCGACGGCTTCATTGTCCTGCTCTTGCCCGTCTACCTCTCAAGCCTCGGTTTCGACGCCTTTCAGATCGGCATCGTCGCAACGCTTGCCCTGTTGGGCTCAGCGCTGACGACCCTCGCGATTGGCATGATCGGCACAACTTACAGCACCCGCACCTTGCTCATCGCCTCATCCGCATTGATGACTTTAACCGGCCTTGCCTTCATTGCGTCAACGATTACGCCCCTCATCTTCGTCATCGCTTTCATCGGCACGATCAACCCGTCCTCGGGCAGCGTCAGTATCTTCGTGCCCCTCGAACACTCGGCCCTCAGCCACAGCGTCACTGACGCCAATCGAACCAGATCCTTCGCCCGCTACAGCGTCGTCGGCGCCCTCGCTGCAGCGCTCGGCTCTCTCGCCGCCGCCAGTCCGGAATACATAGCGCTGACAGGCATCACCCCACAAACCTCGTTGCAATTGATGTTTGCGTTCTACGCCGCCCTGGGCCTCACCGCAGGCGCGATCTATGCCCGCATGCCCCGGCAAGCCGGCCAAACGCAAGTTCCACCCAAACCACTCGGCCCATCACGCAGCATCGTCATCAAACTCGCCGCACTCTTCAGCATCGATGCTTTCGCCGGCGGCTTCGTCGTCCAGTCTCTCATGGCCTTGTGGCTCTTCGACAAATTCGAACTCAGCCTGACAACCGCCGGAATGTTCTTCTTCGTCTCCAGCCTGTTGGCGGCGGTGTCGATGCCCATCGCCAGCTGGCTCGCAACCCGCATCGGCCTCGTCAACACAATGGTCTGGACCCACATTCCTTCAAGCGTGTGTCTAATTGCTGCAGCCATCGCCCCCACACTCGAACTTGCCCTCACGCTTCTGCTCATCCGCGCCGCGCTCTCGCAAATGGATGTGCCCACGCGCTCGTCTTACGTCATGGCCGTCGTCACCCCCGAAGAACGCACCGCCGCCGCCAGCGTCACCTCCGTCCCGCGCAGCCTCGCCGCCGCCGCAAGCCCCGCCATAGCAGGCGCCCTCTTCGCCACCGGTTACACCGCCCTGCCCTTCATCATCTGCGGTGTCCTGAAGATAGCCTACGACATCGCCCTCCTCTGGACCTTCCGCCATGTGAAACCGCCGGAAGAACGGCGCGCCTAGCCACCCATCGCCTCCCTTATCAACGCCTCGCTCGCCTCCGCCAGCAGCGCCTCGTTGGCCTCCATGCCCACCGGCACTCGGCCGATGTCGAGGAGTACAGGCACCGCGAGTGGCGAGGCGCGGTCAAGTTTCTTGGTAACGATGCGCCCCTTGATCCGCTTGAGCAACGCGCCAAGCCGGGCGATATCGAGTGCCCCCGTCGCCGCATCGTCATAGGCCGCGCGCAACAAAATGTGATCGGGCTCGTGGCTGCGCAGCACGTCGTAGATCAAGTCCGAGGAAAACGTCACCTGCCGCCCCGTCTTCTCCTCTCGCGGATTGCGCCGCTCGATCAGCCCCGCGATCACAGCACATTGCCGGAAGCTGCGCTTGAGCAACGCCGACTCCGCCAGCCACGCATCCAGATCGTCACCCATCATGTCTTCGTCGAACAGCCGGTTCATATCGAGCGTGTGCATCGGCCCCAGCGCCCAGATCGCCAGCGAATAGTCACTGGCGACAAACCCCAGCGGCTTCATGCCCATCCGCTCCAGCCGCCGCGTCAACAACATGCCCAGCGACTGATGGCACAACCGCCCGTCGAACGGATAGCAGACGAGGAAATTGCGGGGCCCGCGCGGAAACGTCTCGACCAGCATCTGGTTCGCCTTCGGCAGCAATGATTTCAGTCGCTGCATCCCCAACCACTCTTTCACCTGATCCGGCAAAAGCGTCCAGCGCTTCGGGTCAGCGATCATCTCGCGCACGCGCTCGGCCAAGAACGTCGACAGCGGGAACTTGCCGCCCTCGAATGATGGAATTTTCGGATTGCCCGGCCCACCCGGCGTCACAATCGCCTCGGTCTCGACAATGCCTTGAAAACGTAACACCTGACCCGCGAACAAGAACGTGTCGCCCGGCGTCAACTGCTGCAAAAACCATTCTTCGATCTGTCCCAGGATGCGCCCCGCATAGGTAACGCGCGGTCCGCGATAATTTCGTACCACGCGCACCTTCAACATCGGGGCCTCGACAATGGTGCCGCAGTTCAGGCGATAACGTTGCGCGACTTGCGGGCTCGCCACCCGCCACAGCCCCTCGACTGTCTTGCGCAATTTCGCGTAGCGCTCATAGACGCGCAGTGCGTAACCGCCGGTCGCTACATAGTCGACGACGCGGTCGAAATCCGCGCGCGTGAGGTTCGCGTAAGGCGCCGCCGAAACAACCTCCGAAAAAAGCGCATTGGCATCGAACGGCGCCGCCACCGCCATGCCCAGCACATGCTGCGCCAAGACGTCGAGCGCGCCCAAGCGTGGCGCCTCACCGTCGAGCTCGCCGTGCATCAGCGCCTCGCGCGCCGCCTCGCACTCCAGAACTTCGAATCGGTTCGCAGGCACCAGCACTGCGCGACTGGGCTCGTTCATCCGGTGGTTCGAACGCCCGATGCGTTGCGCAATGCGGGAAGCACCTTTCGGCGCACCGACATTGATGACCAGATCGACCGCACCCCAATCAATCCCCAGATCCAGCGTTGACGTACATACGACGCCACGCAAGGCACCTTTCGTCATCGCTGCTTCGACCTTGCGCCGTTGCTCGGGTGCCAGTGAGCCGTGATGCAATGCAATCGGCAAATTCTCACCGTTGATCGCCCAAAGTTCCTGAAACAAAAGCTCCGCCTGCATGCGCGTGTTGACGAAAACCAGCGCCGTCTTCGCCGTTTTTATCGCAGCCAAAATGTCTCCAAACGCATGGCGCGCCAAGTGTCCCGACCACGGCACATGCGCCTCCGACGCCAGGATCGACAGATCAGGCAGGGCACCGGGCGCCCCACGCACGACCCGCGCCTGCGATGACAGATAGCGCGCCAACACCTCCGGCTCCTTCACCGTCGCCGACAATCCGACACGCCGGTGCCCCGGCGCTAGCACCGACAGCCGCGCCAAATCGAGCGCCAGCAAATCCCCGCGCTTCGAGGCCGCAAGCGCATGCAACTCGTCAAGCACCACGCAGCGCAAATCGCCGAACAATTTTGGCGCCTCGGCCGACGCCAGCAGCAACGCAATCTGCTCCGGCGTCGTCAGCAAGATATCCGGCGGCGAATGCTTCTGCCGCAGCCGCCGGTGCGCCGAGGTGTCGCCCGTTCGCGTCTCCATCCGGATCTTGAGGCCCATCTCACGAACCGGCATCTCGAGATTGCGCGCAATATCTACGGCCAGCGCCTTCAGCGGCGAGATATAGAGCGTATGAATCCCGCGAGGGCGGTTCGCGGCACGCGCCTTGAGGCGAGCAACGATAGGATTCTCACTTCCCCCCTCCACCGCTACGCGGTCCCCCTCCCCCGCAAGCGGGGGAGGGGCCGAGCGAAGCGAGGCGGAGGGGGGAAGTGAAAGCTCAATCAAGCTCGGCAAAAACCCCGCCAGCGTTTTGCCGCCACCCGTCGGCGCCGTCAGCAGCACGCTCTCCCCCGCCCTCGCCGCCGCAATGAGTTCCAGCTGAAACGGCCGCGGGCTCCACCCTCGCTCGGCAAACCACGCCGAAAAGGCAGGCGGCAATTTCTCCACCTCCTCGATCCCGCTTTTGGCTGTTCTCAAAATCATCTGCACATTTATCTGTCGCCGCACGCGCGCGGATAGGTACACTATCCTGCCAATAAGGAAGAACCTGATGCTCCAGTTCATTACCTCGCCCGCCGCCAAGACAACAAATCTCCCGTTCAGCCAGGCGGTCCGTGTTGGGGATATACTCCATCTCTCCGGCGCACTGGGAAACGTACCCGGCAAGCTCGAACTCGTCCCTGGCGGCATGGAGGCCGAGGCGCGCCAGACAATGGAAAATATCCGCACGGTCTTGAACGACAACGGCCTGACCTTCGACAACGTCTTCAAATGCACAATCATGATGGCCGACATGAAGCAATGGGCCGTCTTCAACAAAGTCTACGTCACCTATTTCAAGCCCGATCGCTTGCCCGCACGTTCCGCCTTCGGTGCCAATGGCCTTGCACTCGGCGCCCAGGTCGAAGTTGAGTGCATGGCCTATATGGGCAAGAGCTAGACCCGGCATCACCTATGCGCGCGGCGGATATACTCACCCTCACCAAATCTGGGCTCTATTGCGCGGCGGGGGATTTCTACGTCGATCCAATTCGAAAGGTTCCACGCGCCGTTATTACGCACGGCCATTCCGACCATGCACGGGCGGGCCACGGCGCCGTATTGGCGACCGCACCCACACTCGATGTTATGGAAGTGCGCTACGGCCCGAAATTCGCCGCCTCCAGACAGGCCGCGCGCTTCGACGAAACAATCACCCTGGGCGAAGCCCGCGTCACGCTGAAACCCGCAGGTCATGTATTGGGTTCAGCGCAAGTTTTGATCGAAGTCCAGGGCGCACGCCTAGTCGTCTCAGGTGACTACAAACGCGCTCGCGATCCAACGTGTCCCGCATTTGAACCGGTCCAATGCGAAGTCTTCATCACCGAGGCGACATTCGGCCTGCCGGTATTCCAGCACCCGCCGGTAAAAGACGAAGTCGCAAAACTGCTTCATTCCCTCAAGCTTTGCCCGGAACGTGCACACTTCGTCGGCGCGTACTCATTGGGCAAAGCCCAGCGCCTGATCGCCGAATTGCGCGAGGCAGGCTTTGATAGTGAAATTTTCGTCGATGCGGCAACAGCCAAACTTTGCAACGTCTACGAAGCACACGCCGTGCGGCTCGGGCGCTTGTCACTACTTGAAGAAAAACTGCCATCGGACTTGAGCGGCAAAATTACTATCGCGCCACCTTCGGCCCGACGCCTGTTCGCAGACGCTGAATACGAACCGGTCACAAGCTTTGCCAGCGGCTGGATGCGAACCCGAAAGCGCGCGCAGCAGGGCGGGGGCGAACTGCCTCTGATCATCTCCGACCACGCCGACTGGAACGAACTGACACAGACGGTTCTTGAAGTGTCCCCAGGCGAACTCTGGATCACCCACGGCGAAGAAGCAGCCCTCATCCATTGGGCCAATTTGAACGGCATTGCCGCCCGCCCGCTTGCCATCAAAGGTTACGGGCAAGATGACGTGCCCCCCGTATGAACCGCTTCGCTGAACTCATGGATCGCCTGGCATCAGCGAATGATCCCGAATTGAAACAGCGCCTGCGCGCCGACTACACCTCTGGCGTCTCTGAAGCCGAGAGTAAAATCGCGCAAGGCATTCTGAACCGGACGCTCAAAATTCGCCGGCTGAAACTGCCGCTCGTCCGTGGCCTCGCCGAATCCAGACTCGACCCGGTTCTGTTCGCTCTGTCGCTCAAATACGTCGGCGATGCCGCTGAAACCATCGCGCTGCTTTGGCCAGCCCGCCATGGCGCCAACAGAGCGCCATCCCTTGCCGAAGTCTTGGACGGCTTGTCCACGCTTGGCCGGAGCGAACTCCCCAAACGTCTTGAGGCGTGGCTCGACGCCTGCGACGCAAAGGGCCGCTGGGCCCTGATCAAACTTCTGACCGGGTTCATTCCGTCAGACGAGGCGCTCCCCACCAAAAATTCAGAGCAGCAAACCGGCACCCTGCTCCCAGCGCAAGAGCGTAGCCAACCTGGCCGCGTTGAAGCCCTGCTCATGTATGTCGAGCACGGCAGGTCCCGGTCATCAGACCTCATCTGTACCTTCGGCGTGTGGGACAAAGGGCAACCCACCCCGCTTGCCAAAGTATCCGCTGGCCAGTGGCGTGAACAGATTTCAGCATTTGCCAGTGCGCACCCGGGAAGACGATTTGGTCCGGTCACCGAAGTAACCTGCACGCCAGACATCGCACTGATGCTCGAGGTCGAATACGAAAGCCTTCAACCCTCACCTCGGCGCAAGTCAGGCGTATCGCTGATCCGGCCAAAACTCTCGCGCCTCCTGCCGGACAGACCTGCGTCCTCAGCAGCGACATTACCGGACCTGCTTCTGCGGTTGCCCGCGCATCAGCGTCGTGCAAAGTAAGGTCAACTTCTCCCGCAAAGGACTTCGCCCATGACCCTCTTTCGCTCCGATCTCTTCAAAGGCAAACGCTTCCTCATCACCGGCGGCGGCACGGGCCTAGGCCGCGAAATGGCGGACGAATATGCAAAGCTCGGAGCCGACGTTTACATCTGCGGCCGTCGCGGTTCCGTGGTCGAGGAAACTGCGAAGGAGCTGTCGAAGGCACACAACACCCGCGTCACCGGCCTTGAATGCGACATCCGCGTCGCCGATGCCGTCGAAGACATGATGACCCGCGTCTTCAACGAAGGTCCGCTCAACGGCCTCGTCAACAACGCAGCCGGCAATTTCATCAGCCGCACCAAAGATCTATCGCCGAACGGCTTCAACGCCATCGCCAACATCGTCTTCCACGGCACATTCTACGTGACGCTCGCCGCCGGCAAACGCTGGATCGAACAAAAGCAAACGGCGAACGTGATTTCTATTCTGACGACCTGGGTATGGAATGGCGGCCCGTTCACCGTTCCCTCCGCTATGTCGAAGGCAGGCCTCAACGTGATGACGAAATCGCTGGCCGTCGAATGGGCCGCTCACGGCATCCGTCTCAACGCCATCGCACCCGGCCCCTTCCCCACCAAAGGCGCCTGGGAGCGCTTGAACCCCGGCTCCATGCGCTCAGGCACCATGGGCAGCGAGCAAGACGCCAGCGCCTCGAACAACCCGATGGGCCGCGTCGGCCAGATGCAGGAACTCAGAAACCTCGCGACGTTTCTGATGTCTGACGGCTGCGACTACCTGACCGGCGAAACCATCGCCATCGACGGCGGCGCCTTCCTGGCCGGCGGCGGCAACTTCTCCCAACTCTCAAAGCTCGGCGACAGCGATTGGGAAGGCATACGCAATATGATCAAATCCGCAAACGACAAGGACCGCTCTAAGCGAACGGTCTAGAACGTCACGACGGCTTTCCCGATCACGCGTCGTTCGCTGAGGGCGCGGAATGCGTCAACAGCCTGGGACAACGGCACGCTCAACCCCACATGCGGCTTGATCTTGCCCTCATGCGCCAGCCGATCTACCGCCGCAACATTCTCGCGGCCTTTCTCGGGGAACTGCCGCCCGTATTCACCGGCGCGCACCCCAACCACAGAAAACCCCTTGATCAACGGCATATTCACGCTGACAGATGGAATCCGCCCACTCGTAAAGCCAATCACCAGCAGCCGCCCGTCAAACGCCATGCAGCGCACACTTTCGTCGAACACGTCGCCACCCACCGGATCGTATACAACGTCGACACCGCGCCCATGCGTCAGTTGCTTGACCTCGTCACGAAATCCGCTTGCGCTGTTGATTACGTGATGCGCCCCGCGCAACGTAAGCACATCAAGCTTGGCTTGCGATCCGGCGGTCGCGATCACCGTCGCACCCATGCGCAATCCCAGATCAACCGCCGCCATCCCGACACCGCCAGCGGCACCATGCACAAGCAAAGTCTCACCCGCTTGCAACGACCCGCGGCGCACCAATGAAACATAGGCCGTCAACCACGCCGCCGGATAACTCGCAGCCTCCGCCCACGACATCGCTTGGGCTTTGGGCCGCAATGCCGCTGCCGGCACATTTACGCGCTCTGCCATCATCCCATAACGCGAGGCAACAACAACATGATCGCCAACAGCGAGCCCATGGACGCCTGCACCCAGCGCTTCAATCTCGCCCGCCCCCTCCATGCCCGGCGTGAATGGCAGCTCCGGCTTAAGCTGATACTTGCCCTGCGTCATCAGCAAGTCCGGAAAATTCAACGCCGCTGCCCGCATACGAACACGGATTTCGCCGGGCCCGGGCGGCAACACATCGCGTTCGACTATCTGCACGCCCGAAAAATCGCCGGCAAGCGCCGTACATAAAAGCGCCCGGCTCATCCAATCGCACGCCGCAGATCAGCGATAATCTCAAAGATTGCTGTGCGCGCTGCGGGGACAGTGCCGCTCATGGCAGTGAACGCATGCGTCAGACTTTCGTAACAGCGATAGAGCACCGGCACGCCGGCAATTTTCAGCGCTTCGGCATAGTCGCGGCCCTGATCGACAAGCGGGTCAAACCCCGCCGTATAGATCAACGCCGGCGGCAGTCCGCTCAGGTCTTTGCACAAGCCCGGTGAAGCCTTCAGATCAAGCGCATCCACTTCAACATTCACAAAATAGTGCGAACGGAAATAGGCCATGATCGTGCCTGTCAGCGGATATACCTCGCCAAAAGATTTCATGGACGCTGTCTGGGACAGCCAATCGACCGCCGGATAAATCAGCAATTGCAGCACCGGTGGCTTTTCATTCAATCGCTTCATTTCCTGCGCGACCACCGCCGACAAATAACCCCCGGCAGAATCGCCGCCGACCAAAACCATGTTGGGATTTCCGCCCAGCGCGCGCGCATTGTCTCGCACCCATCGAAATGCCGCCAACGCATCTTCAACCGCTGCAGGAAACTTGTGTGGTGGCGCTAGACGATAGTCGACCGAGATCACCAAACATCCTGACCGCGACGCAATCTGCGAACAGAAGACATGGCAAGTCTCCAGATCGCCAATCACACACCCACCCATGTGAAAATACACAAGGACCGGCACCAGCCGGTTTGGCAGTTTGGGCATATAGCGGCGGGCGGCAATGGCCTTGCGCCCCGCAACCGGCAACTGAATGTCATCGATATCGATGTCGGTCGCCGCACCACCATCAAGCAGGGCAAACCCTTCGCCGGTTGCCTTGCGCGCGGCCGCGGGCGTCAAAGTTTCAAGCGGAGGCTGGCGCTTTCCCATCGCGCCCAGGAACTGCAGCCTTGGATCGATCGTGCGCCCGTCGATGATCAAGGGCTTGCCGCCCGAGAGGGCCAAGAGCCATTTCCCGGGCAGGTTCAACAACAATTGGACCAAAAGCTTCCGCATACCTGCAAAATGCGGGCCGACGCTCTTCTGTCAAGACCAAACCGTGTTAACCTCTTTGCGTCCAGTCAATTGAAAGGCAACAATGAAATGGCAACCGGGTTCGACATCGTAATTCGCAATGGGACGATTTTCGATGGCACAGGCGCACCAGGCTTTGAAGGCGACGTGGCCCTGCAGGACGGCCGCATAGTCGAAATCGGCCATGTCCCCGGTAATGGCCGTGAAGAGCTCGACGCCAGTGGTAAAATCGTAACCCCCGGCTTCGTCGACATCCATACCCATTACGACGGACAGGCAACCTGGGACGACCGTTTGACACCCTCCGCCTGGCACGGCGTAACCACCGCTGTCATGGGCAATTGCGGTGTCGGCTTTGCCCCTTGCAGACCAGGCGACCACGACATGCTCGTTCGTCTGATGGAGGGCGTCGAAGACATCCCCGGCGTCGTACTCACCGAAGGCCTGAAATGGAATTGGGAAACCTTCCCCGAGTTCCTCAACGCCCTCGAAGAGCGCCCGCACGACATCGACTTCGCCACCCAGGTGCCGCACGGCGCCCTGCGCGTCTATGTGATGGGCGAACGCGGCGCCAACCGCGAACCAGCAATGCCAAACGAAATCGCCGAGATGGGCCGCATCGCCAAAGGCGCCGTGGAAGCCGGCGCTTTGGGCTTCACCACCTCGCGCACGCTCAATCATCGCACCAGCGACGGCAAGCCAACGCCGACCCTCACCGCAGCCGAAGACGAGCTCTTGGGCATCGCTATGGGCCTCAAGGCCGCAAACCGCGGCGTGCTGCAAGTCGTTTCAGACTTCACCGATCCCGCGCAGGAACTGTCGATGCTGCGCCGCCTCGTCGTCGAGTCTGGCCGCCCGCTCTCCTTCTCGCTCGCCCAATCTGATCGCAGCCCCGACTCATGGAAGATGCTGCTGAACTTCCTTGACCAATGCGCCGCCGACGATTTGCCGGTGAAAGCGCAGGTCTGCGGCCGGCCTGTCGGCCTTCTCCTTGGCCTTTCGCTGACCCTCAATCCATTTTCCGCCCACGCAAGCTACAAAAAGATCGAACATCTGTCATTCAGCGAACGCCTCGCCGCGATGCGCACACCCGAAATGCGAGAAGCACTGCTCGCAGAACAACCAGCCTCCGACAACCCCTTCGTCAAAGCCGTTCTGCGCAACTTCGCTAAAATGTTCCCGCTGTCCGATCCGCCGGACTACGAACCAACCCCCGGCATGAGCCTCGGCGCACAAGCGGCGCGCACAAACAAGCGCGCCCAAGAGCTTGCCTATGACTGGCTGCTCGCCGACGACGGCCGCGCCCTGATCCTGTTCCCGTTCTTGAATTACGCCAACGACAGCCTCGAGCCATCGCTCGCCATGATGCGCCACCCCAGTACGATTCTTGGCCTCGGCGACGGCGGCGCCCACGTCGGCATGATCTGCGACGGCAGCTTCCCAACCTCGATGCTCACCCATTGGACCCGCGACCGCACACGCGGGGAAAAACTTCCGCTCGAATGGGTCATCAAAGCCCAAACCCAAGACACCGCATCGTCCGTAGGCCTCAACGATCGTGGTATCCTGAAGCGCGGCTACAAGGCCGACCTCAATATTATCAACCATTCAAAGCTGACACTTCACCGCCCCACCGTCGCCTACGACCTCCCCGCTGGCGGCCGGCGCCTGGTGCAATACGCCGACGGCTACGATGCCACAATCGTCTCAGGCCAAGTCACCTACCGGCACGGCAAACCGACAAAGGCGCTGCCAGGCAAACTGATCCGTGGAGCGCAGCGATTGGCGTAACCAGACACAGGGACACATAACAACCCCAGCATTGCCGGCACAATCAATCCGGCAATCAAATTTCGCAATGGAATCGTCTTGAACCGCCATCGATAGACATTTCTAGGCGACTGCACTCTTCGCCGTTTCCGCCACCGCCCGCGCCCTGCCCCGCGCCATCTCGCGCTTTAGTTCGGCGCAATAGACGTCGAAATTCAACTGCTGCGTATGCCGTCGTGACTTGTAGTGCCTTCCAATATCCCGCGCTTCGTCACGCCGGATGGTTTCTTCCATTTCGGCAACGGACGGCAACGCGCAATCCCCGGCGAGTACTGCCGACACCCACTTCGCCTGCTGTTCCCCGAAATTCACCAGCGTCGGCAAGGGCTGCGCCAGACCCATGAAGAACAGGTTGGGGATGCCGGGCTTCCAGATCCGCTTGAACAGCGCCACATGATTGTCAGTAACCTCGACAACCGAGCGCTCGAGAAACGGAAACGAGATGTTGTACCCGGTCGCGTAGATGATCGCATCGATCTCCTCCAACGACCCGTCTTCGAACCGCACTTGCTTGCCCATGAGTTCGGCAATATTCGTCTTGACTGCAATGTCCCCGCAACCAACCCGCGTCAGGAATTCCCCCGACACCGACGGATGCCCGTCTGCCGGATGGTGGGCAGGTTCCGGCAAGCCATAATCCTTCATATGCCCGACAGCCTTAACGATCATCCGCTTGATCATCGCACGCACAAGCCAGCGTGGCATCCAACCCGGCATCACACCTTTGTCCGGCACCTGACCGTTTATGTACTTTGGAAAAATCCAAACCCCGCGCCGCGCAGCCACAAAAAGCTTCTTCGCGATCGGCCTCTGCGCCAGCTCAGATGCAATATCCATTGCGCTGTTGCCCATGCCCACCACCAGCACTCGCTTGCCGCGCATGTCGATGGGCTCAAACGGATCGATGTACTTGTGGCTGTGGAAACTGACGCCGTCGAACTTTCCCGGAAAGTCCGGAATGTGCTCGTCCCAGTGGTGCCCGTTTGCCACCGCAAGCGCCTCGTACTCCCGCACCTCACCGCTCGACAATGTCACCCGCCATGTCTTGTCCGCCATCAACTCGGCGCGCGCCACCTCGGTGTTGAAGGTGATCTTTGGCCGCAACCCGAAGCGGTCCACATAGGCATTGAAATAGCCAAGAACCTGCGAGTGATGCGGATAGTCAGGATACTCAGCCGGGATCGGCAGATCCTCGAACTGCATGCGAAACTTTGACGTATCGATGTGCAACGACTGATAGCACGCTGATCGTCCATTCAGGTTCCTGAATGCCCAGTTGCCACCTACCTGGTCCGACATCTCAAAGCAGTCGAACGCAATGCCGCGATCAGCCAGCGCCTTCGCGGTTGTAAATCCCGAGCATCCGGCGCCAATGATGCATACCTTGCCTGTGGTCGGCATAAATTTCTCTCGATCACTGATTGGATACCCCGGCAACCTAGCTTCTGGCCGCCTTCTTCGGAAGCGCCTGCACACCACCCATAAACAGCGCCGTTGCGAATTTCGCTGCGTCTTCGGCACTTAGGTCGCGGCGTAAGACCAGATGATTTGCCACTTCAAAGGCAACCCCAACCATTGCCGCCATGAGCAGATCGGCATCGGTTGCCGGAACAACCCCGTTGGCGATGGCAAGTTCAAGATCGGCTCTCAGCTCGTCGAAGCCTGCTATAACCTCTGGCGTATCAATTCGCACGTGCTGCATATCGGGATTGCGCCGCATCGTCGCAAACGTCGTGTGATCGTTTTTGACAAAATCAAAAAATGTCCTGAACGACCCCGAGACAAACTCTTCGAAATTCCGCGCTCTGATGCGCTCGGCCC
>Ga0163150_10001794_pt1 | contig 35058 bp, 27 predicted proteins | sample OliLakLV19P2IB_FD_148628 | JGI IMG/M metagenome (GOLD analysis project Ga0163150, IMG submission 148628) | Freshwater microbial mat bacterial communities from Lake Vanda, McMurdo Dry Valleys, Antarctica - Oligotrophic Lake LV.19.P2.IB | ecosystem: Environmental > Aquatic > Freshwater > Lake >... | reverse complement strand
AGGGTCCAGATCACCTTCGTCATCTTCATGGTCGTTCCTCGGACTCGTTGGACTTCTCTACTCCGCGCCGGCGCTCACAGCGCGACCCCATCCCGGGACCGCCGCGCTACCCGCGGCTGGCGACCCCAAGAGTGTGCCGCGCCCACCTGAACCCAACATGAAGCCCGGCGATCCGGCCCACGAGGGCACGTGTCGGCGGACTCCCGCACGCACGGGAGCCGTCCTGGCGCCGGCGTCCTCCGCGACGCGATCCACCGCAGCCAGGGAGGCTCCCCCGCGCGCCAAGCGTCACCAGGTGATGCGCAGCCCGTTCGTCAGGTTGAACCCGCTCGGCGTGCAGAACGCGACGACGTTGCGGTACCAGACCTGGTAGTGCAGCGTCGTGCCGACGGTCGCATTCCCCAGCGCCGAGATCGACGTGCCGGCCGGCGGGAACGCGGCCACGCCGCTCGCGGCCGAGGTCGTCCCCAGTCGCTGCACCATCGCGCTCGTGCAACGCAGCCCGTCGCCGAACGGGACCGAGATCGCGTTCGAGCCCTGGAAGAAGAGCGCCGGCGCCGTAGCCGGCAGGTTCGAGGCCGTGAAGAGCAGCGTGTCGGCGCCGATCTCCGCCACGCCGTTGCCGCGCAGCTCGCCGCCCAGGCCGAGAGAGTTCAGGCAGCCTTGCTGCGCGCCGGCCGGGCTGGCGTTGCCGCACGGACAGGGCGCGCCGGTGCCGTCGCCGAAGCAGAAGGGCACGACGTGCGCGCTGAAGTCGTAGCAGACTTCGACCACCTGGATAGCGGACGAAATGATGAACAAGGTCAGCAGCGGCCCGCCACCCACGGTCGTGCTGACTCCGGTTCCTCTGAACTCGAGTGTGATCGCCTCGCCCGGAGACGAGGCGGTGAAGAGCGCAAGGTCCGCGGGCGACGTCAAGGTGACGTGCCCTGAGCTCTGCGTCGTGACCCCCGAGTGCGTGACGCCCGATGGGCCGTCGAAGTCGAGCGTCCCGTCATAAACCGCGAGCATGTCGCGGAACCCTTGCGCCGTTTCGAAACCCAGCGCTTCGCTCGTGTCGGGCCGGTGGATCGTCGTGCGCACGCTCAGGCGCGAGGTGATGTCGACCGGTGCAGCGCTCGGATTCTCGACGCTCAGTGAGCCGGACAGCGCCGACTGCGCGCGCAAGCGCACCGCGCGCAGCGGCCCGACCGCCGGATCGTGCTTGGCAAAGGTGCGCGTCGTCTGCCAGTTCGTCGTCGTGGGCGGGGTCGCATCCGTCTGGCAAACCTCCCGGTATCCGTAGCAGACCATCAACTCGAAGCGGGCACTCGTGCTGAAGCTCACCACGATGTTGCCGGGGCCCCCGCCCGACGCGCTGGATTGGGCGTCGACCCCCAGGCTGATCGTCTCCCCGTTGGACATGGCCGTGAAGAGAGCCAGGTCCGCCAGGCTCTGCAGGACGATCGAGGACTCGCGGGTTTGGTGCAGGTTCGTGAACGTCTCGCCGGAAGGCCCGTCGAAATCGATCGTGCCGTCGAACGGCGCGAGGTCAGCCTGCACCGACTGGTTCGACGTCGTCGACACGATGACGGACGCGCCTGGACGGCGCGCGGACACCACGCAGCCGAGTTGGAAGAAGGCGGTTCCCGGCGCTGCGTCCAGATTCTCCAACGCCAGCCCGAAGTTGGTCATCGAGCGTAGCGTGACAGTCACGGACTCCAGCGGTCCCAACTCGGGTGAATGCTTGGGCAGGACGAAGGCATGGTTCCAATTTGTGGGAGTCTGCGGCTGCGATGTCTCGTGACAGCGCTGTCCGGCCTGTGCGGCGACGGAGAAGAACGAGAGGACGAGCAGGGTCTTCATGGCGAGCTGCTTCGGGTTGGATCGTCGGGATGGAGCAGAGCGTAGCGCCGAACGCGGCCGAGGGGGGCTGTGCCCTGTGTTTGGACTCGAGGTGCAGGGGGTCCGTTCGCACCGCACCGATGCGAAATGCCCCCTCACGCAGCGGATCCGCCCGCTAAGATCCCGCGCTTCGTGGACGTCCTCTTCCTTGCGCCCGACACGTCGGTCTACGCGCTGCGTTTCGTGGATGCGTTGAGGCGCGCCGGGGCGCGCGTCCACGGCATCGGGCACACACCGCACGGGCGGATCTCGCCCGAGCTCCAGCGCAGCCTCGACGGCTACGCGGAAGCGCGCAGCATCCTCGACGGCGCCGATCTGGCGCGGATCGCACGCGAAATCGCGCCGTCGGGCGGGTTCGCGCGCGTCGAGACGATCGACGAGCCGGCCGTGGTCTCCGCGGCGCACGTGCGCTCCGTGCTGGGACTCCCGGGGACGAGCGTCGAATCGGCGATCCTGTCGCGCGACAAGGCCGCGATGAAGCAACGCCTGCGCGCGCGGGAGATCCCCTGCGCCGCCTCCGTGCGCGTGGAGGACGCGGACGCGGCCCGCGCCTTCACCCAGCGCGAGGGCTTTCCGGTCGTGATCAAGCCGCTCGACGGCTTCGGGGCGCTGGGAACGTTCCGCTGCGATTCGCCGGCCGAGCTCGACCGCGCGCTCGAACGGTTGCAGCCCACTCAGGACCGGCCCGCGATCGTCGAGGAGTTCGTCGAAGGCCACGAGGGCTTCCTCGACGCGGTCGTGGTCGACGGTCAGGTCGTGCACGACTTCATCGGGCACTACTACCCGAGCTGCCTCGAAGCTCTGCAGGACCGCGCGATCCGACCCAAGATCGCCTGCACGAACCGCATGGGTTCGAGCGGCTACGAGGAGCTGCGCGCGACGGGGCAACGCGTGATCGAGGCCCTCGGCATCCGCGACGGTGCGACCCACATGGAGTGGTTTTTCGGGCCGAAGGGGCTGAGGGTTTCCGAGCTCGGCGCGCGCCCGGCCGGCGAGCGGATCTGGGACATGCACGCGGCGGGCAACGAGTTCGACCTATACGGCTCGTGGGCCGACGCGGTGCTGTTCTCACGCCGATCGGGCACGCCCACGCGCCGATTCGCGACCGGGTCCGTACAGATCCGCCCGCCGAAGGACGGAACGTTCATCGGCCACGACGGCGTCGACGTCGTCCGGCGCGAGCTGGGCGACGCGATCTTCGAAAGCGAAGTGCCGCGACCGGGCGAGAGCACGAAACCCCTCACCGCCGGCTGGCACGCGAACACGTGGTTCCGCGTGCGCGACGAGGATTACGACCGACTCCAGCAGAAGCTGGAGTTCGCGGCGCGGACGGTGGTGCCCAAGGTGCAGTGAGCGAATGGCGCGGCGAGCCCGCGGGATGCCTCCCGATCGATGAGTCGGCAGAAGTTGGAGTGCAGGGCCGGGAGGGTGGTCCTGCGCGTGCGTCGAGCCGAGGGTGGCCCGGAAGAACCTGCTTCCGGGTGCCAGTCGGCTAGCTGACACGTCATAACTCCTTGAAGATCATTGCGTTGAACGGGTCTGTGCAATTTCAAAGTCCGGCTTTGAAACTGTACGATATCTGTCCGTGATCACACGCCAAGCCCTCCCGACCCTTCTGGACCGCGCCAGCCGCAGCCCGATCCTGACCGTGACGGGCCCGCGGCAGAGCGGCAAGACGACTCTGTGCCGAGCGGCGTTCCCCGACAAGCCCTACGCCTCGCTCGAGACACCGAGCGTGCAGCGTGACGCGCTCGAGGATCCCGAGGCGTTCCTCGCTCGCTTCCCCGACGGCGCGATCCTCGACGAAGCGCAACGCGCACCCGTGCTCTTCTCGTACCTCCAGGGGATCGTCGATGAAGACCCGAAGCCCGGCCGATGGGTGCTCACCGGTTCTCAGCACTTCGGGCTGCTTCAGTCGATCACGCAGTCCCTCGCCGGCCGGACGACGCTGATCCAGCTTCTGCCCCTGTCCATCGCGGAGCTCAGGACCGTGCGGGCGATGGGGGACCCGCTCGAAGCACTCTGGCTCGGGGGGTACCCGCGAGCAGTCGAGCGCGGCGCGAAGGCCGGGGAGTGGTTCGCGGATTACACGATGACCTACCTCGAGCGCGATGCACGCCAGGTGCTCGACATCGGCGACTTGATCACCTTCCAGACGTTCCTCGGACTGTGCGCGGGCCGGGCGGGGCAACTCCTGAACCTTGCATCCTTGGGAGCGGACTGCGGCATCACGCAGCCGACAGCGAAGAGCTGGTTGTCCGTGCTGGAAGCAAGCTACGTGGCGTTCCGCCTGCCCGCGTTGCATCGCACCGTGCGCAAGCGCCTCACGAAGAGCCCGAAGCTCTACTTCTACGACACGGGTCTCATGTGTCACCTGCTCGGGATCCGCAGCACCGCGGACCTGCGCGATCACCCCTTGCGCGGCTCGATCTTCGAGAACTGGGTGGTGACCGAAGTGTTGAAGTGGCGCTGGAACCGCGGGCTGCGCAGCGATCTCGCGTTCTACCGCGATCAGCGTGGAGCGGAGGTCGACCTCGTCATCGACGTGCCGCTGCTCCCCATCGTCGCCGAGATCAAGGCCAGCGTGACGAGACCGAGCATCGCCGAACGCGGGTTCGACGCCTTGATCGGCACGCTGCAGTCGGCACCTGTGGCGCCATTGCTCGTCGATCGACGCGTCGTCTACGCGGGGAGCGAGACGCTGGCCGTGGCCGGTACTCAGTACGTCGCGTGGCGCGATGTGGGTGAGGTGTCCTGGGAGCCGGGGTGACGGCTCGGGCGTCCACGGGCAGTTTCTCGGAGGAGGCACCTCGCAGGGCACTCGAGCAGAGGATCTGGGACCGGGCCGGCCCGACCACGCGTTCGGTCTCGAAACGAAGAGGGCCGCCCGAATCTCCGGACGGTCCGCGGTCCTCTCGCCGCGCGGGAGACACGGCACAGCGAAGTCAGCTCAGTGAGAGTGACCCGCGCCCGCGCCTTCCTTTTCCTTCTCGGGCAGGTCGCTGACGAGCGCGTCCGTAGTCAGCAGCAGGCTCGCGACCGAGGCCGCGTTCTGCAGCGTGGTGCGCACGACCTTCGTCGGGTCGATGACGCCGGCGTTGACGACGTCCTTGTACGTTTCGGCCGCGGCGCATGGTCGCGCTTCGTCGTCTCCCTCTGCGCTACGAGCCCTGCTTCTTCAACTGTTCCATGCGGGCTTGCAGCTCGGTCCGCCTCTTCGCGAGTGCAGCTTCGATCACACGTTCGTGCTCCGGGCCACTCGCCACTCGCATTCGCGCGGCCGCTGTCTCTTCCTCTCGTCGCACGGCGGCTTCGAGGTACTTGACTGCGAGTGGCGCACGGCCCGCGGAGGCCAGCTGTTCAGCCCGCACGCTCCAGCTGCGCGTCGAGCCCTCGACGCACCCCTCGCAGGCGGCCTTCTTCGCACCCAGGCAGGAATCGCACGTGCCCATGGAGCGCGCCGCGCCTTTGCACAGCGAGCACTCGACCGTGCCGCGTTTGCACGTGGTGCATGAGACGAGGCCCTTCGCTTTGCACGGACCGCAGTCCTTCGGCTTCTGCGGTCCGTAGGCGGGTGAAACGTCGCCGCTTCCGGTGCAGGACGTGCAGGCCGCCTTGCGGGTGTCGCCGCACGCGGGGCATGCATGCCTTCCCGTGCCGGCGCACCGTCTGCAGATGACGAAGCGTTTGCCCTCCGCATCGCACGCGCCGCACTCGCGAAGTTCCGTTCCCGCGCACCACGTACACCGGTCGGCCTGCGAATCGCCGAGGGATTCGGCGAGGACCGCCTTGCCGCTTGCTGCGCACTCGGGACAGGCCCGCACGAAACGCTTCTTGCCCTCGCAGCGGGTGCAAGGCGACTCACCCTTCGACTTGCAGGTGACGCAGGGGAGCCAGCCCTTGCGGTCACAGACCTTGCACGCCCGCCGGGTCATGCCCGCCGCGCCGTGATCGCAATTGGCGATGCACGGGATGCGGCCGGGTACGCCGAGGCTCGCGCCATCGCCCTGGCTCATCAGCTTCCCGACGGCGCGCCTCGCCTTCTCGAGTTCCTCGAGCTTCTTGAGGTTCTCCGGACTCAACGTACGGCGTTGCAGCGCCCGCATCCGTTCCATGTACGGGTTCGAGCACTCGACGCAAGGTGCTTTGCCGTCGCCCTCGCACGCGTCGCAAGGGAGAAGAGCTTCCCGCGCGCCTTGGCACGTCTCACATGTGCCGGTCACGGACGGCGGAGGTGCGGAATCCTGGCTGAATGCGAACGTGGCGGCGAAACAGAGGAGCGCGAGCGCGAGTCGTGCCAGCATGAGGGCCAGGATACTGCGGCATCGATCGTGCGTGCGAGCCACGCGTGGCAACGTGCTGCGAGCGTCGCGCCTCCCACAAGGACATCGGGGGCGAGACTGGCGCTGAATGCACCGAGGGCCGCCCGGAACGTGTCCGGACGGCCCTCGGCCTGGTGTCGATGCAGCAATCAGCTCAGTGCGAATGCCCCGCGCCCGCGCCTTCCTTTTCCTTCTCGGGCAGGTCGCTGACGAGCGCGTCCGTCGTCAGCAGGAGGCTCGCGACCGAAGCCGCGTTCTGCAGCGCAGTGCGCACGACCTTCGTCGGGTCGATGACGCCGGCCTTGACGAGGTCCTCGTAGGTCTCGGTCGCGGCGTTGTAGCCGTAACCTTTGCCCTTCGACTTGCCCTGGCGCACGTTCTGCACGACGACGGCCCCGTCGAGGCCGGCGTTCGTCGCGATCTGGCGCATGGGAGCCTCGATCGCGCGGCGCACGATCATCGCGCCGACACGCTCGTCGCCTTCGAGCTTGAGCGCCTCGAGCGCGTCGATCGTGCTGATCAGAGCGACGCCGCCGCCCGGGACGATGCCCTCTTCGACGGCCGCACGCGTCGCGTGCAGGGCGTCCTCGACGCGCGCCTTCTTCTCCTTCATCTCGGCTTCGGTCGCCGCGCCGACGTTGATCTGCGCCACGCCGCCGGAGAGCTTGGCCAGGCGCTCCTGGAGCTTCTCCTTGTCGTAGTCGCTCTTCGTCGTCTCCATCTCGGCCTTGATCTGGGCGATGCGGCCCTTGATCGAGTCCTTGGAGCCGACGCCTTCGATGATCGTCGTGTTGTCCTTGCCGACGACGACCTTCTTCGCGGTGCCCAGGTCCTTCAGCGTGATCGTCTCGAGCGACTGGCCCGTCGACTCCATGATCGGGGTCGCGCCCGTCAGGACGCCGATGTCCTCCAGCATCGCCTTGCGACGATCGCCGAAGCCCGGCGCCTTCACCGCGACGCACGGGAACGCGCCGCGCAGCTTGTTCACGACGAGCGTGGCCAGGGCCTCGCCCTCGACCTCCTCGGCGATGATCACCAGCGGGCGACCGGACTGGACGACCTGCTCGAGCAGCGGCAGGAACTCCTTGACGGTCGTGATCTTCTTCTCGTGCACGAGGATGTAGGGCTTCTCGAGCACCGTCTCCATCGTCGTCGGGTTCGTGATGAAGTGCGGGGACAGCCAGCCCTTGTCGAACTGCATGCCCTCGACCCACTCGACCTCGGTCGTGAGCGACTTGCCCTCTTCGACGGTGATGACGCCGTCCTTGCCGACCTTGTCCATGGCCTTGGCGATCATCTCGCCGATCTCGACGTCGCCGTTGCTGGCGACCGTGCCGACCTGCGCGATCTCCTGGTGGCCCTTGACCGGCGTCGACAGCTTCTTGAGCGCCTCGACCACCGCGTCGACGGCCTTGTCCATGCCGCGCTTGAGGCTCACCGGGTTGGCTCCGGCGGTGACGTTCTTCAGGCCTTCCTCGAAGATCGCCTCGGCCAGGACCGTGGCGGTCGTCGTGCCGTCACCCGCCTGGTCGTTCGTGCGCTGCGCGACCTGCTTCACGAGCTGGGCGCCCATGTTCTCGTAGGCGTCTTCCAGGTCGATCTCCTTCGACACCGTGACGCCGTCCTTCGTGACGGTCGGGCTGCCGAAAGACTTCTCGATGATGACGTTCCGGCCGCGGGGGCCGAGGGTCACCTTGACTGCGCGCGCCAGTTTGCGCACGCCGTCGCGAATCTTCTCGCGTGCGGCGGCGTCGTAGCAGATCTGCTTGGCCATGGAATCGCTCTCTTGGTTGCGGTGTGTGGGGTGGCGCGCAGATCAGCCGATGATGCCGAGGATGTCTTCCTCGCGCATGATCAGGAACTCTTCGCCCTGGTACTTCACTTCGGTACCGGCGTACGCGCTGAACAGGATGCGATCACCCGGCTTCACGCCGAACGTCGAGCGCTCACCGTTCTCCAACTGCTTGCCTTCGCCGATGGAGACGACGGTGCCTTCCTTCGGCTTGTCCTTGGCGGTCTCCGGGATCAGGATCCCGCCGGCCGTGCGGTCTTCCGCTTCGGCGCGCTTGACGAGCACGCGGTCGCCGAGGGGGCGGATGTGGCCGGACTTCTTGTGCGTTGAGGGGGAGGTCTTCGTTGCCATGAGGGTTTTCTCTTCCGGAAGGGGGACGTTGGTTCGGGTTCTCGCCGCACGCGCCAGGCGCGCGCGGCGTGGTCGTTTCAGGCCGCTTCGATGCCCAGCAGGCGCCGCACTTCGGCGCGCAGGAGCTCGGGCCGCAGGGGCTTCTTCAGGACCGAGAGCGCGCCCTCCTGGATCGCCTGGTCGCGAACCGAGTCGTTCGCGTCGCCCGAGATGAAGATGCAGGGGACGGCGCGCGTCTCGAGCCGCAGGACCGACAGCACTTCGAGCCCCGTGCGTCCGGGCATGTGCATGTCGAGCAGGGCCAGGTCGAAGATCTGCAGGCGCATCAGGTCGAGCGCCTCGAGCCCGGTCTCGGCCTGCACGATCTCGAACCGCCGCGGCAGGAGCGCGAACAGGTCCGCCACGCCGTGACGGAAGTCGCGGTCGTCGTCGGCGATCAGGATGCGGTGGTCGATCGACATGGGCAGAGCGGTGGCGCGGAGCCCAGGCAAGACGCGTGCCGCCCGCCGACGCCTGTGCCAGCACCTACAAGTGCTTATAGAACAATCACTTGCGGCTGGCTCGCGCACGCTCCGGGCTGGCCCAACCCCTGCCGGTTTGGCGGAGCCCTGCCCCGCCCGCGTTCCTACCGCCCTTCTGGCAGGGTCTGGGTCGGTTCCCGGCGGGGCCTGGCCCGCCCTCAGCGTCGGTTCCGGTCAGCGCACGCTGTCCAGCTCGAGCCGCTCGCCGTCCAGGAGGTCCACCTCGAGGACGAGCCCGACGCCCGGCGCGTAGAACTTGGAGTCGAGGCCGTCGGGCTCCAGCGGATCCCACTCCAACGTCTGGATGCAGCCCGTGTAGACGGTTCCGTTCTCGAGCGCGACCGTCACGCCCGACGCGACGACGACCGCGCGGTCCTCGACGACGTCCGCGTAGAAAACCTGCGCGTACGAGCCTCCGACTGCGGGCGCCGACGGCATGGCGTGACCGGGCTGGGCCAGCGTGCCCGTCCCGGCCACGTCGAGCCCCGCTTCCCAGGATGCCGAGGTGTCGACGTCGATGAGCACGCCGCCTTCGTCGTACACGTAGTCCGAGGCGTCCTCGCCCATCAGCCACACGTTCCCGGCGTCGTCCTGCGCGAACCAGCCGAAGTCGTCCTCCTCGATGACGCCGTCCAGGAAGGCTTGCACGTGCACGATCCGGCACGTCACGCCCTGGACGACGCGGGTCGTGGTCAGGACCTCCGTGACGATAGTCTCTAGGCCCTCGTCCGTGTCTCCCTCGTACGTGAAGAGGGCCTCGGGCTCGAGCGGAAGGAACGCGTTGTCGATCGACGTCGGGTCCGTGAAGGCCGCGGCGCCGAAGTCGGGCAGCGCGTCCGGCCCCGTGTCGAACGTGCCCCGCCGCTCCGTCCGCGACTCCTCGTGGAGTGCTTCCTCCAGCAAGAGGCCGACGCCCGGGGCGTAGAACTTGTACTCGAGCGCCGCGGGCGCGAGCGGCGACCACTCGAGGATCTGGATGCAGTCGTCGACGACTTCACCGTTCTCCAGCTCCACGCTGGCGTCGACGCTGACGACGACGGCCATGTCCTGCGCTTCGTCGGCGTAGAACTCCTGGTGGTACGCGTCCCCGACGGACGGCGAGGCCAGCATGACGTACCCCGCCTCGGCGATCTCACCCGTGCCCGACACGTCGAGACCGGCTTCCCACGAACCCTCGTGGTCGATGGTCAGCAGGTTGCCCATGTCGTCGTACGTGTAGTTGTCGACCGCCTCGCCCGTGTACCAGAGGTTGCCGGCGTCGTCCTGCGCGAAGTAGTCGAGCGTGTCCTCGATCAGCAGGCCGTCGACGAACACGCGGTCGCGCACGACCCGGCACGTGACACCCAGGACGATGCGCGTCTGGTCCAAAACCTCGATGACGATGGTCTCGGTCTCGTCGCCCGCGCGACCGAGGAACGTGGTCGCCGCCTGGACCGTGAGCGGCAGGATCGGGTTGTCGATCTGCGTCGGCTGCGTGAACACCGCCGCGCCGAAATCGGGGACGGAGCCCGGGCCCGGCGCGAAGCGGCCGCGCAGCTCGTTCGCGCCCGCCCCGACCACATTGCGCTCCAGGACGAGCCCGACGCCGGCTGCGAAGAACTTGTCCTCGCCCGGTCCCGCGGTCAGCGCCGACGTGTCGCGGATCTGCAGGCACGTGTGATGCGAGCCGTCGCTCAAGGTGATCGGCACGTTCAAGGCGATCACGGTGCCCTGGTCCAGGGCCTGACCCGGATAGAACTCCTGGTAGTAGAAATCGCCGGGGGCCGGAGCGGCCTCCATGATGTAGCCCGGGCTGGCGACGGTGCCGGTGTTGGCCACGTCCAGCCCGGCTTCCCACGCGCCGTCGTGGTCGACGCCGATCAGGTTGCCGTCCGCGTCGTACTCGTAGTTGTCGACCTCCTCGCCCATGTACCAGACGTTGCCGGCGTCGTCCTGCGCGTACCAGTCGTGCGTGTCCTCGATGAGCAGGCCGCCCTCGAAGACCCGGTCGCGCACGACGGCGCACGTCACGCCCATCACCACGCGGGTCGTGGCGAGGACCTCGATGACGATGATCTCGCCCGCGCCGTTCGGCACGTCCGCGAACGTGCCCACTCGGCCAGGGACGAGCGGGAAGAAGGGGTTGTCGACCTGCGCGGGATTGCTGAACACCGCGGCCGAGAAGTCGGGCAGCGTCGCGGGCACCGTTCCGCCCGACGAGCCCGACGAGCAGCTCGCGACGGCGAGAGTCGCGCAGGCCAGCGCCGTGCGCCAGTGACGGGGTCGTAGGGTGACTTGGGTCGATGTCGCGCTCATGGCTCTGTCCTCTGGATCCCGTTCTTGCGTCGGGGATGCGAATGCCGATGGTCCAGGACCCAGGTAATCAGGCTCGCGAGCGCGAGCATTACGTCCGTGTGATCAGCGCCGCTGCGCGCGACGCGCGTAGCCGCTGACGCGCGTCGTCGTCATCCGGCGGTAACAAAGCCGAGCGTGACGCCCGCTCGTCGAGTTCGCGATCGCATGGAACGATCGACGCACGTGCGATCGCCGCGTCGCAGCTCTCATGCGTGCGTAACACAGTGCTCGGTTCGCGCCCCTACAGTTCGTCGGCCTGGTGACACTCCTGAAACCACGATGGCCTGAAGGCCGGAAAACCACGATGAAACAGCACCAATTCCTTCTTCTCCGAGCTCTGCCCGCCGCGCTGCTCGCCGGCGCCGTCCTCGTCTTCACGACCGGCGCGAACCCCGCTGCGCCCGGCGGAGAGGCCCAGCTCTCCATCTCCCGCATCTACTGGGAGTACAACGCTTCGGCCAACGACCTCGGCGTCCACGTGACGCTCGACGGCGAGAACTGGAAGCGGCTGAAGATCCTCAAGCCGGACAAGTCGAAGATCTTCGAGGTCAAGGGCAGCGGGCCCTACCACGACCTGGGCATGACCGAGCTCTTCTTCGAGGGCGCCGAGCCGAACCTCGACGATTTCCCGCTGGCGGACCTGCTGGCCCTGTTCCCGGAAGGCGTGTACGACTTCGAGGGTCTGACGGTCGACGGGCGCGACATCGAGGGCGAGGGCACGTTCACGCACGCGATCCCGGCTGGCCCGCGGGTGCGCGCGCAGCAGGGAGCCAACGATTTCCTGCGCATCAGCTGGAGCGAGGTGACGAGCCCGCCCGCCGGTTTCCCGAGCCGCCCGATCGTCATCTCCGGGTACCAGGTCATCGTCGGCAAGTTCCAGGTCACGCTGCCGGGTTCGGCCCGCAGCGTCACGGTCTCGCCCGAGTTCGTGGCTTCTCTCGCGCCGGGCGAGCAGCCGTTCGAGGTCCTGGCGATCGAGGTCGGCGGCAACCAGACGCTGACGGAAGGCGTGTTCGTCAGGTAGGCAGGTCGAAGCCATGATCCGCTCGCAGAGGCACGTCTTGTGCACGTCGGTCCTGCTCGCGCTGGTCGCGACGGGCGGCGCATGGCTGAGCATCCGACCCGTTGCGACTGTCGATTCCTCCGGGACAGTGCGTTCCACCGTGTCCCGGAGGCTCGATCCGATCCGCGACGAGGGCGACGCCTTGATGGCAGCGCGCGAAGCGACGCGCCAAGAGGTCCAGGCCACGGTGCTGCTTGGCGGCAGGCCCGGATCGGAGCGCGCCGCCCCGCTGCCCGAACGCGTCCGTGTCCACGGCCAGGTACGCAGGTCCGGGCGTCCGGTCGCTGACTACGACCTGTCGTTCGAATCGGTGGGGCTGCGATCGAATGAGGACGACTGGGACTCGACGGACGAGGACGGTCGCTACGAGGTGGAGGTGCGCGCCGACCACTACGTCGTGCGCAACGAAGCCGCAGGACCGTGGGTGACGGGCGTGACGGTGCCGGCGGGCGCGCGCGAGATCGTCGTGGACATCGACCTGCCGCGGGAGCACGCCGCACGCGAGTGATCCGCGGTGCACGCGATCGATCCTCGCGCCCGACCGCGTCGCGCAGCGACTCCTCGTCGGGTTAGCATGCGGACCATGCTGGGCTCGCTCATCGCCCGCCAGCCCGTCTTCGACGCGCACGTCGATTCGCTCCAGCGCCAGCTCGATCTGGGCCACGACCTGGGCACGCGCACGAGCGGTCACCTGGACCTCGTGCGCGGGAAGGCCGGCGGGCTCGGTTCCGTCGTGCTCGTGAACTGGGTCGATCCCAAGCACATTGCGGCCGGTCCCGGAGCGGCGTTGCGGCGCACGCAGGCGCTCCTGGGGCAGTTCCACGAGTTGATCGCCGCGCACCCCGATCAGATCGCCTGGGCCGGGAACGGCGCGCAGCTCGACGCCATCCATGCCTCCGGCCGCATCGCCGGCATCCCGGGCATCGAGGGCGGGCATTCGATCGAGGAGGACCTCGGCAACCTCGAGTGGTTCTTCGAGCACGGCGTGCGCGTGCTGACGCTCGTGTGGAACAACCACCTGGCGTGGATCCGCTCCTGTCAGCCGGGTGCGGGCCCGCACGTCCCGCCGGGGCTCTCGCCCTTCGGTCGCTCCGTCGTGCGGCGCATGAACGAGCTCGGGATGGTCGTCGACCTGTCGCACGCGGGCGAGCGCAGCTTCCTCGACGCGCTCGAGACGACGACGAAACCCGTGATCGCGAGCCACTCGGGCGCCAAGGCGATCCACGCGCACCAGCGCAACCTGACGGACGAGCAGCTGCGCGCGCTGGCCGCGAACGGCGGCGTCGTCGGCATCGTCTTCTGCACCGCGTTCCTGAAGGACGAGGCGCAGCAGGAGGACACGCGGTTGCGCGCGACGCCTGAATACCGCGCGATCTCGGGCCCCAATGACACGGAGGTCTTCCTGCGGCAGGGCGAGTGGCTGCAGGAGCACGCGACGCCGCTGCCGATGGAGGTCGTCGTCGACCACATCGCCCACGCCGTCGAGGTCGCGGGCATCGACCACGTCGGGCTGGGATCGGATTACGACGGCATCGGGCGCACGCCCGAGGGCCTGGAGGACGCCGCCTGCTACATCCGGCTGGCGCAGCGGCTGCTCGAGCGCGGCTTCGCGCGCGACGACGTCGTCAAGGTGCTGGGGGGGAACATGGAGCGCGTGTTCCGCGCCGTCACGGGTCCCGGGACGGAGGCTCGCGACGCGCGGCTCGTCGCGATATGAGAGCCCGTGAAGAAATCGATCGTACGGGCTCTCTGATCCCGTTGGCGCCGCTTCGCGGCGCGAGAGGCCGAGAAAAAATCGATCGTACGGCCTCTCCGATCCTGGTGGCGCCGCTCCGCGGCGCGAGAGACTCCGAATTCTTCTCAGTCTCTGAGCGCGCGGCTCGTCGTGTGCCGGATGCGACCACGTCGCGCAGGCTGTGTGACCCGTGTGAAATCCGTCGCCACCTGATACCCGCGCGGATCCCGTTCGTCGTCCGGAGGGAGGGCAATCCGCCCTCGACGAGGAACACCATGCATTTCGATTTCAGCACCGTGGACGAGGTCCAGTCGTTCGTTTCCGTTCCCGCCGGCATCCACGACGTGCGCGTGGCGGAGGTCCGGGAGGGCCGGGCGCGCGACGGCAGCATGCGTTGGAACTTTCGGCTCGAGGTGATCGACGGCGACCATGCCGGGAGGACGGCGGCATGGGACGCGCTGACCTGGAGCGAGCGGGGCATCTTCCGCGTGAAGAAGGTGCTGGACGCGCTGGGGATCGACGTCCGCGGCGAGGTCGAGGTCGACAGCAAGGACCTCATCGGGCTGCGGGCGCGCGTGCTGGTCCAGCCCGAGGAACGCGAGGACCCGCTCACCGGCCGCCGGCAGGTGCGGATGAGGGTGCCCTACCTGGGGTACGAGCCGCTCGTGGGCGGGGCGAACCCGGCGGTGACGGGGGCGGCGGAGCCCGACGTTGACGGATGGGACGACCCGCAGGACCCTGACGCGCATGACCCGAGCGGAAGGAACGGCCCAGCGCTCTGACACGGGCGACGACGAGCTCGTGCGGCACGCGGTCGACGCGCGCCGCAACGCCTACTGTCCCTACTCGAAGATCGAGGTGGGGGCGGCGTTGCAGTCCCGCGACGGGCGCATCTTCACCGGTTGCAACGTCGAGAACGCCAGCTTCGGCATGACGTGGTGCGCGGAACGGACCGCGCTCGTGAAAGCGATCTCCGAGGGCACGAAGGACTTCGTGACGATGGCGGTCGCGACCAGCCTTCCGCGCGCGATCATGCCCTGCGGCGCGTGCCGACAGGTGCTGCACGAGTTCGCGCCCGACCTGCGGATCATCGTCGTCGGCGCGGACGGCGCACGCTACGTCACGTTCCTGGACGACATCCTGCCCGAGGCGTTCGGGCCGGGGGACCTGAGCTGAGCTAGTACTTCCGCAAGTCTGCGCGCGCAGCGCAGATTCTTTCGGATGTCGTAGCTCCGGCGCCGAAGGCGCCGCGCCGCCCGTCAGGCGGCGAGGAGGGGGAGGCCGCGTGTCGCGGCCGACGCGGGAGGGTCCGCCTCCCCCGCCAACAAGGACTCAGCGCGGGCCAAAGCCTTACGCGTCGGGTTGCGGGCATCGCCCGCGCTGAGAGCCCGTGAAACAATCGAGCGTACGGGCTCTCTGATCCATTGGCGCCGCTTCGCGGCGCGAGAGGCTGTGATTTCTTCACAGCCTCTGTCGCTGCGGGACCACTGGTAGGATCCGAGCCGTGAAGAAGGTCGACGCGTCGTCGGCTCGACGGGCTCGCGAGCTGCGCGCCGCGATCGAGCGCCACGACCGCCTCTACTACGTGGAGGCGAAGCCCGAGGTCTCGGACGCCGAGTACGACCGGCTGTTCCGCGAGCTCGTGGACCTCGAGGCCGCGCACCCCGAGCTGGTGACGCCCGAGAGCCCGACGCGCCGCGTCGGCGCCGCCCTGCCCGAGGGCACGGGCTTCGAGACCGTCGCGCACAGCGTGCCGATGCTCTCGATCGACAGCTTGTTCGACGCCGAGGAGGCGCGCGAGTTCGAAGAGCGCATCCTGCGCTTCCTGAGCCTGGACGACCGCGACCTGGCCTGGGTCGTCGAGCCCAAGTTCGACGGCGTCAGTGCCGCCCTGCTCTACGTCGACGGGAAGCTCGAGCGCGCGCTGACGCGCGGCGACGGGATCAAGGGCGAGGACGTCACGGCCAACGTACGCACGATCCGCAACGTGCCGCTCGCGCTGGACGGCTCGAAGCGGCCCGTTCCGGCTCGGGTCGAGGTGCGCGGCGAGATCCTGATGCGTCGCGACAAGTTCGCCGCCTTGAACGCGCGGCGGCTGGAGGAAGGCCTCGAGCCGTTCGCGAACCCGCGCAACACCGTGGCCGGCGCGATCCGACGCAATGACCCGGCCGAGGTCTCGCGCTACCCGCTCGAGTTCTACCCCTGGGCCTCTCCGCGACTCGAGGGAGCGCGCTTCGAGACGCAGGTCGATGTGTCGGCCGCGCTGAAGGCCTGGGGACTGCCCGACGCCGGCCTCTCGCGGCGCGTCGTGGGGCTCGCGGCGGCGCTGGCCTACCACGACGAGCTCGAGGCGCGCCGCGGCGACGTGCCTTTCGACATGGACGGGATCGTGGCCAAGCTCGACCGCCTCGATCTGCGCGAGCGCCTGGGCGCCACGACGCGCGCGACGCGCTGGCAGTACGCGCACAAGTTCGCCGCGCTGGAGGCGGCGACGATGCTGCGCGCGATCGAGACGATGGTCGGGAACAGCGGGCGCCTGACGCCGCGCGCGCACGTCGACCCGGTCCAGGTCGGCGGGATCACCGTGCTGCATGCCACGCTGCACAACGCCGACTACGTGGCCGGCCTGGGCCTGCGCGTGGGCGACGAGGTCTTCCTGCGCCGCGCCGGCGACGTGATTCCGCAGATCCTGGGCGTCGCGAAGGCCGCGAAGGGCCGCGCACCCGCGGGATGGGCCGACGGCGTGCCCGCGGAGTTGCGCGACGCCGGAGGCTCGATCCGCGCCGGCGTCACGTGGAACTGGCGCGACGAATACGCGATGCCGGCCGCCTGTCCGGCTTGCGGCACGGCCACGCAGCAGGAAGGCAAGTACTGGCGCTGCCCGAACCCGGAGTGCCCGCCCCAGCGCATCGGTCGCACGCTGATCCTCGTGTCGGGCGACGCGTTCGACGTCGACGGCCTCGGGGAGAAGCAGATCGCGCAGCTCTATGACGCGGGCTTCCTGGGCTCGGCGGCGGACGTGTTCCATCTCGATCGCATGCCCGAGGCGGCCGCGCGGCTCGCCGACCTCGAGCGGTGGGGCGAGAAGACGGTCACGAACCTGTTCGGCGAGCTCGAGCGGGCTCGCAGCACGACGCTCGTCCGTTTCCTCGTGTCGCTCGCGATTCCCGAGATCGGTCCGGCGACGGCGCGGCTGCTGGCTGCGCACTTCGGCTCGCTCGAGCACCTGGGCGAGGCCTCCCTGGACGAGCTGCAGCACGTCGACGGCGTCGGACCCGAGGTCGCGGCGCGCGTGCGCGGCTGGTTCGAGTCGGCCGCGAACCGCCGTTTCGTGGAGCGCCTGCTGGCCGGCGGCGTCACGATCGCCGCGCCTACCGCGGCTGCGACGGACGGGCCGTTCGCGGGCAAGTCCGTCGTCTTCACCGGGACGCTGGAAGCGCTGGGTCGCGCGGAAGCGAAGAAGATCGTCGAGGACCTGGGCGGCCGCGTCGCTTCGGACGTCAGCGCGAAGACGAACGTGCTCGTCGTCGGCGGCAAGCCCGGCAGCAAGGCGAAACGCGCGGCGGAGCTGGGCGTCCGCGTGGTGCTCGAGGCCGAGTTCCTCGAGCTGACCGGCCGCAGCCCGAAAGGCGGCTGAGGAGCCAGTTCAGCCCAGGGCGTGCTTGTGCCACCGGCGAAGCGCCACCCTGAAACGTCACCGTGAAGCGCCGCCAGCTCCCCAGCGCCAATTCCATGTCACCGGGATCCGGCAGTGCGGGAACGACGGACCGCCCGATCCGCGTGCGCGCCGGCGCCGATCGGCGTATCCTCGCCCCCCTTCGCATGACCGCCGAAGACGTACCGCCCAAGGCAGGCCTGCCGGAACCCGAACCGGTCTTCCGCCTGCCCGAGGGCTTCGAGAACGACGAGACCGCCAAGCTCGTCGCGCGCGCGAAATCGGGCGACGCGCCGGCGCTGAACGAGCTCTTCACGCGCTACCACCACATGATGGTGGAGATCGCGCGGCGGCGGATCGGACCGCGTCTGCGCCTGAAGGAAGAGCCGGACGACCTGGCGCAGACGACGTTCCGCGAGGCGGCCCGCGATTTCCGGAACTACGAGTACCGCGGCGAGCCTTCGCTCGTGCGCTGGTTCATGCAGATCCTGCAGAACAAGATCCGCGACAAGGCCGAGTTCTACTCGGCCGGCAAGCGCGACCTGAGCCGAGAGCGCGCGATCGATTCCGGAACCGACGCGAGCGGCGACACGCCGCGCACGTCCGAGCCGGAGAGCCAGGACCTGTCGGTCACGATGCAGGTGTCGCGCGGCGAGAATCTGAGCGTGCTGCGCACCGCGATCGAGGAGCTCTCGCCCGAGCACCGTCAGGCGATCACGCTCGTCTTCTTCGAGAACAAGCAGTTGCGCGAAGCCGGCGAAATCATGGGCGGGCGCACCGAGGACGCCGTGCGGATGATGCTGCGCCGCGCGGAGCAGCGGCTGGCGGAGATCCTGAAGACCACGCTCGGGAAGGATCTGCGGCCGTAACCGCCCGCTTGTGCGCAGGTCTCAGGATCGGGCCGGTCCCAAGCGCTGTGGAGGGCTTGCCAGCGAGGGCTTCCCGCCCTAATCTCTCGCCCCTCGCCGGGCTAGTAACTCAATCGGCAGAGTGCCATGTTCACAGCGTGGAAGTTACAGGTTCAAGTCCTGTCTAGCCCACCACCCCTCTCTCGCTCGCTGCGGTGCTGATGGAGAAGAGCCTGCAAGAGCGCTTTGCACCCGAAAGCGCGTGCTTCGGTTGCGGCCCGTCGAATCAGAAGGGCCTGCGCATCCGCAGCGTCGTCGAAGGCGACGAGGTCGTCGCCACGTGGACGCCCGAGAAGCACCACGAGGCGTTCCCGGGCATGTTGAATGGCGGGATCTGCGGCGCGCTGCTCGATTGTCACAGCAACTGGGCCGCCGCCTGGCACCTGATGAAGAAGCACGGCGCGAGCACGCCGCCCTGCACGGTGACCGCCGATTTCCACGTCAAGCTGAAGCGTCCGACACCGACCGACGGTCCGGTGCAGCTGCGCGCGCGGGTCGTGGAGTCGAGCGACGACCGCGCGGTCGTCGAGGCCGAGCTTTCCGCGGGCGGCAAGGTGACGGCGACGTGCCGCGGCACGTTCGTTGCGGTCAAGGAAGGCCACCCGGCGTACCACCGCTGGGGTTGAGCGCGCTACGCGTCGCGCCGCTAGTCTGTGGGCTGGCAGGACCGTGAGCGCCGACGTCGTCGCCTCCGCCGGTCTCGCACGCGGCTTCGATGCAGGGGATTTCGACATGAGCAAGCATCAGATCGTCGTCGTGGTGGGCAGCCTCCGCCGCGACTCGTGGAACAAGAAGCTCGCGAACGCGATCGCGACGATGGGCCCCGCGGACTGCGCCTTCCACCATCTGCGGATCGACGATCTGCCGCTCTACAACCAGGACGACGACGAGAAGCCGGCCGAGTCTGTGAAGCGCCTGAAGGGTGAGATCCAGGCCGCGCACGGGCTGCTCTTCGTGACGCCCGAATACAACCGCTCGATCCCGGGCGTGCTCAAGAACGCGCTCGACCACGCCTCGCGCCCGTACGGCCAGAACGCCTGGGCCGGCAAACCCGCCGGCGTCATCGGCGCCTCGATCGGCGCGCAGGGCACGTCGATGGCGCAGCAGCACTTGCGCAACGTGCTCGCGTACCTGGATGTGCCGACGATGGGTCAGCCCGAGGCATTCATCCAGGTCAAGGAAGGCTGGTTCGACAAGGACGGGAAGATCGCCGACTCCGGCAGCCGGGCGTTCGTGCAGAAGTGGCTCGACCAGTACGTCGCGTGGGTCAAGCGGTTCGCGCCCGGCGGCCCGTTGCCCGTCAGCTCGGATTCGGGCGCTCGCGCCAAGTCGTCCGAGAGCGCAGGCGCAACGCGTTCGAAATGACGGACGCGGAGCTCAGGCTCATCGCCAGCGCCGCGATCATCGGCGACAAGAGCCCGCCAGTCAGCGGGTAGAGCACGCCCGCGACCAACGGCACGCCGAGCGCATTGTAGACGAACGCGAAGCCCAGGTTCTGCCTCATGTTCGCGACGGTCGCCTCCCGATCCGCTGCGAGCTCACGGCGCGCTGCACCATCCACGGCGGAATCGGCGAGAAAACTTCCTGGTACCGTCAGAACATCTCGCGCTGCACCTCGCGCGGCGGCTCGGCGTGCATGTCGCGGTGGTGTCCGTCGTTCAGGCCCAGGCGCCGGCACTGCATCGCGAAGAGCCGCTCGATCGCGTCCCAGCGCGGACCGCTGCCGGTCATGCGCTGGCCCCATTCGCTCTGGTACATCTGGCCGCCGCGCATATCGCGCATCGCGCCCTCGACCTTCTTCCAGTGGTCGGGGAACGCGGCCTTGAAGCGCTCCTCGAAGATGGGCCGCACTTCGGCCGCCAGGCGCAGGAGCGTCGTGAACGCGCTCTGCGCGCCGCACTCCTTGGCGCGCTCGAGCAGGGCCGGGACGTCGCTCTCGCGGAAGCCCGGGATCAGCGGGGCCAACGAGATGCCGACCGGGATCCCGGCCTCGTGCAGAATGCGCATCGTCTCGAAGCGCCGGCTCGGCGTCGCGACGCCCGGCTCCAGCGCGCGCGCCACGTCCTCGTCCAGGAACGGGATCGAGAACGACACGTGGGCGCCCGGGCCGCGCACGAGCTTCTGCAGCAGCGTGACGTCGCGCCGCACGAGCACGCCTTTCGTGATCAGGCCGACCGGCGTGTGCCGCGCGAGGCAGACCTCGAGACAACGCCGCGTCAGCTCGTAGGACGCCTCGAGCGGCTGGTAGCAGTCCGTGTTGCCCGAGAAGACGACCTCCTCGCGCCGCCACGACGGACGCGCGAGCTGGAGCGCGAGCACTTCGGGCGCGTTGACCTTGACCACGATGCGGCGCTCGAAGTCCGTGCCTGCGCCGAAGCCCAGGTACTGGTGGGTCGGCCGCGCGTAGCAATACGCGCAGGCGTGCCAGCAGCCGCGGTAGGGGTTGACGCTGAACCGGAACCCGATGTCGGGGCTGTCGTTTTCCGTCAGGACGGAGTCGGCCTCCTCCTCGTAGACCTCCAGCTCCGCAACCGGCGGCTCCTCCAGCCATTCGACGTGGCTCGAATGCCAGGGGTTCGGCGGGTTCGAGACGCGACGCGGGGGCATGGGGCGGATTCTAGAACAGCCAGGTGGGTCGCTCGCGAGATGCTCGCTGGCCTGATGCGGGATCCGTGAGGATCGTGTGGAGTGGGAGCCATGCGCCGCGCTGGGGTCCGCCCGCGCCGCCCGGAAAACCTGCGTCACCTGCGACGCGGCACCCGGTTCCAGCGCGGGTACCACATCGATCCGCCGAGCGCCGAGGAGAGCCATGAGCCCGCTCCACGAAGACCAATCGTCACTTCTGCCCCCGCAGACGGGCACTGAGCCGCACGGCGGCACTGCGCAGCACGGCGGCACAGGCCACCCTGCGACCCGCCGCGCAGTCCTGGCGCGCGGGACGGCGATCGCGGCGGTGCTGGCCGGATTCTCGCGCCGGCTCCAGGCTCAGGGCACACCCGCCGGGCCCCACACGCGCGCGACGCACCAACGGGTCGGCGACCTGCGGCTCCTCGTCGACCGGATCACGAACGGCTGGACCCAGGCCACGTGGGATCGCGCGACGACCCTGGGCTACTCCGGATTCCTCGAAGAGCAGTTGGCGTACGAATCGATCCCCGAGGACCCGGCGCTGCTGGCCCAGCTTGCCGCGTTCCCGACGCTGACGATGACGTCGAAGCAGCTCTACGACACGTACGTCGTCCCGAACCAGACGAACCTAGTGACCGGGGAGCTCAAGGTCGCCGCCGTCCTGCGCGGGATGTACTCCACTCGCCAGCTGTTCGAGCGCATGGTCGAGTTCTGGACCGACCACTTCAACGTCGACCACGCCGAGGGGCAGGTGCAGTGGCTCAAGACCACGGAGGACCGCGACCTGATCCGCGTGCACGCGCTGGGCCGCTTCGGCGACCTGCTGCGCGGGGACGCGCGCAGCGCGGCGATGCTCTATTACCTGGACAACTACCGCAATTTCGCGCAGTCGCCCAACGAGAACTACTCGCGCGAGGCGATGGAACTGCACTCGCTCAGCGTCGGTCACTACACGGAAGCGGACGTCGTGGCGCTGGCGCGGATCCTGACCGGGTGGCAGTACCGGCCGATCCAGCATCCGAGCCACGGCGACTTCTACTTCAACGCGGCCGTGCACGACAATGCGGCCAAGACGTTCCTCGGCACCGCGTTCCCGGCCGGCGGCGGAGAGGCCGAGGGCCTGACGGCGCTGAACATGCTGGCCAACCACCGGCTGACAGCGGAGTTCGTGTCGCGCAAGATGATCCGCTGGCTCCTGACGTACGAGCCGTCGCAGAGCGTCGTCGACCAGGTCGCGAGCGTGTTCCTGAGCAGCGGCGGCGACATCAAGGCGACCATCCGCGCGATCTTCGACCCGGGCCTCGTGGCGCAGGTGCCGGCTGCGGACCTGCCCAAGATCAAGCGGCCGTTCCACCTGGTCTGCTCGATGGCGAGGGCGTGCGCGCCGACCATCACGAACCCCTCCCGCTTCGTGAACGAGCTCGCTTTGATGGGACACCGGCCGTTTTCGTGGCCCGATCCGAACGGATACCCGGAAACACCGGAGGCGTGGGGGCAGTCCGTGCTGGCGCGCTGGACGTTCGTCACGCGCTTCGTCGACGGACAGATCGCGGGCACGAACGTGAACATCGCGGCGCTCTTCAGCGGCACGCCCAAGAGCGCGCTGGCTGAGCGCGCCAGCGAGATCCTCTCCGGCGGGATGCTCGACCCCGTCGACGTCGCGGCCGTGCAGGCCTATGCGAATTCGGTCGCGACCTTGAACGACACGTTGCGTCGCGACGTGCTCGAGCTGGCCGCGCAGTCCCCGAGCTTCCAGTACGTGTGAGCGAGACCATGGAACACGAAGCACGCTTCCACTTCGATCGCCGCCGCTTCCTGGGCACGGGACTGGCGAGCTCCGCGGCCGCGCTGACCGCGCCGGCCTGGTTGCCGCGCGTCAGCTGGGCCGGCACGGCCGGGACCGGCCGCGACACGCTGGTCGTCGTCTTCCTGCGCGGAGGCATGGACGGCTTGACGATGTGCGTGCCGTACGGCGACACGAACCTCTACACGCTGCGACCGAACCTCGCGATCGGGCCGCCCGGCACGACGAGCGGCGCGCTCGACCTGAACGGCTACTTCGGGTTCGCGCCGGCGATGGCACCTCTGCTGCCGGCGTTCCAGTCCGGCCATCTGGCCCTCGTCAACGCGACTGGATTGAGCGACCCGTCGCGCTCGCACTTCGACATGCAGCGCTGGATGGAGTCGGGCGTGACCAGCGCGACGTCGACGGGCGTGTCGACGGGCTGGGCCGGACGCTACTTGCAGACGATCGGGCCCGCGGGTTCGGGCCTCCTGCGCGGCCTGGCGATCGAGAACGCGCCGACGCGAACTCTAGCCGGCGGTCCAGCCTGCACGGCCGTGCCCGATCCGTCGAACTTCTCGATGCCGGGGCAGTCGAACACGGCCACCGGGCGCCGCGCCGCACTCAACGCGATTCACGCGACGGAGCCGTTCCCGCTCGGGCCGGCGGCGCTCAACACGTTCGCGACGATCGACCTGCTGGCCACGATCGACTTCGACAACTACGTACCCGCGAACGGCGCGGTCTACCCGGCGACGCCGTTCGGCACGAAGCTCAAGAGCGCGGCGGCCCTGATCAAGGCCAACATCGGCGTGGAAGCGATCCAGGCCGACCTGGGCGGATGGGACCACCACAACCAGCTCGGGCCGATCCAGGGCACGATGGCCACGTTGATGGACAACCTGGCGCGCGCGCTGGCCGCCTTCGAGCTCGACTTGTCCGACGGCGCGCAGACGCTCGACCGCGTGACGCTCGTTTGCATGTCCGAATTCGGGCGGCGCGCGGCCGAGAACGGCAGCGGCGGAGCAGACCACGGGCACGGCAACTGCATGCTCGTGATGGGCGGTCACGTGCTGGGCGGCCAGATCGTGACGCAGTGGCCCACGCTCGCTCCCGCGAGCCTCGACCACGGCGACCTGGCGATCACGATCGACGTCCGCGACATCCTGGCCGAGGTCCTCGTGGACCGCATGGCCTGCACCGACCTCGCGACGGTGTTCCCGGGCTACACGCCGGTGTTCCGCAACGTCATCGCGTAGACAACGGTGTCAGACACCTTTCCCCGCCAGCCCGCGCTGTCGGGCCGTCGGAGGACGGGAAAAGGTGTCTGACACCGTTGTTCACCCGTCGCCGATCGTGCCGCCGATCCGGGGCTTCACGGACAGGTAGGGGTTCGGCCAGTGCGCCTCGACGCCGGAGTGGGCGGCGCCGTGCAGCGACAGGTAGGGATCCGAAAGGTGCGGGCGCGCCAGCGCGCACAGATCGGCGCGTCCCGCCGCGACGATCGTGCTGACGTGATCGACGCCCTGGATCCCACCGACGGCCATCACGCGGATGCCGGCTTCGGCGCGGATCTTCTCGGCGAACGGCACCTGGTACATGCGGCCGTACTCGGGCTTCGACTCGGGGCTGTTGCCGGCCGAGGACACGTCGATCGCGTCGCAGCCGCGGGCCTTCAGCTCGCGCGCGAACGCGACCGAGTCGTCGACCGTCCAGCCGCGCGGCTCGAGCCAGTCCGTGGCCGAGATCCGCACGAAGAGCGGCTTCGAGGCCGGCCACGCGGCTCGCGCGGCATCGAACACCTCGAGCGGCCAGCGCATGCGGTTCGCCAGGCTGCCGCCGTACTCGTCCGTGCGCTGGTTCGAGAGCGGCGAGAGGAAGCTAGACAGCAGGTAGCCGTGCGCCATGTGCAGCTCGAGCAGGTCGAAGCCCGCGTCGAGCGTCAGGCGGACGGCCACTTCGAACTGCGCCTTCACGCGCGCGAGATCGTCGCGGTCCATCGCCTTGGGAACGTGCCAGCCCGGCGCGAACGGGATCGGCGACGGGCCCAGCGTCTGCCAGGCGCGCGCGTCGCGCAGCGGATCGTCGCCTTTCCACGGCAGGTTGCACGAACCCTTGCGGCCCGCGTGCCCGATCTGGAGGCCGATCTTAGCGCGCGTGGAGCCGTGCACGAAGTCGACGATGCGCTTCCAGGCCGCGGCGTGAGCCGCGCTCCACATGCCGGTGCAACTGAGCGTGATGCGTCCCTCGGCCGACACGTTCGTCGCCTCGCCGATCACGAGCGACGCGCCGCCCACGGCGCGCGAGCCCAGGTGCACGACGTGCCAGTCGTTGGGCAGTCCATCGACCGCGGAGTACTGGCACATCGGTGACACGACGGTGCGGCTCTCGAGGCGCAGCCCGCGCAGCTCGATCGGCGCGAACGCCGGCGGCGGCACGCGACCGTCGGGACCGGGCTGGGCGCCGTTGCGCAGGCCGAACTCCTCCGTGACGCGCCGCACCAGCTCGGGGTCACGTCGGCGCAGGTTCTCGTAGGTGATGCGCTTGCTGCGCGTCATCAGGTTGAACGTGAACTCGAGCGGCGTCTGGCGCACGTAGCGCGCCGAGTTCTCGAACCACTCGAGGCTGGTCTGGGCCGCCCGCTGGATCTTCAGGACATCGAGTCGTCGGGAACTCTCGTATTCCGCGAGCACGCCCGGCACGTCCTCCGTTCCGCGCGCGCGCAAGGCGTCGACGAGCGCGATCGCGTCCTCCATCGCCAGCTTCGTGCCCGAGCCGATCGAAAAGTGCGCCGTGTGCGCCGAGTCGCCCAGCAGGACGACGTTGCCGTGGCTCCAGCGCTCGCAGCGCACGGTCGGGAATGTGCGCCAGATCGAGCGGTTCGTCAGCAGGCGGTGGCCGTCAAGGAACGGCGCGAAGATGCGCTCGCAGAACGCAACTGTGTCCGACTCGGCCGCGTGCTCGAGCCCGGCCTTGCGCCACGTATCCTCGTGACACTCGACGATCCAGGTCGAGAGATCCGGCTGGAACGGATAGGCGTGGACCTGGAACACGCCCCACTCGGTCTCGAGGAACACGAACGTGAAGGCCTTCAGCGGCTTCGTGGTTCCGAGCCACGTGAACCGGCACTTCCCGTTGGCGATCGAGGGCCGGAACCAGTCGGCGTGTCGCGCGCGGATCGCGCTCTGGATGCCGTCCGCGGCGACGATCAGGTCGCTCGGCGGCAGCGCGCTCTCGTCCGGGACCTCCTGCTGGAAGCGCATCTCGACGCCCAGGCCGCGCGCGCGGTCCTGGAAGATCTCGAGCAGCCGCTGGCGCGACATGCCGCAGAAACCGTGGCCGGTCGAGCGCGTCCGCGTGCCGCCGACCCATGTCTCGATGTCGGTCCAGTACGCGAACGCTTGGCGGATCTGCGCGTACGTCTCCGGATCGGCCGTCTCGAAGTGACCCAGCGTCTCGTCCGAGAATACGACGCCCCAGCCGAAGGTGTCGTCGGGCTTGTTGCGCTCCCACACGCCGATCGAGGCGTCGGGGAAGGCCTTCTTCATCAGGATGGAGGCGTACAGCCCGGCCGGGCCGCCACCGACGATGGAGATGCGCATGGGGCGCATCCTACGCGGATCGCTCGAGGCGTTCAGCTGCTCGGGACTTCGAGCGACGTCGACAGCGCTTGCAACGTCGCGATCGCCGCGGGCTTGATCAACCGATGATCGAAGCCGGCTTCGAGCGCCCGGACGCGATCGGTCCTGACCCCAGCCCGTCAGCACCACGATCGCGGTGCTAGACTGCCTGGAATCGATGGAACGCCCGCAGGACTGGATCGAGACCTTGGCCGCGCTGCGCACGCGGCGCGAGCCGTGCGCGCTGGTCGTCGTGACCCAAGTCAAGGGCAGCGGGCCGCGCGATCCCGGTGCGCGCATGGTCGTCAGCGGCGGCCGGCTCGTGTTCGGCACGATTGGCGGCGGCAACCTCGAGAAGATAGCGATCGAGCACGCGACGGAGCTGCTCGTGCGTCGCGCGCCGGTCTCGGAGACCGTCGCGTACCCGCTGAGCGAAGCCGTCGGCCAGTGCTGCGGCGGCGAGGTGACGGTTTTCTACGAGACGTTCCCGTGGACACGCCGGCGCGTCGCGATCTTCGGAGCCGGGCACGTCGCGCAGGCGCTGGGCGGCCTCGCGCCGTGGATGCAGGCCGACGTCGTGCTGATCGACCCGCGCGAGGAGCGCGAGATCCAGCCGGCGCTGCCCGCGTCGCGACCCTACGAACTGATCCTAGTGGACGCGCCCGAGGCCGAGGTCGACGCGCTGCCGGACGACGCGCTCGTGCTCGTGATGACGCACAGCCACGCGCTCGACCTCGAGATCCTGACGCGCGCGGTGCAGCGCGAGTTTCCGTACATCGGGTTGATCGGTTCGGAGCGCAAGTGGGCGCGCTTCCAGAAACGATTGGCGCAGCGCGGCGTGCCGCCCGAACGGATCACGCGCGTGCGCTGCCCGATCGGCTTGTCGAAGCGCTCGAAAGAGCCGGGCGCGATCGCGCTCAGCGTCGCGGCCGAGCTGGCCGACGTGATGGCCGCCGAGCCCGCACGGCAGGGTTAGGGTGGGTCGAGCTTCTCACCCAGCTTCCAGGCCAGGTTCGAGAGCTGGCGCCGCAGCGTCTGCACGTCGTCCTGGAGGTCGCTGATGCGCTTGTCGATCGGCGCGAGGTCCGCGACCGGCGCCGGCGGCGGCACCGCCGGGCCCGGTGCGTAACGCGGCGGCGTCGGCTGCACCGCCGTGCGCAGCGGAACCGGGTGCGCGCCCGGAGCGATCGTCTGCGCGTAGTTCTCCGCGCGCGAGCCGGGCTGTGGATCCACGCGCACGACGAGCCCTTGCGCGAGCAGAGGTGCGAGCGCGTCGACCAAATCGGATTGCGTCGAGACCGGAACCATGCGCGACACGCGCGCGCGCAGCTCGCCCGGCTGCTGCGGACCGCGCAGGAGCAGCTCGGCGACGATCGCCACCTGCGCGCGGCCCAGGCCGAGCATCTCCCCCGCGTTGTGGCGGAAACGCTCGACGCGGCTGCCCGCGGGGTGGATCGAACCGGCCCAGCCCTTCACGATCAGCTTGCCCGTCGCGCTGTACACGTCCGACTCGGAGAGGTCGAACACCGGCTCGCGGTTCGACTTCTGGTTGCAACCGGCGGTCAGCGCGTTGAGCGACAGCGGGTACTGCTCCGGTGTCGTGAAATCCTTCTCGACCAGCACGCCGAGGAGACGCGCCTCGATCGGTTCCAGCTTGCGGCCTTCGTCCATGTCCCGGTTCTCAGGCGTCAAGTCGTTCGAGGCCGTCGATCGCCTCGGCCAGATCGAAATCCTTCGCCGTCAGCCCGCCCGCGTCGTGCGACGTCAGCGCGATCTTCACCTTGCCGTACGAGTTCGACCAGTCGGGGTGGTGGTCGGCCTTCTCGGCCAGCAGCGCGACCCGCGACACGAATCCGAAGGCCTCGACGAACGTCGCGAACTTCCATTGGCGCTGGAGCCGTCCCCGCACGACAGTCCACTGCGGGACGCGTGCGGCACGCTCCTTGAGCGCAGATTTCTTGAGCAGTGCTCTGGATCCCATCGAACGCCACGAGGGTACGTTGCGGGGCCTCCGGAAGGAAACGGAGGGTGCGACCATTGTCGAATCCTCCTCGCCCCATGCCCGAGCCGGTTGGCCGAGCCCGTTGAGGAACGCATTGGAACGAGCCCAAAACCTCCCTCCGACGTCACGCCTCGACCACGCCGCCATCGGCAACGGGCGGGTCCTGGCCCTCGTCTCGCCGCGCGGCTCGATCGACTGGCTGTGCCTGCCGCGATTCGATTCGCCTTCCGTGTTCGGGCGCCTGATCGACGAGGAAAAGGGCGGGTCGTTCCGCTTCCTGCACGCCGGCCAGGAGCTGCAGGGCCGAATGGAGTACGTCCGGAACACGAACGTCGCGCGCACCGTGTTCGAGGCCGATGACTGCTCGTGGGAGATCGTCGACTTCGCGCCGAGGATCCCGGAGGGCCTCAGCGTGCACGTGCCAATCGAGCTCGTGCGCGTCGTGCGTCCGCTGCGTGGCACGCCGCGGCTCACCGCCGTCTTCGACCCTCGGCCCGACTACGCGCGTGCCGCGGTCGAGCTGCGTCCCGGCGCGCGCGGTGTCGACGTGATCGGCGGCAACGGGCCGATGGCGCTCGAGACGAACGTGCCGGTGCCCTACGTGCTGGGGCGCCGCGACTTCGCGCTGACGAGCACCATGTGGTTCGTCTTCTCGTGGGGGCGACAGCCGCAGCTGCGCGAGACCGCGGGCATCCTGCGCGATCTCGAGCTGACGGTCGCGGGTTGGCGCGATTGGGCCCGCAGCTGCGCGCTGCCCAGCTTCGCGCCGGCCGAAGTGCTGCGTTCGGCGTTGTGCCTCAAGCTGCACGCCTACCACGACACGGGCGCGATCATCGCCGCGACGACCACGAGCATCCCCGAGGCCCTCGGCACCGAGCGCACGTGGGACTACCGCTACTGCTGGATCCGCGACGCGGCGTTCGTCGTCGAGGCGCTGCGCCGCCTGTCGCACCTGGCCGAGGGCACGCAGCTCCTGCGGTTCCTGCGCAACGCTGTGGAAGCCGGCCCGCTGCAGCCGCTCTACGGCATCGGCGGCGAGCGCGATCTGCCGGAAGTGCACCTCGATCACATGGCCGGCTTCGCGGGCAACGGTCACGTGCGCGTCGGCAACGCAGCCGTCCTGCAGCGCCAGAACGATCTGATGGGTGAGATCATCCTGTGCTTCGACACGATGCTGGGCGATCCGCGTGTCGTGCACGAGGACGCCGCCAGCTACTGGCCGCTGGTCGAGCGCATGGTCGAGGAGGCCATCGCCGCGGCGCGCGAGCCGGACACGAGCATCTGGGAGTTCCGCACGATGCTGCGGCGCTACACGTTCTCGCTGGCCATGTGTTCCGTCGCTGCGCAACGCGGCGCGAGCATCGCGCGGCGTCTCGGGCACTCCAACCGTGCTCGCAGTTGGGACGCCACTGCGTCCGAGCTGCGGGCCGAGCTGCTGGAGCGCGGCTACAACCAGAAGCTGGGCTACTTCACGCAGGGCCTCGACGGCGAGAACCCGGACGCGTCGAACCTGTTGCTGCCGAGCCTGGGCGTGATCGACGCCCGCGATCCGCGCTTCATCTCGACGGTCGAGAAGTACGGCGAGCTGCTTGTCGAGGACGGGCTCATGCTGCGCTACCGCAACCCGGACGACTTCGGGGCCACGACGAGCGCGTTCACGATCTGCTCGCTCTGGTGGGCGGAAGCGCTGGCGCTCACGGGCCAGCTCGAAAAGTCGGCCGAGGTGTTGCGGAACGTCATGGCGCACGCCAACCCGGTCGGCCTCTTCTCGGAGGACGTGGATCCGCGCACCGGCATGCTGCTCGGGAACTTCCCGCAGGCCTACACGCACGTCGGCTTGATCCACGCTGCGACGACGCTGGGCGTCCTGCTGGACGCGAGGGACGGACACGTGCGCGCATGGTGCTCGCGATGAGCCGCCTCCTGATCGTCTCGAACCGCTTGCCGGTCACGATCGCGGCGCAGGAGGGCGGGTTGCGCGTCGAGCCCAGCTCCGGCGGCCTCGCCACCGGACTTGGCGCCGTGCACGCGACGCAGGAGAGCCTCTGGATCGGCTGGCCCGGCCCAACCAGTGCGCTCGACGAAGCCGCGCGCGCGGAGCTCGCACGCAAGCTCGCGGAGTTGCGCCTCGAGCCCGTGCATCTCACCGACGAGGAAGTGCACGAGTACTACGAGGTCTTCTCGAACGGTCTTTTGTGGCCGCTGTTCCACTACCTGCTCGATCAGGTGCCGATGCGTGCTGGCGGCTGGGACGCGTACCAGCGCGTGAACCGCAAGTTTGCCGACCGCGTCGCAGAGATCTGGCGTCCGGGCGACCGTGTGTGGGTGCACGATTACCAGCTGCTGCTCGTGCCGCAGATGTTGCGCGAGAGCTTGCCCGAAGCGCGCATCGGATTCTTCCTCCACATCCCGTTCCCGGCGCCGGCCGTGTTCCGCGCCTTGCCGCACCGCGAGGAGCTGCTGCGCGGCCTCCTGGGCGCCGACTTGGTCGGTTTCCACACCCCCTCGTACCTGCGCCACTTCGCCGGCGCGCTGCTGCGGATCCTGGGCCTCGAGGCGCGCATCGACCGCATCGTCGACGGCGACCGCGAGGTTCGCATCGGCGCCTTCCCGATGGGCGTCGACGCGTCCGCGTGGGTGGCGTTGGCCGAGCGCGAGGACGTGCTTGCTCGGGCGCGCGAAGTGCGCGGCACCGAGGGCATCCAGCTGCTCGTGGGCATCGACCGCCTCGATTACACGAAGGGCATCCAGCGCCGGTTGCTGGCCTACGAGGAACTCCTGACGGCGCATCCCGAGCTGCACGGCCGCGTGCGCCTCGTGCAGGTCGCCGTGCCGTCGCGCGGCGGAGTCAAGGCCTACCGCGAGCTCCGCAACCAGGTCGACGCGCTCGTGGGCCGGATCCAGGGCCGTTTCGCGACGCCGACGTGGTCGCCGGTCTCGTACATGCACCGCTCGCTCGCGCGCGAGGAGGTCGTTGCGCTCTACCGCGCCGCCGACGTGCTGCTCGTGACGCCGATTCGCGACGGCATGAACCTGGTCGCCAAGGAGTTCGTCGCTTCGCGCGTCGACGGCGACGGCGTGCTCGTGCTGAGTGAGTTCGCGGGCGCCGCGTCGGAGATGGCCGGTGCACTGCTGGTCAACCCGTACGACGTGCAGGCTACGGCCGAGACGATCCGGTCCGCGCTGAGCCTCTCGACCGAGGCGCGGCGCGAGCGCATGCTCATGCTGCGGCGGCGCGTGGTTTCGGCCGACGTCAACTGGTGGTCGGCGCGATTCCTGTCGGCGCTCGAGGAGGAGACCGCGCCGCGGCGCACGCGATCGAGCTCGGCGGCAGAGATCCGCCAGTTCATCGATCGTGCGAGCCGCATGCCGCACGTGCTCCTTCTGCTCGACTACGACGGCACGCTCGTGCCGTTCACGCCCAGGCCGGAGGATGCGAAGCCTGACGCGGAGCTCGTCGACCTGCTGCGGGACATGGCCGCGCAGCCGCGCTTTCAGGTGCACGTCGTGAGCGGCCGGCCGCGCGCCGCGCTGGAGGAGTTCTTCGGCGACTTGAACGTAGGCCTGCATTCCGAGCACGGCCTGTGGTCGCGCGATCCGGGCAGCGAGTGGCGGCGCGCCGCTGCCCCCGAGCTGCGCCACGCCGATCGGATCGCGCAGATCCTGCAGGAATGGGCCGATCGCACGCCGGGCTCGTTCGTCGAGAAGAAGAGCTCGGTGCTGGCGTGGCACTGGCGCGCTTCCGATCCCGAGATCGGACGCAGCCAGGCGAGCGAGTTGCGCCTACACCTGGCCGACCTGTTGGCGAACGAGGCTGTCGAGGTCATCGGCGGCGACCACGTCATCGAGGTGCGGCCGCACGGCGTGAACAAGGGCATCGTCGCGCTCGACGTGCTGAAGCGCGCGCGCCCGGGCTCGCTGGCCATCGCGATGGGGGACGACCGCACGGACGAGGACATGTTCAGCGCGCTGCCGCCGCAGCACGCCACGGTCAGCATCGGACCGCGGTCGCGCAACGTGACGCTCCAACTGCCGGATCCGGCGGCCGCGCGCGCGTTCCTGCGCCAGCTCGCGGATGCCGTCGCGGCCGTCAGAGACTGAGAAGAATTCGAAGTCTCTCGCGCCGCGGAGCGGCTCCACCAGGATCGGAGAGGCCGTACGATCGATGTTTCCTCGGCCTCTCAGAGGCTGTGAAGAAATCACAGCCTCTCGCGCCAACGGGATCAGAGAGCCCGTACGATCGATATGTTCACGGGCTCTCACCCGCCCAGGACGAAGGGCTTGCCGGTGCGGTAGAGCTCGACACGCGCCTCGACCTCGGGCACCGCGGCCGCGGGACCTTCGCGACGCAGACGCTCGAGGCTGCGCAGGGCAAGCCGCAGCGCTTCGTCGAAACGGCCGTTCGCGGCCAGCACCGCTGCGATCGTGTCGAGGTCCTGCGGGCTCAAATCCGGATCGCCCAGGCGCGGCTCGACGAGCGCGACGGCGGCCGGCACGTCGCGCACGCTCGCATCCGGGCACGTCGCGAGCCACCACGCCAGCGTCAACGCGACGGCGCGATCCGTCGGCCGCAACGCGAAGAGCCGGCGCAGCACCGCCAGGCCTTCGCTCCAGCTCCCGCGCGCGAGTAGGGCGTCGGCCAGGCCGCTCAGCGCGTTCACCGAGCGCGGATCGAGCTTCGCCGCCGTGCGGTAGGCGCGTTCGGCTTCGTCCGCCTGCCCGAGCGCCTCCAGCGCGCGCGCCAGGTTCGCGTGCGCGCCCGCGAATCCGGGCGACAGTTCGATCGCGCGCCGCTGGTGCTGCGCGGCAGCCTGCGCGTCGCCCAGCTCGAGCAGCACAGCCCCGAGCCCCGATTCGGCCTCCCAATCGTTCGGCTCGACAGCGATCGCCGCCTCGAACTCGCGCTGCGCCCCGCGCCGATCGCCGCTCTGTACGAGCGCGATCGCCAGGCTACGGTGCGCGAACGCGTCCTTGGGGTCGCGCTGCACGGCGCTGCGCAACGACTCGATCGCGTCGCCCGTGCGGCCCATCCGGCGCAGCGCGTCGGCGCGCCGCGCGGCGGCGGCGCGCAGGCCGAGGCCCTCGGCGACCGCGTAGCGCTGCGCGGCCTCGCTCCAGCGTTCCTCGGCCATCAATGCGTCGCCGACCTGGGCCTCGAACTGCGCGCGGAACGCCTCGGGCGCGTCGCGCCCGCTGGCGCCGAGCGCGATCGACGCGGCGATCGAGCCCAGGATGGCGACCGAGAGCACGATCGCGCGGAAGCGCGCCCGCTCGAAGCTCCCGATGATCACGAGCGCCGCGCCGCCGAAGCCGGCGATCAGCGGCACGACGGGCAATCGGTAGCGCGGCGAGTACCAGAACAGCGCCACGACCAGGAATGTGGCCAGGAACAGCAGGATCTCGGGTGCGTGCTCGCGCGGGCGCATCGCCAGCATGGCCAGCACGACGACCGCCGGCAACGTCCACCACGCGACCGGCATCGGCGCGAACGCCAGCGCGCGGCCGATCCCGTCGTCGGCCTCGAGGTCCGCGATGTACACGTCGCCGTAGACGCGCCCGGAGAAGAACCACCAGACCTTCTTGGCCGTGAGTCCCGCCGCCCAGGCCGGATCCGCGCGCCAGTTCCCGAGACCCTTGCGCAGGTACGCGCTGCCCGTCTGCTTCCAAGAGCCGTCGGTTTCGCCGCGCACGGCGTCGCGCGCTTCCAGGTTCTGCTTCACGCGATCGGTCGAGACGCCCGGCGCTGCGCGGAAGATCCCCTCCGCGCCGGGTTGGTTGCCGTGGAAGAAGCCCAGGCCGGCCTGGGCGCTGAGCGGGATGAACTCGCGGCTCGCGAGCCAGTTGTGCAGAGTGGCCGGCAGGATCGTGCCGATGGCAACGACGGCCGCGACCAGCGCGAGGCGCGCCGTGCGCATCCCGAGGCCGTGCTTCCATACGAGCCACACGGGCAGCGCCAGGCACAGCGGCGCAAACGTCGGGTTCGCCAGCGATGCGAAGCCGATCGCGAGGCCGAGCAGCACCGCGCGACGCGGGGTCAGCGACTCGCCCGCCGCGATCGAGCGCTCCCACACCCACGCCGTCGCGAACGCCTGCAACGTGCAGTTCAGCACGCGATCCGTGTGGAACGCCGTGTCGCGCAGCACGAGGTAGAGCCCCGCGCCCAGGATCCCGGCGGCCCACCCGAAGCGCGCTCCCGCGCAGCGCGCGACCAACCACGCGGTCGCGAGGTGCAGCGCGATCTGCAGAGCGCCCAACGCCACGATCCCGCCGCCGAACGCGCGGACGAGCCCGACCACGTAGGGGTAGAGCGGCGCGGAGAGGAACGGCGTCGTACCGACGAGTTCGCCCCGCGCAATCTCGCCGCCCCAGTCCCAGTAGGCGCGCGCGTCGTTGAGCGGGTTGCGCACGAGCGGGTTCGTGCTCCACCCGTCGCTCAGCATCCAGATCTGGGCCGCCGGGA
>Ga0163150_10001792_pt1 | contig 35098 bp, 34 predicted proteins | sample OliLakLV19P2IB_FD_148628 | JGI IMG/M metagenome (GOLD analysis project Ga0163150, IMG submission 148628) | Freshwater microbial mat bacterial communities from Lake Vanda, McMurdo Dry Valleys, Antarctica - Oligotrophic Lake LV.19.P2.IB | ecosystem: Environmental > Aquatic > Freshwater > Lake >... | reverse complement strand
TGAAGTTCCTAAGGCATCATAATCGACCTTTTTGCCATTTTTGGCCAATAGCGGCAGTTTTGTCGACACGATATGACGTCTCGAAACCCCGTATTTATTGACGAATAACTTCGTGGGACGCGCTCTAGGATAGGGCTCGTGATGCCTCCTTCCTTTCGTGCCCTTCTACTTTTGTCGGCCTCGTCCGCGCTGGTTGGGCAACGGGATGCCGCCAAAGAGGAGTGGAAGGACTTGTTCAACGGCCGGAATCTGGACGGCTGGGTGGTAAAGATTGGCGGGCACGAGTTAGGCGATAACTACGGCGAGACATTCCGCGCGGGGCAGGGCGGGGTCATTCAGGTTTCGTACGATAAGATAAGTATGATACGTTCGGTGCACGGTTTTCGCATCTGTTTTATAAGAAGAAACTATCGCATTACCGGTTGGCGATGGAATACCGGTTTGTTGGGGATGAAGGATGGGCCTGGCTATGCGCGATTGAATAGCGGCGTCATGATACATTCGCAGGCGCCGGAGACCATTCTGAAAGATCAGGATTGGCCGATTTCGGTGGAGGCGCAGTTCTTGAGTAATGACGGAAAGCTGGCGCGGCCGACAATGAATGTGTATACGCCGGGAACGGAAATCTTTATGAAAGGCGCAAGGGTGAAGGCGCATTGCACGAACTCAAGTTCGCGCATTTTCCGAGGGCCGGACTGGGTGAAGGTGGAAGTGGAAGTACTCGGCGCGGAGAAGGTGCGGCACCGGGTGGAGGGGGAGGTGGTGTTGGAGTATGAGACACCGCGGATAGGCGGCGGCGTGGCGAATCGGTTCGATCCGGCGGTGAAGGTGGACGGGACGGTTCTGAGTGAGGGCTACATCGGTTTGCAGAGCGAGAGTCATCCGGTGGAGTTCCGGAATGTGCGGCTGCTGGAATTAAAGGGGTGCATGGATCCGAAGGCCGGCAATTACAAGTCCTACTTCGTGGCGCGGGACGATTCGCGGTGGGTGCAATCTAAGTAGTTGGCGTGCCGGTACGTTGGTTTTTTGTAACCAGTACTTTCCGGACCTAACTGGACCTCTTGTAACTTTGCGGCACTTCGATTGGTTGTTAGACTTGCGGCAGACTTATGCGTAAGACGTATAGTGAACCACCGAAGATGCCGGGATATCCGAAACCGAGACCGGAAGTGAAGCCAAAGCCGACGGCGACGCCAGTGACAGTTCCGGTTGCGCCGGCACGCATGCGGTTGGGATGGTCGCGTGGCATTGTGGACCAAGCGCGTGTGGATAGCGCGCCGATGCCGGTGACGAGAGTGCGATCGAGCGCGGCCCTGCGGGCGCGGGCGGGGGAGTGCTATCGGCCGCCAGTGCGGCCAATGTTGGTAGATGCGGCTCCCGCAGTGAGGCCGCCGGTGGCGCTAACGATCCCGGTTCCGCGGCGACGGGAGACCGAACCGTTGCCGGAGGCGCCGACCTTCTTCAGCACCGCGTGGGGCGCCATAGTACTACAGGCGACCGGCACTCTGCGGTTCTTGGCGGGAGCGCCGCGGATCTCCGATCAGGGCTGCCAAATCGTCGCGCCGATGAAGCGAACTTTGCTGTTATCGGTGTTGAAATAATAAGCGGAGACGATTTTGCCATCGGGCCGTTCGGCGGAGCGGGGATAACCGAGGTCCGTGGCGCCGCCGTCTGTCCTGAGGATGATTTCATCGCTCCACGTTTTGCCGAGATCATTACTCACGCGGGCGCGGATGCCGAAAGGCGGGCGGCGGTATCCGTAGATGAGAGCAAGACGGCCGTCACGCAGCTTCAACAGGCTGGGGGGATTTCCGGCGCCGATTTCAGGGGCGATTTTGCCTTCCGCGGTCCAAGTTTTGCCGTCGTCGATGGAGCGATAGGCTTCGATAAAACCTTTACGGCGGATGGCGGTGTAGAGCGTCTGGGGACCGAGGAGCAGCGAAGCGGGCATAATGGCGTAGTCGTTATCCGCCGGTTCGGGACCGATGAGCCCTTCGAGCGTCCATGTATTTCCGCCGTCGCGGGTGCGGGTGCAGGCGACGCGGCCTTCCTTGCCGTTAGCTTTGCCGAGAGTGGTAAAGAGGAACATGTCGTGCTTGCCGTTGACGATGTAATCGGTCCGGGCGGCGGTGCCTTTATGGCCGAAATCGGGGAGCTTAAACGGGCCCGCCCAGTTTCTGCCGCGGTCGTAGGAGTAATAGAAACGGGAGACGCCGGGATTGCCGGTCATGCGGGCGGTGAAGGCGAAGTCCTTTCTGGTGAAGTCGATGTTGCCGGGGGAGTCTTGCAGGGCGAGGCCTTTGCCGGCGGGGTAGTTCTGGTATTTGACTTCGGCTGGAAGTTCGAGGGATTTGGGCTGGTCAATGGACCACGTGTCGCCGCCGTCGAAAGAGCGGGCCAGAAGTTGATCCGGGGCGTGATCGTGACTGATGGCGTGGCCCTGTTGGCGGAATACAAAGGGCGCCGCATCGAAGCCGAAAACGATCTCCTTGCCCCAGGACCAAAGCCCGTGGTTGGCGGGCCAGCCGGCGAAGCGGCCGGGTTGTTCGTAGACGACGATGTGGAGTGGCTCCTGGACAAGCCGGCGCATAAGGAGGGCGGCGCGTTTGGCTTGACGGGGGATACTTTCGACATCGACGGATTCGCCAACGGCGTGGGCGCCGGAGCCGATAGCGCCGAGGCCGGAGAGCGAGTCGACAAAAGGCGCGATGAAGGAGATGTCGCCGGCGCCGCGGAGCATGGGGTCAAGCTCGCCGGCTTCCGGAAGTCCGGCGGCGTGGCTACTTTCGTTGAGCAGTTGCAGGAGACGTTTGTTGCCGGCCGTCGGAGCCATAGGCGGATATCCCGCTTCGAATGTTAGTTCAGCTTTAGTGCCGGGAAGATTCTTCGCGGCGATGGCGTACATGCCGTCCTTAATGCGGGCGGCCTGTTCGGGGGAGAGGGCGCGGATCTCGCCCTTGGCGAGCGCTTCCGCGGGGATGATGTTGTCCTTGCCGTTGACGGTGCCGGTACCGGCGGGATCGGACTTCGGGTTCGCGCCGCCGAGTAACATGCCGACATTGAAAGTCATATTTGGCTCGCGGAGCGTTTGTTGGAATTCATTGAGGATACGGCTGATTTCGTAGACGGCGCCATAGCCCATTTGATCGTTGAAGATGCCGCCGGAGTGGCCGGCCTTGCCGGTGGTGCGGAGTTGCCAGCCGGTGAAGCCGCGGCGGGCGGTGGAGACCATGTCTTGCGAAACGCTGCGGATGCCAGTTTCAAAGCAGAGCGCGGCACGGGCGGCCTTGCCGGCTTCGATAAATTCGCGGCGGGTGACGGAGAGTTCGCCGGGCGCTTCTTCATCGCCGGTGAGGAAGATGGACAGCGGGATGCCGTCGAGCTGTCCCGATTTGTGCAGGGCTTTCAGGGCGGAGAGCATGACGACGAGGCCGCCCTTCATGTCGGAGACGCCTGGACCGGTGGCGGTGCGGCCTTTTCGTTCCCAGCGCTGGAATGGGCTAGACGGTTCGAAGACGGTATCCATGTGGCCGATTAATAGGATGGGTTTGCCGGGGCCTTTGCGGGTGGCGGCTAAGTGGACCCCGCGTTTGATCGAGTCGAGCGGGATGAGGCGAGTTTCAAAGCCGAGCGCGACTAGTTCCCGTTCCATGATGGCTGCGATTGCGCGGACGCCGGCGGGGTTGAAGGTGCCGGAGTTTTGATTTACCAGGCGTTCGAGCAGTTCGACGGCGGCGGGGGCGTCCGCATCAATGGCTTGCACGAGAGTGGATTCCGGCGACTGGGCGGACAGGAGCGCGGCGGCTAACAGAAAACGGTGCATTGCGTTGAGGATAACGCAGGGGCTTTTATTGAACGCGTTCAAAAAAGTCTTGACAGCGATGCTGAGACGCGCGCATATTTGGAATTGAACATGTTCAAAGTTGGGAGGCGAGCAACCTGGAGAGCCCGGATTTCGGCAAAGTGCGGAGTACGGTTTCCACCCCGCGGCAGATGCAGTTCGCCTTACGGTTGTCCTTTTAAATTTCCGTCGTCGCCGGACCGGGCGCATCTGACTGGGCATGAGCGTTTTTGCGGTGATCGGAGCGACGGGCGGTATTGGTTCAGCGGTAGCCAGGCGGCTGCGGGCGCGCGGCTTCGCGGTGCGGCTGATTGGGCGTAATGAGGAACGGTTGGCGCTATTGGCTTCTGAAATAGGCGCCACGTACGCGGTGGCCGATGCGACGCGAGTGTTGGAGTTGGAGGCCGTGTTGGGCGCGGATTTGCTGGGCGTGGTGAATTGCGCGGGGAGCCTGTTGTTGAAGCCGTGCCATTTGACGAGCGAGGCGGAATGGGAACAGGTGATCGCCACGAACTTGACCACGGCGTATGCGACGGTGCGCGCCGGGGCTAAGGCGATGATGGGGACGGGCGGGTCGATCGTGCTGTGCGCGACAGCGGCGGCGCGGACGGGGATGGCAAACCATGAGGCGGTTGCGGCGGCCAAGGGCGGCGTGATGGGATTGGCTTTGTCGGCCGCGGCGACCTACGCGCCACGGCGGATTCGCGTGAACTGCGTGGCGCCGGGGTTGGTGGACACGCCGTTGGCGGCGCGGATCACCGGGAACGCGGCCGCGCTGGAGGCTTCGACGGCGATGCATGCGCTGGGGCGAATTGGAAGCGCGGAAGATGTGGCGTCGGGGATTGTATGGCTGCTCGATCCGGAGAACAGTTGGGTGACCGGGCAGGTTTTGGGAATCGATGGTGGCTTGGGCACGGTGCGGCCGCGCTGAGCAGCGATACAATAATAGTCGCAATGCGACGTGTACTCTTGTTCGGGGCGATGCTGTTCCCGGTGTTCGGGCAGAACGGTGTCGATTTTCAGCGCGACGTTCGGCCGATACTTTCCGATGCCTGCTTTCAGTGCCATGGGCCGGACAAAGCCACACGGATGGCGGGGCTGAGGCTCGATACCCGCGATGGCGCGCTGCCGCGGGCGATTGTTCCCGGAAAGCCGTTGGAGAGCACGCTCTATCAGCGCATTACCCAGGAGAACATCGCGTTGCGGATGCCGCCGTTAGCTTCGCACAAGGTTCTAAGCGAGGCGCAAAAGGCGACGCTGAAAACCTGGATTGAACAGGGCGCGCCGTGGAAGGAACACTGGGCGTTTCGCGCGCCGGAAAAAGCGGCGGTGCCGGCGGGGCGGAGTCCAATTGATTACTTTGTGCGGACGAAACTAGCCGCGGAAGGCTTGACGCCGGGAGCTGAAGCCGACCGCCGGACGCTGGCGCGGCGAGCGGCGCTGGACCTGACTGGCCTGCCGCCGGAGCCTCTCGATGTGGATGCATTTCTGGCGGACACCTCGGCAAACGCTTATGAAAAGTTGGTGGACAAATACCTGGCCTCGCCGCGCTATGGCGAGCATCGGGCGCGCTACTGGCTGGACGCGGCGCGCTATGCCGATACGCACGGGATTCACGTCGATAACTATCGCGAGATGTGGCCTTATCGAGATTGGGTGATTGGGGCGTTCAACAAAAACATGCCCTTTGATCGCTTCACGGTAGAGCAGATCGCCGGCGACATGCTGCCCAACCGGACGCTGGAACAGCAGATTGCGTCGGGCTTCCACCGGTGCGGGATCTCGACGAACGAAGCGGGGATTATTGTCGACGAAGTGGAAGCGATCTATGCCAAGGATCGAGTGGACACGACGGGCACAGTGTTCATGGGCCTGACGCTGGGCTGTGCAACCTGCCATGACCATAAGTTCGATCCGATATCGCAAAAAGACTTTTATACGATGGCGGCGTTCTTCCGCAATACGACGCAAAACACGATGGACGATAACATTCCCGACACGCCGCCGATAGTGGTGGTGCCGCGCGATGAGGACCGCTCCCGGTGGACCGCGTTAAACCAGGAATTGACGGCGGTTAAGGCGAAACAGGCGCGGCTGAGGGCAACGGCTACCGCCGGGAAATCGACGGAGTTGCGATCGCCCATCGAACCGGCGGCGGAAGTGTTCTCGATGCGGAAAGAGGTGCGGTTCAAGAAGGGCGAATTCCTGACGCTGCCAAATCAAAAGGTGTTTGACGCCGACAAGCCCTTTTCAATCGCGACGCGGATTTACTTTCCGGAGGGCGAGGACAGCTACGCGGTTGCCAGCCAGAATGACCCGGAAAAGAAGGGGATGGGTTGGCTGATTGAGATCGGGGCGCGAGTGGCGAATTTCCGGTTGACGGGCGACGACGAGAAGTCGGTGACGGTCCGCGCGGCTCACATGGAGCAAATGAAGCAGGGGAGTTGGAACCATCTGGTGGTGACCTATGACGGGTCGCGGGAGCAGGCGGGTCTCGCTTTGTATCTGAACGGCCGGGTGATTCCGTTGCAGGGCGGCGGGGACATTAATACCAAGCTGACAGGGAGCATTTCGACGGATAAACCCCTGCTGCTGGGCAAAGAACGGCGGCGCGGTTTTGAGGGCGGCGCGATCTCGGAGTTTGATATTTTCAACCGTGTCCTGACGGCCGAAGAGGCCTCACTGCTAAGCCAGTGGCCGAAGGCCGACGCGGCGCTGACGTATTTGACGCTCTACGATGCGGAGTACCGGGCGCTTTCGGCAAAGCTGGCAGCGTTGACAGCGGAGGCGCGGCAGATCCGGAAACGCGGGGCGGTAACGCTGGTTATGCAGGAGCGAACGGACCGCAAGCCCGTCGCGAATATTCTGCATCGGGGCATGTACGATGCGCCTCGGGAGGAGGTGGAGCCGAACGTTCCGGCGGTGTTGCCGCCGATGGATCCCAGTTATCCGCGAAATCGTTTGGGGCTCGCGAAGTGGATCGTCGATCCGGCCAATCCGCTGACGGCCCGTGTGACGATTAACCGATTTTGGCAGGAGATTTTTGGGACTGGCATTGTGAAGACGGCGGAGGACTTTGGGTCGCAGGGCACGCCTTCCTCGCATCCGGAGTTGCTCGATTGGCTGGCGGTTGAGTTCCGCGAATCGGGCTGGAATGTGAAAGGCATGTTGAAGCTGATGGTGATGTCGGAGACCTACCGGCAGTCGCCGGTGACGACGCCGGATAAGCTGAAGCGCGACCCGGATAATCGGCTGCTCTCGCGCGGTCCGCGGTTCCGGATGGACGGCGAAGTGCTGAGGGATTACGCGCTGTCAACGGGCGGGTTGTTGGACGCCGCCATTGGCGGAGCGAGCGTAAAGCCGTATCAGCCGGATGGCGTGTGGGAGACGGTGGCGATGAATGGCAGCAACACCAAGTTCTACAAGCGCGATGACGGTTTGAAGCTGTACCGGCGAAGCCTGTATACGTTTTGGAAGCGGAGCGCGCCGCCTGCGTCTATGGAGCTTTTCAACGCGCCGACGCGGGAGAACTGCACGGTGCGCCGGGAGCGGACGAACACGCCATTGCAGGCGCTGACGACGATGAACGATCCGCAGTTTGTGGAGGCGTCGCGAGCCTTGGCGGAAAGCGCCCTGCGCGCCGGCGGGGGCTTTGACCGGCAGCTTGACTATGTGTCGATGCGGGTGCTCGCGCGGCCGTTCGCGGCGCGGGAACGGGCGGTGTTGCGGGGGGCATATGTCGACCTTCAGGCTCACTATGAAAGTCATTTGAGCGACGCGAAGAAGTTAGTCCGGGTGGGCGAATCTAAACCGGATGCGGCGTTGCCAGCGGCGGAGTTCGCGGCCTGGACAATGTTGGCGAGTAACGTATTGAATCTGGACGAGGCGTTAAATAAGTAACTTATGCATCCATCCGATGAGGCGGTTTTAGCCGAGACAAGACGGCAGTTTTTCGGACGCGGCGCGCGCGGGCTTGGGGCGTTGGCGCTCGCCTCGGTCGCGAACGGCGCCGCTGCGCTGCCGCACTTCGCGCCAAAGGCGAAGCGGTGTATTTATTTGCACATGGTGGGCGCGCCGCCGCAGCAGGATTTGCTGGATTACAAGCCGAAAATGAACGAATGGTTCGACAAGGACTTGCCGGCGTCGATCCGGCAGGGTCAGCGCCTGACGACGATGACGTCAGGGCAGAGCCGGTTTCCCATCGCGCCGTCGAAGTTCAAATTCGCGCAGCACGGGAAGACCGGCGCGTGGGTATCCGAGTTATTGCCGAACATGGCGGGGATGGTGGATGACTTAGCCATTGTCCGGTCGATGCACACGGAGGCGATTAATCACGAACCGGCCATTACATTCATTCAGACCGGTAACATGAACGCGGGCAAGCCATGTATCGGTTCATGGGTCTCGTACGGCTTGGGCAGCATGAACAAGGAACTGCCGGCGTTTGTCGTGTTAAACGCGACGCACTCGAATCCGAAGGCGCCGGTGCAGGCGATTTCGGCGCGGCTGTGGAGCGCGGGTTTCCTCTCCGCCCAGTATGCGGGCGTGGCGTTGCGCGCGGGCGGCGATCCGGTGCTTTATATCAACAATCCGGACGGCGTCGATGCCAAGGTGCGGCGGCGAATGCTGGATTCACTCGGCGAACTGAACCAAATCCAGTATGCGCAGGTGGGCGATCCGGAAACGCAGAGCCGGATTTCGCAATATGAGATGGCTTTCCGGATGCAAACGTCGGTGCCGGAGTTGACGGATTTGTCACAGGAGACGGAGGCGACTTACTCGATGTACGGGGAAGACGCGAAGAAGCCGGGGACATTTGCGAATAGCTGTTTGATGGCGCGGCGCCTTACCGAGCGGGGTGTGCGGTTTGTGCAAATCTATCATCGCGGGTGGGATGTGCATGGCGAGTTGCCGGAGATTTTGCCGAGCCAGTGTCAGGACGTGGACCGCGCCGCGTGGGCGCTGGTGCAGGATTTGAAGCAACGCGGGATGTTGGACGACACGCTAGTCATTTGGGGCGGGGAATTCGGCCGGACAGTGTATTCGCAGGGTAAGTTATCGGCGGCGAGTTACGGCCGGGATCATCATCCGCGTTGTTTCAGCGTCTGGATGGCGGGCGGGGGTGTGAAGGGCGGCATCGTCCATGGGGAGACCGATGAGTTCTCCTATAACATCGTGCGAGACCCGGTCCACGTGCGCGATTTCCAGGCAACGCTCCTGCACCTGTTTGGCGTCGATCATACGCGATTCACTTACATGTATCAGGGGCTGGACCAGAAGCTAACGGGCGTGGAGCCGGCTGCCGTCGTCAAGGCGCTGTTGGGCTAAGCCTGCGGATACTCGATTTCCGGCTTCAACTCGCCCTTTTCCAAATGCCGAATCATCGTCGCATACTCGGCTGCATGGCGGTCGTGCGTGACGATGATTATGGTCTTGCCGAAGTCCTTATTCAGCTTCTGCAGCATCACCATCACGTCTTTAGCGGATTGCGCGTCCAGGTTGCCCGTCGGCTCATCCGCGAGCAAAATATCGGGATCGGTGGCAATTGCCCGCGCAATCGCCACGCGCTGTTCCTGGCCGCCCGAGAGCTGGCGGGGAAAGTGCGCAAGGCGGTCGTCGAGCCCCACCAGTTTCAGCGCCGTTTCCGCTTGCCGCATCCGCTCCCTGGATTTCAGCCCGGTCAGTTTGAGCGGCAGTTCCACGTTCTCAATCGCGGTCAACACGGGTATCAGATTGAACTGTTGGAAGATGAACCCGATATGCCGGTTGCGCCATCGCGCCAAATCGGCGTCGCTAAGTTGGGATAGATCCTCGCCCAGCACCGCGATCTTCCCGGACGTTGCCCGGTCCATCGCGGCGATCAGGTGCATGAGCGTCGATTTGCCAGACCCCGACGGCCCCATCAGCGCCACAAATTCGCCCTTGTTTATCTCTATGTCGCAGTTGTCCAGCGCCCGTACTTCAAACTCTTCGCGCTTGTAGATCTTCGACAGCTTTCGCGCTTCGATCACCACTTCGCTCATGATTTGCTCCTCACCGCGGCACCTATTTTCAAGTCGGCCGGCGGATCCAGAATCAGCGTCTCCCCGCCGCTCAAGCCTTCCACTTTCAATCCCGCCGAGTTCTCACCCTTCGGCCTGACGATGCGTTTTTCCGCCTTCCCGCCCTCGACAATCCAGACGGAACTATTCCGCACCGCCGACTTCGGAATAACCACCACGGCCAACTCCGCCGCCGCTTCCTGTTTTCCAGAATTCTGGAATTGTTTTCCATTTTCCTGGAATTGCACCGTCGCGTTCATCTCCGGCCGCAGGTAATCGTCGGGATTCAAAATCTTCACCTTCACCTGAACGGTGGCCTTCTGGCGATTGGCTTCCGGGGAAATTTCGGTGATGGACCCTTTGTATTTTTTATCCGGATAGGCATCGGTAAAGACAATGGCCTTTTGCCCGAATTGAAGCTTGGCGAAATCGGACTGATTGATATCCAACTCCACCTCGATATCGCTCAAATCGGCCAGCGAGACGACGAAACCCTTGGGACCGCCGACACCGGAAAAGCCCGTCGTCACAAACTCGCCTTTCTCCACGTTGCGGTCCAGGATGGTGCCCTTCACCGGAGCGCGAATCACGGTGTTGTTCATTTGCGTTTGGGCGAATTCCACGCGCCCCTGTGCCTCATTAATGGTTCCCTGAATGAAGGCGATCGCTTCCTTGCGTGGACCCAGCCGCGCCAGTTCCAAGGTCCGCTCCAGGCTCTTCACCCTGTTTTCAAATCCATCCATCCGGGCGACGGCATCGTCCAGCGCCTGTTTGGAGGACACGCCACTCTCCACCAACTGCCGGATTCGTTCCAGGCTCACCACTGCGTTCTTCCCGTCCGCCTTGGCTTGTTCCAGATCCGCCTGCGCGCGCTGAATTTCTTCCGGACGAGATCCACTCTTCGCCTCGGCCATACGCGCGTTCAGCGATTCCAACTGGCCAATCGCCGTATTCAAACTAGCGCGATACTCTTCGTCTTCCAGCCGGACAATAATCTGCCCCTCATTCACCCGCTCGCCTTTGTTGACGCCGATCCACAACACCCTGCCAACCACTTTGGAGGCGACTTCAATTTTATGCGCGGCCACAATATACCCGGTGGCGTCCAAAATACTCCCCGCCGCGCTCATCGATCCGCCTGGCGCAACGGGCGCCGGTACCACCATCGTGGCCAATTCCTTCGGCCGGTTCAATGAACTGAACACCGTACTGGCAACGCCCAGCAAAAGAAAAAGCGCGATGCCGCCAATGATCCATTTCGCCGCCAACGAACTCTTCTTCCCCGTCCGCCCGCGGTCAATTTTCAGACTCTTCAGCTCTGCGTCCATGCTCATTTATCAGATGTCTCTCAGTGCATCCAAGATTTGCTTTCGCGCCGCCGCCGCAGCCGGCAGCAGTCCGCCCAGCGCCCCCATAAACAGTGCGAAGCCCAGTCCGGTCAACATGATTTCCGGCGTGATTTTGAAACTGAAAGCGACTTCGGAGAATGTCGTCAGGCTGCCGATTCCGGTGGTGAAGCCATTCAGCGGCAGCACCAGCAGGCAGCCGATCAAGCCGCCGAGAATCGCCAAAACCAAACTCTCCAGAAAGAAACTAAGCAGCACGCTGAACCGCGAAAACCCCAGCACTCGCAGCGTGCCGATTTCGCGCGAACGGCGCGCCACCGCCGCATACATGGTGTTCATCGCGGCGAAGGAACTTCCCACCGCCATGACGATGGCGATGAAGATCCCCAGAAACTGAATCGGCGCCGCCGAACTCGACTGCTGCTCGTAGTAGAGCCGCTCGGTCATCGCGCCCATTTTCAAGCGTTGATCGTCCTTCAGGTTCTTGATGAACGGCTCGACACTCGAAACCGGATCCACTCGCACCAGCGCCGAACTCAGCACATCACAGCGATTGTCGTCGGAGCAGACCTGATCCAAGTCGCCCCAAATCTCACTGTTGGCGGCGGAGTCGCCCGCATCGAAAACGCCGACAACCCGCCAGGCGCCCTTGCCAAACCGCAAATCCTTACCGAGCGCCGCCTCCGGGTTGCGCTTGGCGACGTTTTTACCAACGGTCACTTCCCGCTTCCCGGCTTCGAACCAGCGGCCCGCGGCGATAGCGATCGCCGGCCGGAGTTTGAAGCCCGGATCGGGCTTCAAACCGCGGATGGAGATGTTAATTCCGGAGTCGTAATCGACGCTTTCCAGGAGTACCGTACTCACCATTTCCAACGAAGCCAGCGTTAGCCCGGATTCATCCCGTTTAATCCCAGGCCGCAACTTCAGATCCTGGAACTGCGTGCGCGTAAAGTTGCTGCTCAGTTCCGATTCGGCGCTCTGTCGCATCACCAGAACATTGCCCTCCACGCCGGTACTGGAAAAAGCGTTTTTCAATCCGCCGACCAGCGCGAGTATCGATAGCAATACAGCGACGGTAAGGCCAATGCCAAGCGCGGTCATCAATGTGGTCGTTCGCCGCACCCAGAGGTTTCGGAGATTGTAGCTAAAGGGGAGTTTCATGCGATTACCCGGAATACCGCATGGCGTCGACAATGCTGGTCCGGGAAGCGCCGAACGCGGGGACAATCGCGGCGATCGTCCCCATGACGACGGCCGACGCAATCACCGCGGCCCACATCCATGGCGCCAGCGACATCCCTTCCAGATTGGCAAATCCTCCAGAGGCCGTCGCCACGCCTTTGCAAAGAACCCAGGCGACAACGCAGCCGAAAAAGCCTCCCAGCAATGAGATCACGGTGGCCTCGCCCAGAATCATTCCCATCACTTCACCATTGGTAAAGCCAAGCGTCTTCATGATGCCAACCTCCCGCACGCGCTCCCGCACACTCATGGCGATCGTGTTTCCGCAGACTAACAGAATGGTAAATGTAATGGCGGCGGAAATGGCGAACAGATAGAGTTTGACATTGCCCAGAAAACTGACGAAACTGGCCGCGAAAGCGCTCTCCGTCTCGGTCTTCGTCTGCACCTGCGCGTTGCGGAACAGGGCGTCAATCTGCTGCGCGATGGCCGGTCCATCTTCGGCCGATTGCGCCAGCATCAGGTACGTTCCGGCAAAGTCCCGCTGATCCGCGGGCAAGCTCTTCCAAAGATAGTCGATGTTGAACCACATCGATTCTTCATTCTTGTCCATGTCGAATAGCCCGCGTACGTTGAACTCCAAATCCACGGGGAAGATGTCGCCTTTGAGCGTGATTTTGTCGCCGACTTTGATATTGAATTTCCCGGCCAGATCCCGGCCCAGAACGGTACCCGCGCGATCGGCGATGAATGCCTTCTTCTCTTCCTCGGAGATTCGAATGTCGGGGTAAACCTTGAATAGTTGTTCCGGTTCACAAGCGAATCGCGCGAAGAAATTCTTCGGCTCCTTGTAGACGCCGCCGAACCACTGGTAGGCCATGATCGCTTCCACGCCCGGCACCTGCCGTATTTTCGCCTCATAGCTGATGGGCATGATCTGGGTGAGTGAAATACGATTGCGCGTGACCAGCCGGCGCGATCCCGCCGGGCTAGTATCGGGCGACAGGAACAGCGCCGCGTAAATCGACAGCAGCACGCCCAGCAAACAGAACGACGCTGCAATGCTCGCTATCGTTAACAAGCTTCGCCGCCGGTTGCGCGTCGCGTTTTTCCAAATCAACGGAATGAATTGTCCCACCGGTCACCCCCGATTCTGCCATGGTAACCTAGCGCAGCGCGAAAGTGAAAACTTAGAGTTTCCGCGCCGGTCACCGCTTCGGAGCCCGCTTTCCGATGCAGTACAAATACCCCGCCGTTCGCAGGAATAGCTGCCCGTCGCTAACCGCCGGCGAACTCAAAGTGTAGTCCTTCATATCGTTTTCAGAAATTACTTTGAACTCCGGCCCGGCCTGCAGGACCGTTACAAGCCCCTCTTCATTCGTCACATAAAGCTTGCCGTCGGCCAGCACCGGAGACGAACTATAGATGGCCGGTTTGATTCTCTTCCCACCGTAAATCTCCGCCCCCGTCTTCGCATCCAGGCACCAGACAATGCCGCGGTCATTCGTAATGTAGAGGTACTTCCCATCGGTCACCGGCGTCGGCACATCGGGGCCATTCGGGTTCTGCCAGACGACATGGCTCTTCGTCACGTCGCCCTTCCCGCCCGGCCGCAACGCCGTCAGCGGACGCACCCGTGTCGGCGCGTAGATCAGGCCGTCCCGCACCACCGGCGACGCAATAATGCGGTTCATCGGGTTGTTCTGCGGGTTCAGGACATTCGCCCGCCATAGCTCCTTCAACGTCGCCGGATCATGCCCCGTCACCACGTCCCCGCCGGAAATGACGATCTCCGTCTGCTTCCCCGACGTCCAAACCGCCGGCGTCGTATAACTATCCGGAGATTCCACGATCGCCTCCGTCGGCCGGTCGACTCTTGCCGCCGTCTTTCCCGTCTTCGGGTCGATCCGCAAAATGTAAGAAGGATCGTCCGTTTTCATTCCGTGCAGAACCTGCACATAGAGCATCCCATTCCAAAGCAGCGGGGACGAGGCATACCCCCAGTTCAACCCAAACGCGCCATACTCCTTCTGCATGTCGCGCGTCCACAACTCGGCGCCGCTGAAATCGAACCCCTTGAAAATACCCGTTCCGGTCATCACGAAGACGTTCTTGCCGTCAGTCACCGGAGACGGCGACGACATGTTCTGCTTGTTGATTTTGTAGTTGCCGCCGCCGATCTTCTTCTTCCATTTCACGGCTCCCGCCGCGCGGTCCAGCGCCCACAACTGCAAGTCGTCGCCCTCGGCGACGTTCAGGAAAATATGCTCGCCCCATATGATCGGCGTGGCCCCGCTGCGCCCCGGCAACGCCAGCTTCCACGTTACATTTTCTTCCGTCGTCCACTTTTCCGGCAGTCCTTTTTCATCGCTCACACCGTCCAGCGACGGACCCCGCCACTGCGGCCAGTTGTCCGCCCGCACGACCGCGAGGGAAATTAGTAGGAGTATCGGTATTCGGCGCATATCCGCCATGATACTCCCGGCTGTGGTGCACGATTTCGAATTATCTTGACAGTAGCTATCAAAGTGATATCATTTCTATATCGATAACGTATTGGCCCCAAGGAGGTCAACATGATCAAAGAAATTCGCATCGGCGCCGCTTCCGGCTACCTGATGCTCCTCGCGAATTTCGCGCTGTACAGTGCCGCCATCGTGGCGTTTGTCAGCGCGAAGCGGACGGTGGAGGTGGCGCCACTAGCGATGATCGTCAGCGGGATTGGCCTGCTGGTCATTGCCATCTTCGTCTCTTGCGGATTTTTCACGGTCCATCCGAACAAGGCTGCCGTGCTCCAATTATTTGGGAAGTACGTCGGTACGGTAAAGGACGAAGGCCTCCGCTGGACCAACCCGTTCTTCGCGAAACATATGGTCTCGCTACGTACGCGCAACTTCGAAACCAATCGCCTGAAAGTCAACGATTTTGACGGCAATCCAATTGAGATTGGCGCTGTCGTCGTCTGGAAAGTAGTCGATTCCGCGGAAGCCTCCTTCCAGGTCGAGAACTACGAAAACTACGTCAACATTCAAAGTGAATCGGCGCTTCGAACCTTGGCCACTCACTACTCTTATGACTCGCATGAAAAGGACGGGATTTCACTGCGTGCCAACACCGCCGAGATAGCCGCGCGCCTTCAACAGGAGATTCAGGAAAGGCTCGCCGTCGCGGGCGTTGCCGTCGTAGAGGCCCGCATCAGCCACTTGGCTTACGCGCCGGAAATTGCGGCCGCCATGTTGCAACGCCAGCAGGCATCGGCCATCGTCGCGGCTCGGCAGAAGATCGTCGAGGGCGCCGTTGGGATGGTGGAAATGGCGCTCGACATGCTCAGCCAGCGCTCCGTCGTAAATCTCGATGAGGAACGCAAAGCGGCAATGGTATGTAACCTGCTCGTCGTCCTCTGTGGCGAGCGGAGTACCCAGCCCGTCATCAATGCTGGGACGCTGCATCACTAGGGATCGCGAATGGCCGAGCGGAAATCATTTCTAATCCGCATCGACGCTCAAACCCTCGATCTTGTGAAGGAGTGGGCGGACGATGAGTTCCGCTCGCTCAACGGGCACGTGGAGTTCCTGCTACGCGACGCACTAAAACGGTCCGGCCGCTTGAAATCGCCGGCCGGCAAGCCTGCAAAGTCCGCGCCGGACGATGAATAATTACTGCAGTGCGTCGATGATCCGGACCACGTCCTGCGTCTCGCTGCGCACAATGAACCCAACCGCCGTCCGCAGTAGAAATCCCGGCGGGTCCAATACGCCCGCGCCGATCAGATTCACGCCGGCGTCCAGCACGGTGATAGCGGCCGCCTTCTCCGCGTCTTCCAATTCCGCCATCACCAGCGCCTCCATCCATGCCTCGTCCCGCGCCTTCGCCAAGCTGAATTCCACCAGGCGCTCTTCGTTCTGTTCCCCCAAAATGTCCAACAGCCACATCAACGGGGCAACACTCGCAATTGAGTCCTGCGCATCGTTAATCTGTTCGGCCAGAATCTTGTTGATCTGCTGAAAGTCGGCTTGCAGCGAATGGATCGCGCTCCCCGGAGCCGCCTCCGCCGACACGATCGCCAAGTCCAGATTAATGTGCGCGTTCATACCCAATAGCAAGTGTTGAATGATCGTCCGGTCCGTCCGCCCCGCCGCTCCCAACGCCAGCATCCAGCATCGGCTCACGTATTGCCCCGCCCGCCAACCTTCATACGCCGCCAAATAGCGGTTAGCAAATCCGGCAGCCATCCGCTCCATCCGCGGCCCGTCGGTAAATCTCCCAGCCGCAATGCCGCGTTTCACTTCCCTGGTTACGCGGCGGTACAGGGCGGGGAAGTAGCCCAACCGCGATTGCTCCGTCTTTGCGCGCTCAATAATTACGGTCAATGCGTCAAGCACTGCATCGATTGAATTCGCCGCTGGCATAGACAAGCATTGTAATTGGTCTTGCACCGCATCGCAGCCGTGCGGTATCGTTGCCCCAATGCCCCAGTCTCTCCTCCTTATTCTCACCGCCGCCATGTTGCTCGCTCAACGGCAAACGCCGGACACGCCCGCCTTCCCCCTTTGGTCCGGCGGCGCTCCTGGCGCTCAAGGCTCGGAGGAAAAGGACATTCCCACACTCACGCCCTGGATTGCGAAGAACCCCAACGGCAAGGCGATCGTTGTCTGTCCCGGCGGAGGATATGGCGCGCTCGCCATTGATCACGAAGGCAGGCAGATCGCGCAGTGGCTCAACTCCCAAGGCATTTCCGCTTTCGTTCTTCGCTATCGTCTCGGCCCCAAGTATCGGCATCCGGCCATGATCGACGATGCCCAGCGCGCCCTTCGCACGGTCCGCTCCCGCGCCGCCGAATTTCAAGTCAACCCCGCCAAAATCGGCATTATGGGCTTCAGTGCGGGCGGCCACCTCGCCGCCACGGCCGCCACTCATTTCGACTTCGGTAATGCCGCTAGCGTCGACGTCATTGACCGCGTCAGTTCCCGCCCCGACTTCGCCGTCCTCGCCTATCCGGTCATAACCCTCACCAACGAGCCGTATGTCCACAAAGGCAGCCGCCGCAACCTGCTCGGCGAAAACCCCGATTCCAAGCTGGTAGAGAGTCTTTCAAACGAACGCGCCGTCACACGCGATACGCCGCCGTGTTTCCTATTCCACACTGACGCCGACAGCGGCGTCCCGCCCGAAAACAGCGTGCTGTTTTATCTCGCTCTTCGCAAACACGGCGTCCCCGCTGAGTTGCACATTTATGAAAAGGGTCCGCACGGCGTCGGTCTGGCGTGGAGCGACATCGCACTCAGTTCTTGGCCCGGCCGCCTCGCCGATTGGCTTCGCAACCGTTGAACGAAAGTTGACTTTTCACATTTCGATTTGGTGTAATGGTGAGGGCAGCAACGCTGTTCCTCGGTAGCTCAACGGTAGAGCATTCGGCTGTTAACCGAAGGGTTGTAGGTTCGAATCCTACCCGGGGAGCCAAATTTTTAAAATCGCTTTTTTACAACCGTGGACGGATAGCCAACGTGTTTATAAGGCGTCAATGACGTTGAGCGATTCGACGAGCATTGTTTTTCGCTCCTCGAACACTTTCATGTAGTCCACGCACTGATGGCGGACGGTACCGACGCTCGACATAGGCGAGTTGCCGGGGGGAGCGCGGAGCTGAAAACACCTCGCACAGGATTGGCGACACGCAGGTCCGCCCGCTACTGGCCGCCAGGAACACTCTCCACTAGCACAACCTGTCCAACCCGAACCTCCGTATTGCCCTCCCACCGCTCGGTAATGAATGACACGCGAAGCTGGGCCGGGTCCCACTTCGGCTGCGATGCCAAACGCCGCAGTGCGTTCGTCACATCGAAACGATAGGTCAGCCCCGTCTTCGGAAAGCCCGGCTTTCCGCGGGTTGCCTCCCGGATGCCGAACATCGGCATGTGTCCGGCGAAGTGGTGGGAGTACTTGGCGATGTCGCTGTCCGGCGGCAGATTCAAATAAACCGCGAACGCAGGTGAATCGACTTCGGACCGTAGATTCTCAATCCCCAGAAAGTATCGTTTCTCAGGCCGATGATTGATGTGCGGGAGCGGCGAATTCTTCGAAGCCGGGAGCGATATGTGCGTCGCCTTTGCGCCCAGAGTAAACGGCGTGGAGTTCACCGCCGCGATCACAGGCTTCGAAGCTTGCTCGGCAAACGCCGTCGCCGAGGGGAGAATTGCGAGCACAACATAAATCCCTGCCAACGCCGCGGTCGCCTGCCATGCCTCGCGTTGGCGCGGGCGATAGGGCCACCGTTCCATGGCGCTCACCGCCATGCCTCCCGCCATCGCGATAACGCTGTGACCAGTGAATGCACAGGCCAGCATCAGCGGCCAGCAACTGGCGACGCAGGCAATACCGATCGTTCCTCCGAATCGCAGACAATCGCGGTCCGCCCGCCATCCCACCGGAGCAAGCGGACATCGGCGATGGCACCCGGCCAGCGCCCGTGTGTGCAGCGTCGTCGCCATCCATACCGCCGCTATTGCGAAAAACGACGCAGGCGCGGCGTAGCTGTGCGTCCAGGATTCCTGACGCAGCCAAGCCGCCACCACGCCAACGCCCAGCCACGGCGCCAGGTAGCCGGCCAGAAATCCCGCAATCGCCCGGTTCCGCCTCGCCCACAGGCTGGCTTCCGCGGCGACTCGCACACGGTCCAGCGTGAACGGCGCCATCATCGCCAGCACCATCAGCATCCAATGCCAAATCTCCGTCATCACCGGCATCTGGTGTCCGGCGTGCTGCCAACCGGCCGCCAACAGCGTCACCCAGGCCGCCCCGCAAAGCAGCACCGTCCACCACTCCGGATGTCGCCACAAAAACTGACGGAGGCGCGGGGTCATTGGAAATAGAGACTCACTCGTCCAACCTGCGCTTCCGCCGCCTGGGGCCATGGCTCGGGTATGAAAGTAACCCGCAGTGTCCGGGCGTCCCATTCCTTCAACACCGCCAAACGCAGAAGCACATTCGTTACGTCGAAGCGGTAAGTGAGGCCGTTGGCGGGATGATGCCCTCTCACCTGGCTCATTTCAACGATTCCGAACATCGGCAAACTGCCCGCATATCGAAACGGGTGCCTTGCCGGATCCGATCCCTCTGGTAGATTCAAATACACCGCAAACGGCGGGACATCCACTTTACCCGTTATGTTCTCGATGCCGAGGTGGGCGGTCCTCGGCGTGCGATCGTCGCGGATCAGCGCCGGTCCAGTTGGCGCATGTACATCGAATGAGATAAATGTCGGCGCTTCCCGAATTAGGAACGGCTCACTGGTTGCGCCAACCATCTCTGGAATTGGCGGTTGGTTTGGGTCGTGTGGCGATTGCATTCTCTAACTCCTTGGTTGAACGTAGGCGGATCTAGACAGGGTCATCGTCATATTGATAAGACAGCGGCTCGGCACGGGTGTCGATTACCTGACTCACCGTCAAATCGGCGCGTTGGCCGCTCGCGTCGTGAAAGGGAAACGATGCGCCTAGCCATCCCCCGTCAGTAGGATTGGCCCTGCCGCCGCCCTGCCGCAGCCACGCCTTCCATAAGCGGTCAATATTGCAGTGGTGCAGCCAAAAGATGGGATCCAGACCAACCTTTACAAAATCGAACATGAACCCTGTGGGCCCGCCGGCGGTCCGGACGTGCATGGAGCCGTGCGGCGTGCCTTCCAGCGAGCCGCCTTCTCCACTTGAACCGCCGAATCCGCTGGCGCCACCGGCGTTTTCGAATACTGTTAGCCCCATGGCTGCTGTTATGTCAAACGGCGGCGGCGCGCCAGGAGGGCGGGGCTCTACGAATGTCGTGCCTCCCCCATTCGCGTCCGGATCCCGTTGGGGGATAAACAGTTGATTGGCGGTGGTGGCGGGAATCCGGAACGCCGCCGGCAGCGTCGACTGCCCCGGATTGCTGTAATTCCAATAGGGCAGCGCCCAATCGGTGGGTCCGCCCAGTCGCACCACATGACTCAGCACAATCATTTCAAAGTAGTGTAAATACATGCGATGCCATGGAAGAAAGAACCAGTTGCCATGCTCACACTGCGTCCAGAACGTGCCCTCGTCCGAAGGCAGAGGCAGGTCCGTCGCGTCTGCATTCGGGTCTCTGGCCCGAACATATGAGTGAATTGCCGCCTGATAGCGCCAACTCAGGGGAGAAGCGATCGCCGACGGATTCCCGCTCAATCGAGCCAGTTTCATCTCACGGATTGCCTGTCCGTAAAAGTTCAGGACGTCGGGATCCACGGTATGTGCATTGCGCCGAATCCGAATCGGTCGCGGTACGGCTGGTCTGATTATCTCCGCCATTAGCTCACCTCGGTGTAATTCCGTTCCCCTTGAACACGGGGTCGGCTACGTCGTGAACCGCTTTCAACGCATTCTTTGTCGGTGTGTTCAATATGCCGTCCTCAACAATATCCGCAAATCGCGCCTTATAGTCCCTCTGGAAAATCCTTATGTTCTGCTCCGCGGAGCGGCTGGTCTCGGTTCGAAGTTGTGGATATCCCAGGTGCTTGAACCGGGTCATTGCCGCCTCATCGGAGTCCGGGTCCGGAATCTCCACGGTGATGTCGAGCGTAAAGTCGAACGGGCCGGAAGTGGCGGGCGGCGGACTTCCCGCTCCGTCGCCCGAACCCGGCCGGCTCCACTTTACGTTCACCGTGGCGGGAAGCGTAGCCAACCGGAGAGTGACAATACCATCGCCGGCGGCTCGCTGCGCCAGGGCCGCCTGACCCGGAATCGTCACCACACAGGGGGCGAACGCAAGCGCCCGGGCCTGCCGGTCGAAAAGCCGGATTTTCAGGACATCCAGCGCCGGCCCGATCACTTCGCAGGGAGAAACGTCCTGCAGCCGATGGTAAAAACGGCACCCGAATGTATCCTTGGACGTAGCGAACTCACGGCGCCCCGCCTGCGGGCTGCGGCGCTGCTCCCCATCGGACCAGAATCGTTTCTTGCAACCCGTTGTCCCCTCCGTTGTCCGGGGGCAAGGCCATTTATCCGGCTGTACGGAGCTGCCTGGACGGAATAGCAGGACTATCACCCGCCGGTTCACTTCGTTGTCGTGATCCCGTGCCGCCTTGTTTTCCGGACGGGTGAAAAACTGCGTCTCCGCTGTGGAGAAGGAGCGTAGCGGGTTGAACTCACTGCAACCCTGCACGTCTCCTTTCCCTCCCGCATCGGCGCCTTGCGCCAGGAACTCCGTCTTGCCGACCTTTTCGGCAATCAGGAAATCCATATAGGCGGCAAACAATTTCTCGCGTGTTTTCGGACCCGGATCGCCATCCACCGAAAGACCGGCTTTCCCTTGAAACTGCTCAACGGCAGTCCGCGTTTGGGAGTTCATGGCACCGGTTGGCGGACCAGCATCGAACCCCAACGCGACCAGCATGCGTTGCACGGACCCGGTTCCCCAGCCTTCGCTTTGCCCCCCGGCCTGATACAGCCGCTCCCACCGGGCCGTGTCGCGAGTCAGAATTCCGTAGATGGAATCGGCGCGGTGGCCGCTCAGCGTCTTGTTGAAAACGTCGTCTCCAACTGGATCGGCGTGTCCGAACACCGAGAGCGGCGCGCCCGGGTGATCCTTTCGAAGCTTGGATAATTCCGCGAACTCCTTCCGGCTCTCCGGCAATACGAATGAAGAGCCGAAGGCGAACCGGACGTTTTCAAGTTTCCAGCATGCAACCGGGATTATCTCCATCCGGATCGTATTCTTGCCCTTACCGTCGAGAGTCGGAGATACAAGGATCGGCAGGGCTTCGGGAGCCGGGTGACTGGCCGCGAAACCCCCTTGGATGCCGTCGTCTGTGACGGCGGCATTCTGATTGGACGTGTCCTCAGGCATCGAGTCTCCGGCAAATACTCCGTCTAATAATTCATCGCCTGCCAAGGACATTATCACACCAACTCGTTCCATGCAATCAGCGGGCGCCGTAAGGATGCGCGACACACAAGGAACGATTCGGGAGTTCCCATTCGCAAAGCCTACTTCCCAAGGGGATTCGGCCGCGGTATGCTTTCCCTCATGACGCGTCGTAAAATGCTTGCCTCGCCGGTGGCTGCGCTGTCTCCCCGGCCCACGAAGAATGCGATCTCATTGGCTGCCTGGTCGCTGTCCAATTCGTTCTTCCGGCATAACAAGTGGAATAATATCGACCTGCCGCGCATCTGCCGGGAGGAATTGGGGATCACGGGCCTGGAATTCGTGAACCAGTTTTTCGACTTCCCGATGTTGACCAATTTGTCGAAGCTGAAGCGGGCGGGTTCGGATTACGGAATCGAATTCGTTCTGATCATGATCGATAACGAAGGCGACATGGCTGCTGTTGATCGTAATGAACGGATGCAAGCCGCGCGGATGCATCGAAAGTGGGTGGACACCGCGCATTATTTGGGGTGCCACGCGGTGCGGTGCAATTTGGGTGGTCCGCGGGAGAACTGGAAGCAGGACAAAGACATCGTCAAGCGCGGCTCGGAGTCGTTCCGCGATCTGGTGGATTACGCCAAGCAGGCGAACCTCAATGTGGTGATCGAGAATCATGGCCGCGCTTCGTCGGACCCCGACGTGTTGGTTTCACTCATGAAGCTGGTGAACGATCCGAATTTCGGGACGCTGCCGGATTTTGGCAATGTGAATCCGGGCGACAGTCAGGAAGAGGTGACGCGTAAGCTGGTTCCTTACGCCAAAGGTATCTCGGTGAAGGCGATGTGGCGCGCGGATGGGAGCCACCCCTTCAGTCTCGAAAACTGTCTGAAGATCTGCATGGAGGCCGGCTATACGGGGTATTGGGGAATCGAGTCGTCGTTTGGGTACGAAAAGGGGCGCGAGCTTACCGCCGACGAGCAGTGGCAGAACGAAGTGAAGGGCGTGAGGTTGACCAGAGAAGTGATCGAGCGCGTAGTTTTCAAGAAGAGCTAAGGCGATGCGATGCGCGCTGCTGCCGGTCTCCGCCATTAGCGACCGATGGCTCGCACCGGAATCTGAATAACAGGCCCCGGATCTTCGAGTTGTGTGCGGTTCAGCGGGAAATGGAGAGCGGGTGTTCCCTGTTAGCGAGTATATAGCCATTTCGACGGCCCAGTTTGGACGACGCCGCCCAATGTAGTTGCTGGTGGGCAAGGCACGCTGCTGAAGCTGCACCTTCCTCCACGGGCCGGTCGCGGTTGCGCTCGAATGGGTGGCTCGCCACATTCGAACAGCTGGGGCAACGCAAATCACATCCTTGAAACCACACCACGGCCGCTCTCCGGGGCCATTGACAGTACTTCGAGGCAACATCGAGTGAATCAACATTGGAGTTTCTTCCTGAGCGCGGCGGCGATTTTCAAGGATACCGATTACCCACCAAGACGCAGGGATACATCACGGTCGACTTGCGGGATTTCAAACCGGACAGATTCAAGCCGGTCAGTCCTGGTGGCGGACTTGAAAGGGTCACCCCATATCAGAAACTCAATCGAACGCCCAGTTGAAGACGGCGAGGCGCAGAAGCGCTCATCGGGCGTCCGAACAGCGGCGAACTCCGATTGCCGATCACGTCCGTGTAGTTCGCCCGATTGAAAGCGTTGAATGCGTCGGCCATAACCGTGAACGATCGATTGCCATCGGGGCTGTTTGCCAGCATAAATTCGCGAGAGAGCCGCACATCGATCTCAAAACGGTCCGGGCCTTGCAGCGTATTGCGCGCAACTCCTTCGGGCCGTTCTCGCGCGACGCCGTCACGATTATCGTCGCGGCCACTCGTCAAGCTGTACGGCACGCCCGAGGCCGCTTCGATACCGATTCCCATCCTGATGCCGAACCACGATCGCGCCGTCCCCAGCGCGCGAAATCGATGCCGCTGGTCGAAGTCGGCGCGACTCCACTCCCGCCGGAAATCGAGGCTGTTGGGCGGCATCCATCCGATGCCGCCGGTGTTATTGCTCGCCTTGCCCAAAATATAGCTGACGTTCCCGCTGAACCGGCCTATCTCGCCTCGAAACCTTACTTCCATCGCGTTCGACTCCATCCGGCCAGCCGACTCGATCAGCCGCACGGTAGCCAACCCTGGATCGGGTCTCATGTAATCCGGAGGAAGCGGCGGATTCGCGTCGCGAGAACGATAAAGCGCCACTCCCCGCAAACCGATGTAGTTTAGCGCGGCCGCGGTCCTCGCAGTGATCTGCCGCTCGACGCCAGCGCTGAAATTGATAAGGTACGGGGTTCGCAGACCGCCGCTTAACCGGACCACGTTCGACGCGGCCCGCGACGATTCGTTCCCCGGAACGACGAGTGCTTCGTACACGCGTACGCCATCAAAGCGCAGGCTATCGGCGATCGGACCCGCTCCGCTGCGGTCGTTAAACATACCGAACCCCGCCCGCAGCACTGTCTTAGACACTCTTGCCGGCGCCCAGGCGACCGATACCCTCGGCGCGAAATTGTTCCGATCCCCGGTTAGCCGCTGCCAGTCGTAGCGGACTCCCACTCCCAGCGAAAGGTTCGGCTTGATCCGGAAGTCGCCTTGCGCGAACGCAGCCGCTTCCGCGTAACGATACTGAAGCTGAGGGTTCCCGCGTTGCACGACGAACGAAAACGGCTGGTCCGCCGCGTAGTCCGCCAGACTCGCATAGGAGTACGTCCCGCCGAAATTTGTGCGATCAATAACACTGTGGTGCTGCCAATTCGGTATGCTCGCTCCGGCGCGAATCTTGTGCGGACCCTCGAACCACGTCACCGCGCCCACAAGTGAGGCGCTCGTCTCGCGCTGGACCGCGCTTCGCTGCGCTCCGCCTCCCGTGAATGCGTCCTGCACCACGATTTTCGGCCCCGAATTGCGGCTCTCCACGCTCGTCTCCTGACGCTCTATTTCGACAGCGAGCTCGCTCGTCAGTTTCGGACTCCAGACGCCGAGGTGCTGCCAGCGCCACTCCTGTCCGGCGTCGGCCTCATCGTAGGCCGATTCCGGCAGCCGCACTCCACCGATTCCCAGCCCCCAGGCCTCTTCGGTCTCGAAGTCATACCGCAACGACCATCCCGAACCACTCTCGTATCTTTTCAGCAGCCGGCCTGTCACATCGGTGCTTTTCGCCGGAGTCCCGAAATTCTCCCTGACCTCGCGCGAAGGAGTCCGGGCCAACACCACCGCCTGCCGAAGATCGTCCTTCCGCTCAACATCAACAAAGAACGACAAACCCCGTTTAATGGGACCCGAGAGGCTCCCTTCGAAGTCCCGCCGCTGCTCGTCCGGCTTGCGCGCCGCTATCGCGTTCCTGGCGTTGAGCGCCGAGTCGCGGAACAGATACACCGCCTCGCCGTGGTATTCCTTGACGGCGCCCTTGGTCGTGATTTCAATCCGACCGCTGCCCGGCCGCTGGAACTCCGCCGAATACGGATTCTGATTCACGCGAACCTCCTGCACCAGCGCCGCCGGAATCTTTGCCCTCCTCTGCGGCACGCCGTCCACGATTACCGTCGCGCCGCCGTCGCCCAAGCTGCCTGCGTTCAGCAGGCGGGCCGCGGCGGCCAGGACGCTGTTCCCTTCGACGGGTAAATGCCTCAGTGTTGACGACTGAATGGTTATGCCGTCGACGCCCGCGGCTGCGTCTGTCGAGACCGGCTCCGGCCGATCGGTGACGGTCATCCGTTCCCGAACGGTCTCGACCGCCAACTCGATCCGCATCTCCACTCCCGGCCGCGCATCCCCGCGATACCCTTCAAATCCTCTCTTCGCAACTCTAACCTCACCGCTCCCCGCCAATCGGAACCGGCCTTCGACGTCCGTGCTCATGCGGGCTCGCCCGAGCGTAACCTGCGCGCCCTCCACGGGCGCTCCGCTGGGATCGACCACTACGCCGCGCGTCACCGCGAACGGCGCCTGTGCGGCGGCGCATAGACACACGAAGAGCGCCATCATCGCTGCGCGATTCATTCTCGTCTCCTGTTTACGGGATCAGTTTCGTTGTAAGCAGCACGATCAGTCCGCTGGACCCATCGCGCATGCGTGACGCGCCGAGGACGACCGTCTCGCCGCTTTTTACCGTAGCCCGAGTGTCCAGCAGCAGGCTGTTGGTTCGTCTTAGCTCGAGCTTCACGTCAATCTGACCGTCATTCTGTACTTCAAACTCGACTTCGCCGAGCATATCTCCGGCAACTGTGATTCGCTGCTCCGTCCGCTCGGTGGCTCGCAGGAACGCCGAGTCAAGCAGGGTGTATCGGCTGTATCGCAGGAGCGACTTGAGCTCCGGCGGGACCAGTGTAGCCGCGTCGTTCGGACCTTGCCCCGATGAAGTCGCCTGAATCACTTGCAGCCGCACCTCGGCCTGCCGCCTCGGACTTTTCTTGTCCGGTTTTTGGGCCGCCACGTTCCCGGCCGTCGCCAGCACCAGTAGGATTGCGATTGCCGGAAGATTAAAGCGCATAGCGATCGTCCATCACCCAGTTCACCCGCGTTCCATCGCTCAATTGCAACTGCATCTCAATCCGTCGTTCCTCCCTAGCCGAACCCGGGAGGCTCGGAGCCGCCGGCCTTTCAACAAACCAGATTCCCCCAAGCAGCAACGCCAGTCCGGCCGCCAGGACCGGGCGCCAGATCGTTCGCGGCGGGCTGGCTTTATACTCGGTGATCGCCCGCTTCCGTGCCCGCGCGCTCCGCCATTCTGTTTGTTCGGCGCCGGGGCCTGCCGAAAGAATCTCTCGCAGCCGGTCGTCTCTCATTTCGAATCCTCCAACTCGGGATAATAACGGGTCAACTCTCTTCTAACTTTCTTGCGCGCGTGAGCTGCCCGCGTCCGTACCGTAATCGCCAGACATCCCAGAATGCGCCCGGCTTCCCGGCTGTCATATCCCTCGATCTCGATCAGCACTAACGCGGCGCGTTCCTTTTCTGTCAGAACGTTCAACGCTGTCATCACACGGCGCAACTGTTCGGCCCGCTCGGGGTCCGGCCCCGCGACCGCGGCATCCTCCAATTCGTCCCAGGTCCGACTGCGCCGCCGCGCATCGCCCGCCTGATTCGCCGCGATCCGGTAAACCCATGCCTTAAACTGTCCTTTTTCCCGATAACGATGCAGATTCTGGCAGACCTTCAGCAACGTCTCCTGGGTGACGTCCTCCGCCATCGCGAAGTTTCCCAGCAGGCGGTAAGCGAACCCGAAAACCGGCTGCTCAACTGTCATCAGCAGAGACTCAAGTGCAACGCGGTCGCCGGCCTGCGCCGCCGCCACCAGGCTGCCCAGTGGTTGTACCTCGATAAAATCCGCCACGCTGGCTGTCGCCGTCATCAACTTTCTACCCTTATAACGCAGCAAGCCTGCGAAGTGTTTGAATGAAATCCGTCAGGACTTCGATTCGCTTAACCGACACAACCTTACGTACGTAATTTATCTAATCTCCTTGGAGCGTCCCAAGACGCCCAGCGGACCAGTCATCAGACGGCGAAGTATTCTATCAAAGGCGCAGATGGCCTACGGAGCGAGCTTCAAGGGAATTATGCAGGATGGGCCAGGAGCGGCAAGGAAATGCATTGGAATACACCTGCCGGTCGGAGTTCGTATTCGTAATGACTCTCGAAACCGTGTGTCAGGTGCACTCTGCCGCCTCGTCGTAGTCCAAGGAAGCAAATAGCGGCACTTTGTGCCAGTTTAGGTTCAAGTAACAACTGGCCTCCATTGACGCCAGGAGCTCAACCGTAGTTGTCCAAATACGGATCCAATCGGCGGTCGCGAGGCCAGCGTCCTGAGTAACGGCGCAGCGTTTACGAACCCGCAGGACTCGGCCGCGGCAACTTCTCGACAGTAGGTCTACCGGAGATTGGCTTTTTGTTCTTCACGCAGCCTGCTGGCGATGAATCTGCCGCTGTTTTCGCGCCTCCTCCAGCTTCCGATCCCGCTCGCAATGGATCTCCTGCTGACGACCGGCGAGCATGTCCTTCGGCGTGATGTAGCCGATGGCACTGTTCAGACGGACGTTATTGTAGTGTTCGACGTAGCCCTCCACCAGTCGCCGCCCTTCGTCCAGCGACAATGGCGTTCGCGGCCGGGTGCGATCTCCTTTGAGCGATTTGTGCCACCGTTCGATTTTCCCGTTCGATTGGGGATAGTAGGGCGAAGTTCTGACGTGGATCATGCCTGAGATCCGAATGAATTGCTTGAAGTCTTTGGCAATGAACTGCGGCCCGTTGCCGGAGATGATGCGGGGCTTCGCCTCCGGGTGAACTTCCTTGGCGCGCTCCAAGATGACCTCAATGTTCGCCTCGGTCATCGACTCCCGCAGATCCCAGTTCACGATTTAGCGGCTGCAGCCGTCCAGAATGCTGCACAGGTAGTAAAACGTCCCGCTGATGTTGATGCACGACACGTCGATGTGCCAGTGTTGATGAACTTCCAGCGGCTGCTCAAAGCCCGTGCCCTTCTTCGACAGCTTGCCGTTCCACTTCGACAACAGTCCCGTCTGCCCCAACACGCGCCATACGCTGGTTGGACTCACCGCCACGATGTCTGCGTCAAGCATCATGAATGTCAGCCGGCGGTAGCCCTCCACCGGGTTCTTCAGATGAAAACCAATGACGGCCTGCTTCTCCCAATCCTCCAGCCAGAAATCGCGGGGAGTCCAGCCGTTGTGCCCGTTCACTTTCCCGTAGCGTTCCCGCCAGTCGTAGAACTTGCTGGCGGTGATGTCGAGCCACCCGATGAACCGCCCGGCGCCGATCTCAGTCTTCTCCGACCAGCGCCGGACGAAATCCACGATCTGATCCCGCTTATCGCGCGCGGAACCCAGGTCCCGGTCATTGTTCCCCAATGTCTTTTTTTAGCGCGACGTGCTCCGCCATCAACTCGGCCAAAACCTCGTCCTTCGTCTGGATCTTCTTCTCCAGATAGGCGATCCGCTCCTGTTCGGCGGAATGGTTCGGCCGTGCTTTCTGCTCGAAGGCAGTAGCCCCGTTCTCGAAGAATTCCTTCTGCCAGCGGGAGAAGACTGTCAGCGGGAGTCCCACTTCATCGCACAGCTTCGAGATGGGATCCTTCTCCAGCAAATGCCGCCTCAGAATGGCGACCTTCTCTTCCGGCGCGTAGTGCTTCCGTTGCTTCTTCATGCGTTCTCTCCATTAGCTTAATGGGGGAACGCCTTCTCCATTTCCAACTGAACCGAAAAAGTGTGCTGGTATCGAAGGACGATCTTGTTGTAGAGGCCGGGCATGTGCTTCGCCTCGACCGTGACCAGGAGTCACTCTCGGACAAAGAAGAGACCCCAATACGCATAGAATGGGACGAGACTTGCGCCAATACGAAAAGCAGCATGATCGTTCGGCCTGTTCTGGCAAGGCTATCGAGAAATTATGTCCACTTGTCCACGCTACTCCGTGACGAAAGCTCCCAACAGAATCAAAACGACGGCTGACAATTTCACACCATCCAATTTCGTTACAGAGACAGTCGTGAACGCATTCTCCACTCCGACGGCGTGTGGTTCTGCGATGTCGGCAAAGAACGCGGCATAGGCCGGTGTTTATGACCATGGCTGGTACCATGCGATCACTATGCTGGCTAAATAGGATTGCTGCGCTTTCTTCAGCCGAGTTTACAGGCGCGGTAGCGGCGGATCAGGTTGTTGGTGGAACTGTCGTGGTTCAGCGCCGGTTCCTCCACGCTTTCCAGTTCCGGGATCATACGGTTGGCGAGGACCTTGCCTAGCTCCACGCCCCATTGGTCAAAGGAGTCGATGTCCCACAGGATGCCTTGCGTGAAGACGGCGTGTTCATAAAGGGCGACTAGTTTGCCCAGCGTCGCTGGGTCGAGCTTTTCGGCGAAAAGCATGTTCGACGGGCGATTGCCTTCGAAAACGCGGTGGGGCTCTGGCGAGTCGACTTTGCCGAAGGCCAGCGCTTCGGCTTGGGCCAGGACGTTGGCGATCAGGATATCGTGATGGCGGCCGAGCGGGTTCAGCGCTTGGCCGAAAGCGATGAAGTCGCAGGGGATAAGCCGGGTGCCCTGGTGAATCATCTGATAGAACGAGTGCTGGCCGTTAGTGCCTGGCTCGCCCCAGTAGACGACGCCCGTGTCGTAATTCACCTTGCCGCCCGAATGGGTGACGTACTTCCCGTTACTCTCCATGGTCAGTTGTTGGAGGTAAGCCGGGAAGCGCTTCAGATACTGTTCGTAGGGCAGAACGGCCACCGTGGCGGCACCGAAGAAGTTGCTGTACCACAGGCCCAGCAGACCCATAACGACGGGCAGGTTTCGCTCGAAAGGCGCTGTGCGGAAGTGTTCGTCCATTTCGTGGAAGCCGCTCAGCATGGCGCGGAAATTGTCGGGGCCGATGGCTAACATGGTGGACAGGCCGATGGCCGAATCCAAGGAGTAACGCCCGCCGACCCAGTCCCAGAAGCCGAACATATTCCCGGTATCGATACCAAACTTCGACACCTCGGCGGAATTGGTGGAGACGGCGACGAAGTGCTTGGCGACCGCCGCCGCATCGCCGCCAAGACCGGCGATGAGCCAGTTGCGGGCGGCGTGGGCATTGGTCATTGTCTCAATGGTGGTGAAGGTCTTGGACGAGACGATGAAAAGGGTTTCGGCGGGATCGAGGCAGCGGACCGTTTCGGCAAAGTCGGTACCGTCGATGTTGGAGACGAAGTGGAAATTGAGCGTGCGGTCACTGTAATAGCGGAGAGCTTCGTAGGCCATTACGGGACCCAAGTCGGAACCGCCGATACCGATGTTGACGACGTTGCGGACGCGTTTGCCAGTGTGGCCGGTCCAGGCGCCGGCGCGGACACGGACGGAGAACGCGGCCATTTTGTCGAGGACTTGGTGGACGTCGGGAACGACGTTGCGGCCGCTGACCATTACCGACGCGTCCTTCGGAGCGCGGAGGGCGGTGTGGAGCACGGCGCGGTCCTCGGTGACATTAATCTTTTCGCCGGTGAACATGGCCTCCATGCGGGCGCGAAGGCCGGACTCTCCGGCGAGTTGGACGAGGAGTTTCAGGGTCTCATCCGTTATCCGGTTTTTGGAGTAATCGAGAAAGAGGCCGGCGGCCTCGGCGGTGAGGCGCGTGCCCCGGGCGGGGTCGACGGCGAAGAGGTCGCGCAGGTGGAAATTACGAACTTCGGCGTAGTGGAGTTCGAGGGCCTTCCAGGCCGGGCGCTGGGTGAGCGGATTCGTGTTGGATTCCATGGGTTGTTTCTAGCGGAGGGCGGCGACGGTTTCTTTGGCCTTTTCGAGGAGAAGGTTCCATTCGTTTGAAGTTCCGAGGAAGCGGAAGCCGCGGTCGCGGCAGAATTTGCTGAGCGCTACACCGCGGCACTGGATGCCGGGGACGATATTCTTCGCGATGCAGGTATCGCGGATCAGGTCGATGGCTTCGATGAACTTGGGGTGCTCGAACTCTCCGGGGATTCCCAATGAGATGGACAGGTCGACAGGGCCTACCATGACCACGTCGAGGCCTTTAACGCTTAGCAGTTCTTCCCGGGCTTCCAGCGCCTTTACCGTTTCGATTTGAAGAATCACCATGCCGTTTTCATTGCGGTGGGCGATCATCTGGGGAATGGTGACAGGCTCGTAGTCCGACTGCATCACGGTTAGACCGAAGCCTCTGATCCCGGCGGGCGGGAACTTACACCAGGAGACCGCTTTTTCGAGGAGTTCGGGGGATTCGACTCTCGGGAATATGATGCCGTCGGAGCCGCAATCGAGGGCTCTGGCGATTAGCTCGTACTCCATATCGGCGACTCTCGTGAAGACGGTGAGGCCGCAGAGTCCGGCGGTGCGGCACACGTCTTGGATAGTCTCGATCCCGAAGCCGCCGTGTTCGCCGTCCAGGTAAGCGTAGTCGAAGCCAGCGGCCTTTAGGATACGGGCGATCTCGGGGTCGCGGAGTTGGCCGTAGGAGGTTCCGAGAACGGTTTTTCCTTCGCGCAGGGCTTGTTTGACGGCGTTTGGACGCATTCCCACTATGTTATAGCAGCTACGTTTGGGGCGGGTGTTCGTAGGCCATGGCGCCTACGATATTGCCTTCGGAATCCTCAAACTTGGTGAGGATGCCGACGGTCGGAATGGGGACGCGGGCCATGATGATGCGGCCGCCATTGGGCTCTATCGCGGACGTGACCGCGTCGATGTCATCGACGGCGACGGAGCATTCGAAACAGTTCGGGCCGCCGGCGCCGCGGGGCTCCTGGCGTTTATGCAAGAGGCCCTGTATGCCGGGCTTGGCGTCGTCACCGGTGTGGATGAGATAGAAATCGGGCGGTCCCCATGGCTCGAAGCGCCAGGCGAAGACGGCTTCATAGAAACGGCGGCAGCGTTGGACATCGTCGGCGTGGATGGCGAAGGAGGAAACGTTGTTCGGCATGTCTGAGGATAAGGGAGCGGACGGGAAAGTCGCAATCGCGGTATTCTGACAATAAATGTCGCGAATACGTCACACGGCGGCGGATGAGCCACATTTCCTGGTGCGGGCGCTGTCGGCGGAATACCGGGACGGAGTGGCGTTGGCGCCGCATGCGCATCCGTGGGGCCAGTTGATTTACTCGATAACCGGGGTGATGACGGTTTGGACGGAGCAGGGTACGTGGGTGGCGCCGCCGCAGTGGGCGGTGTGGGCGCCGGCGGGCGTCTCGCACGCGATCCGGTTTACGGGGCGGGCGTCGTTGCGGACGTTGTATTTGCGGCCCGGGCTGGCACGGTTGGGTGAGACGAGCGCGGTAGTGCCGGTGACGCCGTTACTGCGTGAGCTGGTATTGCGGGCGGTTACATTGCAGTTCCTGGATGAGCGGGATCGTAGGCAGGCGGCGATGGCGGAATTGATCGCGGCCGAGTTGCGGACGCCGCCGGCGGCGGCGCTCGCATTGCCGATGCCGCGGAGCGCGGCGTTGCGGCGAGTGGCTGAGTGTCTAGCGGGGGCTCCCGGCGAACTCGGCGGGCACGCGGAGTTGGCAAGGCGGTTTGGGATGGGAATGCGAACGCTGGAGCGGGGGTTTGCGGCGGAGACGGGAATTTCGTTGGGCCGATGGAGGAGGCAGGCGCGGTTCCTGCGCGGGCTGCGAAGTCTGGGGGAGGGCGCCGCGGTGAAGCAGGCGGCCCTGGAGGCGGGGTACGAGAGCGCCAGCGCGTTTATAGCGGCGTTCCGGGCGGCGTTTCAGACGACGCCCGGTCAATATTTTCAGGCCGGTCCGGACGGAACCGCCGCAGGGCGCTAATAAAAACGTAATTGTCTTTAATTTGCCGGTCCAATCGCCGCGACCGTGAACGGAACCTGCGCTTTGAAGACCGGTTTTCGGTCTGTCGTCAGCCAGGCCTCCAAAACGTACTCGCCCGGCTTCAGGTCCATTTCCTCGGTCACCGTCCAGTTCTTTTCGCCGGTGACGCTCAGTTCGCGAACTTCCGCAATAAACAGCTTATTCGCCGACCAGAAAAAGACGGTCTCGCCCGAGGCGTCGCGGATGGCGAAATCGAACGACTGCCCGCTATAAAACTGGAGTTTCAGAGGTTCCTTTGTCCAATTCTCAAGCGTCATGCGCAGGTTAATAATCGCGCGCGACGCATAGGTTTTTTGGCTCAGGTTGATCCGAAAACTGTACTCGCTGCTGGTGACAACGGACGCGTTTCCGATTCTGGCGTAGGAGAGCTTATAACGGCGCGGACCTGTGAAACTCTGGTAGGTTCGCTGCGCCAGTCCGAGCCCGGGCAGATAGAGGTCATCGGTCACTCCGGCGTCGGCGCACGACGCCGCGATATAGCTAACTTGAATGCCGTTGTCCCAAACGCGGTCGAGAAGCTCGGTTGTCGCGTTTCGTTTCTCAACGCGTCCGCGCCCGGTGCAGGAATCGAAGGATGTCGGATAGGACGACCCCTCGGCGGCGTTAAAATCCGCCCACAAGGATTCAGTTCCGTCGGCGTTCAATTGGACCAGCGTGTTTTCGGCCGTCACGCGTACCCGGGACGTTTCGCCGAAAATTCCTTTATAAACGAAATACTCCTTCTCATCGACTGTCTCCGCCCGCAGCACCTCCGCGACGCGCAGTTCTTTAACCGGACCCTCATCGACCCGGTAAATCCATTGATTGCCCACTTGCAGCGGAAAATATTGCGCCTGCGCCAGCCCGGTTGCCAGCAAGAATAAGAACGTTCGCATGAATAGAAACATGCTCCTCTCCCATTTAAACGCGAATGCGCGGGCGCTAGTTGTCCACGATGCCGCAGAGTTTACATGGATCCATCGGAGACGTGGTCCCTCGCGCCGCCGTATGCTGGAAGTAGGAATGCAACCTTTAGCGGAAGCTGCGGAGCCGAAGCCCGGCATGAGCCTTGGGATGTTGGGGATGATCCTGGTGCTGGCCGCGATTGGGGCGTTTTTCGTGGCGCTGGCGGTAGCGTATGCATTTGCGATTCAAGACCGGCCGGGGCAAGTGAATGTCCAATTGCCAATGTGGTTTTGGATTTCCACGGCGTTCATTGGGTTAAGCAGCATAACGTTGCAGTGGGCGCGACGGGATTTGCGCTTGGCGCGGCTGGCGCCCTATCGAAAGGGACTGTGGTTGACTTTAGGGCTGGGAGTTTTGTTTTTGGTCACGCAGTTGTTGGGGTGCAGGGACTTAGCCGAACAGGGAATCTATGTGGTGGGAAATCCGCGGGGGTCGATGTACTTCATGTTTTCGGGCTTGCATGCGGCGCATTTGATGGGCGGGCTGGGGG
>Ga0163150_10001790_pt1 | contig 35113 bp, 48 predicted proteins | sample OliLakLV19P2IB_FD_148628 | JGI IMG/M metagenome (GOLD analysis project Ga0163150, IMG submission 148628) | Freshwater microbial mat bacterial communities from Lake Vanda, McMurdo Dry Valleys, Antarctica - Oligotrophic Lake LV.19.P2.IB | ecosystem: Environmental > Aquatic > Freshwater > Lake >... | reverse complement strand
GTTGATTGGAGCACGGCCATGGACGACAAGACACAGGGCGGATCAAGAGAGAGACTCTTTAATCACTACAGGAGTCTGGCGGATAAATTAGGACAAAGCCCGACTACATAAAGAACAGGAGATCTTAGTTGGTCCATGTCACTTCCTTTTCTTCTGTGGTCTGCGTTCGATCTCTATCCCATCTTTGTAGACAACGACATCATCATCTTCAAATCTGGTTACGACACCGGTGAGTGTGACTTTCTTTCCACACCACCAGCAATGTGTGTTTCTTTTATCGCTGGTGTGATAGACGCAGAAATCCACATTACAAGTTTTGCAATGGTATTGAACCTCAACTGTGTTCACACCAGCGGCTCTTTCTTTTCTGTGATTTCAGGACATTGAGGAGCCATCTCCGCATTGAGGGCGATGTAATCCTTCCACTTTTCAGGCACATTGTCTTCGTGGAAGATGGCTTCGACGGGGCAGACTGGGACACAGGCGTCACAGTCGATGCAGACATCCGGGTCAATGAAGAGCATTTCTGCTCCTTCCCGGAAGGCATCGACTGGGCAGACGACTACACAGTCTGTGTACTTGCATCCAAAACATGGTTCTGTAACAACGAACGCCATGACAACTCCTTTGTAAGAACGTGCTCGGAACTACCCCCGACCTGTTTCTCCACCCATACCCGACACCATCCGGCAGCGGTGACAGCGAATCACCCTATGGGTAGCAACCCCATGCCAACACGGCGGAAACAGCACACACGTTTGGTCAGCAATTGAGAGATTTTTTCTTGGGCTTTTCGAGCCTGTTCTTCAGTCCATCGAAGTCGATGATGCAGTTGGCGAGTGGCACCCACCCCATGAAGGAGTAGAACCTCTTCTTGATTCCGACCCACATCCCGGTCGGGATGTTGAGGCTCAAGAAGGATTGATCTTCCGTGTGCGGATTGGTGTATCCGACAATTTCATCTCTGGTTTCGATGAAGACCTTGGCCGGAAGATCAGTCCGATGCCGGTCGAAGCTCAGATCGCCGTTGGCTCGAACCGTATGATACTCGAAGAGTTTGCCATCATCGACAACGATGGTAGTGGGATAATTGGTCCCATTCTTCATGTTGTACTCGATGGCTTTCCGGTTAACGCAGACTTGGCGAGTCTTTCCGGCACGGAAGCAAGTTGGTTTCATGCTGGCGGTAGTCATCTTTCCTCCCTGACAGAAACGAGAAATTGGCCATCCTCGGTCACTTTGATGAGGACAGGGATCATGTGTGTGGCGTGAAGAGAGTGATGAGTCTTTTGCAAGTCTCTCCAAACTTGTTCGCCAAACGTGGACAAGTTGTCTTCCATTGTAAGGTTTCTGCCGAGTTTGTGCAAGTTGACGGCTTGCAAAACTTTTGTGTTGAGATGCCCCGGAATTGAAACATCCATGGTTGTTTCATACTCAAACACAATGGCCTTGCCATTATGAACCTCCAAGGTTTTCTCCGCAAAGAACGGATCTACTCCGGCAACCAAGTTGCCGAACTTGGTCGTCGCTTGTGAGATCGCCTTGGATTCGGCGGTTTGTTTGTTGTTGGCTTTCTTGATGTGGAAAGTTTCTGAGCGTTCTTTCTCTTGCTTCACATCCCAGAAGCCAACTTGAACGATGTAGGTGAATTTCATAAGCACTCACTCAGATCAAGTTTGGAAACGTCGATGACTGCGGGTGGGAGATCAGAGATCTTCTTGCCCGGCACCACATCGACCCAGAATTGTTGGAGTCTGGGGAGAGCGACGACGACAAAGAGATATCCGTCTTCTTCCAGTGCCCACAAAGGCATGTTGAAAGAGTTGTAGGTTGGGAGTTCTGTGAACAGTCGGATGTTCGACCGTTGGATAGACTTATCAATCGGGCCAAGGCGATTGAAGCCTTTGGGCAATCCGAGATTGAGACAGCCAACGCCGCCAGACATGAAAGTCCCTGCGGAGTGATTCCCACAAGCGAGTGTATCACTGGCCTTGAAGCAATCCGGCAATCTGTTTTCGCCAGATGGTCCGCAGGTGCAACCGGGGCACTGGAACTCTCGAATCATTTCAATCTGAACATCGTTCATTTCTTGGTGAACCTCCATGTGTAGTAGCAGGTGAAGAAAATGACTGGGAAACTCAGAATGGCAAACCACAATAACGCCACAGCCAAGCCTTCAACGCCTCTGCCGTCTCCAATTCCTGAACCGGCGATCAGAGCGAACAAGACCCATTCGTTGAGGAAGGAAACGCACAGGCAGACGAAGATCCTGCCGATGGTTCTGAGGTGGTCGTATTCCTTCATGGTTTGATCCTCAAGCATCGCTGGCATTTGCGGAGTTCTGACGGGTTAGTTTCGTAGTCGTCTGTATTGAGCAAGATATGCGGAGTACAAGCGGCGAAACCGTCTTTGTTCAAGTGTAGCTTCTTGGGCTTGGTTGTGTCTGGTCGGCTCCAGAAGGAGGCATCTCGTTCATACCACATTGATGGCAGTCCACTACAAAGTTTGGATTCTTCAGCAGGAGTTCATCGAACTTCTGGTTGAAGAGATTCCAGAGCCGGTGAAATTCCGAGTTGTCGAGCGTGGGGTAATGTTTGTGCCAATCGGATTGGTGCTCGAAGACACAGATGGACAGTGATTTTTCTTTCTGGGTCGGAATCCAGTGAGTATCAGTCGGACCCATGCGAATCACAGATCCGGGGGCGGCGAACATCTGGAGACTGATGGCGGCTCCGGCTTGTTGCAACACCCACTGGTATCCTTTGTCCAGAATGAGGGAAGTCATGCAGGACGTGTGGATGTGTGGGACTTTGGAGTGAACGATCTCGTTGACTTGGACCTCGAAAGTTTCGTAGTGGAAGCAAAGTCGGTTCATTTCCTGTACGGCGTTAATGCAGGAGTAACCGTGCCAATCCTTAATAGCACGTTGCCTTGCGTGTACGAGTATTTCCTTGAACTTCTCATTATTCATTTCCGGTTGTCCTTAACATGGATTTCGACTTCAAGCTCAATCACATCCAAGTCAATCTCATATCCCGGACGAGATACATAGGACTTGGGATAATCATGCCAGTCAATCTTCCATCCCTTGGAAGTGAATAACTCCGCCTTGTCTTCACTCAAGCCGATGATCCCAACCATTTGATCTTTGGGGACATTCCGCTTGATGAAATTCACACAGACTCGGTGATCACGGAAGAGTGGAACCACAATTCCTTCGGCGGTTCTGAGAATTAGAACTGGCGTCCAATTCTCATCCTGACACTCAACCAGAACTTCTTTGAGTGTCATTCCACCGTTGATGAACATCACTGCGAAGAAGTCTGGCATAAACGTCCTTGTTACGTTTCGGGGTCTTCGTTGTTGCGAAGATCGTGGGCGATCTTCTCCATGTCGCACTCTTCCACTTCAAACCCAGAAGCTCGAACACTTTCACAAATCTGGGCGGCGACCTGCATGATAATAACCCAACTGGGTGCAGGTCCGCCAGCCAACATACTCATAAATCCGCCTTTAGCCAATCCCGGTGCATCTGGCCAGAACCTTCGCTGGATCAATCCGGCGATGTGCATGAATGGTTCGGGAGATCCCAGAGAAATCGGATGTTCTTTGGGTTGACCATCTTTCTTCTCTAAAGCCAGTGCTGAAATCTCAGCAATGTCTGGCGGCAGTTTGCCGATCAGAATCCACTCCTTGACATCTTCGTCTTCATCGAAGAGCAGGTGCATCTCTTCGGCAAGTGTTTTCTTTTCTTCCGACATGACTACTCCTTCAGCTTCAGAAGCTTTTCCGCTGCTTCTTCCAGCATGTTTCTGGTATCTGTTGGTTCGGTTGAACCAAGATCTCTGAGGAATTCGGCCACATCATCTACCAAGAGATAGACCTTATTCCCCGGATGCTTGACACAATGGAATTGGAAAGGTGGCTCCGGTTCAGGGTTCTGTGACATATCCGCCTCCTGCAAATCGACGCATGGTGGGCAGCAAGGCTTTAACCTCAAGTTCTCCCAAGAACATGTGCGTGGTAAAAATTGTTCCTTCTGGGAATTCCACCGGACGCCAACCACGATCACAAATCTGTGGATGAGCGTCGTCACAGCCCAACTCAATGCAGTTGTCTGTGAGACGAATGGAACACACGCTGCGGTAGCGATCAACAAAGATTCGTTTCCGAACAGTCTTTGTCTCCAAAAACTTTTCGAAGTTACGGATGAGTGTCTTGACGTTGCGGATTGTCAGGTGCATCCGGGTGTTGTACAGGATGTCGTGTGTCATTCCCGGCCATCCCTCCATAGGGATTGGCTCGACCGGGGGATTTACAGCCACCAATGTATCTCCTTCCAACCTTTGAGGATTGGCTTTTTGCACACCGAACCAGATGGCTGCTTCGGTGGCTAAAGAAGAATCTTGGATGGAGCAAGCCACCCCTTTGGCGTCGGCAAATTCTCCGATGCCAAAACCACGGCTAGTTTTGCTAAGTTCAAGTGTAGCTGTCATGCTGCATCCATATAAGGTTTGCCTTTGTAAACAAGCTCTGGTGCTGACGCCAGACCATTTGGGAACTTGTTCAGAACTTTCTGTTGATAATCGTTAGGCACCAGATTTGGATGAGTCAACAGATACTCGGCCTCATAAGCCAATGCCCGACATTCGTCTTCTTCTGAATGAACAGTAACGATTTTACCATTCCAATAGTCACGAGCTTTACTGGAGACGAACACAACGCCGCCCATGGCATTCACTGGGTTGTTCTCGACTCGTTCCAGCCAATCCATGGGAGCCATGATGACTCCCAACTTGACATCGCCTCGGACAATTATCCCAAGGCCGATCACTTTGATTTCTTGAGAAACCGCAAATGGTACTACACGGTTTCCCACCAGTCGCCATGTGAGTTTGCCGAGTGCCGCCAGTCGTGGGTTGGAAGATGAACGGAGCTTGTCCACCATCTCCGAGAACTTCTTGGAGATCTTGGTTCCCAGAACCTTGACAGGATCGTCGTCAGCCATTTGTTCGGAATCTTCAATTCTCATCTTAGTTCCTCCATTTGGGCTGGCGTCCGTACCAGCAAATGTGGCTTTCCTTCAGTGTAAATTTTGTAACAGGGAAGGCACAGGATTTCGCTCTTGGTTGCCGAAGCCAATGTCGCCGGGGAAATCATGACTGTTTCTCCGCAACCGAAACATGGCTTCTCCACACTGCCGGGAATTTCCCGACGATGAGGATCGTTCTTGAGACAGCAGATCAGAGCAATGGTATCGTCAGGCCAAGGTTTCATTTCAATTTCTCACGACAGTCTGGTCAACAAGAAGACGGATGTTTTGTAAGTCTTGACGTGTTGGAATATCTTGCTCAGAAGATCATCCACTTGTTTCTGGAGATCAGGGATGATCTTCTCTTCCACCTCAACGTATCGACTTCTGGAACTTCCACCACTGGCCAACAGTATTCCAATGAAGTCTCCATCTTCAAAGATCTCCAAATCGCCGAGGGTTTCGTCGCCACGATTGGTGTCTCCAACGCCAAAGCTTTGAAGCCATTCGTAAATGCGAGTTCTGGAACGGTCTCTGGCCCAATAGGATTGGCTGGACCAACTCTGCTTTGCTTCACAGAACAACAGAGTTTCTTCCGGCAACGTCACCGAGACGCCTTGGCAGGTCGCCTCGATGTTCAAGGATTCTTCTTCCACGACCTTGGGCTGACCGGTCTTGGAATTAAACCGGTTCAGCTTAATAACGGTTGGAGTGAACTTGAATTCGATTCTGACGCCACGGATCAGATTTGAGTGGGCACTGCTGCTCATGAATGTTCCTTCTTGCAGTAGGGACATCGTTTGGCATTGATGTCTTGAGGGTCGTAGGATGGCTTCTTACAGATCAGGCACAGGATGTACCGGCTCCCTTGGCAGTAGGAGATGTAATACTTGTGTTCTTCTTTGATTGTGGCGGTTGTGGTCATTTTATTCCGTTAAGGCCCTCTGGATGCGTTCCTGCGGCATTCCAATGCCGACTTGATCTCTGAGTCGTTTTATGTGGAAGGGGCTTCAGAAGCGAATCTGGAGGCCCTTGTGGTTATCTTATTTCCAATATCGGCTGTCCAAGTGAGACAGAAACTTGCAGTGGAAGACTGAACTGCACACTGTTGGGAGCGATCTGGGTGACTTGTGGTGCTTGAAATGAAGCGGAAACTTGTGGAGTTGGCGGCGGCGGTGGTGGTGGAGAAACGACTTCATGCAAGTTTCTCCCGAAGATATTCTTCAGATTGTGTCCGGCGAGAATTCGTCCGGGGTCGATGAACTTAATAAGGAGGTTTTGTTTGAAAGCCACACTGGCGAGATTGAACAGTTCTGTTGTCAGATTTTTCTCTGTGGTTCTGATGTTGATCAGTGGGCCATCCACATCGAGTTTGATTTCTCCATCAGAGACACGGTAGATTCTGCAATTGGCGAGAGCCAGCGGGACGATGGGGTTTGGGGCGTTGTAAGGATCGAGGAATGATTTGTAGTCGATCCCACGCAGGATGTCGTTGTTGTCCTGCATTTTCAGCAGCAGGCCAATGGTCTCTGCGTATTTGCGGATGATTCTCAGAATGACCATCACTTCGTCTTTGCAACGAAGGCGTTCCATCGAGAACGTGGTTGGGTTTTTGGTGGCTTCTGCGAGTGGCACCAGCCACTTCTCACCGTTCATTTCCAGCCTGTTCTTGAAATGAGTGTTGGTTCTGCCTGTCCATGTCAGATCGAATGAGGCATTGCCTGTCCATGTCAGATCGAATGAGGCATAGTCCATACTGGTCAGATGCAGATTGCAGGTGGCGATGGGAGCGTTTTCCAAGGCACGCACAATTTCCATGGAGTCATTCATGTACTCATGGAGACGTTTTGCCACCGGATCGCCGGATTCAGCCAGACGTGTGATGAGATTGTGCGTGAGTTTTCTGGCATCGGCCAGATGCAGACACAGACGCATAACTTCGCTGTCAGAAAGGCCACGATCTCTCTCGACGGACTTGATAATGTCTTCGAGTTCGATGGCGATGTGTTTGTTGTCCTGTCCATCAGCTTCCGTCCACTGATGAACTGACAGTGGCGGACCTTCTTCGGCGACAACAGTGACACTGCCGATGCCACTACGAGAATCAGCGTATGACACAGGGAATGCGAACTTACTTCCGGTATTCATAGGGCACCAGCTTTCCTTCTCCCCAATGTCCGAGGATTTGATCTGGAACGGGAGTGCAGCAGAGGTTGAGGTGGATGTAGGTTCCGGGATGTTTCCCAGTGGCGACGGCTTCTCCTGTACAAATTGGGTTCCCGCACTTGTCGCAACGAGTGGCCCATTTGTTCAGGAAAGTCTCAGTACAATTTTTGCACTGAGGAGAGTTAGTAAGTGTGACCACCGTCCCCCAAACGATTACATCTGCCGACTTAGTAATGCGTTTGGAACCGCAGGAGCATAGATTGCTTTGTGACTTGGGCGAAAATCCCAAGAGGCTCAAAATCCATTTCATTCGGGTTTTTCCTTTTAGGCAGCTTTGACTTCTTTGCCCAAAATTCCACGCAACTTTCGAATCGCTCTTTCTTCAATTTGACGAATGCGTTCTTTCGACACGTTGAATAACGCTCCAATTTCTTGAAGTGTGAATTGGTTGGTGCCAATCCCAAAACGCATTTTAATCACATCTCTCTCTCGCCCGTCGTCGAGATACACCAAAAGTTTCTCGACGACTTTGACGTTGGCAGCATGAGCGAACTCTTGTTCGAGTCCAACGTCACGACTAACTTCGAGATCAAAATCAGAGGCTTGAAACACATCTTCCTTTTGGAGAATGGTATTGATGTGCCACACGTTTTTGCTGATGACCCAAGTGGCGTATGTGCTGAACTTGAAACCTTTCCGCCAGTCGAAATACTCGGTAGCCTTGTAAACGGACAGGTAAGCCTCGGACAGCAAATCTTCTTTGCGGCTTGAGTACGTGCGTTTGATCACGTTGATCGCCAAACGCATGTTTGCCAACGACAGGATTTGACGAGATTCTTGAGCAAGACTCAAGAATCTTTCTGCTGTGACAAGCCGACCTTTGAGGGCATTGTCACGAGCCAACGATTTCAGATAGTTGAACTTCTTCGAGAGGTGTTGTTCTTGTGCTTTGGAAAGCAGAGGCTCTTGCCAACAAGGCAGTAGTTCAGCAGAAACATTGTTCTTGACTGATTCCAACTGGATCTTTGCCTTGGCGGCGTTGTATTCTTCTTGGTTCGGCATTGGCCCCAAGATTTTCTTACGAATGCTTCTGACACACATTCTGCTAAATGTGTGATCGGAAAAAATCCGTTCAGTAGCGTCCAGAACAACTTGTAGACGACGCTCTCTGTCTTTCGACTTTGGCATCCTCTTGTCAACGGCAAGCATGTGTAAACCCTTTATGCAGCGGCTCGATCTCCTTGATCGATCGTTGTAGATGATGTTCAGCAATTCTGGATGAACTGCCAGATACATCACGGCTCCCCTCCAACCGTACCCTTCCTTCAATTGGTCACAAATCCTTGTGTAGAAGTCGCCGAAACTCATGATGTTACTCCTAAATTGTCAGACTGGGACGCCTTCTTCGGATTGGCCGATTCCACCCAGCTATCTCTCACGGTGCTTTCCACCGACTGCCGTTCGCTGACAAAGTTACGTGTTCAGTTTTGCGATTTTTTCTTGCGTCTCTTTGTTGATTTCAGCCTCTCTCTTTTTTGCACCAGCAAAAATTGCGAGTGCTATGACAGGATATGCCAGAAAGGCAACAGGAGCGGCACAGATAGCCATCACTATGGCGATCACAGCAAATGGCTTTTTGTGTTGCGGCTTCAACCTGAAAATTTTCTCGATGCTCTCCCACTGGAGTTTTGCCTCTTCAGCAAACGTGACTGTCTTCAGATTCGACTGAAGAGACTTCAACTCCTGTTCGACCTCTTTGGATTGTTCTGGAGTCAATGGCTCCAGCGTCTCTGTTGCCACTTGTCCCATTGGTGCCACTGGTGCCGTTGCTGAAGACAACAACCCAAAAATCCATTTGCAAAATGACCCGATCAATGATCCGAGTATTATCATGCCAGCAATTTGCTGATCAGCATTGGCACTCGTGTCAGGAAGCCACGGTTTCTGTGGCTTGCAGTCATTGCAACATGGAGGTGGCCCGCCCACATCGTAGTCCATTCGACTAAGATAGTCGAAACTTTTGTAGCACTTGGGACAAATTTTGGAAGGCATTACACCATGTCCTTGAGGGCCTTGAGGGGACGGACCTTGACGACTCGTGAGGCTGGCTTGGCCTTGACTTCCATCATCTCGCCGGGCTTGAATGGATTGGCCTTGGTCGAGGCGGCTTTCGCTGGCTTGTCAAGAACGGAGATTTTCGCCAGACCGGGCAGGGCGACTGACCCCGGACCCTTCTTGCTGAGTTGCTCCCGAATCACGTCGGTCAAAGCGTCCATGACCGAAGTGACTTCTTTCTTGCTCAAGCCGGATTTGTCGGCGACGGCACTCAGCAATTCCGTCTTGTTCATTGGCTTGACTTTGGGGGTGTTGTTCGCCATCTCTAATCTCTCCTTGAAACTGTGGAACGTAATTCACGCATGACTATTCTAAGGCATGATTCACTGGTTGTAAAGCAGATAGGCGTGTTTTTAGTTTGAAAGTTGCTTTCGAGGGACACGCCGAACCATCTCGCCTGTCGATGCCGACCATGTGAGTCCATGACAGGGACAAACAACAACTTCCTTTGATCCAATTTTTGTAACCGGAACATCTTTCAGATTACACCCTTGATGCGGACAGACGCTGCATGTCTTCTTGAGATTCTTGTGCTTGTTCTGAAGCAACATAAATCCATCACGAAGCTCTTTGCGGAACGTCTTGATTGGCGTGTGCTTTCTGACGCAGACCATTTCCTGCATGGTGACAGGTCTGCTTGTACACGCTAGAATTTGTGATACAAAATCAGGCCCGCTCAATTCATTCAATGTTTCCAGCACATCATCTGGGACAAACCGCATATCGAGATGCTGGTGCGATCTTCCAGATATATCCCCAACGTGTTCATGCAAAACCACAAAGCGAACCAGACGATCCTCGATCATCATTTGGATTGTGGGTAACAAATATGTTTGACCGACATTAAGGATCATTTGGACCTCTGAGTCTGAACACGTTGAAGAACATCTTGATCATGAAGGCACAATAGATGACTCCACAACACCAGATGACTGGTTTTGGGAATCCGTTTGTTCTGTCTGTGGCAATAACAAACATGGAGACGAGGGCTGCTGCGGCGAAAATTGTGCGAACCATGAGACATCCTTTTCAATGATTGGTCTTTTGCGATTGGCGTACAACTCCTCGATCACTGGGATGTAATCAGGGTTGATCTCACTGTATGCTTGGATCACGAAATTGAGAAGAAAAGGATCTCCTCGGAAACGAAGACGCAAAATATCTTCGTTAGTGATCAGATAATTCTTCTTGACTTTGTTGCAGTGTCGGCAGAGAAGCTGGATGTTTTCCTGATTGGTTCCGCCACCCTTGGACCGTGGAAGGATATGATCCATCGTCATCATGGTCGCATCATGACCGTGGTGGTTTTTGGCATAAAGGTTGAAGTGTGGCGAATAACAACCTGAGCACTCCAGCCAGAAGTGAGACCCTTGAATCTGGCACACTTCACAATGTTGAACCCGTTGCAGCAGACGCATTCTCTGCGTGCCCATTCCTTTGACGTGGATTTTTCGATTTGGCGGAACCAAGAACTTGTGATTCGACGTTCCGATGTACGGCAACACTTCTTCAAGAGAGAATCTGTGAATTCTCTGATAATCTTTGCTCATCACTATTCCGATCTTAGCAACATGCCGACGATGAATATGCCGCACAGGAAATTGGCAAATCCGAAAGCGAAAACAAGCATTCCAAATGCTTTATGGTTCTCCAACTTCTTGTAGAAGTAGTACGCCGAATAGGCCAGAACAAAATTTACAAAGCAAGCCACAATCACTTGTGATTCCTTTTACAGCGTTGCGTCAGTTTTGACTTCGATGTCACGAGTTGATTCCATCAAATTCTTGACGTTATCTTGGCAGAACCCCTGTGCCCCTCTTGTGATGAACTCATAGATGACGCCAGTCAATGCCGATGGTTTCGTAAAGACTTGAGTCAATCCCGGACATGTCAATGGACTTTGTGTCGTAAACTCAGCATATCCTTTTTCCCGCCAAAAGTCCATCTGATCTTGCACAGAAGGGACTTGATAGGCTAGATGATGGATGCCTCCAATGCCGTCACGTTTGGCAACCCACTGGCCAACAATAGAGTCTGGCGTTCCGTCAGAGACGAAAATCTCTGGGGCCATGTGAAACTCTGTTGAAAGTGACTCCTCTCCAACAAATGAATTACAGACCCAGCCCAATTGCTGGGCGGAGAGTTTCTCTGGTGGTTCAAGGGCGAAACACTTGGCTAAAGAGCCATCGTCGAATTTGATTTCAAATTCAGTTTGAACTCCATAACCGAATGCTTGAATGAAGAACTCGACGGTTTTGTGGCGATCAGCCACTCTGTAAGCGATATGATCTAATCTCATGTGGACTCCTTTCCTTTAACAGAGCGTTACTCTCTGAAATATCGGTAGGGAGACAGGGAGTTGGAGAAAGGCGTGGGAGATTCACTGCACATCCTTGGACGGTCTGTTTCCCAAGCGAACCAATGTGGTTCGCCATTGCAGTCATACACGGTCTGTGAGCGATATTCTCCGTCTTCCGGGACATCACTCACAAAACCGAGGCAGTAAATCATCGCTTCAGTGGCCGTCATCAACTACTCCTGAATGCAAATTTTGGATTACGGTTTCCAGTGACCTTTGGGACGCCAGCCGACAAAATCTGCTTCAGTCTGAGTGCCGTCCCACTTGATGAGTTTATTCAACTCGCCCCATTGTTCTTCGGTCAATTCGTTCTTGTGCCAGTTGTTCCACCACCGATACCACAACATGTACTCGTCATGGTTGGCGAAGTTGAAGCCGGGTCTGGCCTTGATCAACTCGACAAGTTGTTGTTGGTCGTGGTAGGCGTTGTCGCAGTCTGGCTTCAAATCTTCTGGCTTGGCGTCCCATTTTTGGACGGCTCGTTTCATCGTCCACAAAAAATCTCCAAGTGATTCAATGAAGAAATACACTAGGATTTCTGGGATGGCATCGGGGTTTGTGCCATCGAATTTCAGCATCTTGAAAGTCGTCATTTCTTGGCTTTCTTTTGCATGTGTTGCCGATAAGCCATGTTGGTCAACTCGTCAGCGTAGGTGTTGAACTCTCTGCGGACCCAGATGATTGTACATGGTTGCTTGTCTTGTTTGGCTTCTGGTTCTCCGTCAAACACGATGGCGATGGTGTGGCACATCGGGCACATGAGATCATCTCCCATGTCGATCAAAGTGTCGATGTCTCCACGATGGTCACAGGACGTGCATGTGAATGTTTGACTTCCGTTTTCAGAGATAGAAAGATTCAGAGCTTCCAGATGTTCCCAAATCTTTTGGCGAAGAGGAATCAGATGTTTGGCTTTGCACTGCCATTTCTCAGTCACCTGATTGACGAGCAATTGGCTGTCTGCTTGAACAGTGAGTTCTCCTCGCCATTCTTGTTCACGGAGCCACTTGAGGCCAAATCCTAGTCCGCAGTATTCAGCAAAGTTATTGGTGGCCAGTGGTCCGCCATCCTGCACGACACGAGCCTCCTCGACCAGAATTTTGTTGCTTGGATCGTAAATGACCCAGCCACAAGTGGCCACACCACCGGGGTTTTTGGGTTCACATCCGCCGTCTACGCAGAGCAAAAGCTTCTGGTACTCTTTGATTTTGCCGCCAGTGAAGTCTCTTGTCATGGTTTTCCTCCGACCACATTGTAAGGTTTCGATTTTGTGCTGTAAAGCTAAATACGATGGAGGGGAAACACATGGCGACAAGAAAAGTGACGGTAGTTCGAGAAATGACGGTCGGCGACAGCGTTGGAGAACGCCGCAGTTTCGTTGAATACGATGATGAAACCAAGCAGTTGATTCGTCCAGACTCTCGTCTGACGAAAACTCAACAAGCCAAATGGGACAACATCATGGCAATGTTGAGTTCAGTGAAAGACAAATCCAATGATCTCAAAGGTGAAGATCTTCGTGCCATTGTTGATGGCCCCGGACTTTTGGATTACTGCCTGAAGTTCTAAATCAGCCAATGCGGATTCTGCATCGTAAAATTCACGATGCGTTCCAAACTTTCCCTGAACGTCAATGGTTGCTTCCAACCAAGTACAGCCATCTTGCTGCCGTCCAGAGCATACCGACGATCATATCCCGGTCTGGCCGACTCACTTGGGATCAGTTTGTAGTTCAATTTCTTGCCCATAATCTCGGCAACCATCAAAGCCAACTCCAGATTGTTCAACTCTGTGTCACCACAAATATTGTAACGGTCTGGTCTTGTGTCTCCAGTTTTTCCTGTCTTCACCAAATCAGAATACAGATTTGGTTTCTGTTTGGAAATAAACACTAGAGCATCTGCCATGTTGCAAGCGTGGAGATAGATTCGAGATCCGATTGATTTTGGAGAGTCGCCATAGATTGGCATTTCTTGTCCGAGTGCGATCTTCTGTATGATCTTTGGCAAGAACTTCTCTGAATCTTGTCTTTCTCCGATGATATTCATGGTGTTGGTAATAACAATCGGAAGGTTGTAAGTTCTCCAGTAAGCGATGGCCATGGCTTCCTGTGCGGCCTTGGAGGCAGCATAGGGATTAGATGGGAGGATTGGTGCCCATTCTTTGTGTGCTCCGTTTTCTGTGGCTTCTCCATAGACTTCATCTGTAGAGATCTGGATGAAGAGTTCTAGTTTTTTGCATGATCTGGCGAACTCCAGCATGTTAATACAGAGTTCATAATTATTTCTGAGGCATGAGACTGGATCGGTTGTTGATCTTTCTACGGCACTCTCAGAAGCCATGTTGATAATGTAGTGGATTGGTTTTTCTACAACACACCCACCAGAGTCAATACGTCTCTCGAAGATCAGATTTTGCAATTGCTGATCGAACGGCGTTGACAGATCGTGTTTGTAGGTTTTGACTCTTGGATTGTCTTCTGCGATCTCCAGAACACGTCGGCAGGTGCCTTTGTGTCTGAATGAATCAATACAGATCAATTCCCAGTCGGTGTGTTGCAGAAAATACTCTAAGCAGTGGTGCCCTACGAAACCACCGTGTCCTGTAAACAAAACTCTTTTCATGTAATCCTTTACTTAAACAATTTCAGGAAGAAGCCCAAAATTGAAAACAAACCAGCCACGATACAAACGATGTAATAAATCAGAACAACAGTTCCGATGGTGCATCCTGTAAGTACGAACTGTGATTCGACATGTGTCTTTTGATAGTGTTTGTGCCAAAAATAGAGTAGCACTCCGACGAGTGGAGGAATCAATCCGGCCCACCACCATTGCTGTGCGAGGGTTAAAAGTTGGTCCATTGGTTTCTTTCTAGCTGGATTCAACTGCATACTTGCGATACTCGACGTACTGCATAATAGCAATTTGATATTGTGTTAATACTTCTGTATCGGCTGTACCGCCAACATTCGTGCCGCCGTCTGAACTCTGGTTATAGACACAGACATTCGTCATAGAAAACTTTGGTGTTCTGATCACTGTTTTCGGTGACTCTGAGTAAACGACACTAACTTTTGCCGATGGAACTAGCCTCATGTTTTTATCAGAGTGTGGAGTAAATACTTTTTGCACAATCTCTTCCCTCCAAGGTCAGTATGTCAAGAACAAACATTCTCATAGTTATAAATCTCCTAATATTCAATTTGGGATTGTTTGGAGTTGCTTACAAGAAGAGCCATGTTAGAGTTGAACAGCTTCCGCCAATCGTTCATACAGAACCAATAATAATCAAGCCAGAAGAGCCGATCAATTACACGATCAGCAATCCAAAGCCCGATTACTTGAACAATGAGTCTACGTTTGAGCAACTTGTTAAATGGAACAAGGAAGCTCCAAAGATCACAGAGATTGGAACATACGGAAAATCATCTCGTGGCAAAGATTTGTATTACATGCGTGTCACGAACTTTAAGAAAGAGAACAAGAAGGTTGTGATGATAACCGCCTGCATCCACGGCAATGAGCCGTTGGCATCATCCACTGTCATGAGTTACATTGGAACGATTCTGGATCAGTATGGCGATGATCAGCAGATTACATCGCTAATTGATAGTCGTGACATTTATTTCATTCCTGTAGTCTCTCCAGACAGTTATCCAAATAGCAGGCAAGTTGATGGCGTGGACCCTAATCGAGACTTTCCAACAGACAGAAGTCCAGATAAGAAATCTGTGCCTCCCGTAAGAGCTTTGCAGGAGTTCTTCTTGAAGATCAAACCAGATGCTGTGATCTCTGGACATACCAGCGGCAGGTTGTTGCTAACGCCGTGGGGAGACCGAACAGAACTGTGCCCTAACGAGAGTGATTACAAGAGGATCATTGGAGAAATGTCTGACATGTGTGGTTACAGAAGGATGAGAGCTTGCCAGATCTATGGAACGCCAATTTATGGCGGAGAGGTTGACTGGTATTACAGGCACGGAGCATTCGCCAGTAGCCAAAATGGGGAAATCCATCAAGGGGCTTTTAGCATCGTCATGGAGATGGGTACACACCAACGCATGCCCTCGATGCAAGACATCAAGACTGAGTTCGACATGACATTCCGAGCCGTGCTACACTTCATCAAGGAAGCACCACTTGTGGAGATATGGTGGGACTCGAAGGGCAATCCGGTGAACCGAGACGGCACACCCAAGAAAACCGCTTTGAGAACGACGGTGAACGACTATACTACAATATGCAACGAAATAAATATGAACAGGTTCATGATGAAGGACACGGCATCATCCGTCTCGGAGATGTATCACTCAAGGGCGACTGGCATCTTGACGGCCTTCAACAGTGGATTGAAATTACCACTTCTGCCGGAACTGAGCGGGTCAAGAGCCTCATGGAATACGGGAGGTACACCATCTGGTTCGATGACGTACCTCCCGAAGATGGACTCCCTAAAGCCGGTGCTACTGCATCACTGATGATTGACGATCAGAAGATCGGCGGTGATGCGACGTGGTGGGTGATCGGCTACCTGTCTGGGCGTGGGAAACTCGGCGTGGAGTTATGCAACCGACCGAGCGGCTAAATTATCCGATTATTGTCGTGCGGCAATCTTCCATTGTTCAAAGCCATAAACGGTAAGAATATAACCAAGCAAGAAATTCTTGTCATCAATGAAAACATGAAAGACAGGACCATTATTTGTGACGCCAATCCGATCATACATGATAAAAAAATCATGGGCGGAGTGGTGGTTTTCAGAGACATCACTAAAGAACGACAGCTTGAGAATAAAATGAAAAACATGCTGAAGAATTTGGAAGATCTCAAGGACTACCAAGACAAAATACTGGAAAGAATGTCTCAATAAAAGAAGGCCACGGAAACGTGGCCTTCTGGATCATTCCAAATTTTGTACTGACTCTTCAAGGTCTTTCAACAGCTTTTCTTCTCGTTGTTTCTTGACGCCATTGTACTTTGGCCTCAGAGACGGTTTCCCTGCAACGTGTGTTTTGGAGAGAATGCACGTAACAATCAGCTTCTTGCCGTTGTCGATCACCACAACAAACAGAATGTCCTCATGGGTGAGGAACTCAAACCTCTTATCGTATCCGTACTTTTCGTAGTAACGGCCCATGAATTCCGTGTTGTTGATGTATGACCTGTTTTCATCGGCTTCATCGACTCTTCTGGCAATCTCTCGATCAATCTCTCTCCTGTTGTTCAGAAGTTCGGTTTGGCACTCATCCTTGAGTGCTTTGCAGGTTTCGCAATTTTCCGTCCAGCATTGGTGCCACAGATGTTCGTATTTCTTCTGTGTTCTCTGGACGAATCTGTCTCTAAGGTGGTGAGTAAAAATGTACTCCCGCCTCTTGTGCATCATGCCCCTTTCTTTTTAGGAGTCAAAGGCTTCTTATCACCGAAGCCCAGTCTCTTCCTGCCTTTCTTGCTCTCTGCTCGACGTTCGTTGTATTCATCGAAAGCTTTGGTCAAATCCCATTCTCCATCGCCAAGGATCTTGTTGGTGACAAGGAATGTGCGGATAGCTTCCAGTTCAGCGAAGGAGAATCCTTCAGACTTCTCGATCAACTCGGAGATGTCGATGTTTTCACGAATCTCTTGCGGCCAAGAGTCGATGAGCTTCTCCCGCATGGCATCGTCTGGAAGCTCGATGGTGATGCACTTGTCGATTCTTCCGGGGCGTGTGAACGCCTTGTCCAGACCATCGACTTGTTCGTTCGTGGTGAAGATTCTTACCAGATGTCCGCCATCAAACATACCGTCCATTGCTGTCAGCAATGAGCAGGCCATCTTGCCGTTGCCTTTGCTGCGATCCATGTACGAGATGTCGATGTCGTCAAAGAAAGAAACGGTGTATGTCTGAAACAGTTCCGCCAATGACTTTTCGCTGTAAGCTTCGTCAATGTCGGCACTGGTGATAACTCCCCAGCGGATTCCGTGTTGAGCACAGAGTTTCTGAATGTAACGACAGGCCATGGTCTTGCCGTTGCCGGGAGGCCCATCGAGGATTACGCCTCGCTTGATCTTGACCCCGAACTTCTCAATCTCTCTGGCACGCAGCAAGAAGCCGATGGTGTTCTGTACGATTTCGTCTAGCAATCCATCTGCAAGAATTGGTGCTTGCTTGATTTCGCTGGAGCTACGGTTGAGCTTCAGAGCGTTGCGTTTGAGTTGATACAGATCACCTTTCTTGCAGATCAAGTAGGTTTCTTCCCACATTGGTCCACGCACCACATAGAGGGCGTACTTGAGTTCAGGACTCAAGCAGTTCCTGTGGATGAAAATTCCGGTGCCGACCTGTCCATTCATCTGGAGTCGGCGTTTCTGGATCATCGGCAATCCTTCGAGCACACCAGCCGTTTCGATGATTGGGTCACGAAACGCCGATGTCATGTACTCATGCGGAAACCAATTGTAATCGCAAACCTTGAGGTTGTCGGCAGTTGTGCCCAGCATCGCTGCGATTCTAGGCAACTGTCGTCTCATCTCTGACGCCAGATACTGAGACGATTCCGATGCAATCAGTTGAATGTTGTCTTCCATGACTTAACCTTTCAAGAGCAGCAGTGCGTGTTCCAACATTTGTACTGTGGCCTGCTCGCCACCCATTGTGTACAAGTCGAATTTTTCGTGGACTTGCTCTGGGCTTCTTTGTTCGTCCTGAGATTTCAGAATCAACCCAACGAATGTCTTTCGTGACATAAGCTCCAGAACAAGCTCTTCGGTTGTTGCTAACTCAATCTCCATTATCATCTCCTACCCGAATGTAACCCTGAGATCAATCTCGATGTTATAGGTCGGGAGTTTAAGGTGGTTGGCGATTTTGTGTTTCTTGGCGTCCTTTGCTGTAAGATACCAATCAACGTGGTTGTGTTCTTTAATCAAATTACCAAGATAGTCTGATTTGTGCCCCAAATGCAAGCTCATTCTTTGGTAAATGCGTTGGTTCATTTCGTCCATGTTTTTGGTGTCGGCCTTGATGTCTTCAACCTTGCCGCCCGTCATGGACGCCACGTCATGAATCATCATCGAAGCATCTGGGTGCATGAATCTGTAACCTTCGGTCCCAAAGGAAAACAGGATCGCACCAGCACTCATGGCTTTCGACAGCAAAATCGTGGCGATTGGGACTGGTGATGTCTCGATGAGATTGATCATCCCGATTACACCATAGGAGCTACCGCCGTAAGAGTCAATGACGATTGGGATAACTGGTTGTTCTGTGTTGATTGCTTCCTCGAAATCATCCGAGAATTCCTCAAACGCTTCTTCATCAAATTTGTTCACACGTATTGTGATTGGCTCTTTGTAGATTTCCTCCAGCTTTTGGATGTGGAGTTTGGGGTGGATCTTGATGTTATTCCGCATGGTGACTTCCTAAGCATGTAAGCTCCTCCTTATTGATGTAGGTGACACTGGCTGGCGGAATCCCACGTTCCACTACCTTACTGGCACTGTCATCACAGAGGGCCAGTCTCGTCATATTACAGATGAGACCAAAGTGTGTAACAACTATAGTCTTACAAGGCAAAGAATGCAATACGTTTAGCGTTCTGGCGAGGAATTCCTGAGAAGATTCTTTCTTAAAGATCAGATCGTCTGAGTATTCCCACAGAAAATCTGGAAAGATTCGCTTGCGGTTTGGGATGCAAAAAACATCGTGTTCTTCAAGGAAGATAGGAGTTTCTGCAAGTTGTGGCTCGACCTTAATTTTCTTTCCTAAAGTTTCAAACAAAACATTGGCTGTCTGAAGGCATCGGAGCATTGGGCTGGAGAGAAAAGAGAACTCTTCAATTGGCAGTTCTTTGAGTGATTCGGCTACTTGTTCAGCTTGCTTGAATCCAACATCTGAAAGTTCTGGATCTGGGTGTTCTGGATCTGATGTGGCAGCGTGCCTGATTAACACAATTTCTTTGTTAAAGAAATGATCCTTTTCACAGTCAGCACAGAACTCGTCTGTGCTTTGATCGAAGAAACCGCTAACAAACGCATCTGACTCTTGCTCGATAAGGGTCAGCTTCCTATATGCTTCAAGGTGACTATCGCCTACAACAATTCGGCCTTGAATGTAAAGGGCAGCTTTTCTCATGGAAACCTCCCTGCAAAATTCGCAACTACTCAGTATATAAGGTTAGTGGCAATTTAGCTATAGGAGATAATTATGAAAGACTTCGTTAACTGGTGCGTCAAGAACGAGTTGGTTGATGTGTTTAATGATGGCACAGTAGCTTGGAAAGAAGGCTCCGTTAACGGTGGCACATCTACCAAGAACAGCGAGAAATTCGCTGGCGGTCGTGATCAACGCAAAGATCTGAGCGATGATTACAAGGACTACTGTCACCACATGGGCACAGTATGGCCATTCAAGTTGGTCGGTAAAGGCAAAGGCGGAAAGGCCGTTGCTCCTGTCGCCAAGTAATTGACACCAAAATTAAAGACAAAAGGCGTGTATCATCACGCCTTTTTGTTTTTGACAGGTTTACAATTTTTGCATTCTGTCTGCTCAAAGACTTTGCAAACCACTTTAGCTTCTGTTTCTATCCAGACTTTAGCTCCGCATGACAAAGGTTTATCTGGACTGTAAACAACTCTGCTCGGACCAAGAATCTCAACCTCGTGAACGTAATCGTTGCTCTTGTAGGTTTTGACTGTGATTACTGGATCGTTCTTGCCATGCTTTTTATTGGATCGGATCACATGTTGATTCACATGGATTATCGTTTTCATAATACAATAATAGCAAAAATATTTATTAAATCAAATAGCTCTTTGTCTCAATTTTATGTATTTTTGATACTTTCTTTCAAGATAAATAGTTGCATTGTTGTACAAAACGTGACAGACATCCATAGCGATATTGCCATGCAACTTAAATCTGTAAACATTATTATCTTTTGACACATTCGCTTTTGTGTGTATAAATTTTTTACAAAAACATTTGAATTCATCACATGTTTCTAATGTTCCAACAATGGAAATACAAAAAGATTTGTTGTAACCTATACTTCCATCTCCATCAATTGCTCCACGCCAATAATGTTTTTCTAGCTCTTCTGTAACTTTGTATATTCTTTTATTATGAGGAACAATTCCTTTTTCTCTGAGAGTTTTCACCAAATGTTTATTGCCTATATGCAAACATGAAGTTCCTTGCTTTCCTTCTGATATTATTCTTATGGGATGATTTGAACTAATATCAGATTGAAATTTTTTGATATGTTCTTCATCACCAGATTGGAGATTCAATCTGACACCGCCACTTGTATTGCCATCGGTAAGAAAAATTCCAAGCCAATATGCTTTAGGCTCATTGTCGATGATGTCAAAAAATGTTTCATTTACTGTATATTTTTTAGAAGACCATCCGGGAAGTTTAATAGCATTTGCCAATCTTAACCTCCTTTGAATTAATAACTTGCTTACATTATAATAATTTGCAATTTGAATAGCAGATTCACCGTTTTTATACCTAGACACTATGTCATCAATTGGTAATTCAATATATTTCATAGACACCCCTTACATGCAATAGAGTATCTATGTTTGATTATTCAAAATATAATTTAAGTAAATTCTGTAAATACGACTATATGATTTGCCCCATTCATCGCAATGATCGTCTTTTTTGCATTTGTGCCAAGACATAACATGAGAATATTCATGGATAAGAATGTCGATTGCTTGTTCTTCTTTAAGCTTGTTGGAGATCCTAATAAGATAGTGGTCTTCCAATTGGCCACAATCACCGAAACGGTCGTCTGGTACTTTGACCCTACGAACTTTCACCGGCATATCAGCCGGACAGTTCTCTTTGAGAAGTCGGACTATTTGACGATAGTATTGCATGGCACAATTATCTACAGATTGTGAATTTCAAAAATTCACTGCATAGATAGTTGTAACATCCAGACGAGGACCAAATGGCTCATAAAGAAGAAACATACGAACAATTTTTAGAAACGCTTAGTTCTCAACTAGGCAGAATGAAAAGACTTGATGCTACCTTGGGTCAAACTCCACAAAGTGTTTATCATGGTGATGATCATCCTGATCAAGATGAGGAAGATGATCTTATCCGTCCAAACAATCAAGCCCATCTTGTAAGAAGTTTTAGCAATAGAAGAGCAAAATGGGACGAAACTCCAGAAGAAGAAAAACAACAGCAATATCCTGTTGACATGTCAATGGCAAGAAATCCAGAAAGAAATGCTGCTGATGTATCCACGAAAAACATGAGGTTCAAGGGTGGATATTCTACCGACATGGGCCGATATCCACAGAACAGAAAAGAAGAGCCTACATCTTCTGTTGGTTTAGAGCCACGAGTAGAAATGAATCGTGTTAAGAAGATGATCAAGGAAAAAGAAACAGAACTTCACGAACTGCAACAAAAAAAGGTTCAGTTAATGAGGAAGATCACTGGTCGTCTTGAATCAAACAATAACAAATTTGAGGACAACGTGGCGTTCTTCCAAGAGTGGAATAACTGGAGTGAATACAAAGAAGAACGTGATCCAAATGAACCGGGCACTCCAGAATGGAATGCTCTTAAGGCTAAAAAACACGCTAATGAAACAAAAAGAAGAACACTCTTTATGCCTTCTTCAAAAAAACAACCAACTTGGGATGCTACTAAATCAGACAATAGATATCATGGGCATGGCGAGTAAACAAAAAAGGGGACCAAATGGTCCCCTTTTTTATTGCACGAAGTTGACGATCACTTCATCCGCCAGTAATCCATGAAGTTCCTTGAACTCCTTGACGTGTTCTTCTCTGTCTTCCCATATCTCTACAACTTCGATCTCTGGATACACCTTCATGTATTGTTCCAATATCCAGATCTTCCATGGCAGAGTGTCAGTCGGCTTGTTCCCTTTCGGGCGTGGTCCGTTCTCTCCCATGAAATGACAAATAACATCTGGGTCAACATTCTTGCAGAACAATTCTCCTTCTTTGGATTTTGTTCTTTCGACCTTCAGCAATTTGCCATCATCTGCAATTCTCAGAACTTGAGCTTGGATGCCAGCGTGGCGACCTGTCATCAGCAGAGTCAGACTCTCTGGATTGGCTTTGCTTTTGTGAAAAGCCTCTACAGTTTCTGCGATAAACATTTCGGCAGGAGCAGGCATCGGGACAAGTGGCGGAGACAGAGTTTCCGGCCTCCCGTACCATCCCTTGCGGACCCCAACGTATCGCTTGTGTTTACGAGTCAATTCTCGTGACATTTTCCTTGTTTATGATCCAAGGCAGTCCTGTGTGATCTTCGTATTTTTTGCGGTTCTCTCCGGTGTCGAGAGGGTTGCGAAAGAGAGTTCCGTCAAAATCAAATACGTCTAATTTGCGTGGCATCATTGCCTCCTTTACAGTGCAATCATTGCACGAAACACGATGATACAGTAAAATCATAGCTCAAGCAAGACACTTTCAGCAAGCAAAGGTTCGCAATGTACATTCCAGATCCGATAGAACAGATGGAAGCCAGAATGGATCGTTTGGCTCATGAATGGGATGTGGCACAAAGAGATGTGCCGCAAGGATCGTTTCGTTGTCCTTATTGCAGCAATGTCCATTCGTATGAACCCATCCAGTCTGGACCCGGCCCAGATAGTCCTGCAATGTGCTACGATTGTCTGCCAGATGATCTTAAGAAAGCGTATGACGAATTTGAGGGCAAATAAAAAAGGCCAGTACAAGTTTTGTACTGGCCTTTTTGGTTCCATGAACCTTAGACTGGCTTCATGTATTCCATGTGCTTCTTGAAGTTGTTCAACTCCAAGTTCTTCTTTCTTTCTGAGATTCCGTCCATGTTTTCTTGACCTGTGAATGGGTCAATCAAATCTTGGAATTCGTCTGCAATCTTCTCAGATCCATCATCGCCAGTAACACGGTGTTTGACACGAGGACTCTTGGCATGGGAAAGAAAAGCGTCAACTACTGATGGGTCCAGACCACCGAGCTTTGTGGCGAACTCTCTCAACTTTCGTCCAGATACTCCACTGCTCATGTAGCCTGTCGTCAAATCGTTGAGTTTATCTCCATCCAGTTGTTCGCTCATTCCGAGTGATTTGATTAGGAAGGTGATCTTCTTTTTCTCGTTGTCATCAAAGCCAATATCTTCGAGAGCTTCTGGTGGATTGTTGCGAAGCATCCAAGCGATTGGCATGTCCTTGTCTCCAAGTTCTGACAATTCTTTTGGAAGATCTCCATCAAGATTCTTACCGGGGAACAACTTGTCCATCAGGCCAAGATCTCTGAACAATTTCAGATAACCTCTGGAGTCAGAATCATCTTTGTCCATGCCCTTGCGGAACTCACCCATCATTGTCTTGCGATCCAGCTTGCTGAGTCCGTCAGCACTTTTTCCGATGATGTCTCTTTCTTCGGAAGGAATCTTCTTTGGGTCTCCATAGCCGTGCATGAATCGAACATATCTCAGGAGTCTCTTAGGATCTTCCTTCAACTTCTTGCCGAGGTCGCCAACTGATGCAATCCTACCAGACTGCAAGTGGTGAATTCCGCCGTGGAAGTCATTCAATTCTTTGTTTGGGCCATTGTCATTAGACAACAGGATGTACATGCTGTTGATTGTGAAGTCACGAGATGCAGCGTCTTCTCCTTGTGTGCCCGGTTCCATATCTTTGTCAACTCCCCTTGCAGTCTTGGAGAAGACTTCCAGAGAGAATTGATCTTCATTGACTCTCACGCCGAAGACGAATGGACGACCGTTCTTGTTGGCTCTTTCGACCCAGAAGAATTGCTTGCTACCTTCTTTACGGTTTGGATGAGCGGTTTTGCCAGTATTGGTCTTTGGCGTGCCATCATCCTTAACGAACTCAAAACCATTCTGCTTCAACAGATGGTAGACTTCATCAGGAGAGGCATTTGTGCCAAGTTGCACATCTCTGGCCTTCTTTCCTTTGAGATGGTCTCTTACGGAGCCGCCTGTCAAGAACAGCTTCTTGCTGCCGATCTTAACTGGCTTGTCGTCTCCGCTGCCATCATCTCTGGACCAACCCCAGTTTCCGCCGCCTTTGAAGGCTCTGACAAGAGGGGCTAGGTTTTTGTTTTTGCCATAGTGTTCAGATTTCGGATCGTCGCTTACTTGAAACGGTTCGAAATCATTGCCATCGCCGAGAGAAATCTTAGCACCCAGTGGCTGTGCTTCGCCGCTCTTGTCTTTGTTTTCGGCTGACTCTCTCAAATTTTTGTATTCTTGAAACTTCCAAGTCTTCATATTCACTCCAACAAGGTGTATTAACTTCTGATGTTATGTATGCTGGAAACGCACCAAATCCAGTTATTGTTCTGTCTCAGTTCTCAGAACAGTTTCGATCCGCATACTCGGCAGATCGTGGTTAGGGACAATCAGTCGCCTGTTGCCCTTGTAGATATAGAAGGTTGTTTTGTTGATTGTCTGACGGACAATCCGAGCCTTCCTGTCTCCACCTAAAATGACCTCATCATCTACATTATAGTCTCGGCCCCAATAGAACATCATTCCTGTCACAACACTTTCCAACAGGTTTTTGAAGAACAAGGCTGCACCGGCGATAAAAAACCACCAGAAATAATTGCTGATGGTTGAGTCAACCATTGACTTAATGATCAGAATTGATTTTTCATCCATAGATTTTAAGGTACGGCGGGGGCCTGCAAATTGAGTTTCATTAACAACCAAGCTGCTAAGATCACCCAAACAAGTTGAATTACGAAACTCATGATCTTGTTCCAGCGATCTTGATTTTGTCCAGATGATGATTCCACCTGTGTCAATCTTTTGTCGATAACAGTAATTTCTTTCTCGCACTCTGATACTTTTGAATCTAAGAACTTCACATCTCTGGATTCAAGCACCACAATTTTTTGCATGGCGAGATTATGGGAACCAAATAATGATTCAATTCTGTGCTCAAGATTAGATTGGTTTGTCTGTATGGCTTTTACTCGTTCGTCAATTCTGGTGCTCAAATCGAAGAGCTTCTGAATATTTTCGGACGATTGTGCCAAGATTTGAACAGAGATGTCGTCTGACATAGATCCCCCTTAATATACACGAATCACCCATATATACCTTAACCATGACAAACAATAATGATCCAAAAGTAAAAACGGAGACCGAAGATCAAGAAATCATCGAAGAAATCGTTCAGCAAGAGCTTGATGAATTTGATGATATTGAAATCGAGAGCCTCATTCCATCCATGACAGTCAGTTCAGAAATGATGGACATGCCAGAGAAAGAGTGTATCGTCAAAGACGAAGAAGTCTTAGATCTGTACGAAGAAATTCTTCAGAACTGTAGAAAAGATCGTGAAAATGCCAGTGAGGTTCTCACAACCTTCTTAGATATGGTAATGAATGATGGAGACGCCAGTTCTGCCAGCAAAGAAGCAATCGTCAACTTGTTGAAAATCCACAGTGATGTAAACGACAAGATGGCCAAGATCGCCGACCTGAGAACCAGAATCAAGCTGAAGGAAAAAGACACATACCCAAGGTATCTCGCAGCCCAGCAGAACAACAAGGTGGTCATTGAGGGCAGCAAGCGTGAGATGATTAAGACAATCAACAAATTGGCCCAGAGGAAAAAGAATGACAAATCGAATTAACGAACTTGAATGGCTCAGTGGTCTTCCACTCGTCGAAGTAGATCTGCCCGGAGTTGGTGGCTCCCCAAATGCCGCTGCTGGTGGTCCGCCAATGAGTCAGCCCGGTGGTCCCGGAGATCCTATGGGGCAAGACATGCAATCCCCCCAAGACCAGCCAAATCAAATGACATCTGATCCTCAATCAATGGAAGATCTGTCGGATGACCCTCAACATCCAGATATGCCAGAAGAAGGCGATGGACAAGATGACTTTGAAATCTGGAAGATCAAATTTGTGAAGGAATCCATTAAGGGAGATCCTAACGCACAGATTCAATCCATCATGAGCATCAGAGATCGTCAGCTTGAACCGTCACAGAGAAAATTTGTCGAAGACAACCTCGATATCAACTTCCTGCGTCAGAACGCCAACATCTTTCAAACATCAAAGGATATCCGAGCCTTAATCAAGAAAGAATTCGACAGAACCAACCCAGCCACATCAGTTGTGAATCACATCAACACCACATTGGACACCTCTCCAATGTTGAATGAAGTTTACGTCAAGATCAGCGGACTTGGTGGGGCCAAGGGCGATATGCACAGAAAATTTGTCGCTGCTCTAATTGGAGGGGTTCAAGTTGGCAGTGGTGGAGCTAATGAAGATGTCGTGTTTGAAGAAACTGATTACTCAATCAGGTTATCAACAAGATTCAATTCACGTTGGGGCGATGTGAACATTGGTCGTTGGTATCTGCGTGAGGATGATCCAGACAGATATCTCAAAGAAGCTGAACTTCGTCGTCTTGAAGGCGGGAGTCCAGAAGAGAAGGATGTTCTGAGACGACGCATTGTTTTGGAATCAATTTCTGATCAATTCAAGGAAAGAGCATTTGTCATCAATGTTGTCAATCAAGATGGGGCAGTTTGTCATTTGGCTTGGGATCTTGGGAGTTGTTTGAGAGCAGCCTTCTTGGACGGCAAGCTGGTTGTAAGAACCGGAAACAATGACAACAAAGAAGCTTTCATTGATGAAGAAGGTTCAATCATTACTGTTCCGCACATGTGTATTAACTACATCAAGGAGAGCGGAGATCTTGACCAGAAGGGAAAGATGGGAATTGAAGAAATTCAGTTCATCGACTACCGAGACGGCACGCTGTATCTTACAGCACCTTTGGATATTGTGAAAGAAGCCGCTGTGTCATTACAGGGAATGATGTACAAGGAAACTCTATGGCAAGGGAACCCAACTGATCTTCTAAGAGTTCAGAGATGCGTTCCATCTGTGCCGGAAATTTTGTTGAGGCAGTGCTAATGGGATCTTTCAAAGAGTTCATTACAGAAAACGCCCAACAAGAAGAGATAGTCAAAAGGGCGATGACCAGATTGTATTACCAGAAGGGATACGATCCAGAGACTATTGGCAAAATGCCAATTCAGAATTTGATGCAAGACATTCAGGAGTTGGGGCTGTTGCCTGAGCCATCTGAAGAAATTCAATTGGAGAGGTTTGCTGCGATGATCAAACTGGCAGCAAACTTAGCTCACAACAATATGCCGATAACACCACCTAGACCACAGGACTAACCATGAGACGCAAAAGTTTTGGCGAATTTGTAGACAAGAAGAAACGTGAATCCGTAAAGCAACTCGAAATCTTGAAGAAGGTTCTGGAGCAAGGCGGAATGCGTGTGGACAACTTCGTAAGTCCAGATGCTGATGATGAGCCTTACATTTACTGCGTCAGCCCCACAAGAAACGGAAGTTTCGATGGAATCAGAATATATAAGATAGGCGATCAACTCGCTTTCCGAGTCCAAAAAGAAAACAAGACCCACCCATATGGCTCGGCCTATCCTCTTCCAGTAGAAGAAATGTTCAATGATTTCCTCAGCGACGAGGGAACAGATCAGAGACAAGCTGGCAAGAAAGTCATGGAAGCTGTAATAAAAGAAATCAGAAGATTCTTTGAGAAAAGCATAGAAGCTGAAAGCGACGAAAGAGAAAGGAATATTGAATCAGACAAAGATGGTTCTGGCAATGTTTCGATTGGTTCTACCAGCGGAACAGATTATTCTGCGACAGTATACAACAAATCTTAAGAGGCAAAGTAGGTTATAGTGGTAGGCTTATTTGACTCATACAATCCAATTGAAAGAATAGCAACAAATCAACATGGTCCGAGTGTTAACAGAATCACTCGTGGCTCGTTGATTTCGTTTCATTACCCACAAAGCTATGCCATGATTCCCAATGTAATTCATGACCCATACCCAATGGTCATAATTACAGATATTTGGCCAAAGTACATTCGTGGAGTAAATTTGCATTACCTGACGTTCCCTTATGTTAAAAGACTGCTAACTACATTTGCTGGCAAAAGCTTCAGTTATCTTAACATCAAAAATGACAGATACATGGCGAATGCTTTCAGAATGTATGTCAGGGCAGGAGTTAAGCAACCAAAGAGACTTGATACAGAATGGTTGATTGGCGTGTTGGGCAGTGTTAGATCTTTTGGTCCGGGCGAACTAGAGCAAATTAGAGCCAACATACAAAAACAGATACAAGCAAGATTACAAACAAAGGCAAATGAGTTGACTTCCTACGAGCAATGGAGGAAGGGACTTACAGAATCTCAGCAGAGACAGTTTAGAGGAAAGGGCCTTGAGGCTCAGAATATCATCATGGGCGGTCAGGATAGAAACTTGATCAATCAGCCGCCAGAACAACAGGTTATGCCCGACATGGGTCCAGAACCTGAACCGAATTCGTAACGGAGAATAATGGCACAAGATCTATTTGGAAGAGATGCTGGCAACGTGGATGCTAAGTCCATGATGCAATCGCTTAGCGGCAAAGTGTCTCAAATTCTGGAAACCAAAGATACCAATGCAGAAACTGCATTGGCTAAGGTCGTTGATGCCGTAAACAGACTGGCATCTAAGATTGATCCCGGTGCCAAAGAAGAATCCAATGGGGTTGAGAGATTTGCCAATTCTGTAATTCAATGCTATCAAGAAATTTTCAAGAAATCAGGCAAAGAAGGAGAGAAGAGATACAAGGGAGAATCCGTAGAAGCCAAACTCGGAAGGAAAGCAATACAGCAGATCGTCAAGATGGGTGCTAGTCCAAATACATTCTGGGTTGGCATTGGTCACTTCAATCAAAAAGCAATTAGCCAATTTAAGAGGGTTTTGGTTGATTGTGGAATTTGTGGGTCTGGAGCAAAAATTGTTGACACTCTAAATCAAACAGCAAAAAAAGATAAAACCAAACAAGCAACACAAGAGGTCGCAAACGCAGGACTGCCAGATGTCGGTGATGGCGGTGCAATGGGAGGTGGTCCGGGCGGCGGTGGTGGTAATTTCCAACATGTTCTCGGAGGGTTGAAAAATGTTGGTCTGATTATATCTGGATGGATAGCCGAAATTGGCAACATGTTCGAGACAAAACTCACAGATTCATACAAAGGCGTGATGATTCACAGTAATAAACTAAGAGAAAGTCTTAGAGAAGTCATTTTCCAAACTCAAGGCTACAGTGAGACCAACAGAGCCATGGAAAAAGATTTCATGGATCTCAACCAAGCCACAATTTCCTCTGGAGTCTCCGCTGCCAAATTTGACGAGCAGTGGATAAAAAACTTGAAAACTGGTTTTGGATATATGAGCAAGGCAGAGAAAGGTGACAAGTCCAGAGAACAAATTCTACAAAGACAAATCAAAACACATAAGTCTGTGCAGACATCCGCTCTCAATACCGCTGCAACCTTGGGCATGAGTGTCGATAACACTAACGATATGTTCATGAGTTGGCATATGCAACTCGGAATGTCAGCCAATCAATTGGCGAACATGGGCCGATCCATGAAACAGATCTCTTTATCAACAGGAGTCACAGGAGTCAATCTGGAAAATGCAATGAAATCTGCTGATGCAGTCATGAAGACCATGAGAGACACTGGGTCTCTTACAGACACTGCTGCTGAAAATGTCATAAACATGTCTGCTCTTGCTCAAAAGCATGGAGTAGAAGATACAATGGCCCCTTTGCTTAAGGCAATGTCTGGCGGTTCAAATTTGGATAAGGCCGATCCGAAGACACAGGGACTGCTAAACTCAATTATGTATGGAAGAGGGACCGAAGGCAGCGATGGAATGTATTGGAGTGTTAAAAGTGGAGATATTCTTCAAGACAGAGAAAAGATGGCACAGGGTCAATCCAACATGGGAAACAGAGCAAGAATGGCCTTAAGAGCGTCTGGGGTTGCTAATGCAGACACAATGGATCTCAGTAATATAACCAAAGCCATGAAGGATATGACATCAAAACAAAAGAGTCTTGTTCAGAACAACTTCGAGAACATAGTTAGAGCATTACCCGGTGAATTTGAAAGAGTTTTCAGAGTTTTCGAGGAAGGCAAAAAGACACAAGGCGAGAAAATGGTCGATGTCACAAAAGAAATTGCTCTTGCAAAAGCCAGAGGATCAGGTGGCACAGATGCGACCAAAGCTCTTGTTCGTAAAAAGAACGAAATGGAAACCGGAAACATTCAACAGGTGTTCGGCAAGATATCAGATGAAATGAAAGAAGGCAAAACACTAGAGCAAGCCAAAGAAGCAGTGTTCAAGGAAACAGAAGGAAACTTCGGAACAGATTATGCAAATGAATTGATTAAAAAAGACTTTGGTGGCTCAGCAAACAAACTCATGTCAGGTTTACAAGAAAGAGCGAAAGCATCTGGCAAAAACCTGAATGATGTTCTTACATCTAAAGGCATGTCTGAGAAGAATGTTCTTGCTGCATTGAAGAATGGAACCAAAGATCAAAGGATCACAGCCGCAGAGGTTCTTGACAGTGCAATGGCAGAAATTGGACAAGCTGAAAGTGCCAACAGAGATCCAATCACAAAAATCAATGATGGCATTCGGTTAACCAACAACTACTTGCAACGGATTGCGGACAGTTATCTTTTCGGCATTAGTGACACGCTATTACAAATTTTGTTCTATGGCACAAAGCTCGCCAGCTTGGCCGGAGTTGCAATTGGTCTTCTCACATATATGCTTCCAATGATGCTTGGAAGCGGACTAGGAACAAAAGCACTCGCAGCCGCAAGAACATTAATTCCAGCGGCAAAAACAGCACTTGCATCTGCTGGAGCAGCCGCAAAAACAGCACTTCCATCTGCTGGCGGCATTCTAGGTCGTGCAAAAGGATTTTTTGGATTCGGCGGGTCTGCCGGAGCTAAATCAGCCATGGATATTACGACAGCAGCACATGCTGGTGCTACAGCAACTGATACTGTTGGTAAATCTGGATTATTAAAATCAGCATTAAAATCACCAAAGGGTAAAGCTGGAATGATTATAGCTGGCGGTGCCTTGTTGACTTATGGTGCTTATAAAATGTTTGGTGGAGGAAAGTCAGAAGCCGCTCCAGCAAATGTTGGCGGTGCTGGTATAGGTGTTGGAACATCAGATGGAATTACACAAGTTCATGTGGTGAATTGGCCTGATTGCATTTGTGGCGGAGGTGATGGAACTGGTGTTGGTGGCACTGGCACTGGAGGAAAAACATTCAACAACACAGTAACACCACCTGCTGGAATAACCCCGACACCACCTGATGAAGCATTAGCAGAGGCAGAAGAACCAGCAGGTGTTATTGACTATGCTTTTACAGGATTAGAAGCCGCTCTTACAGCATCCACAGTCAAGGGATTGATCACGCCTGTTGCTGCTGTTGGCACTACAGGGGCTGCTGGAACTATTGCCAAGACTGGAATTGTGGGAACGGTTGGTAAATTTCTTGGGCCTGCATTTGTGGCACTTGAAGCTGGACTTGGCGGAATAAAAGGCTATGGACAAGCAGAAGAAACAGGACATGGAAAAATATATTCAGCATTGCTTGGAGCAGTAACAGGCAAAGCCACAACAGGAACAGAAGCTGGAACCATGTCTGGATTGGTGAGTAGTTCTCTTGGCCTTCAAAGGGGCGGCAATGCTGATGAACTTGTTGGTGCTTACGGAGCAATGGCTGGCGGAGCAGTCAATGGAGCAATCATTGGTGCATCAGTTGGTGGCGTCCCCGGAGCATTGATTGGTGCTGGAGTTGGTTCTGCCGTTGCAGGAACAGCAGAAGTTTCTAAGGTTTGGTCAGAAGGATATGTTATTGCAGATAGATTAAAAGATTCTGCCGAAATAATGACTGCCGGATATGAGATACGTCAAAAACAATTGGTTGATGAAAAATCAATCAATGGCGGCACATCTGAACTAATGAAATTGTTGGCAAGCAAAAAAGATTCTCTTCTTGGTCAACAAAAGAACTTGGATATAAGTTCAAAACAATACAGCGATCATTCCATACCAGAATGGCTTGACCCATCTACTAAAGCATCCAGACTTGATATGGAATATGACCAAAAAATTCTGGCAACAACACAACAAGCAATTTCTGAAATAGAATCTAAGTTAAAACAAATGAATGTAATCACAGGAGCATCTGCTGTGAATGCACCAAACATTCCTTCATTTGATGTTGGAACAAGTGAAATTGTTAATAGCGGAATGGGAAACAGAGCAAGAATGGCCTTAAGAGCGTCTGGGGTTGCTAATGCAGACACAATGGATCTCAGTAATATAACCAAAGCCATGAAGGATATGACATCAAAACAAAAGGGTCTTGTTCAGAGCAACTTCGAGAACATAGTTGGAACATTACCCGGTGAATTTGAAAGAGTTTTCAGAGTACAAGAAGGAACTCTTCTTTCAAGTCCTGTAACAAATCTCATGGAGAAGGCACAAGAAAAATCTAAGCAAGAAGAGAAAGACACAACAGGAAAAGACGACAAATCTTTGCCTGCCGATAAGCTTGAAAAAGCCTACGAAGAAATCAATCAAAAATCACTGTCTGAAGCTAGTGACGGAATCGGTCTTGGACTTTTTGACAATGACAACATCGGAGGAGCATTTGAAGGAGGTGTTGGTGCTATGACATCAGAAATGTCTCAATCAGAAAATGAATATTCAGAACTCGTTGATGCCGCCGATAGATTGATTGACGCATTGTATTACGCAAGCGAATCAAGAGAACAATCATCTGGCGGAAGCTTGGGTCTTGGATTATTTGATACAACCAACATTCTTAATGCAATGGAAGATGGCGTCAACATGATGGTTTCTGGTGTTTCCAATACATTCAATTATCCTTTGAAGGTGATGAAGTCTGTTGCAGACACAATAAACGCTCCGGGTCAAATGATTAACAACAGATTAACAAGTGCTTTCGCAGATAAGTCAAAGGCAGACAAGTCGGATTCAAGAGTGGCTGATGCTGGAAAATCCATGTACTATTCAGACACCATAGAAAACATGACACAAGGTGTTGGCAATATGGTGGACTCTCTGATGAACACTCCTGTTGGAAAAACAATTGTTGAAGCTGGTCTCAAGGCACAAGCTTCAACAAATCTTATGGATTACTCTGATGATACAAAGGCACAAGTTTCAACAAATCTTATGGATTACTCTGATGATACAAAGGGAAGTGTTGCTACTTCAATGTTCAGCATTTCTGACTCAGAAAACAGAGTCGCTCAAGAGAAGTATGGATCTATGCCTTCTGGGTCGATCCCCGGAATGTCTGGAGTTGAAGATTATCTTGCAGAAGAACAACACATGATCAAGATCATGATCGAATACTTGGCCAAGATTGAGAGAAACACATCTATAATCAAAGGATCTTCAAGCAAAAACATTGGCCCAAAAACCAATGGACTTCCGCAACCAGAAGGATTGAAGATGAGAAGAATTTCTCAAGAACAAAGTTCTGGAGAATGGGATCTGACATTTGGCGATTACTCTCCAAGCGTCACAACATAATTGGTGAAATATGAAAGCTACAAAATATGGAAGTCTAACACCTCTGGATGAGTGTTGGGTCAACGTCCCAATTCCTAAAGGATCTAAAGGTTCTGGAAAAATCATCTTCAATAGTTTACCAGACATTACAGATGCTAAGACTGCCGTATACAACAATGAAGCCATCATCGGAAGATCTACTCCTCTGTACACATATTCTCACTCTGGAGATAGAACAATTGGCATGACAATGCACTTTTTTGTTGTTGACAAAAAAGATGTTGAAAAAAATCTCAATTATTTAAAAGTCATTCAAAGTGCTGTGTACCCAAGAAAAGGAAATGGTTCTTCTCCTTTCGTGCCGCCAGTTATTTGTCAAATAAAATGTGGGTCAATCTTAGCGAATGAGCCACTTTGTTGTATATTGCAATCTTACAGCGTTAAGTTCCCAACAGAAGTAGCATGGGACGAGGAAACTTTCTGTCCATTCAGGTTCGATGTAGAAACATCATGGATTGTGGTTTACACGTCAGATGAACTTCCAGACCAGAAAAGAATATATGAATCGGGGAGATAAACAAACATGATCAAGATAGAAGTCTCGCCAATTCTGGCAAAGAATATTGTGGCCACTGGAAGTCGATACATAGATTCAAAAGTCTTGTATTATGGCGACAAAAATTTTGTCACTTTTGAAACTTACAAAAGAGTTCCATACGTCAAGATAGGAGACGAAAAGGTAATGTTGATCACCAAGGGGGTTGAATATAGACCAGACCTTGTTTCGTTTGATTACTATGGATTCTCTGATGTGTGGTGGAAAATTCTTGAAGCGAATGGAATGAAAGACATATATGACTTCAAGGCTGGTGTCACAATTATTTTGCCGGGGAGATTCTAATGCCATTGGTAGGATGCACAACAAATTATAAATGCGGACCTCTTAAAACTGTTCA